>Ga0302323_100002980_pt1 | contig 13777 bp, 10 predicted proteins | sample Fen_T0_3_FD_201950 | JGI IMG/M metagenome (GOLD analysis project Ga0302323, IMG submission 201950) | Peat permafrost microbial communities from Stordalen Mire near Abisko, Sweden - Fen_T0_3 | ecosystem: Environmental > Terrestrial > Soil > Wetlands > Permafrost | place: Sweden: Abisko... | reverse complement strand
GGAGGATCTTGCGCCCGCCGAAACGTCAGTAACTCCGCCACCGACGTCGGATCCTCCGGCTCCACCACGCTCTCGGTCCCTGCTTGAGAATTGAGACGATAGAGAGGCAGACCGTCGTCGACGTGGAGGTTGGTGACAGCCACCGCGCTCGCCTTCTCGTTCACGAAGGACAATGTCACCGCGATCCCCATTTGGGCCAAGCGGTGATCGATGCCGTAATACTCTCGCTCGTCGAACGCTTGCTCGTTCCATAGGCTCGCCCATACCTTGCGAATCGCCGCCGTGAGGGGCTTCTCCTCGGTCAGGTCCTGCTCCAGATCGTCGATGATCGCGGCCAGCCAAATCCGATCGGGATGCGCTGCCTTTTCTGCGCGTCGGGCAGCGATCTGGCCCTCGAGGGAGTCTCTCTCTTGTGAGCCAAGACAGAGCGACGGACCGGCCTGATCTCCATCCACCTCATCGGCGTAACAGCCCGTCTTCGAGTCGTAGAGGCCTGCGCCCGTGAAGGAATCCAGGTCCTCAACATTGGTGCTGGAACGAAAACGGAGACGCTGGCCGAGCGCGCTTTCTCCGAGGGTGGAACGGATCACGGTGACCAACTCGGCGAGAAGGCTGGCGGGAAACGCAGTGTCTTTGATGCGGCGACGAAGGTCCTTGAGCGCCGCGCGCTTGTAGGACACGTCCGTCCGCATGCGAGGGTCGACCGCGAGACCGGCGACCACCGCATCCAAACCATTGTCCCTCATGAATGCCTGGTAGCGCGCAAAGGGGATGGCGAAACCATCGTTGCGATTGGTTGCTGGCAGCACATGGTAGAGCTCTGCAAGATTGGCGGATTTGACACCGAACGCGTCCGCGTTTGGGGCGCCGAGATCGGCGAAGGAGGTCAGCGTGACAACCGCGAGGTTGGCGATGGGTGAACGGACCTGGGGATGATGAGCGGCCCAGAACGCCTCGGCATCGGACAGGGTTGCCGGCTCGAGGACGAAGGTGTCGGCCGCGACCACGATGTGGACCAAATAGCCGTCGAGAATTTGCGCCCAGGCGGCCCCGTAGATTCCAGGAACAGTTACGTTGGGGATGTGTTTCTCGCCGAGCCGGAGATTGACGTGGCCGAGAGCGTTCTGCGGATTCTCGGTGATGAGACCTGCAACGATGGAGATGTCGTTCGGCGCGCTCTCCACGATCACCACCTCGCGAGGGCCGTAGTCTCCCGGCGACGTCCCCTTGGGAACGATCCGTAAGGTGCCGTAGCCCTCGCCATTCGCATGGGGCAGAAACGCGGTATTGTGGGTGAGATCCGACGGGAGTAGACAAGGAACGCCAGAGGCGATCAGCTGCGGGCCATACTGACGGATCAGTGCCTCCAGTTCCGAGGTGTCGGGGACGAACACCAGCAGGTCGGGGGCAAATGGCGCACAGACAGACAGCTTCGCGTACACCGCGGTGATGGCGGCAAGGTCAACGCTCCCCGATTCGCCGTATATCGAGAAACTGATGATGCCTGGCTTCTGAGAGATAGGATGGGCAACCGTCGGCCAGGTCTTGAGACCACCCGCCCAAAGTCGACGGCTTGCTTTCCTCGTCACCAGCACCGTGTATCCGTCGAAGGAGAGCCCCGCATACATAGGCAGGCTCTGCAAGAACTGGAGATGCCAAGAGTAGCGCCGGGTGTTCTGAAAGATGCATGATGCCCCATCGGGAAGCGTCCCGCCCTGGTCTTGCACGGTCGTCAGGTACTTCACCTCGCCCGAGGATGCCATTGCCGCGTAGTCGTCAGGCGAGCCCAGCGTTGGCAGAAATTCCTTCTCGACGGGGCTTTCCGATCCTGCCGAGTCTGCGGGAGCCGTGCCTCCATCTGAGGTTCCTCCTCTACCGCCGCTGCAACCGAGCAAGAAGAGAATCGTGGCGGCGCCACTCGAGGCTGTGCGATAGAATGAGGGCATGGATGGTAACATGGCAGGCAAGAACCGTTCCAATCGGTCGTCTGCAGGTTATCCTGTATTTCGTGCTCCCCGCGGCCCAAGGCCTATCAGATTTTCGTGGTCGCCTCGGCCTTGGGGACAGGCCCACGGACCGCGCCACGCGCCTGCGATTCACCTGCGCGTGGTTCGCGACGGAGTGTCTTCGTGACTGGCGATCGACACATCGCTTCTCGCTTCCCAATTGCCTGTGTGGTGGTGGGTGCCTGCGCCCTGCTAGCTTCTCCGCAAACCATTCTTGCGGATGAGGTCCAAGAATCGTCAACGCCTCTCGCGCTCGGCTTCAACATCGATCTCCTTCCGACCGCCCTCAGCGCCGCAAATGGCAAGGTCGGATACGCGCCTCAAGTCTGGATTGGGGTCGGTCATGCACGTCTCCGTTTCGTCGGTGCACATCTCGAACCACCGAAGGCATTCGCCTTCGCGCCGAACGGGTTCCACACCCCTACGACCACGGTCTTCGCCTCCATCATCGACTACACGTTCGGTTCGCACTTCGACGGCTGGTGGATCGGCTCGGGCTTCGAGATCTGGCAGAGCAGCATCCAGCACGATGCCGTTGCGGAGACGGCGCGGTGGAGCAGCACCGTGTTCACTGTCGGCGGCGGCCACATCTGGCGGGTTGCGGGAAACTTCTTTCTCGATGCGTGGGCAGGGGCGCACGCGGTCCTGAATCCGCAGACCATCTCGCTGGGACCGTTTCAATACGATCCATTTCCGCTGCAAGCGGAAGCCTCCATGAAGGCCGGTTGGTTCCTGCCCATCTGAAGGAAAGGAAGCGTTCCCTCATCTCGATCGAGTTCGCCGGCCCGGCCTCTGGATAAAATCCGCCTGCCTCGCATCGTCGCCGGCCATATGCACTTCGCGCATTCGCGCCGGCACGCCCTCTCCTACTGCGCTTTGCCCATGGTGCGTAGCCAGCGCGCGTGCGAACGGACCGCGGAACGCATCGTGGGGTGGGTGAAGTGGCGAATGCCGTACTTGAGACAGACGGCCTCGACCAGTGGTGCAAGCGCCGGATAGTGAAGGTGGCAGATGCGCGGAAAGAGGTGGTGCTCGATTTGGTAATTGAGGCCGCCCACGTACCAAGTAACCAGCCAGCTGTGCGGGGCGAAGTCGACGGTGGCTTCGATTTGGTGGGCCGTCCACTCTTTGTCGACGATGGCGTGGTCGTGCGGTGGCCGCTCGAAATGCGCCTCTTCCACACAATGAGCCAGCTGGAAAACAATCCCCAGCGTGGCGCCCAAAGTGATGGCCGAGATGGCGTAGCAAACCAACACGGATAGCAGCAGGTGGAAGAACAGGGGCAGCACGAAGGCCAGACCCAAGAAGACGGCTTTTCCCAGCCAGAACATCCCGTGTTCCCAGCGACCGGGGAAGGGCACGTGGGTCATGCCGATGCGCCGCTTGGAGAAGAGGTTGCGAATCTCGCCGCTGGTCTGCCATTCGAGCGCCATCAGGGCGTACAGCCCCCAGACGTAGATGTGCTGAAAACGGTAGAAGCGATGCCAAGGATCGTGGGGCGACAGCCTCCCCAGGGCGCCTAATTTCAGATCGTCATCTTGGCCCGAAATATTGGTGTACGTGTGGTGGGCGATGTTGTGCTTGAAGCGCCAGAAGTAGACGCTGCCACCCAACAGATCCATCGAACGCGACATCAACTGATTGACCCAGGCGTGGCGCGAGTACGCCCCGTGGCTACCGTCGTGCATGACATTGAAGCCGATGGCGGCCATGGCAAAGCCGAGGGAAATCGACAGCGCCACGCCCTGCCAAGACGTGGACGTCAGCATCAGGCCGACGTAGGACAGCGCGCACCAAATGAGGACAACGCCCGTCTTGATGTACATCCTGGGCAAATCGCGCTTGCTGAGCTTGGCCGTGCGAAAGTAATCCTCGACCCGTTCGCTCAGCTCGGCAGAAAACTGTGCGCGCGGCAAGTAACGGGCAGCCGTCTCCTCACAAACCGAGCTTTCCTGCATGTTACCCAGACTTCCCACACTTCCCATAATTCCAGCCTGGCCGCGTCCCTGTCACCACCCCGCCGGGATTCGGTCACAACCCGGTCACGATAGGTTTCCCGGCCCCCCTGCATTCCGGCACTGACGGGACAGCCAGGTGGCCGAAGCGGCTGCGACAGCTAGACTGCTAGCTAGCTCTCCCATGTCGCCTCGATCGCAAGCGCTGCCAGCTGCCGCACCTTCCCTATCGGTGGTCGAAGGAGTCAGCGAGCTGGCGCCAGGCGACTGGGACGCCCTGGTGGGGAACGACGATCCATTCCTCGAACATGCTTTTTTGGCAGCGCTCGAACGCTCGGGAAGCGTGGGCGAAGGCACGGGTTGGGAGCCACGCATTTTGCTCGCGCATCAGGAAGGGCAGCTGGTCGGCGCCGTGCCGCTTTACCTCAAATACGACAGCATGGGCGAATTCATCTGGGACTTCGCGTGGGCTCATGGCGCGCAGGCGGCGGGCCTTCGCTATTTCCCGAAGCTGGTGGCGGCGGTTCCGTTCACGCCGGCAGGCGCCCAGCGCCTGCTGGTCCACCCGAATGCCGACCGTCGCGCCGTCGCGTCGCAGCTGGCCCAAGGCCTGCGTCTGGTAGCGGACAGAACACGTGCCTCTTCCGTTCACGTGCTTTTCTGCGGCGAGGACGAGCTGGACATTCTGGCCGGTGCCGGCTTCGTGCCGCGCGCCAGCTACCAATTCCACTGGACCAACCGCCAGCCTGATGCGTACCAGGGCTTCGACGACTACTTGGGCGCTTTTCGCTCGCGCAATCGCAAACAAGTACGCCACGAGCGCGCCGTCGCCGCTGGCCACGGCCTGCGGATAGTCGCAGCGCCGGGCAACGAGCTCGACGAGCAAGCGTGGGCCGCACTCGACCGCTTCTACCGCACCACCGTCGACCAATACGGCAATGTGGCTTCGCTGACGCCTGAATTCTTCGCGGAAATCCGCCGGACCCACGCCCACCGTTTGCTGGGCGTGCTGGCGTACCGGGGTGACGAACCGGTCGCCTCGACCCTGAGCTTCATGCGCGGCAGGCGGCTGTATGGCCGCTACTGGGGCAGCGCCGAACCTCTCCCCATGCTGCATTTCGAGCTGTGCTTCTACCGCCTGATCGAATATGCCATCGACCACGGCTTCGAGCGCTTCGAAGGTGGCGCCGGCGGCGAGCAGAAATTGAAACGCGGCCTTCTGCCGCGAAGGACCTTCAGCGCGCATTGGATTCGGCACCCCGGCCTGGCCCAAGCCATCGCCGACTACGTCGCCCAAGAAGCCGAGGCCGTCCGGGGCGAAATGGCCGGTCAGATGGAAGCCTCTCCCTTCGCGTTACGCGGTCCATAGCACGCCCGACGGGATGAACAGGCGGGACCGACGACTGGGCCGCCTGCAAAGACATCGCTGCCGGTACAGGCAAGGAAGAGCGCCGAGCACGGCCGCGGGAGGCTACCTATGCACCGAGAGGGAAATCAGTCGAAGCGTGAACCCTGCCCAATGAACCGACGACAATTGTTGCGCGTAATGGGGTCGTCCGCCAGCGCGCTATTTCTGGTCACTGCCTTGCCCAGATGCGGAAATCCCAAGGGTTCGCCGCCCACAGGCCCGGTAAACGCCGGGAATGTGTCTAGCCTGAAGTTGGGTACCTTGCGCATCCTTTCGGGCGACGTCGTGGTCGGCCACGACAGCAACGGGATTTACGCCATGTCCGCCATCTGTACCCACGCCGGATGCGTGCTCGACGATTCCTCCGGCACCATCGCCGCCGGTCTGACCTGTCCTTGCCACGGCTCTGCCTTCGACGGCAACGGCAACGTCTTGCAGGGCCCTGCCCGCTCGCCGCTGCAACACTACCAAGTCACCGTGGCGAGTGACGGCACCATCACCGCCGACGGCAGCCAGCCCGTCCCGGCCCCAACCCGAACCCCGGCCCCGTAGAGCGCCGAACGGTTTGATCGGCGCTTTCGCGACCGATTCAAACCGTTTGGTACCCCAGGCAAGCCGCAGCCGAACCTATCCCCCCGCGCCTGCATCAACCGCCCCCGCCCCCACGTCGGGCCCCTCCCCCGAACCGCCATCCACCGCGCCACCCGCCGAGCCGTCAGCCGGGGGCTTTGCCGGAGGCAAGAGGGGAGGCTCGCACCCCCACGCCAAGACCCCGTTGATATATGCGGTGATCTTCGGATTCATGCCTAGCGCCTTGGTCAGCGTCGGGTCGTACGAATAGTCGTTGGTTTGATCGTAGGTACCGGCGTAGCTGGGTTTGTGAAACGCAAAGTTAAAGCCCCGCGTTTCGACGAACGACGCGCCAGCATCGGGACCTACCGGGAACGAGAATTCCAACACCGTGTCGGCGCCATCGCGTGGCGGGTCGACCGGTAAGAACTTCATGGTGGTAGGCAGCGGAACGTAGTACTGCTCCATCGTGTTCGGCGTCGCTGCGTTCTCGTCAGTGAACCAGTAACGCACAGTGACCTGGGTGAGACGCGCGCTCAGGGCCGTAAAGTTGATGACGTCCATATGCATCTGGACCGACGAGCTACCGGTTGCCTGGCTGTCCGAGTAGTAGTAGACCGCGAGGCGATCATTGCTGGTGATGTCGGAACAGCTGACGGGGCCGCCGTCGATCGTGCCGACGCTGACATCACGGCTGTTGCCGTCCGGGTCCGTCCCCAGGTTGGCATCCTTGGTCCCGCCGGCGCCAGCATCCTTGCCGGTCATTCCGCCCGCGCCGGCAGCGCCCCCGGACCCGCCAACTGCACCTCCGGCCGAGACGCCAGCGGCACCGCCGCTAGCGCCGGCTGCGCCACTGCTGCCACCCGTCGAGCCCGAGCCCCCCGCCGAACCGCCGGTGTTCGGAGCGACGAAGCGATCCGCCACGGCGTCGTGTTGAACCGATTCCTGGTTCTTGCAGGCCCCTGACATGGCCGCTAGACAAACCAGCGAACTTGCAACCCAAGGTAGCGAGATAGCGCGACTGAGCATGACATCCCTTTACACAGCAAAGAGGAAGTGAATCCAACCGGGTCCGCGGGCCTCGCCCGCGCGGGCACGATACCATGACGGTATCGGGCTAGGGGGACTGTGGTCGGAGCGGAAGCGGTCGGAAATGGTCGGAAGTGACGATGGTCGCATTTTGCAGCTATCGCACAGACGAACCTTTGCACTGCGACTCAATTATGGGCAAGCTAGCGCCAAGGCGCGGACCACCTTGGGTCCCGTCAGGTTGAGGAGTGCGAAGCATGCGAGCCGACTTGGCAAGAGCAATAGTTGTCCTGATAGCAGCGTGTACCCTGGCGGGCTGCAAAGGGGGCGAAATCACCAATAATTCCGGACCGGATGCCCCGCTCAACCTGGGTTCGGACGCCTCCATCATCGGCCCCCGGAACGACGCACCGGGAATCTCGGTATCGCTCGATGCTTTCGGCAAGAAGGATGCGCGCACGACCTGCCCAGGGAATCCCAATGGCGGGTGCAGCGCGCCGGTCGGATGCGGCGACGGTGTGGTGGATCGGACCAACGGCGAAGAATGCGATGACGGCAATCTGACGGCGGGTGACGGCTGTTCAGGCACGTGCCGGCTGGAGACGGACTGGATCTGTCCCACCGCGGGGTCGCCCTGCCAGTCGACCGTGGTTTGCGGCGATGGGAAGATCTCGGGCAAGGAAGCCTGCGACGACCGCAACACCAACGAAGGCGACGGCTGCTCGGCCGATTGCAGTAAAGTGGAACCTGGATGGGTTTGCGCCGCGCCCGGTATGCGCTGCCAGCCCAAGTGCGGCGACGGTGTGCTGACCGGCTGGGAAGAATGCGACGACGGCAACACAACCTCTGGCGATGGCTGCAATTCGGCTTGCAAGGTCGAGCCAGGCTATGCCTGCCCGACAGCGAAGGCTGCCTGTCACAAGACCGTCTGCGGCGACGGTACCAAGGAAGGCAGCGAATCGTGCGACGACGGCAACAACATTCCCGGCGACGGTTGTGCCCCAGATTGCAAGTCCGAACCGCTGTGTGCGGGAAGCGATGGCTGTACTTCCCCGTGCGGTGACGGCTTGAAGTTGCCCAGCGAAGAATGCGACGACGGCAACACCCGCTCGGGCGACGGCTGCTCGTCGAAGTGCAAGCTCGAGCCCGGCTGGGATTGCCGACAAGAGATCGAAGGCACCACATCTGACCTCAGCGTCCCCATCATCTACCGCGACATGATCCCGCAGACGGCCTCGATCACCAATCCCCCTCCCCACCCCAACTTCGAGGTTCCAACCAATGGAACCCTCACCGTGGGCGTCGTCAAGGACACGTTGGGAACCGATCGCAAGCCGGTCTACAACCCCTTGGTCAACACCACCCTGGCGAAGACGACCAACGCCACCGATTTCGACACCTGGTACCACGATTCCAAGTACTCGAAGGTCGTCGTCGATAGCCTGGCCCTGCTGCGGCAGCCGGACGGCACCTTCATGTACGACCATTCGTCGTACTACAGCGCCGACATCAAGATGTGGCTGCGCCCGGCGTTCTTTCCGCTCGACCACCGCGGTTGGGACGCGCCCGGCGGGCCCGAAGTTCCCTTCGAAGGCACCTGCGATCTCGACAATTCGAAGCACAACTTCTCGTTCACCAGCGAGCTACGTTACTGGTTCGAATTCAAGGGCGGCGAGACGCTGGTCTTCATCGGCGACGACGACGTCTGGGTCTTCTTGAACGGCAAGCTTGCTGTCGATTTGGGCGGCATCCACGAAGCCGTCCAGGGCAGCATCACGCTGGACGCCGCCACGGCGAGCAAGTTCAACCTGGTTTCCGGCGCCGGCAAGGTCTACGAGATCGCACTTTTCCAGGCCGAGCGAAAGCAAACGCGATCAAGCTACAAATTGACGGTCGGCCAGTTCAACCGAACCCACACCGTGTGCACGGCACGATGTGGCGACGGTATCATCAATGGCAGCGAAACCTGCGACAACGGGCCGGACAATGCCGCCAATCCTGAAGACGCCTACGGCGGCTGCACCACCGCATGCACACTTGGCCCCTACTGCGGTGATGGTAACGTCGACGACAGCGCGGGTGAACAGTGCGACGATGGCGCCAACGTCACGACCTACGGCCAAACCAAGGGCTGCGGTCCTGGCTGCCGGACCGTCCCCTACTGCGGTGATGGCAATATCGACAGCCTGTTCGGCGAACAGTGCGACGACGGCGACGACAACGGCAAAGGCACCTGCGATTCGACCTGCCAGCTCATCGTCTACTAGTTCCGCCCGTCAGGAGATCGGTCGTGTTTCGGCCGCCGGCGAAGTTAGGGCATCCCAAATCTCGAGAACACGGGTAACCACGGTGGCCGTTCCGGACATCTTGGATACGAACGCGTCCGGACGGACCTCGTCGAGCTTGGTCTGCAGTTCGTCCCCGCTTGTACCGGACACCAACACGATGCGGCTCGGGCGCCCCTGGGACACCTCGCGAAAGATGCGACACAGGACCCCGACGTCCAGTTTCGGCATGTGAATGTCGCTGACCAGAATGGTTGGGGCGAATGAGTTGAGCGCGGCCAGTGCCTCCTCCATGGTCGCCACCGACCGAACCATGAAGTTGCGCGCCACGAAGGCGGTGGAGAGCGCGACGGCGGAGACACGGCTATCGTCGACCACGAGGATCCTCCGCTCGACAGGCCGGCGAAACTGAGCCAAGACGGTCGTCGTTTCCGCGCACTGGAGCAAACCCAAAAGGAGGCTCTCTCCCAATCGAAAGAGCGCTCGCGCGCAGAGGACATGGGCCTCTCCCGACCCCATCGACAAGGACCGCACAGCTGTCTCTGCCTCCTGCGCGGTGGCCAGCACGTTCGGCTGGTTGAGCTGCGCCGCCGTCTGTGCAAATCCGCGTAGATCGGTTGCCAGTTGTTCCATCTTCTCGGGGCTCGGCGCGCACAAGTCGACCAATCCCGCCGCAACTTGACTGAGCCCGACTTCATACGCGTGTCTCGACACTGTTCCGCCTCCCTGCAAGGTGCCCCGCCACTATCGAACGGGCTATGCCAAAACTTGAGGTCTCTTCATGCTAACGCCTGCTGGTGTCCGTGGGGCCATGATAGCGAATCTTGGTGCGATTCAGGTCCGAGACATGCTCGATGACCCTCCCCCGTATGCCGCCGGTATCGGCGTAGGTAATCGGGATCGCCTCCCGCTCAAGCAATGACATCGCCATGCTCACGTTGCGACTGGCAACCGACCAGCGCGGGTCAATGTCGAGGATGACGTTTGCGCCGCCCACCACGGTAGCTACGATTTCCCTCTTTACGACGCCAAGGCGACGGAGCGCCCGCAGCATATGGCGAGTGCAGCAGGTAACGTACTTGAACTCGTTGGAATCGGGCACGTCACTGGCGCAAGGGGTCGGACAAGATTCGAGGCAGCGGCTGTCACTGTCTCGCTCCGGCATCTGGGCGTGGCAGAGAGCCGAGATGCGTAGACGAGGCACGTGGAAGATCACGGCGACACATGAGCCAAGGACGGTCCTCACAACGGATGGCGTCTCCGTCACCACCACGCATCCAAGACCGAGCGAAATTTGGTTGCGGTTCTTGGAGGGAGGATGCATCGCCTAACCGACCGTCCTTGATGAATCCACCGCGCTGCCCACCAAGACTCTGTCGGCATGTCTAGGACAACCTTGAGAAAGCCGGTCGATCTGGTTGTCTACAGCTCAAGCAGTTCCTTGACGATAGCCAGTCTCTGCGGGGGAGTTGCTCCGGGCAGCGCTTCTACACGGGAGTACAGGAGACCATGGAATTTTTCAAGAATATGAAAATCGGAATGAAGTTGATGTTCGTTGTCGTCTCTGTGGTAGCGATGACAGTGATCCTCGGGGCGTTCTCCATCGTTCAGATCTCCAAGGTCAACGAGGTAAGCACGGACATTACCGGGAACTGGCTGCCCAGCATTCAAGAGCTGGGGAAGATTTCCATGGCACTCAACCTGACCCGCCGAGCCGGAATCTCGCACATTATCGCCGCCGACAGGGAAGCGATGGCTCGCTATGAACGATTTCTGGAACAAGCGGGGGCTCAACTCGCCGAGGCCGAGACCAGGTACGAAAAGCTCATCGCCAGCGATGAGGAGCGCCGGCTCTTCGACAAAATCAGGTCGTCGTGGGCGTCGTACATGGAGCAAAGCCACCAGATCGTGAGTTTGAGTCAGGCTATGAAGAAGCCAGAGGCGATGGCTGTCAACGTGGAGGCGAAGAAGCTCTTCGACGCAACCATGGAAGCCCTCCAGCAGGACATCGACCTCAACGCGAAGGGAGCAGCAGACGCCACACGAAAGGCGGACGAGATCTACAGGAGTGCTCGTGCCCTCATCATGGCGGTACTGATTCTGAGCGCTGGACTGGGCATCGCACTTGCCTTGGTCATTGCCAGGATGATCGGGCGTGCCCTAAGATTGGGCGTCAGCGTGGCCGAGCGCCTAGCCCAAGGCGATCTATCGATAAAGATCGAGAATCCGAGTCAGGATGAAGCAGGACAACTGCTTCGCACCCTGGACACCACGATCAAGAGCTTGCAGGACGTTACCCGCATGGCCGAGGAAATCGCGGGCGGTAATCTCATGGTCGACGTGATACCCCGCTCGGAGAACGACTCGCTGATGAAGGCGCTGGCCGAAATGGTGAAGAAGCTCTCCGAGGTGGTCATCGAAGTCAAAGGTTCGGCAGACAACGTCGCAGCGGGGTCGGAACAACTCAGCGAGTCTTCGCAACAGCTAAGCCAAGGATCCACCGAACAGGCGTCGTCGATCGAGGAAATCTCGTCCTCGATGGAAGAGATGAGCTCGAATATCAAGCAGAATGCCGACAACGCCATGCAGACCGAGAAGATCGCGCTCAAGGCCGCTGCGGATGCCAAGGAGGGCGGCAACGCCGTCGCACGGACGGTGGACGCCATGAAGCAGATCGCGAGCAAGATCTCCATCATCGAAGAGATCGCCCGGCAAACGAATCTCCTGGCCTTGAACGCAGCCATCGAGGCAGCGCGCGCCGGCGAGCACGGCAGGGGGTTCGCGGTCGTTGCCTCGGAGGTTCGCAAGCTCGCTGAGCGCAGTCAAAGGGCTGCCGGCGAGATCACCGAATTGTCCGGGTCGAGTGTCAAGGTTGCCGAGAAGGCCGGCGATCTTCTATCCAAGATTCTTCCCGATGTCCAAAAGACCTCTGAGCTGGTGCAGGAGATCACGGCGGCGAGCCGCGAGCAGGACAGCGGCGCGGCCCAGATCAACAAGGCCATTCAGCAACTCGACCAGGTGATTCAACAGAATGCCTCTGGATCGGAGGAGACCAGCTCGACATCCGAGGAGTTGGCCGGCCAAGCCAGCCAACTTCAAAGCGCGATTGCATTCTTCAAGGTGAACGGCTCTTCCGGCCTTCCGACCGCGCACGTGAAGAGAAGGACGCGACCCGCGCTTGCTACGACACGTTATCAGGCAGCAGCTAGCAAGCCGCAACCGCAGCGCAATGGCAACAACGGCGGGGGCCTCACCCTCAACCTCGGAAGCGATAGCGATGATTCGGGATTCGAAGAGTTCTCCAGCTCGAAGGAATAAGCGATGGAAAGCCAAGGCGGAATCTCGACCTCCCAGTACCTTACCTTCAGGCTGGACCAGGAGCTGTTTGCCGTAGAGATCGGCAAGGTTCGCGAGGTCCTCGAATTCAATACCATGACCAAGGTTCCGCGCATGCCGGACTTCATGCGTGGCGTGATTAACCTGCGCGGCAATGTGGTGCCCGTGGTGGACATGAGGCTGAAGCTCGGGCTGAGCATGACCGAGAAGACGGTCGACACCTGCGTGGTGATCTCAGAGGTTGCGGTCGATGGCGAGCGCATCATTCTGGGCGCACTAGTCGACTCGGTTCAGGAGGTCATCGATTTGGATGCCAGCAACATCGCTCCGCCACCCCATATGGGTAGCCGTGTCGACGCATCCGTCATTCGCGGCATGGGAAGGAAGGAGGACCAGTTCATCATGATTCTGGATCTCGACAAGGTCTTCACCACCAGTGAACTTCGTTCATCGGGTTCCGTCGCATCGGACACGCAATCCCGCCCAGAAGGGCCGGCCGCCTAATCGCTACGCGGGCGCAGCTGGCTAGTCCCGGAGCCACCAGACAGGCCATGGACGGAAAAGAGTCGCTCAAATCGGCCATCGACCGCTTTCGGACCATGGCCAGCAGCCTCAATCAGTTCATGTCCGATTCCGAAAAGGTCTTCCTCGGAACGGGCGCGAAGCTTCAGCGCTTGGAAGACAAGTCCAACCACCTGCTGGCGGATTCCTCTCGTGCCACTCGCATGGGAGAAGGCACAGACAATCCGGCTGAGAACCTGCGCAAGGGGCTGGCTAGACTCGATGAACATCTCGCCCGCGGACAGGAAGACACGCAAGAGGGCATGCGCGCACTGACGGCGGTCCTAGCGGGAATCCAAGACCTGTCATGCCTCGATGGCGACTTCCAGAGAATCGTAGCCACACTGCATGCCCTGGCGTCGACCACGCATCTTGAGAACTCACGAACCAACCTGGGAAGAGGCGGTTTCGACAGTGTGGTCAGCGATCTACGTAATATGGCCCTGCGCATCAAGCCAAAATTCAACGAGGTTTTGTTGCAGAGCCGGGACGTTCACATCACTGCTACCTCCGCGCTACAGCAGGCTCGAACCTTCCTCGATCGTCATCGGCACGATGTAATGGGGCTTCGCAAGGAGACGCAGATCCACCTGGCCGCCATGGAAGGGGCTTGCAGTACCTCGTATG
>Ga0302323_100002979_pt1 | contig 13778 bp, 6 predicted proteins | sample Fen_T0_3_FD_201950 | JGI IMG/M metagenome (GOLD analysis project Ga0302323, IMG submission 201950) | Peat permafrost microbial communities from Stordalen Mire near Abisko, Sweden - Fen_T0_3 | ecosystem: Environmental > Terrestrial > Soil > Wetlands > Permafrost | place: Sweden: Abisko... | reverse complement strand
CGGGCTGCACTTTGCGTTCGAGCAGCGGCTGCGCCTTGGCCACGTCTTTCACGCGGTAGCGCAGGTCGATCAGAAAGTCGGCCGCCGACAGGCGCACGCCGACGAGCTCGACACCCAGGTCGTCGATGGCCCGTGCCGCCGGGGCGGCAGCCGGCACCGAGGCGGCCTCGGCGACGGGCGCTGCAGTGTCGGCCGCGCCGGCGGCTGTGGTCAGCGCGCACGCCAGGCCAAGAAGCCAGGCATGCCGAGCCAGAGACACCCGCGGCGATGGGCCTTCGCCCGGTGAGAAGTCGTTCATCGGATCCACCCCCTTCGCTTCGATGGTGGCAGTGCAGCCGGCATCGAGCGATCCCGCGGCTGCAGGAGAAATCGGGCCGGCGGCTTAGCCGCGCTTAAGGTCGAGGCCGGCGCCGGTCAGAAGATGCGCACATAGAGGGTGGCCGTGTTCGACGGCAGGCCCTGGTCGTCCTTCACCGTGTAGGTGATGCGGTAGACACCGAGCGACGACGATGCACCGTTCAGCGTGCCGAGCACCAGCAGGCCGGCGATGCTGCGCGGCCTGAAGGTGAGGGTCGACCCGTCGGCCGAGACCTGCGCACTCGCCTCGGCGTAGCCACCGGGCAGCGCGATCACCGCCCCGGTGCCGCTGTTGACGCGCGTCACGCTGGCCTGGAAGGTGGCAGGTGCCACCTGGCCATCGGCATCGCTGGCCGTGACCAGCGTCGCGAAGCCGAGTTGCAGCGGCGACGGCGCCGTCAATTGATAGGCCAGCGACAGGCGCTGCAGCGCATTGCCCTTGAGCGTGATGGCCGTCGGCGACGCGAGCGATCCGCTGCCGGCCACCGGTGCCACGTTGGCCGCCACGTTGAGCGTCACGGTGGTCGGTGCCGACAGCAAACCGTTCGGGTCGCGCGCGGCCACGCCGAAGGTCACCGCCGAGGTGCCGCTGGCCGGCTGCGGGCCGGTCCAGGTGAAGGAGCCATTGGCATTCAGCGCCAGCGTGCCGGCACTGGCCGCGGCCGCAGGCACGGCACTCAGCGGGTCGAGGTCGGGATCGGCGGCCCCGGTCAGCAAACCGGCGGCCGGAACGGTGACCGAGCCATGCGTGACGGCATAGGGCCCACTGGCCGCGATCGTCGGCGTGTGGTTGACGCGCAGGTTGAAGCTCTGCGACACGGTGGTTGCGCCATCGCTGCCGTTCACCGTCACGTCGTAGGCGGTGGGCACCGGCGTGCCGAATGGCGCCGGCCAGGTGATCAGGCCCGCATTGCCGATGGCCATGCCGGCCGGCAACGTGCCCGACAGGGTGTAGCCCGCCGTGATGTTGCTGCCCAGCACCTGCAACGACATCGCCGTGCCTTCGTTGACCACCTGGTTGGGGATGGCCTGCAGCGCCGGCCCGGTGGGCGCCGACAGAGCCAGCCGCGCGACCTGGCCGCCGAGCGCGCTGCCGTCGGCGTTGTCGGTGCCACCACGGCGGTCGAAGAACGCCAGGCTGCGGCTGACACTGCCGTTGGATGCCGCGTTCGAGATCAACAGCGCGTCGCTGGTCTTGCCGGCCGGCAGCAGAACGGTGGCCTGCTCGCGTGGCGCGGCATAGGCGTTGCCGTCTTCGGTGAGCAGCTTCCAGGTGCCGTTGTTGAGCATCAGGCTGCGCGACTGCAGGCCCGCATTGGCCAGGCGCAGCACGATGCGCGAACCCGCCGGTGCCGACACCGGCAGATCGGTCGCCGCGGCACCGTTGCCGTCGACGCCATTGAAGACCTGGCCGTTGACCAGGAAGAAACGCGGCGCATAGCCGAGCGTGCTGTGGCTGCCCGACTTCCATGTCGTGGGGTCGGCGCTGCCGAGCGTCGACGCGATCAGCAGGTGCTGGTTGACGTCGATCTCCGACAGCACCACCGGCACATCCACATCGAAGCCGGCCGCAGCACTCGCGTACAACAACCGGGCCGCACTGCCTGCGGGCTGCGCGTCCTGGCGGGCCATGCCGAACAGGCCCATCTGGATCTGCACCTGCGGGTGCGTGCCGCTCTGGTAGAGGTAGGTGCCGGGCCGGATGCTGCTGAAGGTGTAGGTACGGCTGGTGCCCGGTGCGGTTTCGCCGGTGAACGAACGCACGCGGCAGTTGACCGGGTGGGCCGCATCGGTGCGCGCAGCGGCCGGGTTCGGCACGCAGGCGGGGCCGACCACATCGGCTGCCATCACCGCAGCACCACCGTCGCTCGGCAGCGCCTGCGCCGCCAGCACCACCGAGGTCGGCACGTTGAGCTTGTTGACCAGGGTGATGGCCAACGTGCTGTCGCCCGCGGGCACCGAGATGACCGGCCCCGGCGAGGCCGTGCCGACGCCGGCGTTGGCATCGCAATCGGCGGTCGCACCGACCTGCCTGTAGCCCCACATCGGCACGCCCGCGGCACCGGGCAGGGTTTGCGCATGAGGCTCGGCACACAGCGTGACGTTGAAGGCCATGGCCTGCGACGCCGCACCGGTGAGCAGGCCTGCGGCCAGCCAACGCAGCAGCAGCGCGCACCGGCTGCGAGATGGGATGGGGGTACTCATGATCGCTCCCTGCCGCCAATCAAGGCTGCTTAATCAATCGTCACGCCGAAGGGCTCGATCACCAACATGGTCATCATGCCGCCGGGGTAGATGCCGCCGTTGACCACTTCGCGTTCATTGTGCGAATGGAACATGTGGAAGAAGGCACCGGTCGTGTTGGCGATGCCCGCGCCCACGGGGCGGATGCCGAAGTCGCCGAGGTAGGGGCTGCCGCTGTAGAACTCGCCGTAGGCCAGCTCGAATTCGGAAGGCAGCTTCACCGGGATCGGCTTGCCGATGTCGCTGGCCAGCTGGTGGCGCTGCTGCGGCGTGTGGGTGCAGTAGTTGGGCGCCGCCGGGTTCACGACCGCGGGGTCGCAGAGCTTGCCGTAGATGTCCCAGCCGATGCCGGCGCCTGTCCAGGTCCAGAGGGCGTCGTAGGTCTGCCCCGGCACCACCTTGATGGTGTAGTCGGACAGGGCCAGGTTGGGCCCGCGCGTCGCGGGGTCGCTCGACAGCATGCGGCCGTCGCGTGCAATCGCCCACGAGTTGTTGCCGTGGTGGTGCATGGGGTGCAGGTCCGACCCGCCGCCGATCATGCGCAGCAGGATCTTCTCGCCGGGGTGCAGGCGCGGCAGCGCGTTGTAGGGCTGGTGCGGCATTTCGCCGATGAAGTTCTTGCCGAACACATCGGGCGAAGTGCGGCCGTTGAGAAACCAGTACTTCGGAAAGCGATGGGCCATGTCGGCGGTGAACACGCAGCCGCCGCTGGCGAGGCAGGGGTCGGCGGCCGTCTTCTTTTGCTGCAGCTGCTCATCGACGGCCTGGTGGATGTCGGGATCGGCATCGCCGGTCACCAACAGAGACTCGCGCTGGTAGGCCGTGTCGACATGGTTGTAGGCCCACTTCGTCGGCCCGCTCAAAGGGGCGCCGGCGCCGGTGGGGTAGACGATCAGCGCGCCGACCATGCCCATCTCGACCTGCAGGCCGGGCTGCGTGCCGCTCTGGTACAGGTAGGTGCCCGCCTGCGCAGCCACGAAGCTGTAGGTCACCTGCTCGCCCGGCCCGACCTCGCGGGCGAGCACGCCTTCGCTGCCGCCGCTGGCGCTCACACCCGACTGGCCCGGGAACAGCATCGAGGTGCGTGTGGGCAGGTTGTTGGTGAAGTGGATGGTCACCGTCTCGCCCTGCTGGACCAGCAGCGTGGGGCCGCTGTACTGCATCAGGCCGGTACCGCCCTTGTCGGCCGGCGCGCCGAAGCCCCACATGTAGATCTGCACGCCATCGGCGGCATTGATGTAGCCGTCGGCCGCGAACAGGTCGAAGCTGCGAACGCCGCCGGCGGCGCTGCCCGACAGGCCTGGGATCGCCGCATGCGACGTCAGGGCGAAGAGTGCGGCCGACGCGGCCGTCAGCCAGCGCGCGGCGCGGCGGAGTAGGTGTTTCGGGCTCATGGTGTGGTCCTCCCGTTGGCTCGGTTCACTGCAGCACGAAGGTGGTCATGAGACCGCCACGGTCTTCGCTGGCCCCGTTGCTCAGGAAGTTCAGGTTGGTCGTGTAGAGGTAGTACGTGCCGGCGCTGAGGCCGCGCGTATCGACCATCACGTCGATGCCGTCGCCCCCGCCCAGCGTGACCGACGAGGTGCCGTGGGCCCAGCTGTCGCCGGCCGGCCCGCGCGCAATCACCGCGCCTTCGCCGACCACGCGCATCGGCAAGCCCAGCGCCGTGACGGTGTAGTACGCGTCGATGCTCAGGTTGCTGATGCGCAGCAGCACCCGCTCGCCCACCGCGGCGCGCACCACCGAATGCAGTTGCTGCGACAGCGCGGGCGAGTTGTCGGCCTGGGTCATGTCGGCCTGGTTCTCGAAGGTGGTCATCGGGTAGCCGCGGCCATTGAACTGGGCGTAGTCGGCCTTGAGTTCGAGGAAGGGCAGCGGCTGGACCAGGTCATGCAACTCGTGGAAGTTGGAATCGACACCGCCCAGCTGCAGCGAGAACTCGCGGTCGTAGCCGGTGGAGCCGTCGCCGTCGTTGTAGGCGAAGCTGGTGAAGGTCTTGCCGTCGTTCGTCTTGGGCGTGCCGTTCTGCTTGGGCTGCACGTTGAGCATGCCCAGCATGCCCATCTCCATGTGCTCGGTGGCTTCGACGTGGCAATGCCACATGTAGGTGCCGGGATCGTTGACCTTGTAGTAGTAGGTGAAGGTCGAGCCCATCTGCACCGTCGCCGAAGCCTGGGGCACGCCGTCGAAGATGGCCGAGGCGTTGGGGTAGCCGTGCCAGTGCACCGAGTGCTGGTCGAACAGATCGGGGCGGTGGATCATGCCCACGTTGGTCAGCGCCATCCAGACCTCGTCACCCTCCTTGAAGGTGAGGGACGGCGCCGGGAACTTGGCGTTGGACGTGCCGTTGACCATGACCTGCTCTTCGCTCCCCTGGGCCGGCGCGAAGCCGAAGCCGTAGGTCTGGCGCCCGTCGCCCAGCACCATCCAGCCATCGCCCGCCACCACGTGCAGACAGACTTGGCGGTGCGCGGCCGCGCCGGTGCCCACGGTGCGCCAGCGCATCTGCAGGCCCGAGACGGGATCGTTGTCGACCGTGCCGCCCGTGAACGGGCACTGCGGGTACACGCCGGCCATCGCCGCCGGCACCGCCAGCACGCCGAACAGGGCCGTGATGAGTTTGGTGAACTTCATGATGCTTGCTCTCCCTGGCGGTTACTGCTGCAAGGCGCCGCGGACCCAATTCGCGCCGCGTGCGACGCCATTGCGGTCGTTCTGGACCAGCGTTCGCACGAAGAGCGAGTACTGGTTCGCGTTGCCGGTCGGAGCGATGGTCTGCCCGCCGGCAAAGTTGCCGGCCGTCGCCAACAGCGTCGGCTGGTAGGTGCCGAAGTCCGCCCAGGTCTGGGAGCACTCGGGGCTGGTGAACGTCAGCGCGCTGTTGCAGGTGCCGCGGGTCAGCGGCCCGAAACGCAGGTCGATGAAGTTGCCGCCTTCGTCGAAGGCCGCCGCTGTCGTGGCCACCGTCGGCTCCTGCACTTCGAGCACGGGCGCGCCCTTGACGATCGACTGCTCGACGGCGAACACCAGTTGCTTCAGCGCGCCGTTCTGCCCGTTGGCATAGGCGCTCGCGAAATCGCTCTGGGTGCCGGCGCGGTTGTTGCTGCCCGAGGTGCCGTCGCCCACGTTCGTCGCCGTGAAGACCGAGTAGCTCGGCGACAGGCGCGCGTTGTTCGGCCCGCCCAGCACGGCGATGTCGTTGCCCGCCGCATCCTGCGCTGCGGCGCCCGCCACCAAGGTGTCGGTGACGTCGATGTGCCCCAGGCCGAAGCATGGGTTCACGCCGGTGGAGGCGTCGTAGGCGCAAGCCGCCTGGTCCTGCGCCACGTTGTAGTTGACGCGCCACTGGAAGCGGCGGTTGCCGAGCACCACACTGTCGAGGATGGTGGGGTTGGAGAAGAAGCGGTGCGCCGCGGGGCCGCCATTGCCCAGCGCCGCGCGGAATGCTGACGAATGGCCGTAGGCCGCGATGCCGGCGCCGCCCTGCAGCGACGAGCTGGCAATCTTCGCCAGCGGCGTCGTGGCGTTCTGTGCCTGCGTGGGGTCGCCGTTCTGGAAGGCGCGCGCCGCGGTGGCGTAGCTGTCGTTCAGCGACACGGTGTTGTTGACGATGAACACGTTGCTCGAATCGAGCAGCGAGATGCCGCCGCCCGCCACGCCGGCACCGTTGTTGACGATCACGTTGTTGACGATGTCGACACGGAACCAGTTGTTGATGTTGTTCCCGGCCTCGGTGCCGTTCACACCCACCAGCGCAATGCCGCCGCCGTCACCCGCACCGGCCAGGTTGCCCTGGATGGTGTTGTTGGCCACGACCACGTTGCCGCTGCCGGACGAGAGACCGTTGTTGGCCACCGGGTCGGGCACGCCCATGATCACGATGCCGCCGCCCTGGACCGTCTTGGATTGCGAGAACGACTGGTTGAAGCGGAACTGGTTGTCGGTGATGGCCGAGGCATACAGCAAGTTGTTGCCGTTTTGCGTGCGGTTGTCGGTGTTGACGAAATTCGCCGCCGAGTTGTTGATCGCCACACTGAGGGTGCTGCTGCGGCCGACGTGCGCCAGGCCGCCCCCGTCGCCGGTGGAGAAGTTGCCGCAGACGTAGTTCTTGGCCACCCGGTAGCCGGCGGCGCCGGTGTAGATCGAGATGCCGCCCCCACCCCCCGAGACTTCGCCGGCCAGGTTGCCGTTCTTCACGATCTCGTTGTGGTGGATGTTGACCAGCGGGCTGTTCGAGCCACCCGGTGACACGAGGTTGCCGCCGTTGCCGCCCGGCTGCTCGACCAGCAGGTCGGCGTGGCCGATGCGGATGCCGCCGTTGTACAGGCCCTGGTTGCCGGTGATGCGGTTGTTGGAGATCTGCAGTTGCACGGCGTGGCCGTTGGCGACGATGCCGCCACCCGTGTCGGCGCCGGTCACCGTGAACCCATCGATCTGCAACGGCTTCACCGTGGCGGCGGCGAACGCGCGGTTGTTGTTGGCGGCCGTGAAGTTGTGCTGCAGGATGAAGAAGCCCGAGGCCTCTTCGGTGGCGAACAGCAGCGGTGCGTTGTCGATCGTGTCGCCGGTCAGGCAGGCGGCGCGGTTGGCGGGCAGCGTCTGCCCGGTCACCAGGGCGTCGCCCATGCCTTTGGTGAACACCAGGTCGCACACCTTCTCGCGCCACGCCTGCTGACGCACGTACTCGGCACCCATGGCGGCATTGACGATGGTCGCCGGTGCGCCGTAGCCCTGCACGCGCACGCGCTTCCACACGATCGGCGCTTCTTCGTAGACACCGGGTGCCACGGTGATCAGGTCACCGTCCACCGCCGCGTCGACGGCCGCCTGGATGGTCTGGTAGGCATAGCCGGCCCCCTGGCCCACGGTCTTGAGCTGCGCCTGCGGGCCGATGTGCAGCGCGACACCGCGTGCGGACCTGTTGCCGTTGTTGTGGACCACTTCGATGGTGCCGCCGGTCGCGGTGCCGGCCGGCACGGTGAAGCGGATCTCGCTGTCGCTCCAGGAGGTGATGCTGGCCACGGGGACGGCCACGCCGCCGATCAGCACCTGCCCATTGCCCCGCGTGGCACCGAAACCGTAGTCGCGGCTGAAGTTCTTCGGGGCCACGTCGGGTGCACCCGGCGTGCCGAGATTGGTCTGGTCGTAGGCGGGGTTGTTCACCTGGGTCTTGCCTTGCGACACGATGCGCACCGTGCTGCCGACGGCGGGCACCCACGGGCCGGGCTCGACACCGTTGACGGTGGTGGTGCCGCTGACCATCTTGATGCCGGGCGTGGCCTCGGGTTGCTCGCAGTCGAGCGCGTACTGCGACGGGCCGGCGAAGGCCGCGATCGGCAGCACCGGGGTGTCGAGGTAGGTGGTCTTGCCCGGCAGGTACTGGAAGGAGTAGCAGTACTGGCTGTACTGCGGGTTGTAGTGCGGGTCGAGCACGGTGGCGCCGGTCTGCGGGTCTTTCATGGTCGGTGCGTTCAGGCACACGTTGACCATGTTCGGTGCCACGCCCGAGGGCAGCGGCACGTTGTAGGCGAAGGTCGAGGGCACCAGCGCGTTGTAGGTGCCGTAGCGGTCGGAGTAGACGCGGTTGATCTCGTTGCCGGCGTAGTCGCGGATCGAGATCGGCATGAACGGCGGCGCGTACTTCTCGCCGAAGCTCGGCGCGTACGGGTCGAACTCGTTGGCCAGGTCGTCGAGGATCATGCCGACGATGTGGCCGGCCGGTGCCGCCTTGGCGAACAGGTGGAAATCGGAGAACGGGTTCATGCCCGGCGCGACCACTACCAGTTTCTTGTTGCAGTAGGGGCGGCGTGCCAGCACGGTGCTGCCATCGGCCGCGTAGGTGTCGCGAAAGCGCGCCGGGATCTCGACGCCGTCGAACAGGTTGAGGAACTGCGGCACCAGCGCCGGGATCGGCTCGCCGTCGCCATCGCGGCCTTCGTCACGCGAGCCCATGCAGGTCGCCGGGTCGGCCAGGGTGCCGGGAGAAAGCAGATCGCCGAAATCGACGTTCTTGTCTTCTTCCTTCTGGTGCTCGTAGCCGTAGGGTGCAATCGCCTCGGTCATGTAGCGGCCGGGCGGCAGCGCTGGCGCTGGGTCGCCAACGCATTCGGTGTGGTCGAAATTGCCCTCGGCGTCGCGCACGACGCTGACGCCGCCGGGGCAGTAGTCGACGAAGGCCCAGCCACCGTCGAACACGCCGTCGCGCACCTGGTTCCAGATGCGCATGCCGTCATAGCACCGGCTTTGGTTGGGGCCGCCGGTGGCGAAGCTGTGGCCGGCGCGGTCGGTGTAGGGCAGCGGGTCGACGCAGTTCTCGGGCTGGGCCTTGTCGAAACTGTCGGAGACGACGACCTGCACCGCGTCTTGCTCACCCGCCTGCGAGGGTTCGATCACACCGCGCGTCGGCGACAGCACCTTGTTCTGGTTGTTGAGCTTGTACAGGCGCACCTCGACACTCGGGATGCCGGGTTCGTTGTTCTCGGCCACCGCGAATTTCGGGTCGAACTCGGCGCGCGTGCCGGCGTAGTGCACAACGCCGGTGATGCCGCCGTGATCGGTCGGGTCGGCCTTGTTGTATTCGCTCTTGCCCCAGTGGATGACATTGGTCTGCCCGAGGAATCCCTGCAGCGCCTGCAGCAGGTTGGCTGAGCTCGGCGCGGCCGGCTGGCCGGTGGTGGCGTCCAGCCCGCCGAAGATGCGGTACGGCTTGTTGCCGTTCTCGGGTTGAGACTGCGGCGTGAGCATGCCGTTCGGCCACAGCCCGGCCGGTTCGGCCGCCGTGCCCGCAGGGCTGACCACTGCGCCACCGTTGTCGGAAATGATGGTGGCACCGGTGGCCTTGAAGCGCGTGAAGTCGGTCTCGGCCACCATCCAGTTGAAGAACGGGAAGAACTCGGGGAACTCGTACTTGCCTTCGTCGTCGGTGATCACACTCTGGTAGATCGAACCGTCGCGAAAGCGGATGTTGACAATGGAATTCGGAATGCCGGGCTTCTCGGCGCCGCTGGCATCGAAGAGAAAACCCGAGCCTTCCTTGTCGTAGAACACCTTGCCCTGCAGGTTGCTGAACCAGCTGAACACCGGCACGTCGTTCAAGGCCACCGTGCCACCGCCGGCAGGCACGGTGAATTCGTAATTGGCGATCACGTTGTCGAGCGGTTCGTCCCACACCGCGAGCTGGTACCGCTGGCCGGCCCTCAGGCCGCTGACACTGAACTTGCCCTCGTTGCCGGCGGTGTCGTCGCAGGAGTTCGCGTACAGCGTGCGACCCAGGCCGGTGCCGGTGGTCACTTCATTGATGCCGATCCAGCACGCCGCCATCGGCGCCCCGGAGTAGAAGCGGATGCCTGGCGGGCGCGACATGTGCGTGCTGACCACCTTGCCGGTGACGGTCGCGCCGCCGCTGGCGAGCAGGCCCGAAGCCGAGGTGTCCTTGAAGCGGCGCACGAAGCCATGCCACACGTGGTGGCCCGGGGGGCCGAATTCCTTGAAGAAAGCGGGCTCGCCCGCCTTGACCCAGGCGTCGACGCCCCAGGTGCCTTCGATGGTGGTGGTCTGGTGCCACTTCGACTGGTCGGCCGCAAGGTGCGACGCCTTGATCTCGTACTGGCTGTCCCAGACGATCTGGTCGGGCCGCGTGCGTTGCGCATCTGTCGCCACCCAGATCGGGATGTTGGTGGCATTGCCGTTCGCGTCGGCAAAATTGCAGCGCTGCACGCTGGGCATCTTGGGCGGTGCGATGGAGTAGATGGTGTATTTGGCCGGCGACAGGTTCTTGATGCGGACCACACCGTTGCGGTCGGACCAGAGCTGGTTCGAACCCAGCTTGGCCAGCTTCAACGAACCGTCGGCGTTGTAGTCGGGCGAGCCGTCCGGCTTGAACGCGTATTCGGTGCCGAGCGGGTTGCCGAAGGTGTCGGTGGACACGCGGCCGCCCGAAGCGCCATAGGTGCCACCTGCTTCGAACAACTGCACTTCGAAGCCGCACAGTGCCGCTTCCTGCTCGCCGGGGGAGTCGGGTGCGCCGTTGACGGGTGCGTTGTCTTCGAACACGAACACCGACACCTGCGCCGTCTTGAAGGGCAGCGGGTTGACCGGCACCACCACCGCCGCGAGCCCCGGGCGGATGGCGGTGCCGTTCATCGTGTAGCCGGTCGGCGTGGTGTCGCCGAAACTGGCGTTGTCGGGCATCACCGACACGAAGTAGCGCTTGCTCGAGTCCGGCGGCGTGAACTCCACCGTTCCGCCGGTGGCATGGCCGACCTTGACGATCTTCGAGTGGCTGCGATGAAAGACCAAGGCCAGTGTCGGGTCGGTGTCGGCATTGCCCGAGAGCCCTGTCACGTCCGGCACGACGTCGAAGGTCGAGTCTTCCTGGATCGTGTAGCGGTAGGCCTGCACCAGCACGCCGTCGGTGCCCTTGACGCTGATCGTCACCGCCTCGGCAGACACCCACCCCAGACACGACAAGCCGACAAGCAGCCGAGCGATGCCGGCACCGGCACGGATCCAAAGCGTACGAACAGTCGGTGATTCCATGATTCCCCCTGCAGACCTCGAATCGGTCACCACCACAGGGTCCGATTCCTTTGCCATGCGAGCGACTCTAGGGAGCGCTTGACGGCCCGCATCGGGGAGCCAACCCTCTGCGCGAGGTAGGACATCCCCCCGTCCCCCCACGTTCGAGGGGTGTCGCGAGGTGCCTGCGAGCGCCCGCCTTATCGCGGCTTAATCACGACAAAGTCACGATGGCGTCCTGGGTGTCGTGGCATTCCCTGATGCTCAGGGGGTGTCGATTCCCGAAGCGGGTGCCGACAATCACGCGTCGACACAGGGCCTCTCCACCGAGCGATGACATGCGCCTCTTGATGGTCGAAGACGATTTCCTGTTCGGCACCGCACTGCACAAATCCCTGCTGCGTGCGGGTTATGCCGTGGACTGGATCCAGACCGCCGCGGCGGTGAGCGCGGCCCTGCGCTCGGCCGACTACGACTGCGTGCTGCTCGACCTCAACCTGCCCGACGGCAGCGGCGAAGACTCGCTCAAGCGCGTTCGCGACCGCACGCCGGGCCTGCCGGTGATCGCCATCACGGCCCGCGGCGGTGTGCTCGATCGAATCCGCCTGCTCGGGCTCGGGGCCGACGACTACCTTGTCAAACCCGTCGACCTGGCAGAAGTGAATGCGCGGGTGCGGGCCGTGACGCGGCGCACGCAGCAGGCCCAGGGTGGCCTGGGTGTGCTGACCCATGGCGCCTTGCAACTGCAGCCTGCACGCCGCAGCGCAACGTGGATGGGCAAGGTGGTGCCGCTGACCAACCGGGAGTTCTGGTTGCTCGAGACGCTGGTGCGCAAGAAGAACCAGATCCTGTCGCGCGAACGGCTCGAAGAAACACTCTACGGCTGGGGCGAAGAGATCGACAGCAACGCGGTGGAGGTCTACATCCATCACCTGCGCCACAAGTTCTCGCCCACGCTGATCAAGACAGTCCGGGGGCTGGGCTATCAACTGGGAGTGGCGCTTGGTAACAGTTAAGAAGCTTGGAGAGTGGTCGCTGCGCACGCGAATGCTGGCCATTGTCGTGCTGGCGTGCCTGGCCACGCTGGTCGCCGGCAGCGTGGCGATGTACTGGGCCGCCGAGATCGAAGACGAGCGATTGCTCGACTCTCGGCTTGAAGACCTGGCGCGAACGGTGATCTCCTTCTCGGAGCACGAGATCAACGAAATCATCGGCGACGGTCGCACCGAGCTGATGCACACCGAAACAGCCGCAACGCTGGGCTCGCGCTACCGCTATCAGATCTGGACCCGCCACGGCAACCTGCTGCTGCACAGCTACAAGGCCTCGCACAAAGAGCCGATGGCGCCGCTGATGCGACTGGGTTTCAGCACCGTGCCGATCGATGGCGAGGCGTTTCGCGTCTTCTCCATGCTGGGCAATGGGGGCGAGATGGTGATCCAGGTGGGCGAGTGCCTGGACGATCGCGAAACGGCGGTCGGCATTGTCAGCGCGTACTTCGTGGCGTTCCTGCTGGTGCCGATCGGGCTGATTTTCAGCGTGACCTGGTGGCTGCTGCGGCGCTCGCTGCGCTCGATCGACGCCTCGGCCGCCCAACTGAGCCAGCGCAGCCCGATCGACCTGACGCCGGTGCAAGCCGACAACCCACCGATCGAGCTCAAGCCCATGATCAGCTCGATCAACCTGCTGTTCGAGCGCATCAACAAGACGCTGTCGCTCGAGCGCGGCTTCACCGCCGTTGCCGCGCACGAGTTGCGCACCCCCTTGGCCGGCCTGCGCGCCCAGGCCCAGATAGCAGCCACTGCCCGCTCACCCGCGGAGCTGGCCCAGGCGCTGGCCGCCGTGATGCAGGGCGTGGACCGGGCGGCACATCTGCTCGACCAACTGCTCGACCTGGCACGCATGGAAAGCGTGCTCAGCGAAGTCGACCGCACGCGACAGACGGTCGACATCGCGCAGGTCTACGAGTGCGTGATGACCGACCTGGGCGCACTCGCTTCTCGCCGAGAGCTGCACCTGGAGTCCGACTTTCTGGAGCAGCGCTTTCTGGCCATGGAGGTCGGCATGGTCTTGCTGCTGCGCAACCTGCTGGGCAACGCGATCCGCTACACCCCCCAAGGCGGCCAGGTAACGGTCAGCACGCGGCGCAATGCCCAAGGGGTCACGCTCACGGTCGACGACTCCGGCCCGGGGATCGCGCCCGATTCCCGCCAGCGGGTGTTCGATCGCTTCGATCGCTTGGGCGTGAAAGACGGCGACGGCGTCGGCCTGGGCATGTCGATCGTTCAATCGGTGGTGCTGGCCCACCACGCCATGATCCGCTTGCTCGAGTCCCCGCTGGGTGGGTTGCGGGTGCAGGTGCAGTTTCCGGCCAGCAGCGACGCGCCGGCTTGAGGCGGTGGCCGAACCGGTTGTCGGGCGTCAGTGCACCACTGGTGCCGGCTGCATGCGCGAGAGCACGTGCGCGGCCATGCCGGCGGCGAGTTCCTGTTCGCCGATGAAGACGGTGCCGATCTGCTCTTGCGCGAGCAGTGCGGCCTCGTCGTCGCTGTGGCTGCGCACCACCACCTCGATGGCGGGGTTCAAGGTGCGCGCGGTCTCGACCATCTTGCGCACGCTGAAGGTGTCGGGTGTCGCGATCACCAGCATGCCGGCCTTGG
>Ga0302323_100002977_pt1 | contig 13782 bp, 3 predicted proteins | sample Fen_T0_3_FD_201950 | JGI IMG/M metagenome (GOLD analysis project Ga0302323, IMG submission 201950) | Peat permafrost microbial communities from Stordalen Mire near Abisko, Sweden - Fen_T0_3 | ecosystem: Environmental > Terrestrial > Soil > Wetlands > Permafrost | place: Sweden: Abisko... | reverse complement strand
GGCGCACAGCGTGAGGTGCTGCACGTGCGCAGCGGACATCTCTACGTCACGCGCGAGGAGCTCGTGGCGGCGCTCATCGAGCACAAGAAACTCAGCAAGCCCGCCGCGGAGGCCAAGGCCAAGGCGCTGGCAGAGTCTGGCGCTCTGACACCCAAGGGCATCCGGCTAGCCGCCTGCTTTACTGAGCCGATAGTGGCCGGCCTGCTCGTGCCATACCACGGCAGCGGCATCTACACCTCCGGCAAGCTCGAGGACGCCGGCCTGCCCTACACCGTGCAGTCCATGGTGCACAGCGACATCACCTATGACAAGAGCCTCTACCCGGAGATCTACCACGGCAGCGGGGTCAACATGCCGCCGGAGATCGATTGGATGATGGCGTATCAGAAGGGCGTCGCCCGCGAGGCAGCCGTCAAACAGATCATCGACGGCCGCGACGGCTACGTCGGTCTGCGCCGCTTCGCCGAGCAGTACCCGATCCTCTTGATCAAGGGCGCGGCAGAGTCTGGCGCGCGCAACCTCAAGGTCTTCGACGTGGGCCGCGGCAAAGGAGCCTGGGACGAGGACGAGCTCCTGGCTGCCGCGACTTTCGTCTTCGAGCGGGCAGGCAAGCAGAACATGGTCATCCAGGAGGCCGCGCGCACCACTCCGGAGTTCTGGGCCAGCCAGTTCTACATGAGCAACTTCGTCGACCGGCAGATCACCGAGTGGAACGTCGCGGTGCAACGCGACCGTCACCCGCGCTCACAGATCTACGGCTCACTGCGCATCATCGCCAGCTCCGCGCATCCGGACCAGCCCTACGATCTGACCCACCTGATCGCCCTGGCCAGTCTGCAGGTCGCCACCAACGTTGGCCGCGGCGGCACACTCGAGCCACTGCATGACCAGTTCATCCAAGAGCGTTACCGCAAAGCGATCCGCACCGGCCTCTCCGGCCAAGTGCCCCTGGTCATGAAGGCGCTCGACAAGTACGCGCCCAAGTACGCCGCGACCTTTGAGAAGCAGCGCGGCCGCAAGGTAGGCCAGGATTTGCGTGGCGTGTCGTACGGTTGGCCCGGCTACCTGATGCTCGACTACCTGGTCACGCCGGTCTTCGAGCGCGACGGCAAGCTCGCCGACGTGGAGCCGATCTGCGACGCGCACGGCGAGCGCGTCGGCTCGCGCATCGTGCTCGAGGACAAGGACGGCCGTTTCGAGGGCAAGATCGTCGACTGGCGCTTCATCCACCTCGAGCCCAACGTCGGTATCGGCCTCTGGGATCGATTCAACTTGCGTGAGGAGGAGTGGGAGCGCAAGTTCGCAGCCGCCCAGAAGCGCAAGCTCGACTGGGATGCCATCGGTCATGACGACCGCATCGTGCTGCGCAACTTCGCCATCGCTGGCCAGCAGTATCTCGAGGCCAACTTCGGAGCCGCGTACTTCGCCGGGAAGAAGGGCGCGGCTGCGGCCAAGCCATCCGCGCGCCGCCGAAAGACATAGGCCAACAAGGTGCGCGTCTCCTCGCGCGGGACGCGCACCTCAGCACGTGCGCGACCGAGTCCGGCCATGACGAGCGAGCTCATCGACAGCGCTATCACCACGCTCGATCGCCGACCCGGGGCCTCTCGTGGTGCGTGTTTCGAACCTGACGAGCTCGCGCTCCTCCTGGCCGAGCTGGCTGTAGAGCAAGTCAGCCGTCGTTTGGGCGCGCGCGAGGAGCTGCGCGCGCGCCTGCTCGGTGCCACCCGCTCCAGTGCGCGCGAGGAGCTGGCCGCGGCGTTGCTCGAGTCGCTGCGTCCTTTTACTGAGCCGGTTTCCCGCTTGGCAGGGGCCGACGGCTGGGCGGACCTGGCCGCTCATCCGCGGCTGCGTGCATCGACGACCTGGTGGCAGCGTTTTCTAGACAGAGACGCGCGTGCCTGGCGCGCAACCTTGCTGCAGCGGTCGGCCCAGCTGGCCTTGGAGGACTTGGGCGGCGAGCGCGTGGCGCCCGAGATGCGCATCGTGCCCCTGCCGCTCAGCCAAGAGGAGCTGGCCACACTGCTGCCTGGCCGATACGTTCACGGCTTGATCTTCGGCGAAGCGCTGCACGTCGCCAACGAGCTGTTCCCGCTCATGCTCGACGCCTACGCTCACGACTTGTCGCGCTGCGGCACGATCGTGACCAACGCCGTGGCCGTGCACCTGGATTGGCTCGACGACAACGGCGACGCCCGGCGCGTGCTGCTCTACGAGGCGGGGCGCGAGGTGTTGCGCGAGCTGCCGCTGACCGTGGCATGCAGCCTGGACAGCGTGCAGTTCCTTTACCTCGGCGCTCAGGAGCAGGAACGGCATCGCGAGCTCTCGCGCCGCTTTGCCGACCGACGGCAGGTCAACCCGTTCACTCCTGCGGAGCTGGCCGACGACAAGCAGACCTGCTTCGAGAGGCTCCAGGCAGCGGGTGTGCCCACGCCGCGCACGGCCTCTCTGCCTGCGGAAATGAGCCCTGAGGCGCTCGCGCAGTGCCTTCACTCCGCCGGCTTCCCGACCACATGCCATCTCGTCGCCCAGCCTCGGCATGGCACAGAAGGCGAAGGCGTGACGCCTCTACACGTCGACGTCCACGAGAGCGCATCTCTCGCCGCGGCGGCCGGCTCTCTAAAGGCGCTGACCGCCGATTTTGGCATGCTCGTCGTGCGCGAGTACGTCCCGGGCCTGCGCTTCGGCAACGGCAACGGCAACGACAGCTGTGCAGCCGACCTGCGGCTCAACGTGACATGGGACGGTGAGAGCTTTGCGGCCGAGTCCGGCTATCTACAGGTCGCCGCGGATCCAAAGACGCTGGCCTCGTCGGTCGGGCGCGGGGGTCGTATCGTGGCGCTCTCGCGCGGGGCCCTGGCCGGCTTGGGCATCGGCGAGGAGGAACTCCTCATCGCGCAGCACGCGGCCTGTAACGCCGCATCGGCGCTGACCACCGACGGGACGCGGCTGTCGCTCGTCGGCGTCGACCTGCGCGTCCAGCGCTCGAACGATGGGCTGCGTGCTGTCGTCCTCGATCTCAACCCGCGTCCCGCGGGGCTATCCTATTCGGAGCTCATCACAACTAGGGAGCCGGGCGTGAGCCTGGGCCTGTGGAGGTCACTGATGCTCGGCAACGCGATCGACCGCATCTTGACGATCGTGCGAGAGGACCGCGACGACGACCATCGCCCCATGCTCGACGAGCTACGCACGCCGGCCGATCTCGGCGCTCTTATCAAGGCGCTCCGCGAGTATCTGCGGCTTTCGCCGCTGGCTGACAGCCAGCCAAAGGTGCTGTTGCTGCAGGAACGCGCCATTCTCATTCTCGGAGACGCGCTCTGGCGGCTGAAGCAGCTCGGCGCGCGGCCGGATGACGTGGCCCTGGACGCCATCCTGGTCGACATTTCCTCGAATGAGAAGACGCGCAACGACATCCGCACTGCGATGCTGGATGCCTCCCTCGAAGGAGAGACGGCCGGCGAGGCTGAGTACCTGGCCTTCATCAACCAGTTCTTGGTCGCGGTCAACGAGCGCGAGATGCGCGACTTCGCCTTGGCCAAGGCAGAGCTGCTGCGCAACACCCTGCGTCGAGATAGCGCCGGGCTGCGCCTGCGCGACGCCGCGGCGCGTTACGAGGCGATCAGCCCGATGCGCGTGGGCCTCTCGTCAGCGAACGCGTCGGACAACTGGACCTTTTCGAAGCTGCGCGGTGGCGCGGTCGTCAACTTCGCCGTCGATCTGGCCATGGGTGACGTCGGCGTGCCCCGCGCCCCGATCTCCGCCGAGCTGACCGCGACGGCCTCGCCGACCCTGGAACTGCGCACGATCAGCCATCTGCAGACAGATCGGCCCACGCAGTTGATCGTCGATCGCAAGAACGCGACCGAGTTCCTCGCGCTGCCGCCCGGCGTCGCGCCTGAGCCGAGCCGCTGCTTCCGGGACATACAGGATCCGCTGCTATTGCTCAAGTACGCCTTCGTCTTCTCCGGGATCGTGGGCTTCAAGGAGCGGCCCGAGGCGTACGTGGCCCGACCGTCCCGCGTGCTCGACGACGTGCTGCGTTTCAGCGGTGGCCGCGGCTTGCGCCTGACGCTGCGCAGCGAGGGCCCATCGCGTGCGGGATTCGCTTCGAGCTCCTGCGTGGCGCTCGCTCTGCTGCAGGTACTCTACGTCGCCTCCGATCAGGAAGAGCTGACGCAGCGTGAGACACTGTCCTCCCTGGCGCTGCTCCTGGAGAACGAGGTGGGTCTCAAGTCCGGCAAGCAGGACACGGATGGCCCGCTCTACGCTGGCGTGAAGTCGCTGCGCTATCGACCGACGACAGGCTTCCTAGCGTCCGACGTCGCGCCTTTGGTCCTCGACGAAGCGGCGCTCAACGAAAACGTTGTGCTCGCCAACTGCGGCGTCCAACGTCCCCCAGCCAGTGGGCTCAGACGCGGGCTCAACATGCGCCACTACTCCTACGTCTCGCGCGACCCGCTGCGCTTCCCGGCCGTGATGCGCTCGCTGGAGGTGCATGAGTCCATCGTGGACGCGCTCGTACGCAGCGATTGGCCGCGGCTGGGCGCTCTCTTCGACGAGTACCTGGACCTGCGCGAGACGATCGACCCCGGCGCGACACAGAGCATCTACGACGCCGCGGCCGGCACCGCCGTGCTGCGTCTGCCGTTCCAGAGGCTCAAGGACCAAGACCTGATCTACGGCGGGATGTACAGCGGCGCGATGGGCGGCGGTTGCATGATGTTGGTGGCCACGCCGCGCGGCAAACAGACGCTGACGGGCGTCGGCGGCCGTCACATCACGCGCCTGTCGGCCGCGTTGGAGAAGCTGCGTGGCTACACCGCGGGCAATTCCACCCCATTCGCGGGGCTCGAGATCTATCGCTACGCTGTCAATGCGCGCGGCCTCGAATGTCGCGTGCGCAACTAGGCCGAGCGAAGACGCGGCCAAAGCCAGCCGTCACGCCTGTTCTTCCACGGCAGTGCGACGCGCCCAAACATGCAGCGCCAGAGCGCAGACCGCCAGGACGGCCATTGCCCACGCCAGGGGCGCCTCGTTGCTAGACCACTGACCAAGCCGCGGCCCCAGCTGCCACAACGGGAACACATCCAGATCGCTGTACATGCTCCCGGCCACCGCGCCGACGAGGTTGACCAAGAATCCGTATCCGAGTAGTCCACCTGCCAGCAGCAGTCTCCCGGAAGCGCCCTGGCCGGCACGCCACTCGAGCAAGGCCGCCACGCCCGGCGCCAGCAGCAGGATGGCCGGAAGCAGGTAGCGCGGACCATAGGAGGATGTACCGAGCGTCTCGATGCTGAGCAAGTAGCCGACATGCGCCAGCAGCGCGATGCCCAGCGTCCAGCGCAGCCGTCGCAGCCGCTTGGGCAGAAGGAAGATGCCGACCGCGCCCAGGGCTGCGGCCGGAGCGAACTTCCACAAGCTGATGCCACCGTTGCCGAGGTACATGTTCAGATGGTGCCGCAAGCGCTCCCAGCTGGGCGAGGCAAACGTATCGCTGTAGTGGCCAGCGACGTTGGCCGGCACCCATGGGCTGCCGAAGTACCAGGCGTTGAAGACCAGAAGCGGTGCGATACCCAGCAGAAATCCGCCAGCCTCGGAAAGCATCGCCTTCCACGAGCGGGACCAGAGCACCGACAATCCGATTACGGCCACCATCAGCGCAGGCAACATCGAGGTGAAGACCACTAACCCCAATAGTGCCCCGGTCGCTGCCCGCAGCCACGGGCTGCGTTCGCCGCCGCGCGCCCAGTCGGCCTCCTGCGTGTAGAGCGCGAGCAGCAACAGTGCCCCGGCCAGCACGTCATGGTGGGCGATGCCGGCGTACGCCAACACGGTGCTCGCCGCACCCACGGCCAGCGTGGCCACAAGGCTGCTCACGTCGCTGAAGCCCCAAAAGCGGCGCAGCATTCGATCCAGCAACGCGAGCGCGAGCGCGGCCAGGAGACCGGCGGACAACCAGGTCACGAGCGCAGATGTGAGGTAGTAGTCCCGCTCGTAGCGAACTCCGACACGACTCAGAAACCAGTAAGGGATCGCGCCCCACACGAATTGCCCGGGCTGTTTCGCAGCGAGCTTTTGGCCGTTCAGAATGAAGACATCGCCGCTCGGCCGCAACTCCGGCACGGCACTGTGTCCGACCGTAAAAGTGTGATGCCGGACCAGCGCATCTGGCCCCATCTGCTGCAAGTTGTAGCCACGAAGGTTGTGGGCGCAAGTCGTAGCGCCGAACAGAGTCCAGAAGAAGGCGAATACCGCGAAGGCGCGGCTTCCGAAGAGCGCGCGCAGCCTCGTCATCATGACGCTATCCTGTCCAGCAGCGGGCCCAGCCGCAAGCGCGCTATGCACGGCAACGGAATGGCTCGCCTCCTCCCGCAGGCCGGCATTCTAGCCGATCACGGCCGGACTGCGACGCCGAGGCCGACGGCAGCCGCGTCCGCAGAGTTGAAGTACCATGCTTTACTGTGCTGTGTGTCGCCGCGCTGAGGCGGCGCATAGACCCGCCGCTGACGCGTCAGGGGGGGCGAGCGATGAACGTGCGGTCGAGCATACCGGCTCTGTTCCTCGCTACGTTGCGCGAGCATCCCCAGGAAGAGATGCTCGGCGTGCGGCAGAGCGACGGCTGGAGCTGGCTCTCGTCGGAGCAGGCCGGCGAGGCGGTACGCGAGATCGCTGGCGGCTTGATCGCCAGGGGCCTCACACCGCGCGCACGGGTCGCGCTCGTATCGGAAAACCGGCCCGAGTGGGCGCTCGTCGACCTGGCCGTGCAGTCTGCCGGCGGCGTGGTAGTCCCGATCTACCCCACGCTCTCGCTCGACCAGACGCAGTTCCTGCTCAAGGACTCGGGCGCCTGCGTCGCTTTTGTCTCCACGAGCGAGCTGGCCAGCAAGATCGAGTCCGTGCGCGCCGGCACCGCTTGCACGCAGCTCTACGCCTTTGACGGCGAGAGCGCGACGCCGATCGCGCGCCTGCGTGAAGCAGGACGTGACTTCCTCTCCCAGCACCCAGAAGCACTCGAAGAGCGCTTGGCCGGTCTGGGCCCAAACGAGCTGGCCACGATCGTCTACACGTCGGGCACCACCGGCATCCCGAAGGGCGCCATGCTGAGCCACGGCAACATCTGCCACAACGTGGCCGCGTGCCTCGACCTATTCGACTTCAGGAGCGGCGACACGGCCCTGTCATTCCTGCCGCTGTCGCACATCTTCGAACGCATGGTCCAGTACGTGTTCCTGCAAAAGGGCCTGCGCATCGCCTATGTGCGCAGCCTGGAGCGGCTGGCGGACGCCATCGCCGAAACCAGGCCTCACGTCTTCGTCACTGTGCCACGGGTTCTTGAGCGCGTGGCTGGTCGTGTGCGGGAGCAGATCGAGCAGTCCTCCGCTATCCGTCGCTTCGTCGGCCGCCGGGCCCTGGCGTGGGCCGAGCACTGCGCCGACCTATTCATGCGCGGCGAACGACCGCGCGGCCTGGGGGGCGCGCGCTGGATGGCTGCCGATCGGCTCGTGCTGAGCCGACTGCGTGCCCGGCTCGGCGGGCGGCTGCGCTTTGTCGTCTCGGGTGGCGCTGCTCTGCCTAGGGACGTCACAAGGTTCTTTTGGGCAGCGGCGATCCCGGTGTACGAGGGCTACGGGCTGACGGAGACCGCGCCCGTGCTGTGCGCGAATCGGCCGGGCCACATCCGCTTGGGGACTGTCGGTCCGCCTATCCCCGGAGTGGAGCTTAGGATCGCCCCAGACGGAGAGATCCTGGCGCGTGGTCCGAACGTCATGAAAGGCTATTGGCAGAACGAGCTCGACACTGGCGAGGTTCTGCGCGGCGGCTGGTTCCACACGGGCGATCTGGGCAGCCTGGACACGGACGGGCTCCTGCGCATCACCGGTCGCAAGAAGGACATCCTGGTGCTCTCTACCGGCAAGAACGTGGCGCCGCAGGCTATCGAGGACGCCGTCGGACAAAGCCCTTACGTCAGCCGCGTGATCGCCGTGGGAGACGAACGTCCGGCCATCGGCCTTCTGATCGTGCCCAACCTCGAGATGATCGCCCGCTGGGCGCGCGACAACGGGCTGCCGGACGCAGATCGCGAGACCCTGCTCGCTTCGCCGCAGGTCCGGCGTCTGATGCGCTCCGAGATCGTACGCCTGCAGGCGCGCCTCTCCACCTTCGAGAAGGCGCGCCAGTTCGAGTTCCTGCACGAGGACCTGACCGAAGAGAACGGCCTCTTGACCCCGACCCAGAAGGTGCGGCGCCAGGCCGTGATCGAGCGTCACGGCCACCTCGTCAACCGCCTGTACGAGTAGCCGCTCCTGCGCCGTGCGTCGTGTCTGCCGACCAACAGCCCCGATGTCACGCCGCACACACCGCGTCGACCGCCGGATGCGCGGCGCGTCGCGCATCTGGTGAATGCGACTGCGTTTTGCAGTCGGCGCACTGCCGGCCACAAGCGTGCACGCAACTTGCTTTGCTTCGCTTGCTAGAAGGCGGAGAATGGATCCACTGACTGAATAACTCTTCCGAAGGGAGTCGCCGATGCGTCGCGCGCACCGAATCGTCGGAGTCGTCCTGTGCCTGGTACTGGTGTCTGTCGGGTGTTCGCGCTGGTGCAGAAAGCCCAAAGTGCGGGGCGAGCTGACCGAGGCGGAGCGGGCCGTCATTGCCGCCTTCACGCACGGGACAATCTCCCGCGAGAGCCCCGTCCGCGTGCAGTTCACCGAGCCGCAGGCTGAGCCGGCGCAGCTCGGCAGCCCGCTGCCGAGCTCGCCGTTCGGCTTTGACCCCAAGATCAGCGGCGTGGCTGTCTGGACAGCGGCGAACGAGCTAGAGTTCCGTCCGGCCGAACGCTTACCCGACGGCCAGGCCTATGTCGCGACGCTGGACCTGACCAGCGTCCTGAAGGCCAAGGCCAGCCTGGCGCCCTTCGAGTTCGACTTTGCCGCGATGCGCCAGTCCCTTGAGGTGACAGTCGACGGCCTGGAGGCGGCGGCCCCGGACGACATCAAGCGCCAGCGGCTCGCTGGCCACCTGGTGACCGCCGACGTGGACGACCCTGCCAAAGTCGAGAAGACGCTCAGCGCGGCGCACGGCAAGGACGGGCTGACCCTTTCCTGGAGTCACGACGCGGACCGCCGCACTCACGTCTTCACCGTCGACGGCATCCTGCGCGTGGAAGAGCCTGGCAAATTGAGCCTGGCGCTCGACGGCAGCGCGATCGGAGTCGGCAAGAAGGAGACGCGCGAGATCGCGGTGCCGGGCCTCAACAGCTTCTCGGTCGACCAGGCACGCGCGGTCACGGGCAAGGAGCAGTACGTCGAGCTGCGCTTCAGCGACCCGCTCAAGACGCCCCAGAACCTGCGCGGCCTGATCGAGATCGAGAAACGCGACGATCTGCGCTTCGTCATCAACGGCAGCGTCGTGCAGGTCTTCGGCAGCAAGAGCTTCCGCGGCGATCAGAAGGTGCACGTGGCGGCAGGGATCCGCAACGTCCTCGGCTACCGCCTGCGCGCGGCGCGCGACCTAGCCGTGAGTTTCGAGCAACTCAAGCCGCAAGTGCGCTTTGTCGGCAGCGGCGTGGTGGTCCCGACGTCGACTGGCCTGAAGATCCCGATCGAAGCCGTCAACCTGCGCTTCGTGACAATCGAGGCCATGCGCATTGCCGACAATGCCCTGCCGCAGTTCCTGCAGGTCAACGACCTGTCGGGTGAGAACGAGCTCCAGCGGGTGGGCCGCGTCATCTGGCACAAGACCCTGGCGCTCGACATCGCGTCCGACAAGGAGAACCGCTGGGTCCCGATCGGCCTGGACCTGACGCCGCTCACCAGCAAATACCCTGGCGGCATGTACCGCCTGAGGCTGTCCTTCAAGCGGCCGCACGTGATCTGGTCTTGCCCTGGCGCGCCGCCGGCCGAGGAGCTTGAGCGTCCCGCACGTTCCGGCAACGACGAGCAAGAGCAGAGCAACTGGGATACCTGGGAAGACGCCGAGGGCGACTACAGCGAGCGCTACGAGCACCGCGACGACCCCTGTCATCCGGCCTACTATCAGCGCTTCTACGACCACAACGTCGCTGTCGCGCGCAACGTGCTGATCTCGAACCTCGGCCTCATCGCCAAGGCCGGCGAAGATGGGCAGGTCAACGTCATCGTCACCGATCTGCGTTCGACCGCGGCAGTGTCTGGGGCCAAAGTGACGCTGCTCGACTATCAGCGTCAGTTGGTTGGGTCAGGCAGCACCAACGGCGATGGCATCGCCAAGATCGCGGTCGAGCGCAAGGCCTCGCTGGCCGTGGTGCGCAGCGGGGACCAGACCGGCTATCTGAAGATGGACGACGGTTCCGCGCTCTCGCTGGCCCACTTCGACGTAGCTGGGGCGCGCGCGCCCAAGGGCCTCAAGGGCTTCCTCTACGGCGAGCGTGGCGTTTGGCGTCCGGGTGACACGCTGCACCTCGGCTTCATCTTGCTCGACCCCACGAAACGCCTCGGCAGCCAGCACCCGGCGTCCTTCGAGCTGATCAACAGCCGCGGCCAGTTGGTCAAGACGATCACAAAGGCTTCTTCGACAGACGGTTTCTACACCTTTGACGTACCGACCTCGCCCGACGCGCCCACCGGCAACTACACCGGACGCGTCACGGTTGGCGGCGCCAGCTTTGACAAGACGCTCAAGATCGAGACGATCATGCCGAACCGGCTCAAGATAGCGCTGGACTTCGGCAAGGACTTGCTCACCGCTGACTCCGGCCTGTCCGGCGCGCTCAAGTCGATGTGGCTGCACGGCGCTCCGGCCAAAGGACTCAAGGCCGACGTGGAGTTGATACTGACGCCGGCCGCGACCTCCTTCGAGCGCTACTCCGAGTACGTCTTCGACGATCCCACGCGGCGCTATGAGACCGAGAAGCAGACGATCTTCGAGGGATTGCTGGACGAGACCGGCACGGCACAGATCCAGGCCGCGATCCAGGCCAAGGGCGAAGCGCCGGGCAAGCTCACCGCCAACCTGACGACGCGCGTCTTCGAACCGGGCGGCGCGTTCAGCGTCGACCGCTTCTCCATCCCCTATTCGCCCTACCAACGCTACGTCGGCATCCGCACGCCCAAGGGCGATCGCATGCGCGGCATGCTCCTGACCGACGTCAAGCACGTACTCGACGTCGTTGCCGTAGACGCGCACGGCGCCCCGGCAGGCAGCGGCGAGGTCGAGGTCAAGCTCTACAAGGTCGACTGGCGCTGGTGGTGGGAGCACGGCGAGGAGAACCTCTCGGCCTATGCCGAGTCCAGCGTGCACACGCCGCTTGCGTCGGGTGTGGTGAAGCTGAAGGACGGCGCTGGCGCGTGGACTTTCGAGATCAAGTACCCAGACTGGGGCCGCTACCTGATCACCGCTGCCGATCGCCAAGGTGGTCATCGCACCGGCAAGCTCCTCTACATCGACTGGCCCAACTGGGCCGGCCGTGGCCAGAAGGAGGCCGGTGGCGGCGCGAACGTGCTCTCCTTTGCCCCGGATCAGCAGGAGTACAAGGTCGGCGACACGGTGACTCTGACCCTACCGACACCAAAGAAGGGACGCGCCCTGGTGAGCATCGAGTCTGGCTCGCGCGTGCTGCGCACGACCTGGATCGACGCCACTGGCGCTGAGACACGCTACAGCTTTGCCGCAACGGCCGAGATGACGCCGAACGTCTACGCCTACGTGACGCTCTTGCAGCCGCACGCGCAGACCACCAACGATCTGCCGATACGCATGTACGGCGTGGCGCCGATCAAGGTTGTCGATGCCACGACGCGTCTCAAGCCGGTCGTCGAGTGCCCGGCGGTCTTCGTCCCTGAGAGCACGGCTTCTATCACGGTGCGCGAGGCCTCAGGCAAGGCCATGACCTATACGGTGGCGGTCGTGGACGAGGGCCTGCTCGGCCTCACGCGCTTCCAGACGCCGAATCCCTGGGACCACTTCTATGCTCGGGAGGCGCTGGGCGTGAAGACCTGGGATCTGTTCGATCACGTCCTGGGCGCCTACGGCGCGGCGATGGAACGCATGTTGGCCATCGGCGGCGACCAGGAAGGCACCAAGGCCTCGTCCAAACGCGCCAACCGCTTCCCGCCAATGGTGCGTTTCCTCGGCCCGTTCCGCCTGGAGCGCGGCAGCGTCAACACGCACAAAATCGACATTCCGCAGTATGTCGGCGCCGTGCGCGTGATGGTCGTGGCCGGACGCGACGGCGCCTATGGTGCGGCTGACAAGTCCGTCTTCGTGCGCCGGCCGTTGATGCTGCTCGCCACACTGCCGCGCGTGCTCGGGCCGCAGGAGCAGGTGGCGCTCCCTGTTTCAGTGTTCGCGCTTGAACCGCAAGTCAGAGACGTCACCGTCAGCGTGACGACTTCAGGACCACTGAGCCTGACTGGCCCGACCTCCAAGAAGATCAGCTTCAGCGCCACCGGCGATCAGGTTGTGAGCTTTGACGTCACGACCAAGCCGACGCTCGGCGTCGGCCGCGCCGTGATCCGCGCAGTCTCTGGTAGCGAGCGCGCCGAGCAGAAGATCGAGCTGGACGTGCGCATGGCCACGGTGCGCACCGTCGACGTCCTCGGCGCGACGCTCAAGGCCAAAGAGACTTGGCAGCCTGCGGTCACGTTGTCTGGTTTGCCAGGCACGAACGAGTTGACGCTCGAGGTCTCGCGAATTCCACCGATCGACCTGGGGCGTCGCCTGGAGTACCTGATGCAGTATCCCCACGGCTGCGTGGAACAGACGACCTCGGCCGCTTTCCCGCAGCTCTTCCTGGGTCAGCTCCTCGAGCTCTCGCCTGACAAACAGAGCCGCATCGAGGCCAACGTCAAGGCCGCGCTCGAGCGCCTGAAGGCCTTCCAGACCTCAGAGGGTGGTTTCGGCTACTGGCCAGGCGACAACGACTCCAACGACTGGGCCACCAACTACGCCGGCCACTTCATGGTCGAGGCGCAGAAGGCCGGCTATCTGATCCCTGCGGGCTTGCTCGATCAGTGGAAGGGCTTCCAACGCCGCCGCGCTCGCGGCTGGGCAGCGGGCGCCGGGCAGCCCGAGCTGACCCAGGCGTATCGCCTCTACACCCTGGCGCTAGCATCAGCGCCTGAGCTGGCTGCGATGAACCAGCTGCGCGAGCGATCGAGCCTGCCGGTGACCGCGAAGTGGCGACTGGCCGCTGCCTATCAGCTCGCGGGCCAGCCAGAGGCGGCGCGGGCCCTCGCGACGCACGGCGCTGTCGCGATCAAACCGTATCGCGAGCTGTGGTGGACGTTCGGCTCGGATCTGCGCGACCGGGCCATGGTGCTCGAGGCAGTGGTCACGCTCAACATGTCGGAGCAGATCGGGCCGCTCGTGACCAGCCTCTCAAACGCGCTCAGCAAGAACGATTGGCTGAGCACGCAAGAGACCGCCTACGCGCTCTTGGCTTTGGCGCGCGCCGCTGGCGGGTCAAAGGGCAGCGGCCAATCCTCCTTCTCGTACGCGCTGAACGGCGGCAATGCGGTCTCGGTCGCACTCTCCGCGCCGGTCGTGCAGCGTCCGCTGAGCGCAGGCGACAAAGCGCCAACGCTTGTCGTCCGCAATACGGGCGAGGGCGTTATCTATCCGCGGCTGGTGGTCTCGGGACTGCCCCCGGCCGGCGAAGAAGTGCCAGCCAGCAACGGTCTCAAGCTCGAGATCACATATCTGACGCCGGACGGCAAACCGCTCGATCCTGCGCGGCTCGAGCAGGGCACGGATCTCAAGGTCGTGGCCAAGGTCACCAACCTGGGCGTGCGCGGCGACCTC
>Ga0302323_100002976_pt1 | contig 13783 bp, 7 predicted proteins | sample Fen_T0_3_FD_201950 | JGI IMG/M metagenome (GOLD analysis project Ga0302323, IMG submission 201950) | Peat permafrost microbial communities from Stordalen Mire near Abisko, Sweden - Fen_T0_3 | ecosystem: Environmental > Terrestrial > Soil > Wetlands > Permafrost | place: Sweden: Abisko... | reverse complement strand
CACGAAAGGTCGCCCTGGGGCTGTCACCTAGGAACAACCTTGGACCACAGACTCGCCACTCCTTCACCAATTTTCGCCAAGTGCGATGCTGACGACTCTCGTTCACGACAAGCCCCCAAATCCTCGACACGAGGATAGTGGCCATGATTCCGCAGGGCATCGCAAGCAGCCACGAGAGGGCTGCCCCGGTGGACGCCATCATCATCACCATCACCAATCCGCCAACGACAAGCGACACGAGGATTCTGTCGAATCCAGACTCGTCGTTGTCCAAATCGTTCTGCTGTTCCATTCGCGCGCAGACGCCACCTCACCGTCGCGACGCGCAGTATACCAGCACCATGCCACGTCCTGGCCCGCAGACGGGAGCAGAGTGTTTGTGGGCTATGGATGCGTACCCTATGCAAAGAGCGAATTCTTCTTTGATGGTCTAGAAGTTGCCGATTACTCCCCGAAGAGGTTTGCGCGCGTATTTGCGCACCTGCTGCAACCGCCGTTCCAGCATCGCAAAGAAGAAGAGCCGCCTTTGCTGTTGAGGAAGCGCGGCCCCGGCCGGCCTGGGGTGGTCTTGGGTGCCTCGCCCTCGAACGGCCTGTGGGCACATGAACTCGTCGCCGGCCTCCCTCCCTTTCAGAAGAAAGACGTTCTTGGCTGCTCTCGACTCCTATCGACCGTGCTATCGACAAGCTCACAAAGTGCAATCGCAGTATCGGGGTCGCCGATCGGCATGCCGTCGAGGAGGTGGGCAACATCCCCTTCGGAGAGAGGCACGGGCGAATCCGCCGTGAGCATCGAGCGAACGATAGCATGCCTGACCGCGTCCTGATTTGGGGGCGCATCATCTTCGGCATCTTCCTCAACTTCCTGTCCCGGTTCCTCGGCACGGGGACTGACGACCTGTGGAGGCCGTGGCTCACGCGTGACGACAGGGGTCTTTGTTCGCTCGTTCGATTCCAGGGTTAGGTAGAGCCTATAGAAGGATGCCGCCGCGCCGATCACCGTCAGCACGACTATCCAACGTCGCCGGTGAGGATGGGTAAAATCGGGTACAGGGTCTCCCATTCCACTGGCCGGGCTAGGCGCCCTCGAAGTTGACATGAAGCGTAGGCTATCATCTCCACCTCGTCCGACAGCGCGATAGTTCGACAAGCGCGGCCACCTTGTGAACCTGTTGACGTAGAGACCGTTGCGTTCCAAATTCTCCCGCACTGGGCGATGATGGACTTCAAGCACCTCTGGCGTTCCCTGCGAACCGCACATCCGGCTGTCCGACTGGGGCTGGTGGCATTCCTGGCGTATTCTGCCCGGACTGCCTGTTTTGACCGCTTCGACATTGGTTGGATTGTCGTGTCGTTGCTGATCGCAACCGCAGCCTACATCGGAACTTGCCACCACTTCGCAGAGCGGCTCAGCATCGGACTATTGGCCATCACCATCGTTGGGAACCTGGGATGGTTGACCTACCAAGTGTATCGTTATGGCACTGTTCTCGTCTGCCCGTGGGGGAGCAGCCGCATATCGACTGCCAGCTATTCAGGCTCCTGGGTCAGCTGTCTCCAGCCAGATGGAACGCGCTTGGGCCCCGCGATCGGCACCTCGTACGGCGGCGACGGTTCGATGACAGACTTCTACGAGGAGTACCGACGGGTCAACGGCAAGATCGTAGGCTTGAGGATCGGCTGTGGCCACCCCACCACTGAGCCCTTCGAAGTCTGTTTTCCCGACGAGCACGGCCAGCGCTGCGCGCCTGCTGGGTTCGAGCCACCCCTGCAATGGAAGGGATGCTCGAATCTGAGCGCGCGAGTGGCCGAGGGGTTCGGTCGCAAGTGTCGGACACTCACCGCACCGAGCGAGGTCTGCTACTGAGCCGATATTCCAGGCGCCAACGAATGCCGTTTCAGCAGACGCTGGCGCCGCAGGGACATCGTGAAAAATTGGGGCGACGCCTCAGCTGCACCACCGCTGCGGCGCAGCGAAAGCCACCGCTCTTTCTTCGGTGACCAAACAGCCCTGCGAGCCACGTCCGTGGCAGCGACCGAGGAAGTCAGTATTTGCCCTCGCGGAGCCATTGCGGGGCTTTGGCGGAAAGAAGTCGCTTCACGTCGCGATGGGGAAGCGTGACCTGGTAGTCGCAGGGTTCGGTAACGTGCGCTCCGTGGTCCACATCGACCAAAATGCCGTCGCGGACGGTGCCGAATGAAAAGCTTGGCGGATAGCCGCCAGCCTCGTCGCAGCCGTCGTCCGTCGCATCGCCGTCCTGCCCGGCTTCTCGTTCCCTCTGCTTGAGAACCATGCGCATGAACCTGTTTCGCTTTGCCGCGGACTCGTCGATATTTAGCAAGGATTCGAGATCCAGTTTGACGGCGTGCGGACCCGAGATGTCGAACGTCACCAGCGTCTCTGTCTCCTCTGGATGTACACCGCAATCGTCTTGGGCCTCCTCATACACCGTAACGCTATTGCCGGAAGCGTGCAGAATGGTCAGGGTGATGTCCTCGGAACAAGTGCCCTGGTCGTCACCGGTGGATTCTTCCACTCCAGCGCTGGAGCTCTCCTTGCGTATCCAGGCGTTGATTTCCTCCATGGCCTTCGGATTTGGCAGGCTCACGAGTTGGGGGGATGCGCGCCCACCCTTCACATCGGTGACTTGGTTCATGGTGGCAACGCCAACGTGCTCGACCGATCCCGCAATCATCCCGGCATGCAATAGCCGCTGAAACTTTTGGGCAATCGGGTGGCGACCAAGCTGCAACTTGTAGCGCGCATCGACGATGGTGCCGTCGGCCGCCGCCACGCAGGACAGGTCAATGGGCAACTCGCGCTTCTGGTCGGGCGAGCGCCAAGTGCCCGTGAGAATGGGTTTGCCCGAACTATCCTTTCGTTGTGTGGCCTGCCATTGCCCAGTGAGACGCCCGCCCTTCGCGCCATGCTCTTCCAACACCAAGCCAGCGGCGGCCGTTCTCCCTGCCAGGGGAATCGCCTTCCCGAGGCGCAAGTAACCGTAGCGCCCATCGATCGTGTCCGGCTGCCTGCCAAGCTGCAGCCACGCGGCCACGGGCAAGCTCCCGATTCGACCGATCCACAGTCCACACTCGAACCCGCCGATCGGGATGGTCGCGGGCAGCTTCGTCGAAGGTTCGACGCCCCACCCCAAGGAAGGAATGCAGAGAAGCACCATGCTTGCGAACGTCACGAAGGCCCGAGACATGGCCCGAATGCTACCCCGTCTTCCGGCCGCGGAAGGATGAAACGTTCATGCGTCGGTGTTGCGGACGAGGCCGCGGCGTGGCTTGGCACAGCCGAACCTAGCGCACGGATTCGGTTGGCCGATGCGGCGACTTTGCCCACCAGCCGTCCCGAACCAGGCACCAGAAAGCCGTACTGAAAATTGCCAAGGCTAGGATGGCTGTTCGTGCAACGTGGCCCTTGGCCCGCCAGCCCAGGACTATTCCGCTGATCCCAGCGAACGCGACACTGATGCCTACGGACAGTACCGCACCATTGGCAAAATAATCACCCGGGGTAGCAACTCCCCAAACGATCCACGCCAAAGTGGCCAGGAAGTAGCCGGAGGAAAGGGCCATGCTTGCCTTCACTCTCGTGATTCGCCGTCCGGTCATTTGATTCGCGATGCATTCTCGTTGTCCCGGCCAAACAGGTCAAAAGAAAGTGGTATTTGTAGCTTCATGCCAGCCAATGCTCCGGGGTCGAGAACTCAGAACCCGCTGTTTGCCCTATCGGGTTGCCTGCTGCTCTTCGCTTGCACATCCACTCGCATTCCCGCCGGCCATAGCCCTAGTCCGCGCCAAGCTGTACCGACTGCTCGGCGTGCCGCCAGCACGACCAGCACGCCGTGCGACACGTGCGTACACTGGGATATCGCCGAGGCCCGCAAGGTCTCCGGTCGCAGCTTCCGATTCTCCGACGGATCAACGGTCACGGTGGACATGCACGGCGTCCGCTACCTAACCTCGAAAAAGGCGCCTTTCCAGGCCAGCAAATACCTGCTCAAGGAAGGACCGGAGGAAGCCATCGAACTCGCCGACCACACCATCGCGTGGCTGCACGAAAACGGAGAAAGCACGCTGACCGCCACGCCCCTCGGACCTCCCACCGCATTCTTCCCGTCACCAGCGTTGGCCCAGGGAGAACAAATTGCGACCCTCTACACCAGCAAGCATGCCTTCTTCGTCATTGGCAATCACGGCACCTTTCGCCGTTCGAGCGACGGCGGCAAGACGTGGGACGCGATCCCTCTCGGGCTGCCGGCCTACGCCCGCTTCGTCGCCATCGGGAACAAGGACATGCTGGGTGCCGACGACGAGGAAAGCTATCAAGCCAACCAGCGCAAAGGCGAAGGCTTCTTGGCTCTTTGGTACCACCCCATGCAGTACCTGGAATCGAGCGACGAAGGCCAGACCTGGCACCATGCACATCCCGGCAACTGGGTGACACCACCTGAGCCCTCCTCCGTCAGTCTGCCCGACGTTCCGGCTGGGCACGAAGACGATGATGACGACGACGACCGCTCCGCGCCAAGACTGGATGTGGGCACATTCGTTGCCGGAGGGTCCCTGCTTCTCGGACGGTTCGTGCCCGGCCAAGGCATTGACATCGAGACCCGGCTCATGAACAGCTCCGCCCAGCATAGCTTCTTGGCGCTTCCACAAGCCACGGCTGCGGACTTGCAGCTCTCCACTGGCTCCGACGGCGCCGTCACCCCGACCCTTTGGGTGAAGACCTCGAGCCGCTCCCAGCGCTTCATTTTTCATCGCGATGATCGAGAGGCCACCTTTGTCCCGCTGCCGAGCAACCCCACGATCGAAGCCTTGGCCAATATTTCGGTCTTCGCGGGGCGTGGCCTCACACTGCTTACGGGCATGGAAACCGAAAGTGGGTCCCGACAGCTGTGGGCATGGGATGGCGGCCAGACTCCGCAGAAGATCGAAAACCCTAGGCGCGATCTCTGGTTACTCGATTCGGTCCATCGGACTCTCTGGGGCGAGGAATCCGGCGGAGAGCTTTGGTACGGGCAGATCGACTTTGCGAAAGGCGCGGTCAGCGCGACGCGTGTACCAGACTGGCTGGGATCGCTCCGTCGCACACGCCGTGACGGAACACTCGACACCGACCAGGTGAGGACAAGCTCATTCTCGGTGGACACCGACGGAACCTTTCAGTGCATCGTCCAGGTCGCGCCCGAGTATCTGCCCCATCTGGTCCGGGTGCGCGCCAATGGAACGACGCTGCCGATCCTCAAGCTGCCCTTCGCACAACGCCCCGTGAATTTCGACCAGCGGGCAGTGGGTTTCTGGGGCGACCGGGGATATTCCAGCGCCGGGTGGGAGACGGCCGATGGTGGGGAGCACTGGACGCGGGTGGATGCTTGGCCATTGGCCAGAAACGTCCAGTGCATCGAAGATGGTTGCCTCGTGGATCAAGCCCGCCGAGTCGATTGGGTACTGCCCGCGGGCTGGCGGCAGGGTGAGCCGGCCGTCGCCTTGGAGAAGCCCCGACCTTCCCCGTCCAAACCCGACGCGAACCTGCTCTTTGAATGCCAACTTCAATCGGATGGACAAACCTTGCCCGCCCCGACGGCGATTCACAGCTGGAAGACGTGCGTGCCAGCCTCCGTCGGGCTCGCTCGCTGGGGATACATCGCAGCCGGCGAAAAGGGCGAGGCCATTCTTACCGTCGGTCTCGCCAGCGGCGAAAATCGTCAACTGCCCATGCTCACACCGAAAGAACCGTCAGCAGAATGGGCTACCACGATCGGCTGCGACGAACTGGGCGCCTTCGCCGCCACGGATCCGCACCAACGCCAGCGCGAAACCGAGAAGGCAAAGAGTCAAACCCGGCGCGAACCGTGTGCCAGTGTTGCGTACTACCGCTGGAAGGATGGCGTCGTCCGCCACGCGGAGTTGTCTTGCAAGGAGACCCAGCCCTGGGAGGCAACCGGGCCCAGCGTGGCGCTCACCGAGAAAGGCTTGCTGTTGGGGAACCACCGGCTCGAAAGAGAGAATGAACGCCCCTTGCCCCATCCTTGGGTTCTGGTTTCCGATGATGGCAAGCGGTCCCTGATAAATGAGCCGCCTTCTTCGCAAGTCGTGAATTCGGCCCTTCACGACGGCCGCGATCTGTGGGTTTTCTCCTCGCAGCGATACGGCTTGCCTGGGGGATTCAGCAGCGTGCTCGCGCACTTTGACGGGAAGACGTGGGAGGAGAAATACTTGTCCCTCTCTCCCTTGAGCTCGCTGCAGAAGCTTGAAGGACGTCCGATTCTGACGACCTTCGACCTCTCCGGCCCGGTCGTGGCTGGCGAAGAACCTCCGTCAAGGGAGAGCACCACGCTTGCGCCGCTCGGCTACTTTCCGCTGCCGAGCAAGGGCAAAGACCTGCCGATGCTGCAACCATGGCCCCCCCTTCCCGCAACCGAGCTTCACCCCTGCGGACCGGAAGCCGAAGACCGCCCATTTGCCTGGCGACGCCCCGGCCTGCCAGCGGTGGTTCGGGTCCAAGGGCAGGATGTGGACGAAATGATCGGGACGGCAGCGATCCGAGTTCGCTTCCTCCGCGACGGTTCGAGTTGCACCGACACCATCGTGACTGGGTCCGCGCCATTGGGCCCAGCCCGACCATCTGAACCTTTCGGCGCATCCGGTGTCCTGATCTCCCCCAGAGATCCCGAACATTCCTGGCTTGTGGTCAAGGGTCTCGATCGGTTCGCCTACAGCCCGGCAAGCTGCACAGCGGTTCACCATTGAGGTGACCCTGCCCGCCTACGCTTTGGCGGAGATGCTAGGCGTTCACCTACCCTCGCTCGTCGACTCCGAAACCATCGGTGCCAGCGCGGCGTGGGCTGATTGGACCTTCTCCACGGGTTCGACAACCCTGCCAAGCCCGTGCAGGCAGACTCTTGGAGGATGTTGCCCAGCTAGGCTGTTCTGAGCTCACAGTTCTTCTGACGAAACTCGTCGAGGCGCTGTTCGATCCGTCGATCCCGCCGGGACGTGACGACTGCGTACGCCAACAGGGTTCCGAAAATCGGGAGGGGAATCCCTACTGGTAATAGCCAAGGGCAATCGCTGAACAACCATATGCAGACACCGAGGGCCCATAGTAGCCCGGTGAAGATGGCCGCCAGCCATGGACCCAGGCCCGTGCGTTCCAGGAGTCCAATCTCCACCTCCCGGTCTACGGAGAATCCATCGTCCAGTCCAAGGACGAAGATTCTGCAACCGCCAATCGACGAAGCCAAAGGTATAAGGCAGCCATGGCCGTGCAGCCAGTCACCTTCACGAAGGCCCGAGTCCCATCCAAGCGGAAAATCTACCTCCGTTCCACCGAGGGTGGGGATGTGCGCGGTAGAGGTCAAGCCCTCCATCGACTCTTCAACGTCACGTATGGCGTATCTCCCATGCACCTCACACAAATGATAGGGAATCATTCTCCGGCGACAGTGCCTCCAGATCGAAAAGATCGGAATGACGGCGATCATCGCCACGCCCAAAGCAGCCGGTATCATCAAGCAGGCAATCTTTGAAGAGTTCTGTGCGAGAAACCACCCGAATACGAGAGGAGCAGAGACCAAGAACACGAAGCAGGGCAAGTAGATCGCAAGGAGCACACGATAGCCAAGCACGCTGTCGCCGGCATACATCTCAAGATAGCGACGCTCATTGGGCGTCGGCTCACACATGGCAGAGAAATCCCGTTTCATGCCGGTGCCGAGACGTTGCCACATTCCCTGAATCTGGGCCACCCGCATGCATCCCTACCTGCCTAATCCAACGGGTTGGCGACATCAACAAGCACGGTATCGCTTCCACATAGGTTTCTGCTTTCTAGCCATCCTCACCAGTCACTCGAACCAGATCTTCACCGATGCGCTCTCGTTGCCGTGGGTGGCGCGGATGTCGTGGGCGCCGAGGCTGGGCCGCCAGGATTCGGCGGGCTGACCGTCGATGGTCCAGGTGACGGGAAGGTTGGCGGGCGAGGCGCGCAGCGGGGGCTGCTGATAGGCAAGCGGGCGGAAGTTTTCCAGCGCGAAGCGCGTGCCGTCGAGGGGCGCGGTGATGCGCAGCGGACCTGGGGTGACTTCTTCGCGGGGGCAACCGCTGGCGTCGAGTCCAACGGCGCGCGTCCAGGGGCGGACGTTCTCAGGGTAGGCGATGACGACGCGGCCGTGGCAGGGGATATGCCAGGTGCACGGCTCGCGCGGCTCGGTGCCGGGCAGGAAAACATCCAGCTTGCGGTGCGGGCAGTGCGGACCCGGGGCCATGCCCGACAGCGGACATATCGGGTGCTCGCTCAGCGCTGCGGGACGGGGCGGAGAAGTGGGATCGCCATGGAGCGCCGCGAGGGCGACGAAGGCGGCACGCACGAGCGGAGCCGCGCCTTGCATCGCCATCACGCCCTGATTGGGCGAGCCGTCGAAGTTGCCGGCCCAGGCCACCGCGGTGTATTCGGCAGTCGTGCCAAGCGCGATGTTGTCGGTGAATCCGCGCGTGGTGCCGGTCTTGAGTGCCACCTTGAAGGGCAAGGACATGGGGGCCGTGCTGCCGAACATGGGGCGGCGAGCGTCGGGATCCGAAAGCACGTCGAAGACCAGCGCAGCGATCTCGGGCGAAAACACCGGCGCCGCGGGCTCGCTTGGTTGCTCCGGACGGATACGCACGCTGGGAGCGTCGCCTTGTCTCGGTAGGGACACGCGCGCGATGGCGTAGGGGCGCAGGGGTTGCCCCTGGTTGCCGAAGCTAGCGAAGGCGGCGGCCAGCTCGATCAGGGTCACCTCGGCCTCGCCGATGGCCAGGGTCAAATCGTAGTCGCCGTCGGGGCGGGTGAGCGTGGTGTGACCGGCGTGGCGCAAGCGATCGAGCAGGGGCTGGACACCGACGGTGGCTAGGGTGTGTACGGCGGAGAGATTGTACGAACCGGCCAGGGCCTCGCGGGCGCGGGCGAAGCCGTGCTGGCGCACGTCCGTGGAGAAGGGCTTCTGCGCCTCGCCGGGCAGGACCACGTCGAAGGTCATGGTCGCCGGGGTGGCACCGCGTTCGAAGGCGAGCCCGTACACGAACGGCTTGAGCGTCGAGCCGGGCCGCCGTCGCAGGCTGAGGACGTTTACGGCACCGTGGTGCTCGCTGTCGAAGTAGTCGCGGGAGCCGACCAGTGCCAGGATGGCCCCGTCGTGGTTGCGCAACACCAACAGACCGGCCTGGCCGATGTTGCGGCCGCCGACCCGGTCGAGATGTTCCCTGACGGCGATCTCGAGGCGAGTCTGCAGCGGTCCGTCCAGGGTCGTCTCCACCCGGGCCCCTGCGCGCTCATCGTCGGAGAAGTGGCGAAGGGCGTAATCGACGAAGTGGGGCGCCCGGAAATCGGGGCGATCCTTGCGCAGAGTGAGAGGGGTAACTTCGGCCAGCGCGCGTTGCTCGCGGGTGATGTAGCCCCGCTCTTCCATGCGGCCGAGGATGGCGCAGCGGCGGACCAGCGTGGCCTCGAGGTGGCGGTAGGGATCGTAGGCGCTGGGTCCGCGGGGCAGCACCGCAAGAAAAGCGGCCTCGCCCAGCGACAATGCGGCGGCTGACTTGCCGAGAAAAAATTGCGCGGCCGCCTCGGCGCCCCACGCGCCCGAGCCGTAATACGCACGGTTCAGGTACTGCTCGAGGATATCGTGCTTGCTGAGGGCGCGCTCGAGGCGCACAGCCTTCACCGCCTCGGCAACTTTGGCGAACAGGCCACGCCCCCTGCGTGGTTCGACCAGGCGGACAAGTTGCATGGTGATGGTCGAACCGCCGAAGGCCAGGTGCCCCGCGCGCAGATCGAGCCAGGCCGCGCGCAACAGACCGTACGGATCCACGCCGTGGTGCTGATAGAAACGGTGGTCCTCGGAGGCGAGTGTGGCATTGGCCAGCGCCGGTGCGATGGCCGCAAGCGGGGTCCACTGCGCGCGCCCGCCGCTCGAGGTGGACTGCTGGCGTAGCACGTTTCCCTGGGCGTCGAAGACGACGAGCGAGCTGGCCTCGCTCGGTTCCAGCTTCTCACGTGGGTAGTCCCAACCGTACGCCGCAACGAAAAAGGCGAGGACCGGGACGATTGCGCCGCAGGCGAGGCTGGCCAGAACCAGCCTGCCCCGCTTGCGACCACCCATCCAGCGCAAGGTCATTCGCCTCACTTGTCGGTGACGGTGAACGCACCCATGGCGGTTCGGCCGCGACGCTCGGGCTTGTACATCTCCTCGGCGGTGGCGGCGGGAACTACGTACACCCCGGCGGTGGTGGCGCGGGCGAAGAACTCGGAGGTGGTCTTGCCTTGGCCGATGTAGTCGTAGAAGAGATCGACGCGCTCATCGCGCAACTCGCGCGAGGATAGCGACGACCACGCGCTGCCGGGTGAGTACTCGGAAGCGCGCTCGATCTGGGGCGTGGTGGTGGCGAAACGAGTATTCATCAACTCGAGCCCCGCGGGCAGGAAGGCGCTGACTGCCAGGTGGCTGCGGTCCTCGGGCAGCATGAGCGAGACACGAATCTTCACCGTCTGGCCGGCGTTCGCCTGCACGACTGGGGCGCCGGTGTTGGGGTCGAGAAACTCCGTGCCGAGGGTGATGCCGTCGTTGATGGCGGGCTGGTGGCTCGTGTCGCGCCGGTAGCGCAGGCGAGCCTGGTAGAAGACCTTGCCCTCGCTGGGCTCGATGACGAGCGGGCTTGGCCCGTCGAGCGGGACCGTGAAGTGGCGAATGCGGGCCGGGCCGCTGGTCGGCAGAGCGTCCTTGAAAATGGATTTGCCGGCGACCGACACGCTGGCGTTGGTGGGTTGCGCCGGCCGGTTCTTGAGGTAGTGGGTCAGTGCCACCAGCGAGTAGAGGTTCTCCTGAGTGGTGTCCCAGCGGCCCTGGCGACGGCTGGCGAGCAAGCCGGATACCAGCGCCGGCAACTCGGTGGCCTCGGGCCGCAGGTTGGCAAGCATGTCGGCGACAATGGCCGAAGTGCGGGTGTCCGAGCTGTAGTAGTAGTAGAGGCGATCATCGGGCAGCTCGGGCACGATCATTCCGTCTGCGCTCTTGCGGCCGGCGCCCAGCAAACGGTCCACGATCTTGGTCACCTCCGCGTGCTCTTTGCCCAGGCTGGCGGCCAGCGCCCGCGCCAGAAACGCCTCGCCGAAGCGGGGCAGCTTGTCCACCGTTTCGAGCATCTTGGTGACGAAGCCGGGTTGGGGCGCGCCGAGAAGGGCGAGAATGTGCAGCGCGAAGGCCCTTCCCCCTTCGCGGCCGAGCTCGTCGTGGCCCCCGGACGAAGGCTCTGCCATCCCCAATGTTCGGCGCAGGTACTGGATGCCCGCATGAAGGCGCACCTTGTCCACCGGGTGGCCCGCCTCCTTGGCCACGGTCAGCCCCCACAGTCCAAAGGCGGTCAGGTAGGTCTCGGGCTGGCCGCCTCGCCAGAGCGAGAAGCCGCCGCTCTCGGTCTGAAAGCCATACAACTTCTCGATGCCGGCTCGGATGAACCGTTGCAGCTTGTCGCCCTCGAATTCGGGTAGTCCCAGCGCCCGCGTGACCTCCTCGACGGCGACCAGCGGGATGAGTCGGGAGGTGGTCTGTTCGAGGCAGCCGTACGGGTATTCGATGAGGGCACGCAAGCCCTCCTCGATGCCGGCCAGCCCGTCGGGATCGATGGACAGCTCCAGCTCGGCGGTTCCCTGCAAGGTGCCCTCGGGGAGAACCACCGGGATCTCGACGCGCTTCTCGGTGTTGGCCGCGGCGACAAGCGTCGTCTCCACGCTGGTGGGATAGCGGATGGGGAGCTGGGTCTTGAGCCCGTCACTCTCCTTGCCCAGGCTGGCGTTGAAGGTGAAGACCGCGGTACCGGGCGACTCGGCCTTCACCGGGAAGGTCACCAGAGCGCGTCCGCCGCTCGGCAGGTTCACGGTCTTGTGGTGCTCGCCAAGGAGCTTCGCCCCCTTGACTTGCGCCTTGATCTCGGCGCGGCCGGCCTGGCCGGTCTCGTTGATGACCACGACTCCGCCGCGCGATTCGTCGCCCACGTCGAGAAAGCGGGGCAAGGCGGCCACCAACTGCAGAGGCTTGCGCACGGTGAAACGACGATCGCCCGAGCCGAAGCGATCCCCTGCGTCGGCGGCCACCGCCATCACGCGGAAAGCGGTGAGGTTGTCGGGGGCATCGAAGCTGACCTCGGCCAGACCCTTGTCGTTGGTCTCGACGCGCGGGTTCCAGTAGGCGGTGGCCATGAAGCGCGAGCGGATGGTGCCGAGCTTGCCCGCGCCGTCGCCGCCGGTGGCGTACAGCTTCTCGTCGGGATCGGGCAGTCGCGCGAGACGGTCGTACTGGCTGGCAGTTGACACGCCCAAGCCCCAGTCGGCGTAGAAGGTGGTGAAGGGATCAGGGGTCTTGAAGGCGATGAGCGAGAGCACTCCCTCGTCGGCGGCGAACAGGGCGACCTCGCCGCGCACGGGATTGCCGCCGGCGTCGGCGAGCTTCACCGTGGCGGTGACCTTGTCGCCCGGCCGGTAGCTCTCGCGATCGGTGGCCACCTCGACCTTGAGGCGCTTGTGGCCGGTCTCCACCGGGAGGTTCACCAGGCCCATGCGAGCCGTCGGCAAGTGTCGCTTGCCCTTGCCGGTGCGGCCGCGAACCAACATGAGCGAGGCGTAGACGTTGGGGGCATACGCATCGGTAATGGGCACGTCGAGGGTGCCGCCCGCAGGGAGTTCGACCAATTTCCGATCGAGCACGCCGTCCCGCTCGACGGTCAGCAGCGCGGTGGCATCCTTGAGCTCGGTGCGCACCAGCAGATGGGCCACGTCCCCCACCTTGTAGCTTGGCTTGTCGGCCACCATGGAGAATCGGCCGGCCTCATCGACGGGCCACGACGCCTCCCCCGAGCCCCAGGCCCACAGATTGCGGGAGGCTCGGAAGGTGTTGCCCGCACTGTCCTTGCCCTCGACCACGATGGAGTAGTCGCCGGTGTCGGACGGGGCAAGCTCTACCAGAGCGGGAGCGTCGGCGGGGATATCGACCTTGCGCGAGAAGATCTCGGTGGTCTTGCTCTGGCAACGGTAGTGACCGTCGTAGCCGAACACCTCCCAGGCACAAGAATGGACATCGTGCGAGAAGCTCACCTTGGCCGAGGCGGCGACGCGCTTGCCGTCGGGCGAGACCGCGACGAGCTTCACCTTCGAGGGCTTGCCTACCCCGAGGAGCGGCGAGCCGGTCTGGAGGCCGAAGAGCACGCGGCTGGGATACACCGGCACCACCGTGGTGGCGGTTACGCTCTGATTGGTTTCATCCGAGACCTCGGCGGCGATCATCAGATCCCGCGGCCGGTCGAACGAGCCCTTGGGCAGCGGCAGACGCAGGATGGCCTCGCCGGTCTTGCTAAGCTTCTGCTCGGCCTCGGTCAGCAGCTCTTCCTGGGGCTCGCCGTAGCCGGGGTGCGCGCCGGCCACGTCGTCGTCGAAGGAATAGCCGGAGAGTTCCGGAAAGCGCACGTCGTGCGGGCGCAGGTGCATGCGGAAGCGGGCGAGGCCACCGCGCAGGGGCGAGCCGTAGAGGTACTGGGCGGCGACCTTGGCCTGCACGGTCTCGCCGACCACGAAGCGCTCACCCTTGGCGGTCACCTTGGCCTCCATCGTGGCGGCGCGGTACTCCTCGACGGAGAAGCTCTCGTGGAAGCTGCCGTCGGGCAACTCGGCGGTCACGGAGTAGTCGCCGAGCGGCGCCGCGCCTGACAGCTTCACATCGAGGTTCCACCCGCCGTACGCCGAGAGC
>Ga0302323_100002972_pt1 | contig 13787 bp, 10 predicted proteins | sample Fen_T0_3_FD_201950 | JGI IMG/M metagenome (GOLD analysis project Ga0302323, IMG submission 201950) | Peat permafrost microbial communities from Stordalen Mire near Abisko, Sweden - Fen_T0_3 | ecosystem: Environmental > Terrestrial > Soil > Wetlands > Permafrost | place: Sweden: Abisko... | reverse complement strand
CGCCTCGAAAATCACCGACAAGGTCGCCGCCGTGACGCTGGATTCCACCATGGCGAATGAGTTGTCCTTCGCGGTGAAGGGCGAACCGTCCGCCGCCGTGAAAAAACTGGCCGAGGCCGTGAAACCTTACATCAAATAGTACACCCGGTCTGTCCCTGGGCAATCAACCAAACTCTGATTCAAACTCAGCAACCACACCAAAACAATCCTATGAATCATTCGATCCGTCCGTGCCATAACGTCCTCGTCAAAATGGCCGTCATTGGCCTCCTCTCGGTCATGAGTCTCGCCGCTTCGGCCCAGACCGCCTTGCGCGTGCATGGTTCCATCTATTTCAAACTTTTGTTTGACCAGCATCCGGCCGAAATGAACGCCGCCGCCGGCGGCCACTTTGAGTATCTGGCCAATGGCACCGATGCTGGCGTGCTGGATTTGCTCGCCGGCAAGGCGGATGTCGCCACCATGGTTGGCCCGCTGGAAGATGTCGTGAAAAAGATTAACCAGCAGAATCCCGGGGCCGTGGACCTTACCAAATTGCGAAGCATTCCCCTGGGCTCGGCCAAATATGTGTTGATCGTCAACCCCAACAATCCGGTCAGAAAAGTCACCACCCAGCAGGCCGCCGGTCTGTTGAGCGGCCGCATTAAAAACTGGAAGGAAGTCGGCGGCCCAGATCAGATGATCGTACCGGTGGTGCCACCCATGGGTAGTGGCGCCACGGTTACGTTCGAAAATCTGCTGCTACGCACGGAAAAATGGAGCCCGGATGCGCACATTGTCGGTAGCACCGTCGAAATCCGCAGTTCGGTTGCCCAGTCGGTCCGCTCGGTTGGCACGATCTCGGCCGCCGCCCTGACCGACAAAGTCGTGGCCCTGACGCTCGATTCCGACCTCGAAACGCCGGTGAGTCTCGTGGTTTTGGGCGAACCTCAGGCCAACGCGCTCAAACTGGCGGACGCCCTCCGGCCATTTATCAAGTAAACCGTTCAACGCGAACGAGGCCGGCGCCCGCTGACCGCCCCTGCCGGCGGTTCAAAGCGGGCCCGGCTTCGCTCGTGGTTGGCCTGGCCGAAACCTCGGTTCGCACTGGCTGGTGGCATTGTTTATGCTGCCTTGATTGAAGGTGAAAACTAAGTTAATCCTGCCAGATGCGACCCCGGCCACCTGCCTGGCCAGCCCGCCGCCGGCCGCTTCCTGCTTGACATATCCGCTCCCGGAGAAATCCTTCGGGAGGGCTGGACTGAAAGCACCCGCGGTCAGCCGGCCCACCAAACCATGAATCATACCGTCCGTCCTTTGTCGGCTGATAATCTGGGCGCCAAAGCGTCTCCGGCGGTTAATGGCAAGCCGGCCCTCGTGCGGGATCGCCTGCACCTCGGCGAACTGTTGGCGGCCACCGGCATCCGGGGCAAGCTCGTCGGCCTCGCTCTGCTGGCCATCACCCCGGCCTGTGCCACCCTGACCTGGCAGGGCCACGCCTGGTGGGGCTTGATCCTCGGCCTGTTCGCCGCCGCCATCATGTGGTTCGGCGTGCAATGGTACGTCCTGCGCCAGGTCCAGGCCTTGGTCGACATCCTCGACCATTGGCTGGCTTGGGATTTGACCAAGCGCTCCGGCCTCCAGAACGAAACCGGCGAGTTTGGCGGGCTGGCCACCAAATGCGACAAGTTCGCCGATAAACTCCAGCAACATCTCCAAAAATTCAAGCGCACCGAATCCGCCCTGCAATATCAGTCGCTCCAAAAAACCGCCGTCAGCGCCCTCGGCCACTTCGCCTTCGTCAGCAACGATTTCCCCGCCCTCCTGGATCAGGTCCTCATTTTGGTCCAGCAGACCTTGTCCGTGGAATATTGTGAAATCGTTGAACTCGAGCCGGATGGCACCACCCTCCAGTTGCGCGCCGGGCTCGGCTGGAAAAACGGTTATGTCGGCAAGACCACCGTCCGCTTGTTTACCAACACCTTGTCCGCCCATGCCTTCCAGACCGGCGAACCGGTCGTCATGGAAAACATGGCCTTGGAAACCCGCTTCTGCCCCACCCCCTTGCTCCTGGATCATGGCGTGTCGGCCGGCTTGAACGTCCGCATTGCCGGGCGCGGCCAGTCCTTCGGCCTCCTCGGCGCCTATACCACCCGGCCCCGCCGTTTCACCGAGGACGAAATCCATTTCCTCATGGGCGCCGCCAAAGTCCTGGCCGAAGCCATTGAGCAGGCTCAAAGCGAAGTCCAGCTCGAAAAACTCGCCGCCTTCATCCGCCTCAACCCCAATCCCGTGATGGAATTGTCCCAGGAGGGTAAAGTAACCTATTTCAACAACGCCGCCGCCGAACTCGCCGTCACCACCGGGCACAACAGTCTCGCCGGCATCCTCCCCGCCGACATTGCCGAAACCGTCCAACTCTGTCTCCAGGCTGCCGACAAGCGCCCCGTTCAGTTCGAAACCCAGTGCGGCTCCCGCACCTTTGCCTGGTCCCTCTACCCCGTCCTCGCCAACGAATCCGTCCACGCCTACCTCGAAGACATCACCAGCCGCCTCAGCTTGGAAGCCCAGTTTCGCCAGGCCCAAAAAATGGAGTGCGTCGGCCAGTTGGCCGCAGGTATCGCCCACGACTTCAACAACATCCTCACCGTCATCCAGGGCCATGCCAGCATCCTCGTTGCCCAAAAACTGCTCTCCGTCAAGGCCAACAACTCCGCCTTGGCCATCGAATTCGCCGCCGGCCGCGCCGCCGGCCTCACCCGCCAGCTCCTCACCTTGAGTCGCAAGACCGAGATGGAGCCCAAACTCATCGACCTGCGCGAAACCGTCGGCCAGCTCTCCAAAATGCTCCGCCGCCTGATCGGCGAAGCCGTCACCCTCGACCTCCAAACCGAGGGCAAAATCGCCCTCATCAAGGCCGATGACAGCATGGTCGAGCAAGTCGTCATGAACCTCGCCGTCAACGCCCGCGATGCCATGGCCAAAGGCGGACGCCTCACCATCCGCACCGACGAAGTCGTTGTCGACCAGCAATATGTGAGCCTCCACACCGAAGCCCGCCCCGGTCAATTCGTCTGTCTCTCCGTCACCGACACCGGTTGCGGCATTCCTCCCGGCACACTTCTGCACATCTTTGAACCCTTCTTCACCACTAAAGAAGTCGGCAAAGGCACCGGCCTCGGCCTCGCCACCGCTCATGGGATCGTCAAGCAACATGGCGGCTGGATCGAGGTGGTCAGCCAGGTCGGCAGCGGAACCACCTTTAAGATTTTCTTCCCGGCCATCACGCAATTGGTCGGCTCGCGCACCACAAAAATCGATGCCGTCGAACCTGCGGCTTCTGGCGGCGGAGAAACCATTCTGATTGTCGAAGACGATGTCCTCTTGCGAGATATGGTCGAGTCCATCCTTGCCGAGTTGGGCTATCGGGTAATGAAGGCTGAATCCGGCGTGGAAGCCTTCCAAATCTGGTCGGCCCATCAGGATTCGATCAACCTTCTTTTTACCGACTTGGTCATGCCAGGCGGAATATCCGGCAGCAGCCTGGCGCAGAAAATGCAGGCCATGAAGCCGGCCCTGAAAATTATTTTTACGAGCGGCTATGGCTTGGATGATGGAATTAAAGGTGATCTAACTAGCACTCGCAGTGTGTTTTTGCAGAAACCCTATGCCCCGATGGTGCTGGCCAAGACGGTGCGGAATTGCCTCGACCAGACGCCCGCGCCGGCTGCAGCTACTCCGGAATTTCAGTCTGGCCGCGTCGCTTTGCCTCCTTCAGGTGTTATAAAGTAATCCTTGCAAACCATTTAGCTTGGTTTGCTGGCCGTGCTTCTCCCCGCCGGGATGGCTTTTATTGAATGGACCTATGACCAAACGAGCATGTCTGGCGTCCGCATGGCACCGTGTGGTAATTGGTAATAATTGCTTTGCGCGAAAAAGTCATTATATGAACCCTTGGCCTCAGGTCGGTCTGGACTGCAAGCGAAGGCATTTTGTTAACAGATGCTTATGTATCAGCGATTTGAGGCCGCCCCACGATTGGTATTGATCAGCCCTGATACAATATTAATCCTAAGCTGGCTGGATGCCCCTCGCCGGAGTTTTCAAAACCGCCGGGCAACCTGAGCGGTCTCGTTTTGGAACCTGGTATGAATAGCGTTTAAATCTCTGAACGGGGCTGGTATTATTTTTGCAACTTATGAGTTGCGAAAAAAATGGACAATGAAATTAGCGGCGAGGAGGGCTCAACCGAACTGCGGCCGCTGTCTGTGTCCCAATCGCTTCCCCTGTGGCAAAGCGTCGCGCTCTTCAGTGCGGTCTGTTTTGTTGGCGCAATTCTGCGTTCATTTCTATTCGATGGCAACAGCTCGCCGACCGGCTTCTTTCTGCCGGCGGGAATTTACGGCGGCGTCTTGCTCCTGCATGAAACTCGGAACTGGCGTTGGCTGATGCTGGGAGCCTTGCTGGCGCATGCAGCCTTGGCGCTCGGCCTGCAGGTGCCTTTGGGCGTATCGCTGGGTGCCTTTTTTGCCAGTTCAGCCAGTGCGTTCACAGGAGCCTGGCTGATGCGCCGCTATGTTGTGGCGTGGCCCACGCTCGGCAGCTTGAAGGAATTTGCGGGCCTGTTGGTTTGCCTGCCGCTTTTGGGCTCCGCCGTGGGCGCGTTGGTCGAAGCCCTCGCGGTTCGGCTCGCTGCCCCTGACTCGCCCGGGCTGGTTGCCTGGAAATTCTGGTGGGCCAGTTCATTCATAACCTCTTTGGTGGCCGTTCCGTTTGTCTTGGTTTGGTTGGGCCGTCCCAGCATCTGGCCGCGGATTCGGAGCCATGCCGCCGCCAAGAAACTCGAGGCGATTGCCTTGGCGGTCGGCCTTGCGGTTTGTACCCGGTATGTTCTCGTTGAGGGTGGCGGGATTGCTGGACAGGAAGTTGGGTGGCTGGTTCTCTTTATCATCTGGGCCGGGCTCCGGTTTGGCACCCATGGGGTTTGCCTCGTCAATCTGGTCCTGACGGTCTTGGTGTGCTTTTTTACGTCCCATTACTTGCGGGGACTGAATGCCGCCCAGGTCGCTTCCCAAACCCATGTGTTTTTCCTCCAGACGCTGTTGTCAGCCTTTGCCCTGAGCGGCATTACCCTGGCGATCGTGCTCGAAGATCGCGACAACCAGATGCTCAGTCTGCGGAAAAAGGAACAGCATTTGCGCGAGGTCCAATGGCGTTTTCAGGCCTTCATGGATCGCACGCCCGGAGTGGCTTTCATCCAGGACGAGACCGGCCGTTTTATTTTTGAGAATGCCGCCTGGAAAAAACATTTCGCCCCACCGCCGGCGTCTGCTGCCAATCAACATCACGACGAACGCCCGCCCGCCGTGAAGGCTCCGCCCTTGAGTGCGGCCGACCGGTTGGTGCTCGCCAACGGCCGCGCTGTTGAGACGGTGGAATGCCGGACCACTGCGGATGGCATCCGGCGGGACTGGCTGATGCTGAAGTTTCCCCTGCAGGACATTCATGGGAGCCATCTGCTCGGCGGCTTTGGTTTGGACATCACCCTGGCCCGCGAGGCCGAGCGGGCTTCCCGGTTATCCGAGCTGCGTTATCGGCGCTTGCACGAAAACCTGATGGATGGGTTTATCGCGACCGATTTAGCCGGCCATTTTCTCGAGACCAACCAGGCCCTCCAGGAAATGCTGGGCTATTCCGCCGCCGAGTTGAAAGGCATCAGCTATCAGAAAATTACCCCTGAAAAATGGCACGCTTTTGAAGCGCAGATCATTACCAGGCAGGTCGAAACGCGCGGTTTCTCCGACGTCTTTGAAAAAGAATACCGCCATCGGCATGGTCACGTTTTTCCGGTCGAGCTCCGCCTCTACCGCGAAATGGATTTCGACGGCCGGCCGGTCGGTTATTGGGCTTTGGTCCGCGACATCAGCGGGCGGGTGCAAGCCCTGCGCCAGCTGGAACAAAGCGAGCGGCGGCTTTCGCTGGCCATTGCGGCCACCTCCGAAGCCATTTGGGAATGGGATGTCCTGCTGGGTGAAGCCTATTTCAGCGCGCGCTGGTATGAAATATTGGGCTACCCCGACCAGCATTTTCCGATGAACTCAGCCATCTTTCGGGAACGCTGCCATCCCGATGACCTGCATTTTGTCGAAGAACGCGTCCGGGCCGCCCTCGCCTCGAACACGACCGTTTGCTACGATTGCGAATTCCGCGTGCGGGCCAGCGACGGTCAGTGGCGCTGGCTGCTCGGCCGCGGTAACGTTGTGAAGCGCAACGAAGCCGGCCACCCCTTGGTTCTGAGCGGGACATGCACGGACATCACCGGGCGCAAGCTTGCCGAACTCCAGGCCGAGACCTCGCTCCGCGAACGCGACCGGTTGGAAGCCCAGTTGCGCCAAGCGCAAAAAATGGAGGCTATTGGTAGCCTGGCCGGTGGCATCGCCCACGATTTTAACAATATTTTGGGTGCCATCATGGCTCACGCTGAACTCGCCCGGATGGCGGCCAAAGACAATCAGCCCGTGCAAGCCAGCCTGGCGCAAATTCTGAAGTCCAGTGACCGCGCCAAGGAACTGGTGTGGCAAATTCTCACCTTCAGTCGGCAGAACAAGGTCGAACGCAAGGTGATTCAACTCCAACCAGTCATCAACGAGGTGCTCAAGCTGCTCGGCTCCACCCTCCCAGCCACCATCGAAATGGTCGCCAATGTCCGTTCCGAAATCAGCCCGGTGCTGGCCGATCCCACCCAGATTCACCAGGTGCTTATCAATCTGTGCACCAACGCGGCCCACGCCATGAGCGGCCGGTGTGGCCAGTTGGAGATCTGCTTGGATCAAGTGGTGGTTGATGAAGTCCTCGCCAGTTCCATGCCCGATTTGGTGCCGGGTGAGTTTGTCCGGCTTTCCGTGCGGGATACCGGGCACGGCATGGATGCAAAAACGTTGAGCCATATGTTTGAACCATTTTTCACCACCAAAGGACCCGGGGAAGGCACGGGGCTCGGGTTGGCGGTGGTGCACGGCATCGTCAGTGAACATGAAGGCATCATTCAAGTCTTCAGTCAACCCGGCGTCGGCACCCGCTTTCAAGTGTTCCTCCCCGCCAAGCTGAATGCCGTCGCCGATGCCAATCACCCGTCGCCCCTGCTGCCGCCCGGCGCCGGCGAGCGCGTGCTGGTGGTGGATGACGAACTCGCGCTCTGTGACGTCATTGCCAGCATGCTGAACAAGTTCAACTACCAGGTGGTCACCTGCACCAAACCGTTGGCGGCGCTCGAAATGTTGCGGCAGAAACCCGATTTTTTTGATCTCGTGCTGCTGGATCTGGCCATGCCCGGCTTGACCGGACTGGACTTGGCCAAGGAGATTCTCCACTTGGCTCCCAGCATGCCCGTATTGCTCACCACGGGTTATAGCGGCGGATTAACTGTCGAAAAAATTCAGCGGTTGGGCATTCGCAAGCTGATCATGAAGCCAATTTTGCCGTCCGCATTGCTGCAAACCATCCGGGAGGCATTGCATCCGACGTGACGGGGCCTAAAGTTTTTACTATTGTAGACGATGGATGAACAGATGAACGCCAACGATCTCGCTGGACGCGGACGGATTCTCGTCGCTGACGACGATGAATTCTTTCGCTGTGCCCTGATTCAATGGCTGGAAGCCCATCAATATCAATGCACTGGGGCCGCGAATGGGGCCACCGCGCTTGCCTGCCTGCAGGTCGGCGTTTTTGATGTGCTAATTTCCGACATTCACATGCCGGGCAATGTAGGCTTGGAATTGATCGAGCAAGTGCCGCAGGTGGCGGCCGGCCTCCCGGTTTTCCTGCTCACCGGCCGGCCCACGTTGGAAACCGCCGCCCGCTCCGTGCGCCTTGCCGCTGCGGCGTATTTGATCAAACCCCCCAATTTTGCCGAATTGGATGCGTTGTTGCAGGAAGCCATTACCAACTACCGGCATGTCCGGCTCATTAATCAAAGCCAGGTGGGCTTGCGCGATTGGAATGCCCAGCTCGAAGCCCTGGCCCTTGGCTTGCGCCAGCGGGCGAGGGATACCGATGAGACGGCACTCGCCGATTACCTGCACCTCACCCTGCGCAATGTGCTGCTGCAACTGGCTGAGTTGGAACGCACCACGGCCGCCTGGCAGCGCGATAAGGATGCCCCTGGCGACTTGGAAAAATTGGACCTGATCGGCGCGCTGCGGCGGACGGTGGAGGTGTTGGAACAAACCAAACAGAATTTCAAATGCAAGCAGCTTGCGGATTTGCGCCGCCAGCTCGAAGTCCTTTTGGATAAACGATAAACGACGTCCTTGCTGCTTTTTAATAACTGCTGCCAAGGGCGTGGCATGGACTCCCTCCCGGCGCGGCAGCTTTCTTACGACCGATGGCCCTCGAAAAACACACAAACACCAGCATGGATGGCAACCACCTCATATGCGCCATCTCTCGAAAATTTTTCATGGCCTGCCGGCATGAATATTGAACCCCGTCTCGGCTGAAATTAACCTGAAAAAGTAGAGCTAAAAACGCGAAAATTCTCTGGAACCAAGGTGGTTGAGGTGATACGGTGCGTGTCATTTTAAATGCCGCGCCACGCCTCCAGACAAAAGCCCCGCGGTCAATCCCACGCTCATGCCTCTGCGCGCAACCCTTGCCACGCGATGGTGCGGGTGGATGGCACAGCCATCCGGAAAAAAATCAAAAAAGACTATGAGAAGGCGTTGCGCGAGCTCGCCAATTCAAGGCGGGTGCTCGACCAGTTTTAACAGACAGATCAGCCCCAGTTCACGCGCTGGTTGAACAGTCACTTTGGGGCGTTGCTTACGGAACTCCGGGAACTCAATCTGAAGATGGCGGCGGACGAAGACATCGTTTTCATGGTGCAGACCGAGGTGATGTTGGGCGGTGGCTCCCACGCCCGAGCCTATCAGCGGGTGATGGAACTGCGTGATAATCCCGAACCTCCGCCACCACCGCCACCCGGCGGCGAACGGGAGCGGGAGCCGTTCGGCGCGGGACCGGACTGGGGAAATCCAGACGATCCGGACGACCCGCTAAAAGCCGTTTTTGAGGAGATGTTCGGTGAGCCGGGCCCGGGCGCCTCCCCTTGGGAAGCGCCTGGGCGGCACGCCGGGCAGCATTCCCAAGATGAAACCGCCGCGCCAGCGCACATTGCGAAACGGCTCAAGGAATTGTATCGCGCGGTGGTGCGCCGGCTGCATCCGGACAGTCAGCGGGAAATGACGGCGCAGAAAACGGAATGGTGGCATCAGGCGCAGGCGGCTTATGAGGCGGGAGACTCAGAGCAGCTCGAAGTGATCCTTACGCTTTGCGAGATTGGCGAAAGCGGCACAACGGCGCACACGAGCGCAGGGCTGTTGCAACGCATCACGGCGCAGCTAAAAAGTTCGCTGCGCGCAATCAAACGGCAGATCAGCCAACGGCGGCAGGAGCCGGCATGGAATTTTTCGGGGCGCACGGATCACGCGGCGATGGCGGACCAGGTGGGACGGGAATTGACGGGCGAATTGATGGCGATGCGCCAACGCTGGATGGACGCCCAGGCGATGATTGGGAAGTGGAAGGCGGCGGCGGAAAAGCTCAAACCGAAAAAGCGGCGGAAGGCCCAGCCGTTACCGGTCGGTGAGTTTCCATTTTAAGTCCGGAGCGATTAAACGAGTTCGTCTTTCACGCATTGCGTAAGTGACTTTGGCACAGTTGATTCTGAGGCTTCGATGGTTTCAGTCCGGCCGGAGGTGGTGCGCGAAATTCGATAACTAAATCCATCGCGAATCGGGGTGGCCTTGGACTTGCCTTTCGACTGGAACAAATTCTCCACGGCACGCTGCTCTTCGGCGGAGAGCGTGTCCAAGTCCAACTGGCCCAGACTCCGGACATGCGCGCCCGCGCCGCCAAAGCCGGCCAAGCCACCAATGCGTTCCACGTGCAACAATGCCATTGAGTTAGATCTCCATGCACTCGCCTACAGGCCAACCGCAGTCCAGGCAGCGTTCACGGCGGCCTTAACGGCCGGCTCGGCCGGGAACAAGCTGCCGGCCAGCGTGCGCGTCCGTTTGGCGAAGGCGCTCATCTTCAAGTTCGGGCTCGGCGGGAAGCCGGTCAACGCCTGATACCAGATCTGGCCGGCTTTTAACCAGCTTTTACCGCCGATGGCCATCGCGGCCTGGTAAAAAGCGAGATTCGGGATGCCACTGCTGTAGTGCGGATCCATGCCGTCATGATACTGGGAGAACTTGGTCGGTTGCGGTGCCAGACAGTGGGTCGCGGCGGGATCGGCCATATCGCGCAGGCAGGTGAAACCGCGCGCGATCGCGCCGGGTCCCATGATGTCCTTGCCGATGAGCCAGTCCGCCTGCGTAACACTCTGATTGGCATCCCATTGCCGGAACATGGAACCAAAGACGTCGGAAATGCTCTCATTAAGACCGCCGGCCTGATTGGCGTAGGCCAGTTGGGCCGAGTATTGGGTGACGCCGTGCGTCAATTCGTGGCCAATGACGTCGTTGGCCTTGGTAAAGTCGATGAAGATGCTCCCGTCGCCGTCGCCGTAGGTCATCTGGTTGCCGTTCCAGAAGGCGTTGTTGTAGTTGACACTGTAATGAATGGACGACAGGAGCTTCATGCCGGCGTTATTGACGGAATTGCGGCCGAACACGGTGGCGTAGAATTTGGCGACGGCTTTGGTCTCGATGAACGCTCGTTTGGCGGTGGCATCCGCCGACGTGCCGGGGTTCGGCAGGGGGGTGCCGGGCAGGGTGTTCCCATGAGCGCAGTCATCCACCACGATGGCTGGCGGGGGGGCGGCCGGACCCACGGCAGCCAAAGCCGTCGGGAGAATCGACTGGGCCGCGCGAATGTATTCGGCGCGCGCAAGCCGCTGCTGACGCCACTCTTTTTCGAATTTCGAGGCGTCCGCAAAACTTTTGCGTTGCTCGGCCGAGAGTTTTTTGTCGTTGGCGAAACGTTTGAGCACATCGGCAGGAATGATGAAACACTGGCAGCCACAGGGGTGACCATCGGCGGGAAGTGGTTGGAGTTGAGCCGGGAGCCAGGATTTTGAGGATAAGCGCCAATTTTAGTGAGATTCATATTGGGTTATATTCTGCCGTTATATTTAACTGTTATACGTTTTGTCAAGTACAAACGAACACCGAAAAGATGTGGGTAACGACAAGGCTTTCAGCCCGGTGGTGGACCGGCGGTAACGAGCACAGCCGGTTTAACGGCTTACGGCAGACTGTCAAAGCCGCTGAAGCCGCTGCCAGTTCGTTTGACCTTGCCTTACCGGGCTGAAGCCTGGGGCTAATGGAACAACCATGAAATATCTGGGCTGGCGGCGGCGCGTGGCATTGATGCCGTTTCACCGTCTGTTGGCGGTGCGGCTGACTCCAATCATCCGCCCGGTGGACCTTGTCGCCGCCGGCTAAAGTGAATTGCCCTCAGCGCGTTTGCTGGGGCGGTGAACCCCCATTTTCTTCATGCGCGAGAGCAGCGTGGTTGGTTTTACTCCCAACAGCTCCGCCGCGCCGTCCGGCCCCTTGATTTTCCACCCGGCGTGGGTTCAGCGCCGCCATGAGATTCTCTCGCTCGCGCCGCAACATTTCCGCCGCCGTCAGGACTTCGGGCGCCGCCCCGGCTCCGGGTTCATTTCGGGGCGACGACAGCACAGCGTCGAATCCGTCACCGGCCGGTCGAAGCACTCGATCACGCCCTTGATGTCCTGCGCATGGCGATTCACCAACGTCTGGGTTTTCATACCCTCTCTTTACCCCAACCGAATTCGCACTTCATCCACCTTTTGGTTCCGGCTCCGCCGGGTTGGGGTTATCGGCGGCATGGCGTTCGCCAGCGTGGCCTTTGGCTTTTGGCTTTGGCTGAAGTGCAAATGAACATTCAGGCGGTCATGTTGAAAAGCAATGCCCGAAAATTCCAGCCTCGGTTGTTCAACCCCCTTGTTCGTCGCTGGTCGTCTGGAAGCGTCGCCATATGGGGCCTGGTAATCCATTTTGAGACGAAAATGCGATCCAAATGGACGACCAACAGCGTCAACCGGGTGGCCCGGACGGGTGAAAACTGGGTCTTATTGGGTTTGTTTTCAACTTTTCATTTTTCGAGAAATCACCGTATAGTGTTTAAATATAGCGCCTTGTCTAAAAAATAATTTGGGTTTGTTTCGCAGTTTTTAATGTTTCAGCGGTTGGAGGAATGGTGAATGTCCCAAGGGTGCCGCCAGATGTGGCTTGGCATTTGAATTTTTGCCAGCTTTAACGTTAAATTGATCATAGTCAAAGAAACTTGGATCAGCATTAGACCTGCAACGCGCGGCACAGGCAGGCAAAGGTGAAGGCTCCACCAGCTTGCGCGTTGGTGTAGATTTCTGCTTGAGCATTTTTATGCCTGTTTTGTGTATCTGTAAAGTAATTTTTAAAACAATTTTGTTGATGATTTACATGGAGAATAAAAATGGCCGTTTCGGGAGGGCGGCGGACGCGTGAGGGGACGCGGTGGAATACCCGGTGGAAGGCGCGGGTTGGCAGGCGGCGATCATCGCGCTGGCAAGGTGCGCCCCACGGTCCGGCAGGCTTTGGCGCTGGTGTTTCGCGGCGCAGGCAAGTAGGATTTAAGAGCAGCATCAAATGGCCGGTATGCGCCGCAGGCTGCGCGCGAAAACCTCCCGGCAATCCAGGCTGCGCCCGTAGCTCAGTTGGATAGAGCATCTGCCTTCTAATTACTTTCCGGGGTTTGGCCAAAAATGGACAAAGCTGTAAAACCATTGCCTCCCAATCGAATTATCACTTTTTGTCCTCGTCGATGTTGGACGCTTTTAGCCTCAAATTGTCCCAAAACACACCAAGTAGTATCAAATGGCAGTATCAGATTTGGCCGCTTGATTGGCCCCCATCAGGTACGCCGTCTAAAAACGAGGTTCCGATTTGCATTGCCCCAATGCAAAAATCCGCTTAAAAAAGGTTGTAAAATCAAACGCCACAAAACCGAATCACATGAGCGACCAACCACCAGTTCCTGCCCCTGATAATACTTTTGAGCGCATCAAACGCACCAATGACCGTGGCGGTGAATTTTGGTCTGCTCGTGAATTGGCAAGGGTGTTGGAATATTCCGATTTCCGTAATTTTATAACCGTTATTACGAAGGCACGGGAGGCCAGCGAAAAGAGCGGATATGCGGTGTCCGACCATTTCGTTGACATCACCGAAATGGTCGATCTCGGCTCTGGCGCAAAACGCGAACTTGAAGATTGGGCTCTTTCCCGTTACGCCTGCTATCTTGTCATTCAAAACGCCGACCCAGGCAAACCCCTTGTCGCGCTGGGGCAAACCTACTTTGCCGTGCAAACACGTCGCCAAGAGTTGGCGGATGATGCAGCCATCAAAGAAGACAAAACGCGCCTCATGCTCCGTGCGGAAATCAAAAAGCATAATAAATATCTCGCGGGGGTGGCCAAGGAGGCTGGCGTCATTCAGCCGTTGGACTATGCAATTTTCATGGATCATGGCTATCGTGGGCTTTATGGCGAACTCACTAAACGCGACATCCACAGGCGCAAGAAACTGACGCCAAAACAGAACATCCTTGACCACATGGGGAGCACGGAATTGGCCGCAAACCTCTTTCGAGCCACCCAAACCGAGGAAAAGCTCCGCAGGGAAAAAGTCCATTCCAAAATCCAGGCCAATCAGATTCACCACCAAGTCGGGAGGAAGGTCAGACAGACAATCCGCGAGTTGGGCGGGACGATGCCAGAGAATTTGCCAACTGCCGAG
>Ga0302323_100002971_pt1 | contig 13788 bp, 7 predicted proteins | sample Fen_T0_3_FD_201950 | JGI IMG/M metagenome (GOLD analysis project Ga0302323, IMG submission 201950) | Peat permafrost microbial communities from Stordalen Mire near Abisko, Sweden - Fen_T0_3 | ecosystem: Environmental > Terrestrial > Soil > Wetlands > Permafrost | place: Sweden: Abisko... | reverse complement strand
CGACAGGCCGTTGCTGCGCATCAGCAGCTTGTCGCCGTAAGGCTGCACGACCCCGCGCAAGGCCTGCGACAGTTGCCGGAACTGGGGCATGCCCTCGTCGCCGTCGCCATGCAGCACCCACAGCTGGCGCCAGTCGGCGCAGAAATTGCGCAGCAGGCTTTGGAACTGCGCCAGGTCGGCCTGCGTCCCGCCCTGGTCCGCGTGGGGCATCAGATCCCCGCTCAGGTCGGCCAGCAGTAGCTCGACCTCGGCCGGCGGCATCACGCGGAAGGAGTTGACGCGCTCCAGCGCCAACTGCGGCGTCCACCCCGGCTGCCAGCCGATGCTGCGCGGCGGCAGCTTGCGGGCCGCCTCCGCCATGTTCCAGAACGCCGCGGTTCCCGTCGTGTCGGCCACGAGGTGGATGCGCTCCTCGGGCGTGTTGTTCTCCACCCGGTGCAACCGCCAGTTGTCGAAGATCCAGGTATCGCCGGCTGCCATGTGCACGACCTCGTCGTCGCAATGGAAGCTCACCCCCGGACGCGTGACGACCGGGATGTGCACGCGCACGCGCGTGAACCAGTGGTAGTTGGTATCGACATGCTCGGGCACGATCGCGCCTGGCGCCAGCCGCATCAGCCGTGAACGCCCCCAGACCACGCCGAAGCTGGCCAGCACCTGCTGGATGTAGGGGCAGGCCCGCAAGTGCGGCGTCATCTGCATGCGCCCGCTGACATCGTCGTTCTCGCCACCATCCACGCTGATCAGCCGTGCCGCGCTGTTGCCGGCAAACGCATTGGGATGGCTGACCCAGGCCTCCGGCGGCAAGGCGCGCACTTCCTCCGCCAGTCGCTGGGCGTCGAAGCGCAGCGGCAATTTGATGAACGGCCTCGCCAGCTTCATCGGGCCTCCACGGGTTCGTCGGCATCGCTGCCGAAGTCGCTGAAGGCCTCCTGGACCTCGCGCACCGCCAGGCGTTCGGCCTCCGTCAGGTCGGGGTGCCACATATCGAAGATCATCACGACGCGGGTCTGATCGCTGTAGTTCCAGGCCTCGTGCAGATAAGTGTCATCGAAGGCGACCACCTCGCCCACGCGCCAATGATGATCCTCGCCGGCCACGCGCAACGCACAGCCGGGCGGCACGATCAGCGGCAGGTGCGCGGTGACACGCGCATTGATCACGCCGTAGTGCGGCTTCAGATGCGTGCCCGGGCCCAGCGTGCTGAACAGCACCTCGGGGCCGTGGCCGCGCACGCGCGCCAGCGGCAGCCTGTCTATGGCGGCCATGGTCTGCGGGCAGGCCGCGGCATTGATCTCGTTGCGCTGGCCGTGACGGTAGAAGTAGTAGCCGTCCCAGACGGCGGGGCCGCGGTCGCCGCTCAGGTAGGTCTCCGCCATCCTCGGGTCGGCGAAAACGTGCTCGCGCCCCGCGGCAGCGCCCAGAATGACTTGCAACTCCGCCAGGATGGCCGGCGTCTGCGCCTCCAGTTCGGCGACGCCGTCAAAGCGGCGCTTGTCGTAGTACGGCGTCTGCGGCAGGTCTGGGAAGGGGAATCGCTGCGGCTTCTGGCGCGTGTCGGGCGGGGCATAGCTTGCGTCGCCCAGTTGCACGGCCACGAAGGCCGCGGCGCGGCGCAGCGCGTCGCGCCCATAGCGTTCGCCCAGGCGGTCGAGTATGCCCAGGCACAGCGCGCGCCGGTGCTGGCCAACCAGCGCAACGGCGCGCCGGACCGCGACGTGCAAGGCCGGTGGTGTCGATTCCTCGCTCAGCCAACGGCCGGCCGACTGGGCATGCCGGACGGCGCGGAAGTAGTGCCGCAGCGCCGTAGCCGCGTCGCCGCGGTCTTCCAGCAGCCGCGCATACGCCAGCCGCGCGGCGTAGGCCTGCGGCTGCTGCGCCAGCAAGCGGTGGTAGGTCTGAATGGCGGACGACGCATCGCCCTCTGCTTGCTGCAGCCGCGCGAGGTGGTTCAGCGTGAGAGCGTGATCGGGTGCCGCTGCCAGCGCGACACCGAGGTGGCTGCGCGCCTCGGCAAGATCGCCACGGCTCAGTGCGATCACCGCCAGCGCATTGCGCGCCTCGAGGTGGCTGGGCTCGCTCTCGGTCAGCGCGAGGTACAAGGAAACCGCTTCGCCGGTGCGTCCAGCCGCCATCAGCGCGCGAGCATCGGCCAACGTCCGATGGGAATGGGTATTTTCAACGACCGACATGCAGGCGAACCTCTTCAAGACTCCGGCGTCGGCAGGTCGGGCCGGCCGCGCGGAGGACATCAAACCGCATAACCCCAGCGCTGCATCAGGTGTGCAACGCGCCCTTGCAGCGGCAGCAGATGCGGCTCATAGCGGCGCCAGCGGTCAACCGCGCCGCGGTTCACGGGACGGACCACTTGATGATAGCTGGGGGTCGCGATGTAGCCGCGGGCCAGCGCGTGCTTGGCGGGCTCCAGCATCGCGCCGTCCCAAGGCAACCCGCAGAAGTCGGCGATGCGCCGTGCCTGGTTCTCGAAGTCCGACACGAAGGCCTCGTAGCACACCTCCAGCACCTTGGGCTGGAGGATGTCGGCCTGGCGGTACCAGAAGTCGAAGATGCGTGCGTAGGCGTCTGCCAGGCTGGGAAGATCGCGACACAAACGGGCGAAGTCCGGCGCGCGGAAGTGTTGGAAGTAGTTGCTGGTGATGACGTCGAAGGGGTGGCGTATCGCCAGAAGGATGGGGGCATTCGGCCACAGGCGGCGGATCACCGGCAGGCGAAGCATGTTCAAGGGGTTCTTGTCCAGCAGGCGTTGGCCAGGCTCCAGGCCCACCCTGGTCGTCACCTGCGCCCAATAGTGGTGACGCGCCTCGGCCAGTTGTGCCGGGCTGGCATCCGCCAGCCGGGATGGGTAATCCAGCCCCTGCTCCTGGAGGCGCTCCTGCGCGTCGAGCAGGAAGCGCTGTTCGTCCATGGTCTGCAATCCGGGGTGGGCATCGAGCATCTGCTCCAGCAGCGTGGTGCCCGAGCGCGGAAAAGCCACGATGAAGACCGGGCTGTCCTCCATTGAAGGCGGCTCGGGTTCGCTCCAGCGCGCCACGTCGGCGGGATCGCAGCCGGCGTCAGCGTCCATCAACGTGTCGGCTTCGTCGCCCTCGGCGCCCGGCGCCAGCAGCTCGAAGCTGGCCATCTGTGATTCATGCGCCGCCACGGCGGCGTCGTAGGCGGCCTCGTACTGGCGGTCGGCGTCCAGCGCCTTGGCCAGCGGGAACAGGATCTCCTGCCGGGCCGCCAAGGGCACGTCGTCGGCCAGCATCTCGCGGTACAGCGCGATCGCCTCGGCGTGGCGGTCGTTGCGGCCGGCCAGCTGCGCGCGCAGGCCCAACCAGCCCAGCTTGAGCGCGGGCGGCACCTGCAGGTCCATGCGCCCCATGAGCCGGCCTAGCCGTTCGTTCGCCTCGTCGAGCTGGTTGGTGCGCTCGAGCATCTTCAGCAGCGCGACCTCGACGGTCAACGGGTTATCGTCCTGCAGGCGCAGACGCTCCAGGACGCCCAAGGCGCCGGGCTGGTCGCCTACGGCCAGCAGCAGCAGGCCCAACTCGGCCAGCAGCTCCAGCGTCCAGCCCTGCCACTCCTGCCAGCCTTGAAGGGCCGCGCGCAGCGCGGCCGGCTCGCCGCTCTGCATCAGCAATTGGGCGTAGCGGCAGCCGACTTCGGCGCCAACGGGCCGCCGCTCGGCCGCAGCAGCCAGGCGCTCCCGCCCCAGCGCGAAATCGCCGCGCTGCAGTTCGAGCATCGCGCTGTTATACAAAAGGTCGGTGGTCCAGCCACCGAGCGCTGCGGCGCGGTCGTAGCCGGCCGCGGCACCGTCCAGATTGCCGGCGGCGCGTTCGGACGTCGCCAGGTTCATCCAATGGGCGGGTTCGCGCGCTTGCAATTGCGTCAGGCCGCGAAAGGCCTCGGCCGCGGCCGGGTACTGGCCACGGGCGTGCATCACCACGCCCCGCGCCAACAGCGACTGCGGATCACGGGGTGCCGAGCGAATGGCCTCGTTGGCCCAGCGCTCGGCGGTGTTCAGATCGCCCTGTTGGTAGGCGGCCAGCGCGCGGCTGGCGTAGGTATTCGTTGCCATAAAAGAAAAAGGGGCCGCGGTGCGCGGCCCCCATGCTAAACGCCAAAGGTGTCTGGCTTAGAACGATTGCTCGAGGCGCACGTACCACTGACGACCGATGGTGTCGTAGGTGTTGACGTCGACGTTGCCGTTGAGCACGAACTGGTAGGCCAGCGGCGGTTGCTTGTCGAACACGTTGCGGGCACCGACCATGAACTTCGTCCCGGTCTTCTTCAGGTCGTACGTGGCCGCCAGGTCGTGGTAGATCACGGAGGCTTCGTGGAGCAGGGGCGCAGTGCCAACGACCGCGGCGGAGGCGCCGACGTACGCGCCGGAGATGTAGCGCGACGACCATTGCACGCCGACGTCCTGGTACTTCCAGTTCACCTGGGTGCTCGCGCGCCACCTCGAGAAGTTGCCATACGTGTTGTCCAGCGTGCCGGCGGCCTGGCTGACGACCCCGTCGCCGAGGTCGTACTTGAAGCTCGAGGTGCGCGTGGCGTCCAGGCCCACCTGGAAGCGGCCGAACGACATCGCGGGCAGCAAGTACTTCATCGAGAGGTCGATACCGTTGGTCTCGATGAAACCAGCATTGATCCGGCTGGCATCCACGTACAGAACCTGGCCGGAGACCTGTCGATGAATGCGGTCGCAGTACGAAGCGGTCGGCGAATTCAGGCAGTTGTTGACCACGGCCAGCGGAACCGCGTCGCTGATGGCACCGTTCAGGCGGTAGTGCCAGTAGTCGAGCGAGACCGACAAGCCCTTGACCAGGCTCGAGTCGTACACGGCACCGAGCGTGAAGACCTTGCCCTTCTCCGGCTTCAGGTCCTGGTTGCCGCCGAGATAGGCGAGGATCTGCGAGTCAGCCTGCTTGTAACCGCTGTTGGCCGGGATGTTCGCGCAGGCCTGCGCGTAGCCTGGCTCTTGGCCGGTCGCGGTTTGGCACGGGTCGGTGAAGCTCGGGAAGGTGCCCTGCTGCGCGCCGAAGCGGTCCTTGATGGTGGGCGCGCGGAACACCTGCGACCAGGTGCCGCGGAGCATCACGTCGGTGACCGGGCGGAACTCCAGCTTCGCCGAGCTGTTGGTCGTGCCGCCGAAGCTCTCGTAACGCGAGAAGCGCGAACCCAGCGTGAGGTTCAGCGACTGCGCGAAAGGTTGCTTGGACAGCAGCGGAATGAAGAGCTCGCCGTAGATTTCCTTGACCGTCTCGCCGCCGGCCGAATTGCCCGAGCAGGTCTCGGCCGCCAGGCCGCAGGCGCTGTAATTGGACGACGCCGTGTAGTTGGTGATCTGGTCGACCGTGTCGTCCAATCTCGACTTGTGGTACGTGGCGCCCAGCGCCGCCTTGATCGTGCCGGGCTTCCAGTCGATCACGTCGCCGGATAAGGTGAGGTCGACGATTCGCTCGTTCGTCTCGAAGAAGTCCGTGTAGCCGGACGTGTACTGGCTCAGGCTGGCCAGCGAGGCCTGACCCGTCGCGGTGTCGGAGGTGACGTTGAAGATGTTGAAGGCGTTGGTCTTGAGCGCGTTGTTCAGCAGGGCCGTCTGGATGTAGCCGTCGACGGTCTTGGTCGCCTTGTTCCCCTGGAAGGTGTAGGCCAGATCCCAGTCCCACGTGGTGTTGGGGATGGTGCCGCGGCCACCCACGGTGAGCTGGTTGAGCGTGGTGTCCGACTTGGAATGACGGGTACCCAGGTCCACGGGACGAGTCTTCAAAGCGGTGCCGGCGGCGCCACCAGCAGACGTCGCGCCGAACGAGATGCCGAACGGGTTGTCGGTGCTGGTCGCAAACCCGTCGTTGACGGCATTCATGGGCAGCGTCGCGATCTGGAAGCCCGACGTCGTCTCATTGTGCAGCGCGCTCGTGTACAGCTCGAGCTGATCGTTGACGGTGTGGGCGCCATTCAGGAAGATGCTGGAGCGCTCCTGCGGCGTCGAGGCCAGGTTCTCAGGCTGATAGTCGTAGGCGTCGGTGGCGCTGTTGTACAGCCGGAAATCGTCCAGGGACGTGCCCGCGGCGCCCGTCTTGCGCGTGAGCACGACGCTTTTCTTGGTCGTGCCATAGTAGGCATCGGCCGTCTGCCCGTTCGGCAGCACGGTGCTGCCTGGCAGGGTGATGTTGCCCTGCGGCGTGCTGCTCGAACCCAGCTGAACCGTCGACCCGTCGGCGTACCAGTACAACGCATGCTTGGAGAACTTACGGTTGCCCGAGCTCACCGCGCCTTGCTTGTTGTAGTCCAGGCCGATCACCACATGGCTCTTGTCCGTGGCCGTGCCGAAGGTCAGTTGGACGTCCTTCGCCCTGGCGTCCTTACGGGAAGACTGGCCGAACTGGTAGGACGCGTTGAAGCCCGTGATGTCCTTGCGCGTGATGATGTTCACCACACCGCCGACAGCGTCGGAGCCGTAGGTGGCACCGGCACCCTGCTTGAGGATGTCGACGCGATCGATGAGGTTCAGGGGAATGGAGTTGACGTCGAACTTGGGACCCAGGCGGCGGCCATCCAGCAGCACCAGGGTGCGCTCGTCACCCAGGCCACGCAGCGATACCGTGGAGGCGCCGTCGCCACCGCCGTTATTGACCTGCGTGTTGGTCGCCGCGCCCGATATGGACGGCAACTGCTGAAGCAAGTCGCCCACCGCCGAAACACCGGAGAATTGGATCTGTTCGCGAGTGACGGTCTGAACCGGCGCGGCGCCTTCAGCGTCGATGCGGCGAATGCGCGAACCCGTCACCGTGACTTGCTGCACCGGCTCCGGAGCAGATGCGGCCGTGGCAGGCGCCGCAGCAGTCTGACCAAAGGCCGGAAGTGCGCTCAAACCCATCGCACCGGTGAATGCCAACATGGTGGCGGTACAGACCCGCGTTCGCTTGAACGTCATCGGATCTGAGCAAATCTTCGTGCGCTGGAACATGGGGGAAGCTCCCTCCTGAGGGGTAGAAAGGTTGATAGACCCAGCCTCTTAGCAAGTCCCAAGCCGGTTTGTGAACGGTTGATGAACATGCCAAGAAAGCTTGTGAAAGTATTGTCCTCGAACATGGTGCAAGACAAAGGTCCCGACACACGTTCCAAACGTTTTCCCTAGCGAAGTGTTGTCAGAAAACAGCGACATCGACTTGTTTCGGCGCACAGATGTTCAAGCTCGAAATGCGAGGAAACATGCGAGAAATTCGCAGGCATGCGCTGCGACGCACCAACACCTCCTACGCCGCTCTCATGCGGTGCGGCAATGCCCCATTTACGACACAAACAAGGACCACCGACAGGCAACGCGAACGCGCGGCGGATGTCAGTTCGACAATGTGTCGATCCGGCCAAGGTGGCGGATGACTAAACAAGATGGGACGGCAGGCCAAGGCTGTCTTCACCATCGACGTTGCCATCACGCCATCGGCCTGCGCATGCGTCGCCTAGCGAGCGCCGTGAACCCGCTCGTTCTTGAGGTTGTTGAAGAAGCGGCCTGTGCTACCGGGGGCAGGTCTCGCACATGAAGCTGTGCGCCGCACGGGCGTTCTGGCGGGTAGCCGACCCGAACCAGGGGCCACGAGATGCCGTTCGACGCGCACACGCGCAGCGATGCTGCGCCCGGTGGCACCGCCCGGCGCGGTTTCCGAGACTTTCATGTTGACGGCGGTCGACAAGGTCTGGAAGGGCAAGGACCGCGTCGTCAACGAGCGCTTCGGGGCGATTTGCGCGCACTACCTGTTCGATCCCGACTTCTGCAACGTGGCCTCGGACTGGGACAAGGACGTGGCCGAGAAGAAGGTGCAGGACAGCCGGCGCCGGATCTGGACCCATGTGGCCAAGCAGCGCTTCGGTTCGTTCGAGAAACTCAATGCGTGGTTAAGCGCGCGCTGCCGTGAACTGTGGGACGAGATTCGAAGACCGCGCACAGCAACGCAAGGCCTACGTGGTCATGCATCAATGTGTGCGCCTCTACATCGCCGCACGCGCTCTTGCGGCATGCCCGGCAGTGGCGCATTGAGAAGCCGGCGGCGGCGCGGCCTGGCCGCTGCCGCGGTCGCGGCAGGCCCGAGGCTTCACCTGACTAGACAGGTATGGACAAGCGACCGGCACGCGGCCGGCCGCCGTGCGCCTAGCGGGCCGGCTCGAGCCGCGGAACCGCCGCGATCAGCTGGCGGGTGTACTCATCGCGCGGGCGCTCCAGCACTGCCGCGCAGTCGCCCTGTTCCACGATACGTCCCGTTCGCATCACCGCAACGCGGTCGGCGATATATTCCACCACGCCGATGTTGTGCGTGATGAAGAGGTAGGACACCCCCAGCTCCTGCTGCAGGTCGTGCAACAGGTTCAGGATCTGCGCCTGCACCGACACGTCCAGCGCCGACGTGGGTTCGTCGCAGACGATCAGCCGCGGCCGGACCGCGAGCGCGCGTGCGATCGCGATGCGCTGGCGCTGGCCGCCCGAGAATTCGTGCGGGTAGCGCGCCAGCGCGTCGCGGCGCAGGCCGACCTGGTCGACCAGCGCCTCGATGCGTCGCCGGCGCCCCGCGGCGTCGAGCTCGGGCAGCAGCGCCCGCATGCCTTCGTCGAGGATGTCGGCGACACGCATGCGCGGGTTGAGCGAGGCGAATGGGTCCTGGAAGATGATCTGGATGTCGCGCCGCGCCTGGGTCAGCGCCGGGCCCGACAGCTCGAACAGGTTGCGCCCCTGCAGCAGCGCCTTGCCCTCGAATGCCGCCGTCGTGCGCAGGAGCTGGACGATCGCCTTGCCGGTCGTGGTCTTGCCGCAACCCGATTCGCCCACCAGCGCCAGCGTCTCGCGCTCGGCGACCGCGAACGAGACGCCGTCGACCGCGTCGAAGAAGGACTGGCCGCCCTTGAACAGGCTCTTGCGGACCGGGAAACGCACGCGCAGCCCCTGCACGTCCAGCAGGATGCCGACCGGCGCGGGAACGACGCGATCCGGCGCCCGGACGGTGTCGATGCGCGTCGAGACGCCCGCATCCGGTGCGCCTTGCGCACCAGAAACGTACAACAGGCAACGCACCGCATGCCGGCCCGCCGCCAAGCCGTCCGCGGACAGCGGCGACAACTCGGGCAGTGTCGTCGCGCAATGGGCCATCACGCGGTCGCACCGCGGCGCGAAACGGCAACCGGCGAAGGCCTGGGTCAGCACCGGTACGGTGCCCGGTATGGCCTGCAGGGACTGCCCGCGCCGCCGCGCGTCGGGCAACGCACGCAGCAGCGCCCGTGCGTACGGGTGGCGCGGGTTGGCGAAGAACTCGCCGGCCTCGGCGACCTCGATGATCTGGCCGGCATACATCAGCGCGACCCGGTGGGCCATGCCGGCTACCACGGCCAGGTCGTGCGTGATCAGCAACAGCCCCAGACCCTGCTCCTTCTGCAGGTCGCGCAGCAGGTCCAGCACCTGCGCCTGTATCGTCACGTCGAGCGCGGTGGTGGGCTCGTCGGCGACCAGGAAGTCGGGTTCGGTGGCCAGCGTCATCGCGATCATCACGCGCTGCTTCTGGCCGCCGCTCATGCGAAACGGGTAGTCGTCGGCACGCCGCTCGGGCTCGGGGATGCCGACCCGGCGCAGCCAGTCTATGGCCTTGGCACGCGCCGCGGCGCCGCGCAGCGCGGTGTGGGTCTCGATCGCCTCGACGATCTGCGCGCCCACCTTCATCACCGGGTTCAGGCTGGTGGACGGCTCCTGGAAGATCATGCCGATGCGTCCGCCGCGCACCCGCCGCATGCCGGCCTCCGACAGCGCGAGCAGGTCCGCGTCGCCCAGCCGCACCTCGCCACCGGTGACGCGGCCGTTCTCGGGCAGCAGGCGCATCAGGGCCAGCGCGGTCATGCTCTTGCCGCAACCGGACTCGCCCACCAGCGCGAAGGTCTCGCCGCGCGCGATCGCCAGCGTCAGGCCGTCGATGGCCTTGACGAGGCCTTGCTCGGCGTCGAGCGCCACCTTGAGGTCTTGGGTCTGGAGCATCGGGTCTCTTCGGGTTCTCAGTTCGGCGCGACGGGCTCGGGCGCGACGGGCTTGCGCGTGACGGGTAGGCGCGGGCGGAACGCGCGGGCGCGCGGGTCGAAGGCATCGCGCACGCCGTCGGCGAACAGGTTGGCGGCGAGCACCACTGTCAGCATGAAGCCGAATGCCGACGCGAAACTCCACCAGACGACCGGGTCGCGGCTCATCTCCGTACGGGCGAGGTTGATCATGCCGCCGAAGCTGTTCATCGACGGATCGACGCCCACGCCGACGTAGGACAGCACGGCCTCGTAGAGGATCAGCGAGGAGAAGTCCAGCACCGTGACGATCAGCATCAGGTGCGCCACGTTGGGAAAGATGTGGCGCAGCATGATGCGCGACGAGCCGACACCGAAGGCATTGGCGGCCTGCACGTAATCGAGTTCGCGCAGCTTCATCGTCTCCGCCCGCAGCAAGCGGCACAGGCCGGCCCAGCCGGTCAGGCCCAGCACGGCGCACAGCAAGGCGAGCTTGACGTCCGAGCGCTCGGCGCTGGTCGGAAAAAGTTCCGCATGCTGGTCGATGTAGATCTGCACCATCAACACGCAGGCGGCGATCAACAGCACGTTGGGAATCGAGGACAGCACCGTGTACAGGTACTGGATCACCTCGTCGGCCCAGCCGCGGAAATAGCCCGCGACGATGCCCAGCACTACAGCCAGCGGCAGCGTTGCCACGGTCGCGAGCGAGCCGATGACGAAGGCCGTGCGGATGCTCTTGAGCGACTGGTACAGGACGTCGTTGCCCGTGGTGTCGGTCCCCATCACGTGGTAGCGCCCCGTCATCGAGACCACCACGCCGATCAGGAGTGCGACTACCACCAGCGTCCAAAGCGCTGCGCGCCAGGGAATGTCGCCTTCGCCACGCCAGACGCTCGCGGCGGTATGGGCCACCCCGGATCGGCGACTACGGGCGACAAGCACCAGCAGCAGCACCGCACCCATCAAGGCGAATGCAGCGCCCTGCGCAAGTCCGACGAGGCAGCGCGTGAGAACGTCGGCGCCCCACTGCCGCTGCGGGTCGGTCAGATAGGCGCCGCCGTGCTGCAGGCGCGGCGCGACGCGCAGGAGGCGGCCGTTGACGGTGACCGAATCCTTGGTGAATCCGACATAGGCGAACGGCCGCGAATAGGTGACCTCGCGCGACTCGAGCAGGTCGGACAGCGCCCAATCGAGTACCGAGCGCGTGACAGTGTCGTATGCAGGTGCCCCCTGATTCGCGCCGGCCTGCGGTGGCAACAGCGGGCGGTAGTGCAGGCTGTCCGCGACGGTGATCGCCAGGCACAGCGCCAGTATCAGTGCAGAGCACAGCGCCGGCGCATTGCGGAACACCTTGCGCCAGGTCGCAGCGAGGTTGGGCGAGCGCAACACCATCAGGGCGTAGGCCAGCGCGCACGCAAGCAGCAACCAGACGGCGGCATCGGTCCAGAGGACGACGAATTTCGGCATCGAAGACATGTCTTGCTCAGCTCAGGCGAACCCGGGGGTCGATCCAGGTGTAGGCGACGTCGATCAAGACGAATGTGGCGATGTAGAGCAGCGAGCCGACGAACACCATGGTGCGAACGATCGCGAAGTCCTGGCGCGTGATCGCCTCGATGACATAGGCTCCCAGCCCCGGCAATCCGAAGAAGCTTTCGAACACCAGACTGCCGAGGAATACATAGGGGAGGTACGAGCCCGCGCTGGTGACGATGGGAATGAGGGCATTGCGCAGCACGTGTCGATACAGGACAACGGTCTCGGCCAGGCCCTTGGCGCGCGCCGTGCGCACGTAGTCCTTGCCGATCTCCTCGAGAAACATCGCGCGGTAGAGGCGTGCCTCGGTGCCGAGGCGCGACAGCAGCGACAGGAAGATGGGCAAGAGCAGGAACTTGACCGCGTCCAGGCCGGCCATGTAGCCGGATATCGGCGACAGCATCAGCACGCGCGAGAACAGCACCTGGCCGACGATGATGTAGAACAGGCTGGAGATCGACAGCATCACGACGCAACAGATCACGCCCCAGAAGTCGAGCCGGGTCTGGCGAAACATCACCAGCAGCAGCGCGAACCCGGTGCTGGCGATCACCTGGAGGACGAACAGCGGCAGCGCCAGTTCGATGCTGACCCACATGCGCCGGCCGACCTCCTGGCCGATGTCACCGCCGCTGTCGGCGTCGGCACGGCCGAAGCGCAGCTCGAACAGCGAGACCGAGCGGTCCCAGAAGATCGTGTCGGTATAGCGCTCGCCGCCCTGCTTGGCGGCGTTGACGTAGAGCGGCTTGTCGTAGCCGCGCTCGGCCTTCCACTTGTCGATCAGCTCCTGGGTGACGTGCTTGCCGCCGATGCTCATGCGCGCCATGTCGTCCGGCGTGTTGACGGTGAAGAACAGGAAGAACGTCAGCAGGTTGACGCCCAGCAGGATCAATGCGCCGTAGAACAGGCGCCGCAGGAGATAGGAAATCATGTGTCGTTGTCTCGCCGCGTTGGACGCTCAGGCTTGCGCCAGCACTTCGCCGCGCGCATTGGTGCGCTCGCGGCGCCGGAAGCTGCGCACCGCCACCAGCAGCAGCGCGCACAGCACCAGCACGGCGACGATCAGCGGCCACCAGACGGGCCGGTTCCACTGCGCCAGCGCCTTGGCCCGCTCCTGCGCATCCAGGCGCAGGTAGCGCCCCTTGTCGAGGACGATGATGGACGGCTTGGAGTTGTAGACCCAGTGCTGAACTGCCGCCGCCGAATAGGGATAGATGCCGAAGTCCTCGGGCGCGTCGACCTGCAGGATGGCGATCATCTTGTCGATGACCGCCTGCTTGGCCGGCCCGTCGTCCAGCGTCTTCAAGGACTCGAACAAGCGGTCGTATTCCGGGTTTGAGTAATTGGTGTCGTTCTCGCCGTCGGAGCGGCTCTTGCCGTTGGGGCCGTACAGCAGGACGAGGAAGTTCTCGGCGTCCGGGTAATCGGCGTTCCAGCCGTACCAGAAGAACTGGTGCTTGCCTTTGCGCACCTTGTCCTGGAACTGGTTGTTATCGGTGGCCCGCACTTCCAGCTGGATGCCCAACTTGTCGAACTGGCGCACCATCCACTCGATCTCGGGCCGCCATTCGGGCGTGGGCGGCGCGTAGAAGTCGTAGTGGATGGTCAGCGGCTGGCCCGTGATGGCGTCACGGCCATCGGGATAGCCGGCCTCTTGCATCAGCTTCTTCGCATCCTCGATCGGGCGCCGCAGCACCACGCCATCGACCAGCCGGTGCGTGATCGGGTTGAACCAGCCGGGCTGCGACTGGCGCGAACCGAAGATGCCATTGGGCAGGGACCCTTGGGCGGTCAGGCCAGCCTTGATCGGGAAGATCTTGGAGTACTCCTCCCAGTCGATCGCGATCGAGATCGCCTGGCGCAGCTTGCGATTCCTGAGCTGCCGCTCGGGCGTGTCGCCCTGGCCGACGACCGGGTCCAGCATGTTGAAGCCGACGTTGTACTTCCAGACATCGTCGAAGCGGTCAAGCCGGAAGCCCTTGCGGTCGTACTCCTCGCGCACTTCGTCGGAATCGGCCTTCTCGACGATATAAGGCATGCCGGTCTCGGTGCGCTCGAAGATCTCGACGTCGTAATAGCCCTGGCGGACCTTGTAGCGCTCGGGCACCTTCTCGCGTTCGACGGTCAGCACGATCTTGTCGACGAACGGCGTCTTCTTGCCGCAGTCGTCCAGCATGCCGGACTCCTTGTCACCGGGCATGCCTT
>Ga0302323_100002970_pt1 | contig 13788 bp, 13 predicted proteins | sample Fen_T0_3_FD_201950 | JGI IMG/M metagenome (GOLD analysis project Ga0302323, IMG submission 201950) | Peat permafrost microbial communities from Stordalen Mire near Abisko, Sweden - Fen_T0_3 | ecosystem: Environmental > Terrestrial > Soil > Wetlands > Permafrost | place: Sweden: Abisko... | reverse complement strand
GTTCCATCGTTCCACTCCTCAGGTTCTCGTTACTGGCGGCCGGAATGACGTGTCGTCCGGCCTTCACAACCTTGGATGCATCCCGGCGGCCAATGGTTGCGTAGGGTGCCGCGCAACCCTTTGAAAGCCGGCTGTGTCTACGTGCTGTCCCACGGATCGAATCCAGCGCCCCGGAGCCAGGTGGACGACCAGCAACTGATCGGGCGTATCCAGGCCGGGGACCCGGCGGCGGAGCGTCAGTTCTTCGAGACCCACGCGGACCGGATCCACCGGATCGTCTACCGATTTGTCGGCGACCCGGAGGCTGCCCAGGACTGCGTGCAGGAGACGTTCATCCGCGCGTTCGACCGCCTGGGGACGTTCCGGGGTGAGTCGGCACTGGGTACCTGGCTTGGTTCGATCGCCGTGTCGGTGGCGCTCAATACGCTGAGGGGACGAAAGCGGGACGAGAAGCGACACGCCCCGTGGGAAGAGGCTGAGGCGGTTGCAACACCGTCCGCCCGGATCAGTGAACCCGACTTGAAGACGCGGCTGCACGCCGAGATCGACCAGCTGCCGGAGGGCTACCGGATGGTGTTCCTGCTGCATGACGTGGAGGGCTACACGCACGAGGAGATCGGCACGATGCTCGGCGTGCAGTCGGGAACGTCGAAGGCCCAGTTGTTCCGGGCCAGGGCGCGCCTCAGGGACCGGCTCGCCGATTTTGCACCGGAGGTACGCGGCACATGACTGATGAACGCGAGGATGTTCCGCTCGATCCAGGGGTTGTCGAGCTGGCGAAGGGCTATAACACGCCGCCCGCTGCTGATCGTGATGCCATCTGGCTGGCCATTCAGGCGCGTCGGCAGTCGGCAGTCGACAGTCGGCAGTCGAGTGGCGACCGGCGGTTGGCGCGAGGTAGCCGGATGCCGGTGCTGAGCACGCGTGCCGCGGCGTGGATCTCGGGTATCGCGGCGTTGCTGGTGCTAGGCATTGGCATCGGGCGGATGACCGCACCGACCGTCGAGACGGTGGCGACCGCGCCTGCCGTGAAGCCGCCATCGATGGCGCTCGAGGTAGCGGCGGCACAGCACCTGAGCCAGTCCGAGGCGTACCTCACCCTGTTCCGCGCGTCGGTGCGTAGCGGCCAGGTGGACAGCCTCCCGGTTGCCGCCGCGCGCGAGCTGCTCGCGACCAATCGCCTCTTGCTGGATTCCCGTGTCGCTGATGCGCGACTACGCCCGCTCCTGCTCGACCTCGAACTGGTACTTGCCGAGATCACCCAGCTCGGCACGAGCGGGCGACAGGCTGATGTCAAGCTGATCACCGACGGCCTCGACCATGGCGACGTGATGATGCGCCTGCGTGTCGCCCCGGGCCGCCGTTCTCTTCCTAACGGAGTGCTCTAATGCGCCATCTCTTGGGTTTCATGCTCCTTGCTTCCGCCCAGGCCACCGCCCAATTGGCACCCGTTTCAGCGCCCAGCGTCGGACCCGCGGCGCGCGCCGCATACCAGTCGTCGCTGACGCTGGTTCCGGCGACAGCGCCCTCCGCATCGCGGGGCGAGTGGCACCAGAGTGACCCCGCCGACTCGCTCTACAAAGCGGGGCGGAATGCGCTGAACAAGAACCAGTACAAGACGGCGGCCGACCTCTTCCGCCAGGTGCGCTCGCGGTACCCCAAGTCGGCGTATGTACCGGACAGCTACTACTACGAGGCATTCGCGCTGTACCGCACCGGGAGCAATGCCGACCTGCGGCAGGCGGGCAGCCTCCTCGAGACCCAGGCAAGCAAGTACCCGAAGGCCGCGACGGCAGGTGACGCGCGGGAGCTGATGTCCCGCATCGATGCCCAGCTGGCGCAGAAGGGTGATGCCCAAGCCGCCGAGAGGATGTCGACCACGGCGTCGGCCGCTGCCGCGCCGCGCGCCGCGCCGCTGCCCCCGACTGCAATGGGTGGTCCGCTGCCGCCGACAGGCCCGATGACGTCAGCGCCGATGGCCCCGATGGCACCCATGACCCCGATGTCCGCGTCGGCCGGCAGGGCGCCACGGGCACCGACGGCGCCACGGGAACCTCGCGCACCGCGAGGGCCCGGCGGTGACGACTGTGCCGACGAGGACGACGACGTGCAGATGGCGGCGCTCAACGGCCTGATGCAGATGGATGCGGCCAAGGCGACGCCGATCCTCCAGAAGGTGCTGGCCCGGCGCGACTCCGGATCGGTGTGCCTTCGCCGCAAGGCAGTGTTCCTCATTGCGCAGCAGGAGACGTCGAACGCCGAGAGCATCCTGCTCAGCGTGGCGCGCAACGATCCCGATCCCGAGGTGCGCTCACAGGCAGTGTTCTGGCTGTCGCAGGTGAACAGTCCGACCGCCGTCGCGGCACTCGACTCGATCCTGCGGTCGTCGAAGGATCCGGAACTCCAGGAGAAGGCGCTGTTCGCGCTGTCGCAGCAGGACTCGCCCAGGGCGAAGCAGCTGCTGCGCGCATACGCTGCCCAGGAGAGTGCGCCGGAAGACCTGCGTGAAAAGGCGGTGTTCTGGCTGGGACAGGAGGGCGACACGTCGAGCATCAGCTTCTTGCGCACGCTGTATGGGCGCACCTCCAACGCGGAGCTCAAGGAGAAGATCCTGTTCGCCGTGGCGCAGTCGGACAACAAGACCGGCCAGGCCTGGCTCCTCGAGGTGGCGCAAAACCCGAAGGAATCGATCGAGGCTCGGAAGCAGGCGCTCTTCTGGGCGGCGCAGAACGGGGCAAGCATCGCGAGCTTGAGCAAGCTCTACGTACAGCTGCAGGACACCGAGCTCAAGGAGCAGCTGATCTTCGTGCTGGGCCAGAGCAGCGACCCGGCGGCGATGACGAAGCTGCTCGATATCGCGCGGAACGATCCCGACAAGGAGCTCCGCAAGAAGGCCATCTTCTGGCTGGGCCAGTCAAACGATCCGCGCGCGGCGCAGGCGCTGGAGTCGATCCTGACGGGGGCGAAGTGAGGGCGGGTATGGCGGGTGGGGCGGGTAAGGCGGGTAAGGCGGGTGGAGCAGCGATGCTGCTCCTGCTGCTCCCGGGGATCGCCGCGGCGCAGAGCCTCGAGTCGCGGGTGTATGCAAAGCAGGATGCCGTGGTGCGACTGAGCTACGCGAGCCGCCCCGGGGTGTGCGGTAGCGGCGAGGGGAACATCAACATGAGCGACGGCAACGACGAGCGCGACGGCTGGACGTCCGACTGCGAGCGTGGGCCGGTGCGGGTGGCGATCACGGTGAGCCAGGGCAGCGTCACCAGGATCAGCGCCCGGGTGGGCGGACGCTGGCTGCCGAAGACCGGGGTGACCGACCTCGGCACGGTGTCAGCGCCGGCGGCGTCGCAACTCATGCTGGCCATTGCCCGTAAGGGCGGCAAGGCGGGCGAGGACGCGATCATGCCGGCGATGCTGGCGGACAGCGTCCAGATCTGGCCCGACCTCATCAAGATCGCAAAGAACCCGAGTGTCAGCACGGACGTCCGCAAGTCGGCGGTGTTCTGGGTCGGGCAGGCGGCCGCGACAGCGGCCACGGCGGGGCTGGTGGCGGTGGTGGGTGACGAGGCGGTGAACCGCGACGTACGGGAGTCGGCGGTGTTTGCGCTGTCGGAGCGGCCCAACGGCGAGGGAGTGCCGGCGCTGCTCGCGACGGCCCGCAACGACAAGGATGGGAAGATCCGGCGGAGCGCGATCTTCTGGCTGGGCCAGTCGGAGGACCCCAGGGCACTGGCGTACTTCGAGGAAGTACTGACGATGGGGCCGACTCGACAATAGCGGGAGAGGCAGGAGCAACCCTTTCCCGGCGGCCGCCATCTAAGCGGCACACCTCCAATGGAATGCCGGGATCGCCTGAATGCTGTTCGCACTGCTCCTGCAGGTGGCACTGGTTGCGTCGCCCGCCGCGCCGGGTGGTGATACACCGCCCGATTCGGCGGCGCTTGCAGCCTCGCGGAACGTGCATGCGATCCGTACGACCGAGCCGGTACGCGTCGACGGCATCCTCGACGATAGCGTCTGGGCCCTCGCCACGCCGGTGTCAGCGTTCGTGCAGCGGGAACCCAAGGAGGGCGCGCCGGCCTCGGAGCGCACGGAAGTGCGGGTGGTGTTCGACAACGGCGCGATCTACATCGGCGCCGAGATGTTCGACTCGGCACCCGACTCGATCGTGACGCAGCTGGCGCGGCGCGACAACTGGGTGAGCGCCGACCGCTTCTACGTGTACCTCGACCCCTACCGCGACAAGCAGACGGGCTTCTACTTCGCGCTCAATGCATCGGGCGTGCAGTACGACGGCACGCTCATGAACGACGACTGGGACGACAACACCTGGGACGGTGTATGGCAGGGGGCGGTGCACCGCACCGCCACGGGATGGACGGCGGAGATGCGCATTCCCTACTCGCAGCTCCGCTTCAAGCCGGGTGCCGCACAGCTGTGGGGCATCGACTTCGAGCGCGACATTGCGCGGCGCAATGAGCGCTCCTACCTGACCTTCACGCCGAGCAACGCCAGCGGGTTCGTGTCGCGCTTTCCGGAACTGCAGGGGATGGCGCAGCTCGAACCGCCGCGCCGCCTCGAACTGCTTCCCTATGCCACGGCGCGGGCGGAGTACATCTCGCACGACCCCGGCGATCCCTACAATGACGGCTCCGTGTACGGCATGGGTGTCGGCGGTGACTTCCGTGTCGGGCTGGGCTCCAACATCACCATCAACGGCACCATCAATCCCGACTTCGGCCAGGTGGAAGTGGACCCGGCGGTCGTGAACCTGACCGACGTGGAGGTGTTCTTCCCGGAACGGCGCCCCTTCTTCGTGGAGGGGGCCAATACGTTCGCGTTCGGCCAAGGCGGCTCGAACAACTACTGGGGCTTCAACTGGGCGTCGCACGACTTCCTGTACACGCGGCGCATCGGACGCACGCCCAGCGGCGCCACGCCGGACGATGCGACGTACGTGGACTCACCCGGCGGGACGCAGATCCTCGGGGCGCTCAAGCTGTCGGGGAAACTGGGTGGCTGGAACGTGGGCGCGCTCTCGGCACTGACACGGCGCATGTTCGCCGACTACACCGTTGCCGGCTTGCCGGGGAGCGTGGAAACCGAGCCCACGACGAGCTGGAACGCGATCCGGGTGCAGAAGGAAATCGATGGCGGTCGCCAGGGCATCGGCATCATCTCTACCATCACCCAGCGCTTCTTCAACGAGTCCGGCCTGCCGGTGCAGATGAACCGGGGCGCCTACACACTGGGCGTGGATGGGTGGAGCTTCCTCGACCGGGACAAGGTGTGGGTGCTGACGGGGTGGGCTGGTGGAAGCCTCGTAACAGGTACCACCGAGCGAATGACCGACCTGCAGCAGAGCAGCACGCACTACTTCCAGCGCCCCGACCAGGACTACCTGCACGTCGACTCCAATGCCACGAGCCTGTCGGGCTTCGCGGGCCGGTTGCTGGTGAACAAGCAGAAGGGCCCGGTACAGTTCAACGCGTCGATTGGGGCGCTCAACCCGGGCTTCGAGTTGAATGATCTGGGGTTTGCGCAGCGCACGGACCTCATCAACAGCCACGTGCTCACCGGCTATCGGTGGACCAAGCCGACCAGGCTGTACCGGCGGATCAACTACAACATCGCCTTGTTCGGCACGTGGGACTTCGGCCTCAACAACACCGGCGCGGGGTTGTTCACCAACGTCAATATCCAGTGGACCAACTTCTGGTGGAGCTGGTTCCGGGTGAACGTGAACCCGCAGACGATCAACATCCGCAACACGCGGGGCGGCCCGATGATGCTCAACACCGCCGGCTTCAACATGGGCGGGGGCTTCGAGAGCGACGGCCGCAAGCCGGTGTCCTACGGCTTCGATTTTTACCTCAACCGGTACCGGCAGGGTGCCGACAACAGCTGGGGTGTGGCTCCATGGGTGGAGTGGCGCCCGATGCACCAGCTCCAGATACGCGTGGGCCCGAGCCTCGACCGCAATCTGGACGGGGCGCAGTACGTGGGTACCTGGGCGGATCCCACCGCCACGGCAACGTATGGCAACCGCTACGTATTCGGCGACCTGGACCAGTGGACACTGTCCGGCAACTTCCGCGTCAACTGGATATTCACCCCGCGGCTGAGCCTCGAGCTGTTCATGCAGCCGTTCGTGTCCAGCGGCAACTACCGGGCACTGAAGGAGCTCGCCGCGCCGCGTACGTTCAGCTTCAATGTGTATGGCGAGAACGGGTCGACCTATGACCCCACTACCGGCATCGCGTATCCCGACGGACCCGGCGGGCCGGCGGCACCGATCGATGTAGGCAATCCCGATTTCTCGATCGGGTCACTCCGGGGCAACGCGGTGCTGCGCTGGGAATGGCATCCCGGCTCGACGGTGTTCCTGGTGTGGCAGCACAATCGTAGCAATAGTGATGGCAACGCCGACTTCAATCCGGGGCAGTCGTTCGACAACCTCCTGCAGGCTCCCGCCGACAACGTGCTGCTGGTGAAGTTCACCTGGTGGCTGAATCCCTGACAGCCAACAGTCGGCGGTCGGCAGGCAGTCGTGAGTCGTGAGTCGTGGGTCCCTGCGTTAGATTCTCCCGCCCATGTTGCGCCCGTCCTTCCCTGCTCTCTCCGGGCTATCCGCCCTCCTCCTCGCTGCCTGCGGGCCAGGTCCTGCCGCCGTACCCCAGCTCCCGCTGGTCCCGGGGACCGACTCGATCGTCGTTCCATTCGCCGAAGCGACCGATGCGATGTGGCTGGGCGGCGAGCGCTGGGCGATACTGCTGCCGGGTGGACCGGAGGCGGGGATCGTCGACTTCGCGAACCGGTCCCGCGCGACACTCGGCACCAAGGCGACGCTGGAGAGTCCTTTCAGCCTGTTCCGGGCGGGGGACACTCTGTATGCAGGTGAGCCGCTCAGGCGCCGGCTGAGCCTCTGGACGCTGGACGGCGGCTTTGCCCGGTATGAATCGGCGTCCGACCTGGTGCGGGGCGCGTTGCCCCGGGCGCGGGATGGCGCCAGCCACTTTTACACCGAGCTCCGACCGGCGGCCGGTGCCGACGGGAGCGGCAACCGCGACTCGGCGGTGGTGGTGGAGCTCACCGGTTCCGGCGTGGATACGGTGGCGCGACTCGCCCCCATCGACCTGGCCAAGGTGGCGAGCCCGACGGGCGAGCGGTTCGAGCGCCGGGTATTCAGCGGCGTCGATCGCTGGGGGGTATATCCCGACGGCACGGTGTGGCTGGCGCGGGTCTACCACAATCGCGTGGATTTCCGCGGCCCCGACGGCAAGACCCGGAAGGGCGAGCCACTGCCGGACCGGGTGCTCGAGGTAACCCGCGAAGATCGCGAACTGTTCGCGCGCAAGTTCCCCGAGGAGCTGCGGGGCACGGCGGAACAGCTGCCGTTCGCGCCGATCAAGGCGGCGTTCACCAGCGCCTTTGCCGATACCGACGGGCGGATCTGGCTCGAGGGCAGCCGCGCGGTGAGTGATTCTTTCCAGCGATACAACGTGGTGGGCCGGGACGGCCACCTGCAGTTCGTGGCCATTCTTCCCGGCACCGGTCGCGCGATCGCCGCATCCGCGACGCAGGTGCTGGTTGCCGACCTGTTGCGCGGGGGCATTCGCCTGCGACTCGCGCCGATGCCGGCAATTCCAGCTGCAACTTCCGATTCAGCCAAGTGAGCGTAATGAGAAGCCGCCGCCATTCCCTGTCGATCCTCGCTGCCGTCCTGCTCGCCGGCTGCGGAACGAAAGTGCCCTCGGTGACGCTCGCCGTGGAGAAGAAGCTCAACGCCACGTTCAGCAACGTGAGCAACGTGGTCGAGATCGATGGTGGACGTGTGGCTTTCGCCGACCCGCTGGCTCGACGCTTCCACACCGGCGACTTCGCAACCGGTGCTGTCGATACCGTGGGTGTGCCGGTGGACTCGCTCCCGGTCAACGCGCCGGCGTCGCTCTACAAGCGACCGGGCTGGGTGGCACAACTCGCGTCCGATACGGTGGCGGTCGTGGACTTCGGGGCGACGCGTACCACCCTGTGGACGCCGGCGGGTTTTGCGCGCGTTCTCATGATCCCCCAGGCGGGCGGTGCGACGCCGGTGCTGGTGTATGACACGCTGGGGCATGGCTACAAGGCGGACTTCCGCACGGTGACGGGAGGCGCCGACCCCGGCACGCAGATGAGGAAGGACAGCCTGCCGGTGCTGCGACTGAACCTGTCGAGCGGCGTGGTTGACACGGTGGCGCGGCTCAGCGTCCCCGAGTTCGGGGAGGCGAAGTTCGGCCCGCAGATACAGACGGTGGCGCAGATCTTCGGCCCGACCGACATCTTCGGCGCACTGCCCGATGGATCGGTCTGGGTGGCGCGCGCGCGCACACTGTCGGTGGACTGGCGGTCGCCCGATGGCACGTGGACCCGCGGCGCGGAGCACAGCTATGCCAAGGTGGCCGTGACGGAGGAGGACAAGACGCGGGTGATGGACCGGCTGCATGCGCGCGGCATGCCGAGCAACGTGGAAGTGGTGTTCCCGTTCGCGAGGACGAAGCCGTCGTTCGAGGCGGCAATCGGCCGGCCCAGCGGTGAGGTGTGGCTGCAGTACAGCCGGGCAGACGAGAATGACCCGATCACCTACGCCGTAATCGGGAGGGACGGCACCATGCTCAGGACGGTAACGATGCCGTCGGGAGTCGGGCTGACCAGCCTCTCGAGTGCCTATGCCTATGGCGCCATGAAGAACGGGGAAGGTCGGGACCTGGTCCGCCTCGCGGTGCCGTAGGCCGCGTCAGGTCACCCACCGCCGCCAAGATCGATGACCAGCTTGCCCGACTGTTCGCCACGGGCAAGGCGCCCGAAGGCCTCGAGAGCACGGTCGAGCGGCACCACCTGGTCCACATGAGGCCAGAGCAGTCCCTCCCCCGCCAGACGCACGATGTGCCGGTACTCCGCGTGACTTCCGAGGGTCGAGCCCAGCAGTGACCAGTGGTGCCAGAACAGCCGGCGGAGGTCGATGGCCACATGCGGTCCGCCGGTGGCACCGCAGGTCACCAGCGTACCTCCCCGCCGCAGCAGCCGGGTCGATCGCTGCCAGGTTGGCTCCCCCACACTGTCCACCACAATGTCCGCGCCGCGGTTGGCAGTGAGTTCCCTTACCCTCGCCACCACGTCTTCCTTCGCATGGTTCACCAGGCCCTCCGCTCCGTAGCGGCGCGCCACTTCCAGCTTTTCTGCGCCGCTGCTCGTGGCGATGACGCGCGCCCCGGCGTGTATCGCAACCTGCACCGCAGCGAGTGCCACGCCGCCACCCACGCCCCACACGAGTACGGTGTCTCCGGGCTTGATGCGCGCGCGGGTTACCAGCATGCGCCAGGCGGTCAGGGTCGCCAGGGAGAATGCCGCCGCCTGGGGCCACGTCATGGCCGCCGGCACGGCGCCCAGGTTCGACTCGGGCACCACGATCAACTCCGCCAGCGTGCCGCTCCGGTGTTCACCGAGCACCTGGAGCGCCGCACACAGTGGCTCGTCACCACGAACGCATTCGGCGCAGGTACCGCACGACACGCCAGGGTTGATCATGACGCGATCGCCGGGCCGCACCGAGGTGACGGCACTGCCGACGGACTCCACGACCCCTGCCCCGTCCGACCCCACGATGTGGGGGAAGACGTACGCCACCCCGGGCAGTCCATCGGCCACAAAGAGGTCCAGCCGGTTGAGCCCGGCGGCGCGGAGCCGAACCCGGACGTCGTGGGGGGACCGGACCTGCGGAGCCGGTACCTCGGCCAGCGCCAGGTGCTCCAGGCCCCCCACCGACTCGAGGACAAGGGCGCGCATCAGGAACCCGGCCCCGTCAGGCTTATCGGTTGCAGGCTGGTTCATCGGATGACAGGCTTTGCAGTCATGGCGTGTGCTTTTCCGGTTCGCGCGCAATGGAGCAGCTTGCAGAGCGAGTGAACTTGTGCATCTTAGGAGCGTTGGCGGAAGGCCCTATCGCCTCGACCGCGGCGGGATCGCCGCATTCCAGGTACCACAGGAGCGTACGATGGCCGAGCTTGAGTCGAGCTGGCAGAGCGCCGGGTGGATGGATGAACTCCCAGGGTCGGCGGAACCGGCATTGCCCCCGCCACCCCCGCCACCATCACCCCCGGCTCCGTCGCTGGCCGCACGGGTGAAGACGGCGGTGGTCAACGCTGAGAAGGCGGTCGAGAAGGCCGTTTCCAAGGCCACCAAGGCGGTGAAAAAGGCGGCCAAGAAGGCGAAGAAGAAGTCGACGAAGCGACGGGCGGTTCGCAAGGTCAAGAAGGCGGCCAGGAAGGAAAAGCGGCAGACAAAGCGGGCGGTCCGTAAGGTCAAGCGCAGGGTCAGGCGGGTGGTCCGGAAGGTTGCCCGGAAAGTGGTGAAGAAGCGGGTGACCGTGAAGGTGGCCGCCAAGAAGGCCAAGAGGACGAGGAAGAAGGCAGTCCGCAAGGCCAAGCGGACGGTCAAAAAGGCCGCCCGCAAAACAACGCGGCGCTAGCCATCGATTGCCTCCAACGCCCCGACTCTCATCAAGCCGGGGCGTTGTGTATTTTACGGCTTCCCACGCCCCCGGACGCGAATGCCGAAGCACCTGCTTGTCCTGCTGCTCGCTGCGGTCGCCTGCAATCGCGCGCCACCCGATGGGGTGGCGCTGGTGGGTGCCACGGTGTTCGACGGTTCGTCGCCGCAGCCGCAGAAGGACCAGGTCATCATCGTCCGCAACGACAAGATTGTGGCGATCGGGACGCGGGCGGAGGTAGACGTTCCCCGGCGGATGCGCACGGTGGACCTGACCGGCAAGTTCATTGTACCGGGGCTGATCGACGGCCACGTGCACCTGCAGCGCTGGACGCTCCCACGCTTCCTGGCCGCTGGTGTCACCAGCGTGCGCGACGTGCACGGTCCCTTCGATTCCATCCTGGCGCTGCGGGAGCAGGCAAATCTCGGATCGCTGACCAGTCCAAGAATTTTCAGTGCCGGTGCGATGATCGACGCGGCGCCCGCGACGTATTCGGATGCCTTCGTCGTGGGCGGCGCCAATGAGGCGCGCAAGGCTGTCGACAAGCTTGCGGTGGCGGGCGTGGACTACGTCAAGACGTACTCCAGGGTCACTCCCGACCTGCTGCGTGCCATCGTGGACGAGGCGCAGACGTTCGGCCTCAGGGTCACGGTGCACCTCGGGCTGACGGACGCCGTCACCGCCGGTGACATGGGCGTGCGGGCCATTGAGCACATGAGCGGTGTGCCGGAGGCAACGGTCGCGAACAACGCCGCGATCTTCGCGGCGCACCGCGCCGGCTTCTTCGATGGCTGGACGGCGTTCGAGAAGGCGTGGGCTGGACTCGATTCCACGGCCATGGCTGGCGTGGCCGCCAAGCTCATCGCCGACCGGGTGACGATCGTGCCAACGCTGGTGCTGCACGAGACGCTGAGCCGGCTGGACGATCCGGCACTGATGCAGGACAGCGCGCTCAAGATGGTGCCCGACTCGGAGATGAGCCGCTGGGACGTGCCCGGCATGGTGGCACGCGCAGGCTGGACTGCTCCCGATTTCGAGGCGTTCCGCGCCTCGCGCCCGAAGCAGGACCTGTTCGTTCGGATCTACCGGGCAGGCGGCGGAAAAGTGGTGGCCGGCACCGACGCCGCCAATCAACTGATCGTTCCCGGCCAGAGCCTCATTCGCGAGCTCGAGCTGCTGGTGCAGGCCGGCTTCTCCACGACCGACGCCCTCTTTGCGGCCACGCGTGACGCCGCGCTCCTGCTGGGCGCGGATTCGCTTGGTGCGCTCGTTCCCGGCCGCAAGGCCGACCTCGTGATCCTCTCCCGCGACCCGGTGGCCGACATCAGCAACCTGCGGAGCATCCAGCAGGTCATGGTGCGCGGCCACCTGATGTCGACCGACTCACTGCGCCGCCACTGGTAGCGATGTCGCTCACGCGCATCGTCCTGGCCTGGCTCGCCACCAGCGCATGGTTTGCGCTGGCCGAGCTCGTCCTTGCGCGGCTGCGCGGACAGGCGATTCCTGCCCGGGGCCCGGCGCCACGGTGGGTGCCGGCCGTGGAGGGACTCATCTTCACCCTGTTCGGCGCGCTGTGGTTCGGGAGCTATGGGCCGGGGGCCGGGGGGTGGATCCTCCTGTTTGTGCTGCTGGGATTGCTGCTGGAAGTGCCGGTGCGGTTGCGCGACGCAGTGCAGAGAGGGCAGCCGCGCGGACTGGCCGGCGCCGTTGGGGTAGGCTTATTGAGGTGGGTTGTTGCGGGAGGGCTGCTGTCGCTCATCCTGTGAACTGCGTAAACGGTGAACGGTAAACGGTGAACGGGAACAACCAGACCAGCGCCATCAGGTTGACCAGCTTGTCTCATGGGGCGGGGTGCGCCTGCAAGCTCGGCCCTTCCGACCTGGCGGAGGTGCTGCGACACATTCCCCAGGTTTCAGATTCTTCCCTGCTGGTCGATGCATCAACCAAGGACGATGCAGCGGTGTACCGGCTCTCCGCTGACCGGGCGCTGGTGGCTACCGTGGACTTCTTCACCCCGATTGTCGATGACGCGGCCGACTGGGGTGCAATCGCCGCGGCCAACGCATTGAGTGACGTCTACGCGATGGGTGGCACGCCGCTGCTGGCGCTCAACGTGACGGCGTGGCCGAGAGAGACCCTGCCGCTCGAACTGCTGGGCGAGGTACTCGCAGGTGCCGCCACGGTGTGCCGAGAGGCGGGATGCCTGGTCGCGGGCGGTCACACGGTGGATGACCCGGAACCCAAGTTCGGGATGGCGGTGATCGGCGAGGTGCATCCAGACCACATGCTCACGAACGCGCGCGCGCTACCCGGCGACGTGCTGGTGCTGACCAAGCCGCTCGGCACGGGGGTGCTGACGACGGCGCACAAGAGGGATCTCTGCGGTGAATCCGGGCTCGCGCCTGCGGTGGCGTCGATGCGGATGCTGAACGCGGGGGCCGCGCGGGCGGCAGTGCGCGCGGGAGTCCACGCAGCCACCGACGTGACCGGGTTTGGTCTGCTTGGCCACCTGCACAACATGCTCATGGCCAGCGGCGTCGGCGCGGAGATTCGGGTCGCGGCACTGCCGGTGTTCCCTGGCGTTCGGGACCTGGTTGGCCGTGGCGCAGTGGCGGGTGGCACGCGACGAAACCTCGAGGCGCGCGCGGATGTGGAATGGGAAGCGGCGGTGACGGAGGCCGATCAGATCGTCTGCGCCGACGCACAGACCTCGGGAGGTCTCCTGCTCGCCGTGGCCGAGAAGGATGCGGCAGCGTTGCAGCGCGCACTACGGGACGAGGGCACGCTCGAGTGCGCCATCATCGGCCGGTGCACCGCTGGCTTGCCTGGTGCCATTCGCGTGCTCGCGAGCTGACGGCGATGGGTATTCGCTGGACACCGGAGCGCATGGACCGGCTCGAGTCGGCGGCGCGGCGCGGACTGCGCGTGACGCTGTCGCGGCGCGGGACGGAGTACGTCGTGGTGGCGCGCCGGGTCACGGTGAAGGGTGGCAAGGAGGTCTTCATCGGCTTCCTGCCGATGACCGGCGAGGAACTGGTGTTCGTCCTCAATGACCTCGATGCCTTCGAGGTGATCGGCCTGTGAGCCAGCGCATCGCAGTGGTCCACCTCGATGAGAGCTGCCTCGGCAACGGGCGAGAGGGCGCCAACCCGGGCGGCGCCGGCGGTCTGATCGAGGTGCGCACCGGCCGCGGCATCGAGCGGCGCGACGTGCTGGTGGGGGATCCCGACACGACGAACAACCGGATGGCACTCACGGGTGCGATC
>Ga0302323_100002965_pt1 | contig 13798 bp, 14 predicted proteins | sample Fen_T0_3_FD_201950 | JGI IMG/M metagenome (GOLD analysis project Ga0302323, IMG submission 201950) | Peat permafrost microbial communities from Stordalen Mire near Abisko, Sweden - Fen_T0_3 | ecosystem: Environmental > Terrestrial > Soil > Wetlands > Permafrost | place: Sweden: Abisko... | reverse complement strand
CGACGCCGTCCACTCCGTCGAGCGCGCGGTGAAGGTCGGCTCGGTGGACGCCGTGATCGGCGCCCACGAGCTGCGGCCGCGTCTCGTCGACGCGGTGGAGGCGGGTCTGGCCCGCGCCCGGCGCGCCCAGGGCTGAGGCGCGCCGGCCGGGTCAGCGGCCCATGATCTGGTGGACCAGGGTGAGGGACTCCTCCAGCGCCTGCATGTAGGCGACGGACACCTCGCTCGGCTGGAAACCGGCGGCGAGGATGCCGTCGTCGTCCTGCCGTTCGTGGGCCGTGACGGCGGCCAGCATCCGGCCGACGACGCCCTCGCCGTCCACCAGGGCCGCGCGGGTGGCGTCGCCGACGCCGCTCGACTCGGCGATGGTCGAGACGTCGGTGCCGAGCAGGACGGCGGCACCGGCGAGCAGGCCGACGGTGTAGGCGAGATCGGCGTCGGCGAGGTCGCCCCCGGCCCCGGAGCGGGCGAGCCGCTGGCAGGTGTGGGCGCGCGCGAGCACGTTCCACAGCTCGTCGGAGGCGTTCGAGGTGGCGACGCCCTCGAGCAGGGTGAGGACCATCCACGACCGCAACCGCGCCGGGCCGATGAGCACGAGCGCCTGCCGCAGCGACTCGACCGGCCGGCCCGCGCCGGAGGCCGAGGCGGCGCTGCGCAGGAGCCGCATCGCCAGGCCGGGGTCGCTGCCCACGAGCCGTTCCACCCGGGTCACCGGCACGTCCGGGTCGGACAGGTCGTTGAGCAGCCGCACGCAGACCAGCTGCGTCGGCGAGAGCACCTTGCGCTGCAGGGTCGCCGGCCGGTCCAGGTGATCGCCCTGGAAGAGCGTGAAGCCCAGCTCGGAGCAGCGCTCCAGGGTCTCGGGCTCCGCCACGTTCACCGCGACGAGCGTGGCGCCCGTCCGCCGGCACGACTCGACGACGCCGGGCACCACCAGCGGCGGGATCGCATTGACGTCGATCATGACGAAGTCCGCCAGCTCGACGAGCGCCGACCGGGCGACGTCCCCGCGGTAGTCGGCGACCGCGATCTTGTAGCCGGCCTGCTTGAGCTGCGCCAGGCCCATGAGCAGCTCGTGGTCGACGCCGACCTGCTCGGTGACCTCGACGATCACGTTGTCGGGCTCGACCGGGATCGGCAGCATCCCGGTCAGGAACCCGCGGGTGAAGTTGATGAAGACCGGCTTGCCGTCGGAGACGGTGTGCAGGCCGAAGGTGGCGAACGTCGCGGCGATGACGTGCGACGTCCCCGTCTCCCCCGAGCGGCCGTCGGCGTCGCCGTCCTCGGCGCCGCGGAACAACAGCTCGTAGGAGACCAGGCGGTAGCGGGAGTCGTAGACGGCCTGCCGGCCGACGCGCACCTCGTGCACGGCGGTGGCCCGGGAGGGCGCGGTCCCCGCAGGGAGGGCGGTCACGGCCGCCTACCGGATGACGATGGCCAGATGGCCCTCGCCGTACCCGGCTATGTCGAGCCGCAGATCCATCCGCGACCCGATCACCTGGGTGAGGGCGAGGACGTCGCCCGGCACCCCGCCCAGCGGGCCGTACAGCCCGTAGAGGCGCACGTGCGGCGCGTTCTCCACGTTGAAGACCGCCGCGAGGACGTTGAGGACCTCGTAGCAGTTGTCGCGCAGCAGGCCCGACATGTCGAGCTCGAGGATCGCCTCCTCGACGCCCGCCTTCGGCAGCATGCCGAGCGCGCCGCCGAGGCGGGCGGCGCACTCGATGTCGACCACGATCGCGACGACGACCTGCATGTTGTCGGTCACGTAGGCGGCGACGAGGTTGGACGGCTTCCCCGGGACGAGGTCGCAGTCGTTGAGCTGCACGTCGCGGCCCACCAGTCCCTCGATCACGCTGCGGACGGCGTGGCGGCTGGGGAGGGGGGTCGTGTTCAGGAGGTTGCTCATGTGGTCACCACCGTGGAGAGGACGTCGCTGAAGGCTTCCGGGGTGAACGGCTTGGCGATGAGCCCGATCGCGCCCGCCGCGCTGGCCTGCTCGCGCATCTCCTCGGATCCCTCGGAGGTGACGAAGCAGAACGGCGTGGACTTCCGGCTGGCGCGCAGGGCCCGGAGGAACTCGATGCCCGTCATGTGGGGCATGTTCCAGTCGGACAGGATGAGATCGACCTTCTTGGCGGCCACGATGTCGAACGCGGCCTTGCCGTCCTCCGCCTCGATGATCTCGTGGCCGGAGAACCCCGCCTGGCGGAGGGTGCGGGTCACGATCAGCCGCATGGCGCGGCTGTCGTCGACGACGAGGATCCTCATGGCTGGGTCACCGTTCGAGGCTCGGGTGCCGCACCGGGCCAGCACAGGCCGCTGACGTCGTCCGGGATGTGGACCGACAGCTCGACGACCTGGCCGAGGACCGCCGCCCGGACGGTGACCCCCGGGACCTGGGGGGTGACCTCCAGCTCCTCGTGCACCTCGGCGGTCGGCAGCGAGAGCCGGCAGGAGTGCCGCAGCAGCGACTTCACGTTCCCGCCGGCGATGTTGCCGAGCTCGCCGATCGCGTCGAGCAGGTCCTCCGGCCCGGGATCGGGCGTGAAGAGCATCCGGCTCGCCAGCACCCGCGCCACCGCGGAGCTGGTGCGGATCTCCACCATGGTGAACGACCCGTCGTCCTCGTCGTGGATCGCCAACCGGGACATCACGACCGGGCCCGTCGGGAGCACCTCGTCCCACACCGGCATGGCCTCCTCACCCGCGACCGTGCCGAGGACCTCGATGAGCAGGGCCTCGAGATCTTCGCGGGCGGCCTCGAACTCGTCGATCGCGCTCACGCGGCACCTCCCGTGTGTCGGAAGACGACCGCCCGGCCCAGCTCCGTTCGCTGGAAGGCGTCGTCCAGGTTGAGGGTCGATTCGGCACCACCGAGCACGAGGAAGCCCCCGGGCCGCAACACCTTGCGGATGTGCGACAGGACGGTGCGTTTGGTGTCCAGCTCGAAGTAGATGAGCACGTTGCGGAGGAAGACGATGTCGCACGTCGGCACGTTCGTCGCCGGCTGGGCCAGGTTGCCGCGCTCGAACCGGCAGACCTCCCGGACCTGCGGCCGCAGCACCCAGTCACGGCCCGTCTGGTCGAAGTACTTGACCAGGTACGGCGCCCGCAGCCCGCGGTTGACCTCGAGCTGGGAGTACCGGCCGGCCCGGGCCCGTTCGACCATGGTCGCCGAGATGTCCGTCCCGACGATCCGGGCGCTGTAGCCCGGCCGGGTCGGCAGCCAGTCGAGCATGAGCATCGCCAGCGAGTACGCCTCCTGCCCACTGGAGCACGCCGCCGACCAGACCGTGATCTGCTTGGTCGCGGAGGTTCCCGCGACGTCGGGCAGCAGGTGCTGGACGAAGGCGTCGAAGGGGTGGGAGTCCCGGAACCACGACGTCACGTTCGTCGTGAGCGCGTCCACCACCGCATCGGTCAGCCCTGGTTCACCGCGCCGCAATCGGGCCACGAGGCCCGCCACGTCCTTCTCGCCGAGCGACCGGGCGATCGGCGCGAGGCGCGACTCGACCAGGTACTCCTTGCCCGGCTGCAGGTCGATCGAGCTGCGCTGGCGCACCATCTGGGTGACGAACGAGAAGTCCGTCGCCTGAAGGGTCACGATCCCACCCCCACGGGTGTCTGGCCGCGCGCCAGTGCCGCGGCGATCTCCTGGCCGATCCGCGGCAGCGGAGCGACCTTGTCGGCCTGGCCGGACATCGCCACGGCTCCCGGCATCCCCCACACGACCGAGGTCGCCTCGTCCTGGGCGAGCACCTCGCCACCGGCCTTTCGGATCACGGTCGCACCCTTCTCCCCGTCCCGGCCCATGCCGGTGAGGACGACGGCGAACAGGCGGTCCCCGTACACCCCGGAAGCCGTCCGGAACAGCACGTCCACGGCCGGCCGGCAGAAGTTCTCCGGCGGGTCCTCGGACAGGTGCGCCTGGACGGACGTCCCCGAGCGGCGGATCACCAGGTGCTTGCCGCCCGGAGCGATCAGCACCCGGCCGGGGACGACGGCGTCCCCCTCCACCGCCTCGCGCACCGTGAGCTTGCAGTGCCCGTCGAGGCGCTGCGCGAGCAGGCGGGTGAACAGCGGCGGCATGTGCTGGACGATGAGCACCGGCACCGGCAGGTCGGCCGGCAGCACCGGCAGCACCTGGGCCAGCGCGTCGGGTCCGCCCGTCGAGCATCCGATGACGAGCGCCTGGAAGGGGCCGCTGCGGGGACGGCGGTCCCCGACCGGCCGGGGAGGCGGCACCACCCGCGGAACCCCGCCCCCGGCGGCACGGTGCGTGCCGGTGAGCGCCTTGAGCTTGGGGATCAGCTGGTCGCGGATGTTCTTCTTGCTCTGCTCGAAGCTGCCGGTGTTGGACGGCTTCGTCACGTAGTCGCTGGCCCCCGCGGCCAGCGCGTCCAGCGTGGCGGAGGCCCCGCGCTCGGTGAGCGTCGAGAACATGACGATCGGCAGCCGGCCGTGCGTGCGCCGGATCACCCGGACCGCGTCGATGCCGTTCATGTTCGGCATCTCGATGTCCATCGTCACGGCGTCCGGCTTGAGGGTCGCGACCTGCTCGACCGCCGTCCGCCCGTCCGTCGCCACGCCCACGACCTCGATCTGCGGGTCGGCCGCCAGCGCCTCGGTGACGATGCGCCGGATGACGGACGAGTCGTCGACGACGAGGACCCTGATCCGCGGAGCGGCGGGACTCATGCCACAAGTCCGAGCAAGGCGAGCTTCTCCGCGATGACCTCGTCGGTGAACGGCTTGATCACGTATTCGTGGGCCCCAGCCGCGAGGGCCCGCACGATCTGTCCCTGCTCGCTCTCGGTGGTCACCATCATCAACGAGACGTCACGCAGGTGCTCCCGCGCCCGAACCTCCTTGATGAAGGTCAACCCGTCCATGACCGGCATGTTCCAGTCGACGAGGATGACGTCGGGGCGGGTGCCGGCATCCAGCACGGACAGCGCCTCGGCTCCGTCGCCGGCCTGTGCCACGTCGAACCCCAGACCGCTGAGAAGGCGGGTGAGGATCGACCGCATGGCCCGCGAGTCGTCGACGACGAGTGCCAACATCGGAGCTCCCTTGATGATCTGGGCCGTGGCCTCAGGTGGTTCGGTGCCTGGGGTGTCTGCAAGGCGTCTGCTTGCTGTGTCGGCACACCGGGCTCCGGGCTGAACCCCGGTCGGCGAGGCGTGCTGGGCGGTGCAGGGTGGTACAGGGCCGTGCAGGGTCGGTGCAGGGGTCGTGCAGGGGTCGTGCAGGTACCGGGTGGCGCGTCCCGCGGGGTGCGGGTCCCGGAGACGTCAGGTGCGACGTCAGATGCGGAACTGGGCGACGAGGCGCCGCAGGTCGCCGGAGAGCTGGGCCAGCTCCCCCGCGGCTCGTTGGGCCTCGGCGATCCCCGTGCTGGACGAGTGCGCCGCGACGGCGACGGAGTCGATGTTGCGGGCGATGGCCAGGGCCCCGTCCGCCGCATCGGTCACGCTGCGTGCCATCTCGGCGGTGGTCGCCGTCTGTTCCTCCACCGCGGACGCGATGGTGGTCTGGAAGCTGTTGACCTCGTCGATGATCTGGGTGATCCGTTCGACGGCGGTGACGGCCGCCTCGGTGTCGGCCTGGATGGCCTCGATGCGCCGCGAGATGTCCTCGGTGGCGCGGGAGGTCTCCTGCGCCAGCTCCTTCACCTCGGACGCGACCACCGCGAACCCCTTGCCGGCGTCGCCGGCCCGGGCCGCCTCGATCGTCGCGTTGAGCGCGAGCAGGTTCGTCTGCTCGGCGATCGACGTGATGACCTTGACGACGTCGCCCACCTCCGCGCTCGACTGTCCGAGCTTGGCGATGACCTCCCCGGCGGCACCGGCCTCGTGGGCCGCGGCCGCCGCCACCCGCACGGCCTGCGCCGACGACTGCGAGATCTCCCGGATGCTCCCCGTCATCTCCTCGGTCGCCGCGGCGACCGTCGAGACGTGGTGGGAGACCGCCTCGGCCGACGTCGCCGCCGAGCTCGCCTGGAGCGTCGTCTGGTCGGCGTCGTTCGAGACCCGGGTGCTGACGTCGTTGAGCTGCTCGGCGCTGCCGGCCAGCGTCACCGACGTCCGGGTGACCGTGGCGATCGTCGTGCGCAGCGACTGCTGCGCCTGGGCGAGCGCCTCGGCCATCCGGCCCAGCTCGTCCCGGCTCGTGACCCGGGCCTGCCCGGTCAGGTCGCCCTGCGCGACGGCCCCGAGGACGCGGCGCACCTCGCCGAGCGGCTTGATGATCATCTGGGCGAGCAGGGCGCCGACGAGGAACACCGCGACGGCCGTGCCGCCCCCGATCGTCCACAGCAGGAGGACGGAGTCGGACCGCGTCTTGGCCATCGTCTTCGTCGCCCCGACCATCTGGTCGGTGTAGGTGGCGGCCAGGTCCTGGAAGGACTTCTCGACGGCGTCCGAGGCCGGCTGGCCGTCGTTGGCCCACCGGGTGTCGAACTGCTTGAGCTCGTCCGCCGTCGAGGGGTGGTCGATCAGCGGCACCAGTTCGACGGCGATGACGTCCTGCAGCCGCCCGGACCCCGCCACCAGGCTGCCGTTGACGATGTCCTGCTGGGCCCGGGTGAGGTTGGCCGACTGCAGGTCGCCGATGCCCTTGCTGACGGCGTCCAGGTTCTTCTGCAGTTCCGCCAGGGCGGCGTCCTTGCCGGGCTGGTTGCGCTCGTACGCGGCCTGGAAGAGGCGGTACCGCTCCCGGGCGAAGTTCTCCCGGGTGTTGCCGAGCGCGATCGCGGGGGCGGCGACGTTGTTGATGACCGTCGTCCCGGCGTTGTTCACCGAGGTGATGCCGCCCTGCCCGACGTAGCCGATGCCGATCACGGACAGCGTGCTCAGCACCAGCAACAGGAAGATCTTGTACCGCACGGACAGGTGGGAGACCAGGCCGAGCAGGAGCCACGGACGGAAGCTCTTGCGGCGCACGCGGACGCGTGCCGTCAGTGCCGTCAGGGCGGTCATGTGATCCGTTCCTCCGCTCCGGGTCCGACCGGGCGAGCCCGTGTCAGGCCGCCCGGGTCTCCTGCACCACGTCCAGGACCTGCCGGGCGTTGAGCGCGAGGAGCAGCCGGTCGGGCAGGGTGTAGGCCCCGAGCAGCAGGTCCCGGACCTTCTCGTCGACGGTGCTGGGCGTCACCTCGAACGGCACCTGCGAGACCTCCAGGACGCCGCCGATCTCGTCCACGAGCAGGCTCACCGGCTCGTCGTCCACCCGGACGACCACGTTCACCGGCTCCCGGCCGTTGTCGGCCGGCGGCATGCCCAGCCGGGCCCGCAGGTCGATCGCGGTGAGGACCTCGCCGCGCAGGTTGATCAGGCCGGCGATCTCGGGGACGGCGAGCGGCACCGGCGTGATCTGCTGCAGCCGGACGACCTCCTGCACGAGCGAGACGTCGACGCCGAACAGGTACTTGCCGACGTGGAAGGTGGACAGCTGGCTCATGCGAGGGCCTCCATCGGGGTGCCGGCCTCCTGCTCGGAGCCGGTGGTGTAGAAGTGCGCGTCGGCGGAGAGCACCGCGGCCTGGATGTCGAGCAGCTCGACCACCTTGTCGCCGACGACGACGCTGCCGATGAGGGCGTGGTCGTCGATGTCGCTGCGGGTGCCGCGGCGCTCGCTGGCGATGTCGAGGATCCGCTCGACGACGAACCCGACGCTGCGGTCGCCGCGGGTGTAGACGACCATCTGGATGCCGTCGACCGGCGTGGTGTCGTCGCCGTAGGCGCCCAGCAGGTTGGACAGCCGGATGAGCGGCATGATGTGCCCGCGGTACTGGACGACCTCGCGACCGCCGACGCGCTCGATGGACGCCGCCGGGATCTCCTCCAGACGGGTGACCATCTCCAGCGGGATCGCCGCCCGACGGCCGCCGCCCACCTCGACGACGAGCACCGGGTCGACCGTCTCCTCGCCCTTGCCCGTGTCCACGGCGGCGACCCCCTGCGAGTTGGACAGGACGTTGGACCGCCGGGCGAGGGTCGCCGCGTCGAGGATCAGGACGACGGACCCGTCGCCCAGGATCGTGGCGCCCGCGTACACCGGGATGCCCTTGAGGTGGCGCCCGAGGGGCTTGACGACGATCTCCTGGGTGTCCAGGACGTCGTCGACGACCAGACCGAACCGCTGCTGCTCCGCGTGCAGGACGACGATGAACCCGCCGCGGTCGGGATCGACCGGACCGTCGCCGTCCGCGGCTCCGAAGGCGACCAGGCCGAGCTGCTCGTCCAGGCGGACGAGCGGCAGGAGCATGTCGCGCAGCCGGTAGACGGGGGCGCCCGAGATGAGCTCGATGCCGCCGCGGGCGTGCTCGCCCGAGAGGCGGACCAGCTCCAGCACGCTGACCTGCGGGACGGCGTACCGGCGGCCGGCGCAGCCGATGGTGAGCGCCGGGATGATCGCCAGGGTCAGCGGGATCGTGAGCCGGAACGTCGAGCCCTTGCCGATCCGCGTCGTGACGTCGACGGACCCGCCGATGGTCTCGATCCGGGTCTTGACGACGTCCATGCCGACGCCGCGCCCGCTCACGTTGGTGATCTTCGGGGCGAGCGAGAAGCCGGGCAGGAAGATCAGGTGCAGGATCTCCCGGGGCGTCATCGTGGCGAGCTGGGCCTGCGAGATGAGGCCGCGCTCCAGGGCCTTGGCGGTGATCTTCTGGGGGTCGATCCCGGCGCCGTCGTCGATGATCTCCAGGTGCACCTGGCCGGCCTCGTGGTAGGCGCGCAGCTTGAGCACGCCCTCGACCGGCTTGCCCGCGGCCTTGCGGACCTCGGGCGGCTCGATGCCGTGGTCGACCGCGTTGCGGACCAGGTGGGTCAGCGGGTCCTTGATCGCCTCCAGGACGGAGCGGTCGAGCTCGGTCTCCCGGCCCTCCATCTCCAGCCGCACCAGCCGGCCGCACTGCTTGGCCAGGTCGCGGACGATGCGCGGCATCTTGCTCCACACCGCGTCCACCGGCTGCATGCGGGTCTTCATGACCTGCTCCTGCAGCTCGCTGGTCACCAGGCTGAGGCGCTGGGCCGACCGGGCGAGCGAGGTGTCCTTGGCCGTGTCGGCGGTGTCGTCGAGGCGGCTCACCAGCTGGTTGCGGGCCAGCACCAGCTCGCCGACCAGGCGCATCAGCGAGTCCAGCAGCTCGACGTCGACCCGAACCGAGCTGTCGACGACGGACCGGTGGGCGCTCTGCGTCTCCAGGGCCGTGTCCACGGCGGCCGGCGTGGCCTGCCCGTGGTCGACGAGGATCGTGCCGATCGGGCGTTCGTCGCCCAGGTCCTGTTCCATGCGTGCGATCTCCACGGCGTCCTTGGTGGTGGCGCCGGCTTCGACGAGCACCGCCCCGATGGGCGGGGCGTTCGGCGTCGGCGTGGTCTGGGTCGCGGGCTCGGCGGTCTCGGCCGTCGCCGCCTTCTTGGCAGGACGACGGCGGGTGCCGGCGGCCTTGTCGGCGGTGTCGCCCCCACCTGCCGCGGCGGCCGCGGCGGCCGTCGTCCCGGCCTTCTCGGGAGCCGCGCTCCCGACCGCCACCTTCTCGGCCGCGACCTTCTCTGCGGCCTCGCCACCGGCCTCGGCCTTCTCGGCCACCGCCTTCTGGACCGAAGCCGGCGCCGCAGCCGCGCCTCCGGCCTGCGCGGCCGGGGCCGCACCCGCCGGTTGGGGAGCCTTCGCCGCCTCGGGCGCCGGGGCGGCCTTCGCCGCCGGGGTCGCCGCGGGAGCCGCGGCGGGGGCCGCCGCCTTGGCCGCCGGCGCGGGCGGCGCCGCCGGGGCGCCGCCGTCCTCGAGCAGGGTCGAGAGGGTCTGGATCAGAGGCGACTGATCGGCGTCACCCTCGACGCCCGTCGCCTCGATGTTCGCCAGCAGGCCGCGGACGGCGTCGACCATCTTCAGCAGGGCCGTGGCCCGCTCGTCGGTGAGCGCGATGCGGCCGTCCCGCAGCCGGGAGAGCAGGTTCTCCCCGACGTGGGTCAACTTCTCCAGCTGATGGAACGCCAGGAAGCCGCTCGTGCCCTTGATGGTGTGGATCGTCCGGAAGACGCTGGCGAGCAGCTCCCGTGATCCAGGGTTCTGCTCCAGCGCCAGAAGATCGCGGTCCAACTGGTCGAGATTCTCGTGACTCTCGACCAGGAACTCTGCGACGATCTCGTCGATCGCTTCCACGTGGCTCCTCCTCGCCGCACAGGGACGAGGAGTTCATCGGCGGACGGCGGATCAACTTGAGTGCCGCGTCCTTCGAGGTCACAAGAGGTAGCGGTCCACCCAGAACCCGTCCTCGTCGGTGACGACCCCGCCGGTCGCCTCGACGATCACCCGGGCCACCGCGCGGATCAACGGCTGCACCCGACGGCGCGACGTCAGGTAGGCGGGGGAGGGGTGGCGCTGCTCGCGCTCCTCCCACGCCGTCGACGACCAGCGGATCTCGTAGGTGACGAACGGCGCCTCGGCCCACTCCTGGCCCGCGACGGCGGGCTCGCGCTCGCGCCCGACGTGCACGAGCACCTCGATCGCGCCGTCCCGGCCGAGCTCCCCCGCGATGGCGAAGCCGTCGATGACGTCCTCGCCCGCGAGGACGTCCATGTCGCGCAGGTCCGCGATGTGGTGGACGTCGGCGAGCTGCTGGGCGCTCAGCGGGTTCCGGCCGAGGTGACCGGCGACGGCGGCGCCCGAGTAGGCGGCGTCCGAGGGCCCGGACCAGTCGGCGCCCTCGATCTGCAGCTGCGCCGTCGGCAGCGCCCGCTGCACGATGCCGAGCAGGACGCCGGGGTCCAGCCAGTACGGGGAGTGCACGATGACGTCGACCGCGCGGTCCGGGTCGGGCTGGATCAGGCTGCCGTCGCCGCCGCTCACCCGCACGGCGCCGTGCACCCGCCGGGCCATCGCGACGAGCAGGTGCAGCGCGCGGCCCTCCTCGCGCCAGGGCAGGCCGTAGGGGAAGGCCCGGGCGAAGCCGTCCCGGTCGTCGAGGCCGGGCAGCGGCGGGTCCTCGCGCTCGATGGGCGCACCGAGGGCGTAGACGACGGTCCACGGCATCGGGACGGCGGCGTCGACCGCCTCCTCCATGGACAGCTCGTACGGACCGGACAGCCTGCTGTACCGGCCGAGGGTGGCCCAGCCGTTGCGGCCGAGGTCGCTGCCGGGCACGCGGGCGCGCACCAGCTCGCCGACGTCGTCCGGGTGCACCGTGCTGGGGATCAGCAGCAGGTGCATCGCGCTGAGCTCGGCAGCCGCGGCGATCTCCACCGACAGCCCCCGTCCCACGGTCGCGACGGCGCGCCCCTGACGTCGTGCCCGAAGGACCACGTCGACCTCCTCAGTGCCCTCGTGCGACGGCATGCATGCCGGTCGTCACCCTCGACATCCCTCCACGCGTCCCGGGTCAGACCTGGGTCCGGTGGAAGCCCTTGTAGGACCGGCTGGCGGTCGGCCCGCGCTGGCCCTGGTAGCGCGACCCGTGGTGGCTGCTGCCGTACGGGTGCTCCGCCGGGCTGGACAGCTGGAAGAAGCACAGCTGCCCGATCTTCATCCCGGGCCAGAGCGTGATCGGCAGGGTGGCCACGTTGCTCAGCTCGAGCGTCACGTGCCCCGAGAAGCCCGGGTCGATGAAGCCGGCGGTGGAGTGGGTGAGCAGGCCGAGGCGGCCCAGGCTGGACTTGCCCTCCAACCTGGCGGCGACGTCGTCCGGGAGGGTCACCAGCTCGTACGTCGAGGCGAGGACGAACTCCCCCGGGTGCAGCACGAACGGCTCGTCGGGCTTGACCTCGACGAGCCGGGTGAGGTCGGGCTGCTCCTGTGCGGGGTCGATGACCGGGTACTTGTGGTTGTCGAAGAGGCGGAAGTACCGGTCGATCCGGACGTCGACGCTCGACGGCTGCACCATCTCCAGGTCCAGCGGCTCCAGGACCACACGACCCGCGGCGAGCTCGGCGCGGATGTCACGGTCGGAGAGGAGCACCTGCGACAGGGTAGCCCCTGACGGCCCACGACCCCAGCCTGCTGGCGTACAACCGAGGCTACGGCGCGTGACGGCGTTGAGCCACGCGGTTCGATGCACGCGGTGGCCGCCGGACTTGGTAAGGTGAGACCCGCGACGGCGGCGGCGCTCCTGGGCCGCTGGCGTGCCATGCGGGTGTAGTTCAATGGCAGAACATCAGCTTCCCAAGCTGACAGTGCGAGTTCGATTCTCGTCACCCGCTCCACACGAAAGGCTCTGATCCGGAGCTTGATTCTATTGGGGGCCTTCGTGCTTTCTGGACTCTCCGGGCCCTCCCGTGACGGCATGACCCACCAGAGGCCGAAGCCGCTCGGCGAACTCCGTCACGCCCGCCTTGCTCAGGAACTCCACCAGGTCCAGCGACGTGAGCCGCGGACGGCGCTTCTCGCCGGCCAGGCGGACGACCACAGCCGCTACCTCCTCCGGCCATGACCGCAACAGCCAGCACAGGTACGCATCGGGAGTGCTCACCTGCACACCCCGAGCCGCCAGCGCCTCGGCGGGGAAGTCCGCGAGGTTCCACGTGACGATGACGTCGGCGCGACCGGCGATGGCCGCCGCCATGTGAACCCGATCATCGGGATCCCGGCCCGGCATGTCGGCCACCAGGGAGGCGTAGGCGGATGGTGGGACCTCACATTCGGGGAAGAACTCCCGGATCGCGGCGGTGACGGCGGCCGCGGACGCCGCCGGGCGTCGCTGTTCGCGCACGATCACCAGCTCCCACTCCGCCAACAACGCCTCCGACCACATCAGCTCATGCACACCGTCCTCGGTCAGAGCCAGCATGAGATCCATGACGGAGAACGGGAACAGGACGTTGGTGTCCACGAAGACGCGCCCCACGGCGTCCACCCCTCCAGGTCAGTAGGGAAGGCCGGCATCCTCGACGGCCTGCCCCAGCCGTTGCCGCCCACGACGACGACGCTCCCGCTTGGCCTGGAAGTCCAAAACATCCACCAGTCGCACCACCCGATGCCGACTGTCCGGCAGGAACTCCGATGGGATCTCCCCCGCGTCGAGCAGTCGTGCCACGAACGGACGCGACAAACCCAGCAACTCCCCGACCTCGGCGGGGGTCAGGCAGATCTCCGTCGCCAGCACCATCACCCCGCGACCGGCGGACAACTGCCGGGCACCGGCAGCCAAGACCGCCACCAGCGACGCCGGCAACAAGATCTCTTCCCCCGACGGCAGGCGCAGTACCACCTCACCAAGCCCCGCCATGGCCTGAGTGACCGCCGCCACCCGCTCCTGATCCTCAGCCGCAGGCTCCACTCGCGTAGCGGCACCGAGCACGCTCGATCGCACCATCAGAGCCTCCCACCGGTCGATATCAGAAACAACTGTAACTCCATGATGGAGCCGGCCACCACCCGGAGGGCTCGAGGCTTGCTCAGCGGTCCCGCGACGGCACCTGCCCCCGTCCGGCGGCCCCAGGCAGCCGAGATCCCAGCGGTCCCATCCGGGCCATCAGATCGCCACCGTCATGACGCCCACGCCACCCGTGATCAGCCCGGGCCGCCAGGTGCGGACGGTCGGCGGCTTGAGGTCGCCGAGGGACCACTCCCCCAGCACGGCCAGCCCGGCACCGCGCGCGGCGGGTTAGCGGTCCACCACGGCGCCGGTGTCCGCCCAGACGTTGCCCGTCCAGCTGCCGAACGAGGACGCCGGCTCGGTGACGTCGACCGGCCCGGCCCGGGCGCCGCGCCGGAAGCGGTTCCGATCCACCTGGTACCCGCGCTGGTGGTAGCGGCCGTTGCCACCGTCCACCAGGTAGACGGTGTAGGTGCCG
>Ga0302323_100002964_pt1 | contig 13800 bp, 11 predicted proteins | sample Fen_T0_3_FD_201950 | JGI IMG/M metagenome (GOLD analysis project Ga0302323, IMG submission 201950) | Peat permafrost microbial communities from Stordalen Mire near Abisko, Sweden - Fen_T0_3 | ecosystem: Environmental > Terrestrial > Soil > Wetlands > Permafrost | place: Sweden: Abisko... | reverse complement strand
CGCGCGACTTGAGCAAAGCCCGCAAGGCGATGGTCAGGTTGGGCAACTGCGGATTGGCGGCCGCCATGCGCGGCAGGTCCTCGTCGCCACTGACCAGGACTTGCACCACCTGCGTGGCCAGGCGCGCCCGCTCGGCGTCGCCCAGCACGTAGGCGCGCAGGGCTTCGCCCCGCCAATAGGCGCCCGTCGACGAGGCAGCGCCACCCAGGATCTCGCGCGCACGGGCCTTGGCTTTCTCGTCCCCACGTTGCTGGGCCAGCACCAGCAAGATGGCCGCTGCATCCAGGCGAGCATCGTCGTCGCGCGCGGTGAGCGGTTCGAGGCCAAGGGCGTCCTCGATAGCGGCCAGGGCACGTCCCGTGTCCTCCTTGTCCAGCGCGCGCAGCGCCACCTGAATGACCAAGGCCGGTCCGGGCGGGCTGGCACAACGAAGCGCTTCTTCCAGGACGGGATCGATTTCGGCTTTGCGGCCCGCATCTTCGAGAAAGTCGATGAGGTGAACCCAGTGCTCGGCCAGCCCGGGATCGCGACGACAAAGCTCGCTGGCCAGGACCATCGAGTCGGTGGTTTCGCCCAGCGAGATTTCACCCAGACAGGCGGAAAGGAAGCGAAGAAAACTGCTGCCCACCCTGTCGACGCTGCGATCGCCAACCTCGACCACCGGCTGTTCGCCGTCGGGGTTGAGGTCGAAATCGAGGGCGAAGATGCGCGGTCCCCGGCGCGCGACCGGCCACAGGCCTTTCCAGTCGGGCGGATTGCCAGCCTCACGCAACAAGCGCTGGCTCTCCTCGAAGGTCAGGAGCTGCAGGTAAATTCCGTCTTCGGGCCCGCTGCCAAACCGATCCTCTTCCACCGACTTGTCCGCCACTTCCGGCGGCGCCCCGGCGGGACGAGCCAGCTTGCCACCGTCGTAGCGTAACGCAAAGGCTGCGTACCCCGGCGAGACCGCCGTCGGGAAAATACTCTTCAGCTTGTCGACCCGGGTCTGCCCTCCTTCGGCTGCGACCAGTTCGACCCCGGGAATCTTTCTACATTGTTCTTCGATTTCCAGAAGCAGCGTACGTACCGGGTCGGCCATGAAACCGGGTATACGCAGGCCCGAGCATCGGATCAAGAAGGATCAAGGGACAATCAGAATCGAGGGACACCCCGAATCAAGCTAATCTGGCCCGATGCACTCCGCTCCGACTGACCCGACTGGCGCGCACCAACGCCAAGCGTGCCAGCACGCAAACAAGTTCGATCAATCGGCCCTTGTCCCCCTGTCCCCTGACCCCATTGTCCATTGCCGCACCTCTTGAGAAATCAGCGAGAGCACACGCAATAAGCTTGACGAAATCCTCCCATTGCGTCACAATAAACCGGCTCGAAGTTTGATTTCAGCACGAGGCACTTTCCCGGACCGCGTGTAGAATCGGAGATCCTTTCGAGGCATCCCTTATGGCGAAGGTTCTGCTCTGTGACGACGAAGAAGCACTGTGCCGAGGCATGGCGCGCCTTCTGCGTTCCGTTTCGTTCGAAGTGGTCACGTCGGATGGTCCTGGCGGTCTAGCGAAACTAGATCGCGAGAACTTTGACGTCGTGGTCACCGATCTGCGCATGCCCGGCGTCGACGGATTCGGCATTCTCGATGCCGTACGACTGAAGTCTCCCCTGACTCCCGTCATCGTCATGAGCGGCAGCGCCGAAGTGACCGATGCGGTCAAGGCGATGCGCGCAGGCGCGCGCGACTTCTTGGTCAAGCCGGTCGAGCTCAAGAGCCTGGAAGAGGTTCTTGCCAGCGCTCTCGGTTTCTCGGCTACCTCCCTGCCCCCTGTCGGACCCGACCCGCTCTCTTGGCGCGATCGAACTGCGCCCTGGCTTCTCGGAAACGACCCCACCATGCTGAGCGTACTCGCCTTGCTCGCTCAGGTGGCGGACACCAATTGCACCGTGCTCATCACCGGCGAATCGGGCACAGGCAAGGAACTGGTGGCGCGCTCGTTGGTTGCCGGCTCGTCTCGCGCCAAGCGGCCCTTCGTCGCGGTGAACTGCGCGGCTATTCCGGTCAACTTGGTCGAGTCCGAGCTTTTCGGCCATTCGCGCGGCGCCTTCACCGGCGCCACCTCGTCTCGCATGGGGCGCTTTGCCGAAGCAGATGGCGGCACCATCCTTCTCGACGAGATCGGCGAGATGGAGCCCGCCGTCCAAGCCAAGCTGTTGCGCCTCATCCAAGATGGCGTGCTGCGACCTGTTGGCGACGAGACCGACCAGCGCATCGATGTGCGCATCCTGGCCGCCACCAACCGCAAGCTCGATTCGGAGGTCGCCGCCGGCCGATTCCGTGCCGACCTCTTCTGGCGACTCAACGTCATCCCCATCGAAGTTCCGCCCCTGCGCCATCGGCCCAGCGACATTCCCCTTCTATGCGATCATTTCATTCGTCGCTTCAACGAGAAGAACCGGCGTAGCGTGGTCGGTGTCCAGCCCGACACCATGGTGGCCCTCAAACGCTATGGCTGGCCCGGCAACATTCGCGAGCTGGAAAACCTGGTCGAGCGTCTGGTGATTCTGAAGGGTGCGGGAACCATCGGGCTGTCGGATCTGCCGATCGCCCTGCGCCAGTCCACCGCCGCCCGCAGCACGGCTTCGCTGACGCCAATTCCGGATTTACCGACGGATGGCACCGACCTGCGCACCATCCTCGAATCAGTTGAAGATCGCATGATTTCCGAGGCGCTCGAGCGCACGGGCGGCAACAAGAACCGAGCCGCGGAGTTGCTTGGCCTCAACCGCACCACTCTGGTCGAGAAACTGCGCCGCAAGCGAACCGCCGCCACGCCACAAGCGTAGGGCCGCCGGCCGCAAGCTGGATCAGGTCAACTTGCCGAGCGCCTGGGCCAGTCGGGTCAGTCCCTTTTCGATGTTGTCCTGCGACGTGGCGTACGACAGCCGAATGAACCCCGGCGCGAAGAAGGCCGCGCCCGGCACCACGGCCACCTTGGCCTCCTCGATGAGATAGGTGCACAGCCCAGGGTCATCCCGAATGATGGCTCCGCCCGGCGTTCTCTTGCCCACGAAGGCCGACACATCGGGAAAGGCGTAGAAGGCTCCCCTGGGCTCGACACAAGTCACGCCCGGGATCGCCCGCAGGGCCCTGACCATGAAACGGCGACGCTGGTCGAACGCACGCCGCATAACCTCCAGCTCGTCGTCGGGCCCCTGGATGGCGGCAAGCGCAGCGGCCTGACTGACGGAAGCGGCGTTGGTCGTCGATTGCCCCTGCAGTGTCGCCATGCCCTCGATGACCTGGGCCGGGGCAAGGCAAAAGCCGATGCGCCACCCCGTCATGGCGTACGACTTGGAAACGCCGTCCACGATCACGGTGCGCTGACGCAACCCTGGAATGAGACTTGCCGGCTGGACGAAACGGGCGCCGTCGTAGCAAAGGCTGCGGTAGATGTCGTCGGTCAGTAGCCAAAGGTCGTGTTTGACGGCCAGTTGTGCGACAGCGCGCACGGCGTCCTCGCCGAAGACGGCACCGGTGGGGTTCGAAGGCGACGCCAGCACGATCATGCGGGTCGACTTGGTGATGGCGCGGGCGATGGCATCCACGTCCAGCTCGAAGCCGTCTCGAGGGCGCGACAGCACGGGAACCGGTTCGGCCCCGGCCAGCTTGGCGATTTCGGCGTAGCTGACCCAGCACGGCGCGGGAAGAATGACCTCGTCACCCGGGTCGAGCAGCGCGTGCATGGCGTTGTAGATGACTTGCTTGGCGCCCGCGCTGACCATGACCTGATCCGGCGAAACGTCGAAGCCATGCGCCTTGGCGAACCAAACGGCCACGGCCTTGCGCAATGCCGGTGTTCCCTCCACGGCGGTGTACTTGGTGGCGCCGGCGTCCAGCGCGCGCTTGGCCGCTTCTTTGATGTGAACGGGCGTATCGAAGTCGGGCTCTCCTGCGCCGAAGCTGATGACGTCGACCCCGCGGGCCCGCAGCTCGGCTGCCTTGGCGGTCACCTTCACGGTCATGGAAGGCTCGATCACAGAGAGTCGTTTTGCCAAGCTGGTCATTGGGTTAGAACTTTTTCTTGAACTTCTTCTTCAAGGCTTTGAGGGTGGACGCCGGGACCAGGCGCGAGACGTCGCCCCCCATCGCGGCCACCTCGCGCACCAGCGACGACGACACATAGAAGCTCTCTTCATTGGTGGGTAGGAAGATGGTCTCGATATCGGGGGCCAGCTGACGGTTCATGTGCGCGAACTGAAACTCGTACTCGAAATCCGCCACCGCGCGCAGACCACGGATCAGAAAGCGAGCTCCGCGCGAGCGGGCGTAGTCGACCAGCAAGCCTTGGAAGGCGTCCACTTCGACACCGGTGTCGTCGCCCACGGTCTCGCGAATCATGCGCATGCGCTCCGCCAAGGGAAAGAGCGGCCGCTTGTTCACATTCACGGCAAGGCCAACGACCACGCGGTCGAACAATCCGCGCGCCCGCCGCATGATGTCCCAGTGACCGTTGGTGATGGGGTCGAAGGTGCCGGGGTAGATAGCGATCAGGCGCTTGCGGCTGGGCACTACGAGAGCTCCCGCTGACAGCGGTAGAAGGATAGACCCGTATCGCCGTAGAACCGCTGTTCCACCCTTTCCAGCCCCCCCACCTTCTCGATGGGGAGATTGTGGCGGTCGTGCTCGACGATGATGACAGCGCCATCCGCCAATATCTTGCTGCCCGAGAGCAAGCCCAGTACGGGCTCGACCTCGCCTGCGGCATAGGGCGGATCGACGAAGACCCAGCTGTACTTCTCGCTTTTCTCCAAAGACAGGCGCTGCAGGGCGGTAGCGACAGTGCTGTCCAGAACGCGGGCCCGGCTGGTCAGGGCGAAGTCGCGCAAATTGCGGTGCAAGGCTGCCAGCGCGCGATGGTCGCGCTCGACGAAGGTGGCGTTGCTGGCCCCGCGCGACAGCGCCTCGATTCCCAAGGATCCTGTCCCCGCGAACAAGTCCAGCACCGGGCTGGGCGGCAAGGGCCCAAGAATGTTGAAAATAGCTTCTCGAACCTTGGCCCCGGTGGGTCGCGTTGTGGCTCCGCGGGGCGCACGAAGTTTGCGCCCACGCTCGGCACCGGCTGTAACCCGCATAAGCGCTACCTACCGCGGACACCCGCCCCAGTCAATGTAGTGCGCGTTTCCCAGATCGGACGTCGACCGGCAGGACTGGCGACGCAAGAGTCGACGCAAGAGTCGAAGCAAGAGTCGACGTCCGCCAGGGTGCCAAGCTATTCTCCGCTCATGCTCGACCCCCTGCTCTCGACCTCCGCGGTGCGGCGACTCGTCGACCTTGCCCTCGAAGAAGATCTCGGACGCGGCGATGTGACGACCCAGGCCGTCATTGCAGCCGGAACCATGGCGACGGCCCACCTTGTCGCGCGCCAGCCCATGGTCTTGGCCGGACTGGACATCTGCACGGCGGTCTTCCTGCGCGTAGACCCTTCGGTCCATGTCAACGACCTGGCTAAAGACGGAGACCGTCTGCAAGCGGGTACCACGGTGGCCGTCTACCGCGGCCCGGCAGCCACGCTGCTGGCTGCGGAGAGAACCGCTCTCAACTTCATCCAGCGCCTGTCAGGCGTCGCGACCCTGAGCCGCGCCTTCGTCGATGCCGCTGCGGGAACTTCCCTGCGCATCGCCGACACGCGCAAAACCACGCCCGGCTTTCGCTTGCTCGAGAAGTACGCCGTGCGCATGGGTGGCGCCAGCAACCACCGCTACGACTTGGGGTCTGGCGTGCTGATCAAAGATAACCACGTCGCCGTTGCCGGTGGCGTGCGCGCGGCGATCGAACGCGTGCGCGGCAAGGTCCCGCATGGGCTCAAAGTCGAGGTCGAGGTGGACTCGCTGGTGCAGCTCGAAGAAGCGCTGTCCGCCGGGGCCGACATCATCCTCCTCGACAACTTTGTTCCACCCGACATTGTGCAAGCCGTTGCGCGGGTCCGACAGACAACACATCAACCAATGCTTGAGGTTTCGGGCGGAGTCACGCTGGCTCGCATTCCCGAGCTCGCCCGCAGCGGTGTCGACATCGTTTCGGTCGGCGCCCTCACCCATTCCGCGCCGGCCATGGATCTGGCGCTCGACATCGTCATGGAAAGGGCGGGAACGCCAGCTTGAACGAAAGCGACCTGGCGCCGCCCATCGTCCTTTCCGCGCTGGCGGCGCAGACCCTGGGACGTCCGTACGTTTGCCTGCCCGAATGCACGTCGACCAATGACGAGGTGGCCACCCGGGCGGCGAAGAACGCCGCCGAGGGTTTGCTGATCGCTGCCGAAACCCAGACGAGCGGCCGGGGGCGACGCGGCCGAGCCTGGCACTCTCCGGGCGGCGAGAACTTGTACTTCTCCCTGTTGCTGCGCCCGCCGCTGCCAGCCGCGGCGGTGTCGCCCCTGACCTTGCTGGCGGGGGCGGCGCTGGGGCAGACGCTGGCGCGCCTGGGCTTCGCACCCCGGCTGAAGTGGCCCAACGACTTGCTGCTCGACACCGCGCAAGGGCTGCGCAAGGTAGCCGGGATTCTGACGGAGATGGCCAGCGAGGCAGGCATCGTTCGTCACGTGGTCTTGGGGGTGGGCATCAACGTGAACGGCCAGGCCTTTCCCGACGACCTGAACGGCCGCGCGACCTCGCTTCGACTGGTCCGGGGCCAGGCCTTGAGCCGCGGGGCGGTGCTGGCCACCTTCATCAACGCCTTCGAACCTATCTATAGGACCTTGCTGACGGACGGACCTCAGGCCGGCCTGGACGAATGGCGCAACTTCGGGCTGCTGGGCCAGGCGTGCGTGGTCGAACGCACGCCGCCCATCGAGGGGGTGGCGGTCGATGTCGATGCCAGCGGGGCACTCGTGGTCAGGCGAGGCGACGGCACGACGATTTCCGTGCATTCGGGCGAGGTGAATTGGCAGGCGTCGAGGTAAAGTCGCGCGGCTTTGACCAACCTACAAGCCGCCATCCTGGGCCTCGTCCAGGGCATCACGGAATTCCTCCCCATTTCCTCCACCGCACACTTGCGGCTGGTCCCCGCCCTTCTGTCGTGGCCTGATAGCGGGGCCGCCTTCACGGCGGTGCTTCAACTGGGCACCCTGCTGGCCGTGGTCGGGTTCTTCGTGCGCGATCTGTTGCGCATGGTGGCCGCCGCGGCGAACCCGGCCACGCGCAGAGACTTCGATGCCCGTTTGTTGCTCTACATCGTCGTCGGAACCGTTCCCATCGGCGTGGTCGGCATCCTGGCCAGACACGCTGTCGAAGGACCGCTGCGTTCTATCCCGGTCATCGCTAGCGCGATGATCGTGGTGGCTATCGTCATGGCCATCGTCGAGAAGACCTCGCGCCACGAGCGCCCGGTGGAAGCCTTCACCTTGCGCCATGCCCTGTTGGTGGGCTTGGCCCAATGCCTGGCGTTGGTTCCAGGCACGTCGCGATCGGGAATCACGCTGGTTGCGGCCATGATGCTCGGCTACCGACGGGACGCTGCGGCCCGTTTCTCCTTTCTACTATCAATCCCGGCCGTTGCAGCCGCCGGAATTTTCGAGCTGCCCAAGCTGTTGCGCGGGCATGATGTGGGAACGACGCCGCTGCTGATCGGGCTGGCGACGGCCGCCGTGTCAGGGTACGTGAGCGTGGGCTGGCTACTGCGCTTCTTGCGCACGCGCACGACGTTCGGCTTCGTCGTGTATCGCGTGGTGTTGGGCCTGGTGCTGATTGCCGCCGTTGTCGCCGGAAAAATCCACTAGGAAATCGACATTGCTTTCGCGCCCGTAGCACATTGATGGATGCAGATCATTTCTTTTTTTTCCGCGATCCTGGACACCGCAAGCCATGGTGAGTATGCTTCGCCCCGCTTGTTCACGGATATCCTAAGCAAGGCTGGGCCCATAGCTCAGCGGTCAGAGCTGGCGGCTCATAACCGCTCGGTCCCTGGTTCGAATCCAGGTGGGCCCACTGCACTAGCGCCTGCCGGATTGTCCTTCACTTCTCGAAATAGCGGCCATCACAAGAGCTCAGGAGGAAAAGTTGCGCGATCAGCTTAAGCGTCTAGAGGAACTCCAACGGTACGACGCTCAGATTCAAGAACTGACCAACGCACTTAAAGGGATACCGGCCAAGCTTGAAGCCTCCCAACTAACCGAATCGCAGCGCTACTACTCCGAGCAGAAGAACCAGCTGCAGACCGACGAATCCTCGGCCACCGGAGCCAAGCACAAGCTGTCTTTGGCGAAGAACTCGAAAGAGTACGTCGCCGCCCAGCGCGAGATGGAGCAAACGCGCGACAGCGTGCAGACCCGCGAAGAAGAAATCGCGAAGCTCATCGAGGCCGTGCAAGTCAAAGAGAAGCTGCTCGAAGAGCGCGCAGCCGAGCTGGAGGTCTTGCGCAAGTCGATCGACAAGGACGCCGAGGTCGCGCGCAAGAAGATGGCCGAGATCGAAGGCAAGATTGCCGAGATCAAGGTCGGACGCGACAAGGTCGCCACGGGCGTACGTCCCGACGTGCTCAAGCGCTACGGCACCATCCGCATGCGCCGCGGTTTGGCCATCACCACCGTTCGCAACGGCACCTGCCAGGGCTGCAACATGAACTTGCCCCCGCAGCTATTCAACGTTCTCCAGCGCGGCAACTCCATCGAGACCTGCCCCTACTGCCATCGCATCGTCTACTGGGAGGATCTAATGAAGGACGATCCTGCCCCCCAGCCCACCTAACCAGAGGCGCCGGAAAATCGCGAGTAGCCCGAGGGCCAGCTCGAAGATCCCTTGAGTGACGGTGGGAACGTGTTCGTGCGCGTTCCGCCGGCCGCTCACACTAGCCGCGAGACGCTGGTCGCTCACTCTCACGCGCCCGCTCACGGTGGCCGATCCGTGGCCGAAGCACTATCGGTCTTCGCCTCTTCCCCCATCCAATTCCCCTTTTTTCCCCTCCCTTCGCGCTATACTCGCCGCGCTTCCCGCTGGAGTTCGCAAGGTGGCCGCGGCGGCGCTTCGGTGCCGTCGAGGAAAGTCCGGGCTCCTTGGGCAGGGTGCTGGCTAACGGCCAGTCGAGGTGACTCGAAGGAAAGTGCAACAGAAAATAGACCGCCGGTCGTGCGGGCAACCGCAGGATCGGTAAGGGTGAAAGGGTGTGGTAAGAGCACACCGCCCTCCTGGTGACAGGAGGGGCACGGCAAACCCCACCTGGAGCAAGACCGAATAGGAATCGCGGGGCAACCCGCCGACGTGGCCCGCGTCGACTCGATTCCAAGTTGGTCGCACGAGCCGTCCGGCAACGGGCGGCCCAGAGGAATGACCACCACCCACGCTAGGTAACGAACGTGGGAACAGAACCCGGCTTACCACCGGACTCCAACGGGAAGCATTTTAGAGTTACGGATCAAGACGATAGGGTCGGGTTCGGGATGCGCAACGGGATCTCTGCGTGACGATGGTGAAGAAGCTGGGCTATGCGGCAGACTGTGTAGCCAGCGGCGAAGAAGCGGTCGAGTTCGTCAAGCATCGTCCCGTCGATCTTCTGATTCTCGACATGATCATGGAGCGCGGTATCGACGGCCTGGAGACCTATAAGCGCGTCCTCGCCATCACCTGTGACCAGAAAGCCATCATCACGAGCGGCTTCTCCGAAACCCAACAAGTCAAAGACGCCAAGGCGCTAGGCGCCAGCGCATGCATCCACAAGCCCTACACGCTGGATGAGCTGGCCGCTAACATCCAGGACGCCCTGCACGGAGGCGCCAGGACGCCTATCCAGCCCGCCTCGTGACCGCGGGGCGCTTGTCCAGCATTTCGGCCAGGAATTGCCCGGTGTAGGAACGGGCCACAGCCGCTACTTCTTCGGGGGTGCCGGCCGCGATCACTTCACCACCGGCGTGACCGCCTTCGGGGCCGAGGTCGATGACATAGTCCGCGGTCTTGATGACGTCGAGGTTGTGTTCGATGACCAGCACGCTGTTGCCGGCGGCCACCAAACGATGAAGCACCTCGAGCAGGCGGCGGACGTCGTCGAAATGCAGGCCGGTGGTCGGCTCGTCCAGCAGGTAGAGCGTACGGCCGGTGTCTCGCTTGGCCAGCTCGCGCGACAGCTTGACCCGTTGGGCTTCGCCGCCCGACAACGTCGTGGCGGCTTGGCCAAGGGCAATGTAGCCAAGGCCGACGTCGTTGAGGGTCCGCAGGATGTGCGAGAGCTGGCGGTGATGCTCGAACAACGAGGCTGCTTCGGCCACGGTGGTGTCCAGCATCTGCGCGATGTCCAGGCCCTTCCATTTCACGCGCAAGGTGGCGTCATTGTAGCGACGGCCCCGGCACACCTCGCACGTCACATGCACATCGGCGAGAAAGTGCATCTCGACCGTCTTGACGCCGTCGCCTTCGCACGCTTCGCAGCGCCCGCCCTTCACGTTGAAGGAAAAGCGGCCGGGACCGAAGCCGAAGGTCTTGGCCTCGGCGGTCTGGGCATAGAGCTCGCGGATGTGATCGAAGGCTTTGGTGTAGGTGGCGGGATTCGAGCGCGGCGTGCGACCGATGGGTTTTTGGTCGATGTCCACGACCTTGTCGATTTGGTCGATGCCTTCCAGCTTGCTGTGCGCGCCGACCGGGTCGAAGCCGCCAGAGAGCTTGCGCCGCAGGGCCGGGTGCAAGATGCCGTTGATCAGCGAGGACTTGCCCGCCCCGGAAACGCCGGTCACCGCCAGCAGGACACCGAGGGGAAACTTCACGTCGATGTTCTTCAGGTTGTGCTCGCGTGCACCCGAAATGGTCAAGAAGCCGCTGGGCACACGGCGGGTAGGCGGAATCTCGATGCGCACTGTACCCGCCATGTAGCGTCCGGTCAGCGAGGTCTTGTTGGCGGCGATTTCCTGGGGCGTGCCTGCGGCTACCACGTGCCCGCCCAACCGCCCTGCCCCCGGGCCGAAGTCCACCACGTGATCCGCCGCTTCGATGGTCTCGGCATCGTGCTCGACGACGATCACGCTGTTGCCCAGATCGCGCAGGCGGCGCAAGGTCGCTATGAGGCGCAAGTTGTCGCGCTGGTGCAGGCCGATGGAAGGCTCGTCGAGCACGTACATCACACCCGACAGCTCGGAACCCAGTTGCGATGCCAGCCGAATGCGCTGGGCCTCGCCACCCGACAGCGACGACGCCACCCGATCCAGGGTCAGGTATTCCAGACCGACGTTCAGCAGAAAGCCCAGCCGCACCCGCACCTCTTTGAGGATCTCGGCGGCGATCTGCGCGCGCGCCCCGGTCAGCGGCAAGGTGGCAAAATGCTTTTCGGCTTCGCCGACGGTCAATGAGGTGACGTCGACGATGCTGCTCCCGCACAGGAAGACGGCGCGCGATTCAGGCCGCAGGCGCTTGCCGTTGCAGGTACGGCACAGCTGCTCGCGGAAGTATTTGCCCAACCACTGCCGCATCATTTCGGAATGGGTCTCGCGCCAGCGACGGGTGATGTTGTTGGCCACGCCTTCGAAGCGCATGGCCCAGGAACCGCCGCCGTGCTTGCCGGCCCAGCTGACCTGGACGCGCTTTTCACCGGTGCCGAACAGGACGATGTCACGCTGGCGCGCCGTCAGCTGCTTCCACGGCTTCTTGAGGGGAATGCCCATCTCGCGCTCCAGCGCCGAGGCGATGCGCGTGGTCCAGCCCTCCTCGCGCCCCAGCCGCTCGCCCCACGGCTCGATGGCGCCGTCGGCGATGGAAAGGTCGCCGTTGGGAACCACCAGATCGGGATCGACCTCCAGTTTGGAACCGAGCCCGTTGCAGTCCACGCACATACCGAGCGGACTGTTGAAGGAAAACGACTGGGGCGACAGCTCGGGCAGGCCCACGCCGCAGCTCGGGCAAGCGCGCGCTTCGCTGTAGGCGCGTTCGCGCTCTTCGCCCTCGACAGCAACCAGGAGGGTTCCTTCACCCGCGCGCAGCGCCGTTTCGATGGAATCGGACAGGCGGGCGCGTTCGGCGCTATCCAGCGTGACCCGGTCGACCACGATTTGAATCGAATGCTTCTTTTTTTTATCGAGGCCGGTCACGTCTTCCAGCCGGCGCACCTCGCCGTCGATGCGCACGCGCACGAAGCCCGCCTTGCGTGCCTCCTCGAAGATTTCGCGGAACTCGCCCTTGCGGTTGTCCACCTTGGGCGCCAGCAGGGTGACCTTGCTCTTGCCCGGCAGGGTCAGAAGCTCGCCGACGATTTCGCCCGCCGAGCGCGCCGCGACCTCGCCACCGCACAGGTGGCAGCGCTGCTCGCCCGCCCGGGCGTAGAGCACGCGTAGGTAATCATAGATTTCGGTGACCGTGCCGACGGTGCTGCGCGGGTTGGACGACGCCGACTTTTGTTCGATGGCGATGGTCGGCGACAAACCGCGAATCTGATCGTACTTGGGCTTCTCCAGCTGCCCGAGGAACTGGCGCGCGTAGGACGACAGCGACTCGACATAGCGGCGCTGCCCTTCGGCGTACAGAGTGTCAAAGGCCAGCGACGACTTGCCCGAGCCCGAAACCCCCGTAAACACGACGAGCTGGCGCTTGGGAATGGCCAGCTCGTCAATGTGCAGGTTGTGCTCGCGCGCGCCCCGGACGACAACGAAATTCGGTTCTTCTGCGCTGCGCTCGTGCTTCATTCTCAGAAGAGGATCTACTCGAAGAAATAGGCAATGCCCAGGGTGCCCCTGACGAAATCGCCACCGCCTTGCGGAGAGCCGGAACCCGTGATGGCCTGGCTGCCGAACAAGATGTCGTCATTGTTGCCAAAGGTGGCGCCGAGGCCCAGGTCGGCCAAGAGCGCTACGTTGGGAACGATGAAGGCGCGAATTTGGCCGCCGACCTCCAGCGACACGTCGAGACGGGAATCGGATGCCGGGGTACCCGGATTTGCCGTCCATGAGATGAAGCCCACGCCACCGCCCACCGAGAAATCGGCAAACGAGGCCGCGTGCAAGTGGTACCAGAATCGGCCGCCCATGGTGAAGCTGGTGGAGGCCGCGCCACCGCCACCATAGCGGTGCAACCCAAAGAGACCGTCGAGGTGGAACTGTCCCTTCGAGCTGCCCCAGGTGATGAGAGCGCCACTTGTACCGTTGAGCATAGTTACGGCGCCCAGGCCGATGCCCCGGCCATGCCCCGAGGTCGCCCCGCTGGCGACGGTAGACGTCTCGGCATGGGCCAAAGACACGGTCAGGAACGCTGCGACTAGGAAGGTACTGGTGATAACGAACATTCGACGCATTTGGACACCTCCTTGGTGACGGGGGGACGGTACTATAATTCGTCGCTCTCATGAAGCTCGGTCCCCGCGTCGCCTTTGTCACCACCCTGCTCATGGCGGTCGTCCTGACGGCTGCCATGGGCGGCGTCCTCGTGGTCTTGCGCGCGGATCAGCTGCGTAACCTGGACCGCGAAGCGCGCACCCTGGCCGAGGCCATCAGCAGCGGCATGGAGCCGCTGGCCCCCCAAGAGGCAGGCGAGGCGCTGCGCAAGCGCGTGGCAGCCTCGATCAACGAAGGCGGGGCCTTCCGACTGGAAGCGGTCGCCTGGGGGCCGCAGCGGCCCAATAACTCGTGGGCGGGCTTGGTCGAGGAAGCGACCCGGCAGGATGCGCCGGTCGGGCGGCTTTTCGAGCTGAGGGGATTTTCACCGTTCTACGCCATGGCGATCCCCTTGCACAACGCCCCGCCAGGCGAAACGCAGCGCCAAATCGTGGCCTTCTTGGGACTGGTGCGCGACGGCGAATTCATCGGGCAAGAGCTGCTGTTCACCGCCGAGCGACTGCTTCCCTTGCTGGTC
>Ga0302323_100002960_pt1 | contig 13806 bp, 10 predicted proteins | sample Fen_T0_3_FD_201950 | JGI IMG/M metagenome (GOLD analysis project Ga0302323, IMG submission 201950) | Peat permafrost microbial communities from Stordalen Mire near Abisko, Sweden - Fen_T0_3 | ecosystem: Environmental > Terrestrial > Soil > Wetlands > Permafrost | place: Sweden: Abisko... | reverse complement strand
TCACCCGTGGGATCGACACTCTGCTCCACCCCGGTTCGTGGGACCTGCCCACCGTCGCGGTCGGCGTGCTCACGATCGTGCTGATCCTGCTGCTCGAGCGCACCCGGCTCCGGGCGCTCGGTCTCGTCGTCGCGATGGTCGTGACGTCGGCGGCCACCGAGCTTCTCGGCTGGGACTCGGTCGCCCAGCTGCGCGACATCGCGGAGGTGCCCCGATCCCTTCCCTCTCCGGTGATGCCGCTGTGGTCGGCCGTGCCGGTGCTCGCGATCCCGGCGCTGTCGCTGGCCTTCGTAGGCCTGGTGCAGGGCGCCGCGATCAGCCAGTCGGTGCCGAACCCGGATGGCAACTACCCCGACGCGTCCGGCGACTTCCGGGGCCAGGGCGTCGCGAACGTCGCCTCCGGACTCCTTCAGGGCATGCCCGTCGGCGGCTCGATGTCAGCGACGTCGCTCGTGATGAACGCGGGGGCGCGCAGCCGATGGGCGAACATCATCGCCTCGGCGGTCATGGCGCTGGTGATCCTGGTGCTCGGCGGTGTCGTCGGCTACATCGCCATGCCGGCGCTCGCCGGCCTCCTCATCCTCATCGGCTTCCGCACGTTCCGGCCGGAGCAGGCGCGCATGGTGTGGAGCACCGGGGCCACGCAGGCCGTGGTGATGGTGAGCACCTTCGTGCTGACCATCATCATTCCGCTCCAGTACGCGGTGCTCGTCGGCGTCAGCTTCTCGGTGCTGCTGTTCGTCGCTCGCCAGTCGAACAAGATCACCGTGGTGCGCTGGGTGGTTCCGGAGGGCGGAGGGATGCCGCGGGAGGAGGAGCCCCCGTCGGCTCTCCCCGCTCACGAGGTCGTCGTCCTGACCGTGTACGGGAGCCTGTTCTTCGCCTCGGTCCCGGTGTTCGAGCGGCAGCTTCCGGTCGTGTCGGAGGAGTCGGTCGGGTCGGCGGTCGTCCTGCGGCTGCGCGGCAAGGAGGACCTCGGCAGCACCTTCATCACCGCCCTGCTGCGCTACCACGGGTCCCTCACCGCTGCCGGCTGCCACCTCCTGCTGTCCGGCGTCGGCGAGCGGGTGCTCGACCAGCTGCGCGACACCGGGGCACTGGCCACGATCGGCTCCGACAACGTCTTCCCCGCGACCGAGGGCGTGGGGGAGTCGCTGGAGCAAGCGAGGGCCAGGGCTGCGTCGTTGCTCTCCTGACAGCGAGGACCCGGCCGCGGACGGCGACCGGGTCCTCGCGGGGGACGAGGTGTCGATCAGCCGGCAGCACCGTGGGCGAGCGCGGCCTGCGCCGTCGCGCCGTGCAGGTCGATCTCGACGTCGTGGGCGTGTGGCGCGAGATCGAACACCACGTTGTGCACCGTGCCGGTGAACGCGTACGGCGCCCGGTCCTCGTAGTCGAGGTCGACGACGCCGCCGTTGTCGCGGGAGATGTCCATCCCGCCGTACGTCGTGAAGATGAGCGAGATCGTGCGCGGGATGTCGCCCTCGCCGATCTGCCGGTCGCCCGCCCAGAGAGTGACGTGTCCACCCGTGCCCGGCGTCGGCGACTCGGCCTCGAAGACCATCTTCAGGGTGACGTCGCCGGTCGGGACGGGCTCGGTCGAGGTCTGGCGGTAGGTGTCCACACCGAGGTACTGGTAGGTGTGGTTGAGCAGGCCGTTCTCGTCGATCCAGAGGGCGAAGCCGCCGATGAAGTCGGCGAGCGCCACGAGCACACCCTCGGCACCGCCCTCGGGGATGTGGACGTCGGCCTCGATCGCGTACGAGCGCCCGATGATGCGGGGGATCATCGTGGTCTGGATGTTCTGCACGTCGCCGGCGAAGCCGAACCTGGTACGGGTCGGCATCGGCGGGAGGATGCCGAAGAACACCGCGAACCCACCGAGCAACGGGAGCACGCGGTTGCGCTCGGCCTCCGCCCAGAACAGCTCGACCAGCTCGGCCACCTTGGCCGGGTTCTCCGCGGCCACGTCATGGGCCTGGGAGAAGTCGTCCGGCAGGTAGTAGAGCTCCCAGGCGTCAGCGTTCGGGTCCCAGCCGCTGCCGGGCCCGAACCGGGCGAGTGTCTCCGGGGAGAAGTCCCAGGGCAGCTTGTCGAGCTTGGTGCAGGCCCACCAGCCGTCCTTGTAGATCGCCCGGCTGCCGTACATCTCGAAGTACTGCACCGTGTGCTGCTCGTCGGCCTCGGGAGCGTCGAAGGTGTAGGCGAAGCTCGTGCCGTCCATCGGCTCCTGCTCGATGCCGTCGACGACCGTGGGCTGCGGGAGCCCGACGACCTCGAGGATCGTCGGGACGACGTCGATGCAGTGGGTGAACTGGGTGCGCAGGTCCCCGCCGGCCGCGATCTTCTTCGGCCACGAGATGACCATGGGATCCCGTGTGCCGCCGAGGTGGCTGGCCATCTGCTTGCCCCACTGGAACGGCGCGTTGTTCGCGTGGGCCCACGCGGCGGCGAAGTGGGGTGCTGTGTGGAAGCCTCCGAGCTCGTCGATGCCGCCGTACTTGTCGATGAGGGCGAACTGCTCCTCCGCGTCGAGGACGAGGCCGTTGAAGAACGTGGTCTCGTTGAACGACCCGGTGAGCGTCCCCTCCATCGAGGCGCCGTTGTCGCCCCAGATGTAGAGCACGAGCGTGTTGTCGAGCTCGCCCATCTCCTCGACCGCGTCGAGCAGACGCCCGACGTTCCAGTCGGCGTTCTCCGAGAACCCGGCGAACACCTCCATCTGGCGGGCGTACAGCGTGCGCTCCCGGTCGGTCAGGCTGTCCCACGCGGGGTACGCGTCGGGGCGCGGCGTGAGCTCGGTGTCGGCCGGCACGACGCCGAGGCGCTTCTGCCGCTCGAGCGTGCGTTCGCGGTAGGCGTCCCAGCCCTCGTCGAACTGGCCCTTGTACCTGTCGGCCCACTCCTTCGCCACGTGGTGCGGAGCGTGCGTCGCGCCCGTGGAGTAGTAGACGAACCACGGCTTCTCGGCATCCTGCGCGCGTACGGCGTGGAGCCACTCGACCGTCTTGTCGGTGATGTCGTCGGGGAAGTAGTAGAGCTTGCCGTCCTCACCCTCGGGCACGCCGAGGGTGGAGTTGTCCTGGGTGATGATCGGGTCGTACTGGCCGGCGGCTCCGGTGAGGAAGCCCCACCAGTGGTCGAAGCCCCAGCCGGTGGGCCAGTGGTCGAAGGGTCCGGCTGCCCCCATGTCGCGTCCCGGCGTCAGGTGCCACTTGCCGAATCCTGCGGTGGTGTAGCCGTTCTCCCGCAGGATCCGGGGCAGTGCCGTGCAGGCGCGCGGGCGGACACCGGTGTAGCCGGGGAACGGCCCCGGGAACTCGGCGATGCCTCCCATGCCGACCCGGTGGTGGTTGCGGCCGGTCAGCAGCGCGGCGCGCGTCGGCGAGCAGACCGCGGTCACGTGGAAGCGGTTGTAGGTGATGCCCTGCTGCTGGACGCGCGTGAGGTTCGGCGTACGGATGCCGCCACCGAAGGTGTCGGGTCCGCCGAACCCGGCGTCGTCGATCAGGACGATGAGCACGTTCGGGGCGTCCTCAGGTGCCTTGACGCCGGCGACGATGCTCCAGTCGCTCACCGACGCGTCGATCGTGCGGCTGCCCACTCCGCCGAACGCCTTGTCCGGCACGGGCAGCACCGAGCGGTCCGGGGCGAACTTGCCCATCGCCTCGGCGAGGGCGTCCTTGAGCTCGCCGATGCCACCCTCGTCGCTCTCGACGACGGACTTGAGCGGCGCACCGGGAAGTGCCTGCGACACGGGGATCCGCTCGTCGGCCGGGAACACGCCGATCACCACGGCCGTGCCGTCCTTCAGCGCGTCGCCGACCTGCTCCTGGATCTTGCCGGTGAGCTTGTGCCCGGTGAACCTGCCCACCACAGCGCCCGCCGCTGCGCCGACGGCGACGGCTCCGAGCATCGGCGGGGCAAAGAGGCCGACCAGCACTCCGACGCCGCCGCCCCATCCCGCTCCACGGCGTCCCAGGTGGTTGCCGGTGTCCATGAGACGAGGGCTGCCGTCGGAGTTCTTGCCGACGAGGATCATGCCGGTGCTGTGCAGCTCCTTCGCGGCCACGCGGTCGGCCAGCGCGCGGAACTCACGCTCCGCCAGGTCGACGTCCGCGTACCCCGCGACGATCAGCATCTCGGTCTCGCTCATGCCGTGTCCCTCCTACGACGGTCGGATCCGCCTGCGTGCGTGCATCTCGCCCTTGCCGGTCGGGGAGGCGGACCTGCGAGCCGTCCCCATCCTTCAGCGGCGTGGGTCGCGGGTGATCATCCGGATCGGGTGACGTGCGCCCGTCACGATCCTGGCCGCCCGGCGGGGGTTCTCGCTCCCGATTGCACAGGATCGTCCGTGGTTCCTCAGGCACTCGCGTCGCGGCGCGCCACCCATGCCATGACCTCGTCGGCGAAGCCGCCCGAGCGCAGCCGGGCGGTCATGAAGCGCATCGGCTGGTCCACGTGCCTGAAGTAGGTGAGGTAGCTCGGGCACAGGTAGTGCAGCCCGGGTTCGCCGTCGGGAGTCACGGTGAAGCGGTCCTTCGGGCAGCCGCCGTTGCAGGCGAACCGGACGTCGCAGGAGCGGCAGAACGCCGGCAAGGTGTCGCGCTTCGCGTCGCCGAAGGCCTTCTGCTTCGGGGAGCCCACCAGGTCGACGAGAGGGAGCAGCGTGATGTTGCCGAGCAGGTGCGCCGGCTCCACGAAGTGGTCGCACGAGTACAGGTCGCCGTTGTGCTCGAGAGCCAGGGCTGTGCCGCAGGTCTCGGAGTGGACGCACAGAGATCCGGACACTCCGACGAAGCTGGCGAGCGTCGAGTCGAACATCTGCACGTAGACGCGTCCCACGTCGTTGCGGACCCACTCGTCGAAGACCTCGACCAGGAACCGCCCGTAGCCGTCGGGCGTCACCGAGCGGTCGGTCACCGCGTGGCCGGTCGGGATGCCGCCGGGTGACGGCCGCTCCACGATCGGGATCAGCTGCACGAACTCGGCACCGAGGTCGTCGCGCAGGAACCGGTAGACCTCGAGGCCGTGGGACTCGTTCGCCCGGTGCACCGTGGTGAGCGCGTTCCAGCGGACGCCGTGGGCCTTGAGGGTCTCGAGCCCGCGCATCACCCGGTCGAACGTGGGCTTGCCGCCCTTGTCGACCCGGTAGGCGTCGTGGCGCTCGCGAGGACCGTCGATCGAGACGCCGACCAGGAAGTCCTTCTCGGCGAGGAAGGCGGCCCACTCGTCGTCGAGGAGGGTGGCGTTGGTCTGGATCGTGTGCTCGACCACCTGGTCCGGCCGGCGCAGCCGCTCGACGAGGTCGGTGACCCGGCGGAAGAACTGAACGCCCATCAGCGTCGGCTCGCCACCCTGCCAGGACACCGTCACCTCGGGGTCGCGGTGCGCCTCGAGCAGCGCTCGGAGGTAGGTCTCGAGGAGCTCGTCGCTCATCCGGAACGTGCTGCCGGGGTACAGCTCCTCCTTCGACAGGAAGAAGCAGTAGGAGCAGTCGAGGTTGCAGATCGCGCCGGTGGGCTTGCCCAGCACGTGGAACGACGAGGGCGTGCGAGTGCGGGCGTCGGCATCCATGCGGGCAGTCTGCACTGGTTGCCGTTCCTGCGGTGGCCGTCCGGACGCCTGCGCGGCTCAGTGCCGGTGCCGGCCCACGACCTCCGCGGCGCTGGGGGTCGGCGGTGTCGCCACCCGGGCTGCGAGGTCGGCGCTGAAGTCGCGGAACGCCGACAGCTGCGGCAGCGGGTTCGAGCCGTCGGGCGTCTCGGCCGAGGACACGTGCACGAACGAGACGCCGTCGGCCAGCCGGAGGACCTGGTACTCGACGTCGTCGCGATCTTCAGCGCGCAGCTGGTCGAAGACGGCCGCGATGAGCCGGAGATGCTCCTCGAGAGCCTCCGGTCTGACGGCGTAGGTGACGACCACGTTGCTGATCACGGTGACCTCCTACGCCGACTGCTCGGCGCGCGACTTCAGGCATCGGGCGAACTCGTCGAACGAGGGCTGCAGGTCCGGGATCGACCGGGTGACCATCCCCGCGAGCGGACCGGCGTAGACCTCGGTCATCTCGAAGGCGGTGCCCTCGGCGTCGGCGGTCAGGGTGCAGGTGCGTGTGCCGGTGAACAGTCCGAGCGGCATGCCGCCGCGCCAGACCATGCGGCTCGGCGCCACGAGCTCGGCGACCTTCACGGCGAAGGCCCGGCCCGGGTTCGCGGTGACCGCCACGGTGACCTTCTGGCCGAGGGCCACCGTGCCCTCGGTCGAGGTCACGGTCGTGTTCCACGTCGTCCAGGCGGGCAGATCGGTGAGGATGCCCCAGACACGATCCGGTGGCGCCGCGATGGTGGTGCGGGTCGAGAACTGCACGGGACCTCCCAATTGGTAACGTGGGAGTTACCGTAACCCAGACCGGACGGAGGAGCGAGGGTGGAGGCGTTGCAGGTCCTGGCGGACCCGGTGCGGCTCGGGATCGTGGAGTCGCTCGCCTACGAGCCCGCGTCCGTGGGCGTGCTGGCCGAGCGGTTCCCGATCAGTCGGCCCGCGGTGTCGCGTCACCTGCGCCTGCTCAAGGACGCGGGGCTCGTCGACTCGGTGTCCGACGGGACCCGGCGCGTCTACCGAGTGCGGCCCGAGGGTGTGGCGGCGCTGCGCGAGTACATGGACGCGCTCTGGCGTGAGGCGTCGGCGCGCTACTCGCTGGCCGCGGAGAACCTCGCGGAGAACGGTGCGCAGAGTCGGATCGAGAACGAGAGGTGAGCGAGGACGGGCTCGTCGTCGAGTTCGACGTGCGCGCGCCGGTCGAGCACGCCTTCCGCGTGTGGACCCAGCGCGCCGGCGTCTGGTGGCCAAAGGGGCACACGGTCAGCGGCGATCCCGACTCGGTCGCGTTCGAGCCACGGGTCGGCGGGCGCATCGTCGAGCGGGCGCGCGATGGAGCCGAGCACGTGTGGGGCGAGGTCACGGCCTGGGACGCGCCGCGGCGCGTCGAGTTCCGCTGGCACCTGTTCTTCGACCGGTCGCAGGCGACGCACGTGGCGGTCACGTTCGCCGACCACGGCGCGACGACCCGGGTACGCCTCGAGCAGTCCGGGTTCGCCTCGCTCGGCGAGGCCGGCGCCGTACGCCGGGAGCGCACGCTGCTGTCGTGGGGCACGGTGACGACCGCCTACGTCGACGACGCGGAGCGCAACCCCTCGGACGTTGATCGGGGCGCGCCACCAGAGCGACTGCCGCGCTTCGCGACGATCGACCTGGGCACGAACTCCGTGAAGATGTACGTCGCAGAGCGTCGGCGCGACGGCTCCTGGCAGACGCTCGCCGACCGCGCCGAGATCACCCGCCTGGGCCAGGGGCTGGCGCGATCCGGCGTGGTCTCGGCGGAGGCGCTGGACCGCACGGTCGCCGCGATCGAGGCCATGGCCGACGAAGCGCGACGCCTGGGCGCACAGGACATCGCTGCGGTCGGGACGGCTGGGCTGCGGATGGCGGGCAACGCTTCCGAGGTGATCGCGGCGATCGACGCGCGTGCCGGCGTGCGCGTGGAGGTCGTGTCGGGCATCGACGAGAGCCGGCTCGCCTACCTCGCCGCGTGCGCCGGGCTCGGCGTCCCCGCGGGCTCGATCGTCGTGTTCGACACCGGTGGTGGGAGCTCGCAGTTCACCTTCGGGCGCGGCGCCGAGGTCGTGGAGCGATTCAGCGTCGACGTCGGAGCGGCGCGGTTGACCGAGCGGTTCGGCCTCGCAGACGCGGTCGGCCGCGACGTCGTCGACGCCGCACAGGCGTCGATCGATGCGGACCTCGCACGCCTGGCGGATCGTCCGGCTCCCGACCTCGTCGTGGGCATGGGCGGTGCCATCGTGAACCTCGTCGCGGTGCAGCTCGGGCTCGAGCGGTACGACTCGGATCGGATCCAGGGCGCGATCCTCGAACGAGCCGAGGTGGAGCGCCAGATCGAGGTGTATCGCGCCCTGAGGTCGGAGGAGCGGCGGGGGCTGCTGCGGCTGCAGCCGCAGCGCGCCGAGGTCATCCTCGCGGGTGCGTGCGTCGTGGGCTCGGTGCTGAGGTTGCTCGGGAGCGCGAGTGTCACCGTGAGCGACCGCAGCCTGCGCCACGGCCTGATGCAGGAGCGGTTCGGCGTCGCGGAACCGTCATGAAGTTCCGGTGAATCGCTGTCGGCGGGCGGGGTTCCACGCCGATAATCGGGACCGGTCGTCAACCGGCGGCCTGTGCCCTACCAGGAAGGAGTCGTCATGGGTCTCGAGGATGTCGTCGGCGCAGCGAAGGATCTCGTGAGCAAGGTCCCCGGTGGGTCCGACACCGTGGACGGTGCGATCGACTCGGCGAAGCAGGCGGTCGAGGAGAAGACGCCGGACCAGATCGACGGTGCGGTCGAGCAGGGCGCGCAGGCGATCAGGGACCAGATCTGACCTTCGTTCGTGAGGGACGCCGTAGGGACGCGTGGAAGCTGTCGCCCGTCCGTACGGCGTCCCGTCCGCGTCGGGGTCGAGCCGGTAGCGTCTCGGCCATGGCGAAGACGAAGAACGAGGCGCGCACCGCCTGGCACGAGGCGGAGGAGGAGTACCGCAAGGTCATCGAGCCCTATGCCTCGGCCTCCAACACCGAGCCGCTCGACAAGGCAGCCCTCGTGGCGATCTCGAAGGCGCGCAACGCCGCCGAGCGCTGCCTCGACGCCTACGTGAGGCGCGCGCTCGGCTGACCGGGTCCACCGACAGCTCCCGACCCTGGTCGGCGCACGAGGCGTCGGCCGACGTCCGACGATGCCCGACATCGAAGGGATCCGCATGACGCACGAACGCGCGACTCCGCACGACGCCGACTCGTTCGACCTCGTCGTCATCGGGTCCGGGCCGGCCGGCGAGAAGGGCGCGACCCAGGCGGCGTACTACGGCCACCGCGTCGCCGTGGTGGAACGCCGCGCGGATCCAGGTGGCTCCGCGATCGCGGTCTCCGGAGTGCCCGTGAAGGCGCTGCGCGACACCGCGGTCTACCTCACCGGCTGGTCGCGTCGCGACGTCTTCGGCATCGGCATCAGCCTCTCGCCCGACCTCGTGATGAACCGGCTACGGGCGCACGTCACCGACGTCGTCACCACGATGGCGGGCGCGGTGGGGGAGAACCTCGCTCGTCACGGCGTCGAGCTCGTCCACGGCGAGGCACGGCTGGGACCCGGCAGCACGGTCGAGGTGACGGCCGAGGACGGCGGTGTGCGCGTCTTGACCGCCGGCACGATCCTGCTCGCGACCGGGTCGCGCCCGCTCCACCCTGCGGAGTTCCCGTTCGACGATCCCGACGTCCACGACTCGGAGACGATCCTGTCCCTCGACGCGCTGCCGAGGCGGATGGTCGTGGTCGGCGGCGGGCCGGTGGGGACCGAGTATGCGTCGATCTTCTCCGCGCTCGGCGTCGAGGTCACGCTGGTCGACCGCGGTGCTCGGCTGTTGCCCGTGCTCGACGCCGAGATCTCGCGCACGTTGCAGCAGAGCCTCGAGCGCTCCGGTGCGCGGATCATGCTCGAGTCCGCGGTCGAGTCGGTGGGTCGTGACGACGACGGACTCGTGGTGGTGGTGAGCGGCGAGACGCTGCGGCCCGACGTCGTCCTCCACGCGCTGGGGCGCACGGGCAACGTCGAGGGCCTCGGGCTCGAGGCGGTCGGGGTCGAGGCCGACCGTCGTGGCCGCATCACCGTCGACGCGAGCTTCCGCACCACCGCACCGGGGATCTACGCCGCCGGCGACATCACCGGCCCGCCGGGACTCGCCTCGGTCGCGATGGAACAGGCACGTGTCGCCATGTGCCGCGCCTTCGGCATCCCGTTCAAGGAGGCGCTCGACGACACCCTCCCCACGGGCATCTACACCCTGCCGGAGGTGGCGATGGTCGGTCTCACGGAGGAAGCGGCGCGCGCCGAGAGCGACGACGTGGGAACGGGGCGCACGCTGTTCTCGGGGAACGCGCGAGCACGCATCTCGGGGTCCACCGAGGGCATGCTCAAGCTCGTCTTCCGGATGTCCGACCGTCGGCTGCTCGGTGCGCACATCCTGGGGGAGGAGGCGACCGAGCTCATCCACATCGCGCAGGCGGTGCTGCACCGTGGCGGCGCCATCGACGAGTTCATCGACACCACGTTCAACTTCCCGACCCGCGCCGACGCCTACAAGTACGCGGCGTACGACGGCCTGCCCCCGCGCGCCGCGAGCCTGCGGCGCGAGCCACCGGTCTGAGCGGAGCGGCGCGCGGGGATGAGGCGAGCCGAACGACGGCGGCTACGCCGACGCCCCCGCCAGCAGTGACGAGCGGATCGACTCCTCGAGCTCGGGCCGGCCGCGTGCCCCGCTGCGGGCCGACAGGACTCGGGGTCCGGTCGCCGCGACACTCGGGGGAGGACCCCGCGTCGGCGGTGATGGCGATGGTGCTGGAACGGCTCTCGGCGCTCGATGCGGGCTTTCTCGCCCTCGAGACCGAGGACTCGCCGCTGCACCTCGGCTGCGTCCTGCTCCTGGAGGGTCCGGCCCCGGAGCCCGACGAGCTCCTCGCCGAGATCGGGCATCGCCTCGCCGGCGTGCCCGAGGTCCGGCGTCGTGTCCGGCGCGTCGCGGCCGGCCTCGCCCGGCCCGTCTGGGAGATCGACACAGGATTCGACGCCGCGCGGCACGTCGTCAGCGTCGCGATCCCGGCACCCGGAGACGACCGTGCGCTGCGGAGCTGGGTGGCGACGGACATGGAGAGCCGACTCGACATCGGTCGGCCGCCCTGGGCGGTGCACCAGGTCACGGGGCTCGAGAACGGCCGATGGGCGCTCGTGATCAAGGCGCACCACTCGCTCGTGGACGGCTCCGCGGGAACCGGCCTGCTCGGCGCGCTGCTCGCATCGGGACGACCCGACCGCGCGATGCCCGCGGTGCCGCTTCCGCTCAGGTCGGGTGACGTGGTGCTGGCGGCGATGACGTGGACCCTGACGCTGACGTACCGGGCGGGATATGCGCTCGCGCGCGCGGTGACCGATCGCAGACAGGTCGCGCAGCACCTGCTCGCTCTCCGTGCCGGCGTGCGCACCGTGGCCGTTGCGGACCTGCCGCCGAGTCCGCTGTCGGGGCGCCTCGGGCGGCGTCGGACCTGGGGCTGGACGGCGTACGACCTCGCGGACGCGATTCGCTCCGCCGACGCTCGTCGCTGCACGGTCAACGACCTGTTCCTCGCAGCGCTGGCGGGCGGCTACCGCCGGCACCTGCTCGACACCGGTGCGATGCGCGCCGAGACACGCGTGCGGGTGATCGTGCCCGTGTCCATGAGGCGACCTGGCGAACCGGCTCGCACCGGCAACATCGATGCCGCCTTCTTCGTCGAGCTCCCGGTGCATGCCGCCACGTGGGAGGAACGGGTCGCGGCCGTGGCGGCCCAGACCCGGGACGCGAAGGCGCGCGGCGTCGCGAGGAGCACCCACGCGCTGGTGCGGGCCGCCGACCATGTCCCCTGCCCGGTCCTGACGCGCGCTGCTCGCGCCTACGTGCGCCGCGGCCAGCGCCGCGTGAACCTGGCCGCGTCCGACGTGCGCGGTCCGGCGGTCGAGCTGGACGTCTGCGGGTGTCGGGTGCTCGAGCTGGTACCGGTCACGCCCGTCGCGCTGGACGTGCGGACGTCCTGGTCGATGCTGTCCTACGCCGGACGGCTGACGATCGCCGTCACGGCCGACGCCGACGGCGTCCCCGAGTTCGAGCGTCTGCTCTCCGCCGTCGATGCATCGATGAAGGAGAGCATGGCCGCCCGGGTGACGTGAGGGGCTACTCCCAGCCCTCTGTCATCTCGCGGAAGCTCTCGATCCCGGCGCGGACCACGGCACGTCCCTTCTCGAGCAGCGTCGCACCCACGATGGCGAGCAGACCGATGCCGGCGATCGTCACCCAGAGGGTGACGCCGGTCCACGCGGGCAGTAGCCGCGACATCGGCACGCCGACGAGCACGAGCAGCGCCGCGAGGCACACCACCGCGCCGGTGGTTACGCGACGGCGCACTTGGGTGAGCATCCCCCAGCCGGCGACGAGCAGGCCGAGGAAGCAGGCCCAAACGGCGTAGCCGAGCCCGACGGTGAACGCCTGGACGAACGACGGCGTCACGATGCAGGCGACACCCGTCGACTCGAGCAGGACCACCTCGGAGGCCGCGGGGTCATGCCCCGTCGCGCGGAGCCGGTGCCGCAACAGCCCGACGATCACGAGGATCGTGAGCCCGACCGGCACCGCGAACCACTGCGGGTTGCCGTCGAGAGCGCCTGCGGCGTAGGCGATCCAGGCCGCGCACACCAGGACCGGTGTGCAGAGCTGGGCGAGCAGCGAGCGGGTCTCCACGGCGATCGCACCCGACACCACGGCGCACACGAGCAGCGCGACGGTGAGCAGTCCCGTGTCGGGGAGCTGCGTCATCGCGACCCCGACGCCGGTGAGCGACGCGATCAGCGCCAGCGCGACGTCCGGGCCGCGCCACGACGCCCAGAGGTCGCGGCCGGCGGGGAGCAGGAGCGCGACCGAGGTCGCGCCAGCCGTGAGCGACAGCGCGGCGACGAGCTGCACCGGCGTCCAGCCGAACAGGTACGACGTCTGCGCACCCGCGGCGAGCGCGTACGCGAGAGCGTAGTAGCGCAGCGCCTGCGAGCCCAGCGGTCGTGCCGCGATCGCGAGGGCGACGGCCACGACGGCCGCCGCGGCCAGGGTCGACGACGTGACGACGAACGAGCCGTCCCCGAAGGTGAGGTTCGGTGCGAACGGGGTGAGCGTCGCGGCGGCGACAGCGAGTCCACCGCGGACGCCGACGACGGTGCGGTCCGCGCGGGTCCACCGGAGCAGCGCGGCGCTGACCAGCGCCACGCCGGCACCGAGCAGCACCGTGCGGTCGACCGTCTGGCGGGCCGTCCAGTCGAGCCAGCTGGTGAGCGAGAGCCACGCCCCGAAGGCCGTCAGCGCACCCGTCACGATGAGCGCCCAGCGGACCGCGTCCGTCGTCTTCGCGGCGACCACCGAGCAGCCGATCGAGGTGGCGGCGAGGGCGAGCGCGAGCCAGCCCGGGCCGGCGGTCGCTGCGCCCACGAGGACGAGGCCGGTTCCGGTGACGCCGTACGCCCCCGCGGCCAGCGGCGTCCTGCGCACCCGCAGCGCCACGAGCAGGGCGATGATGCCCACGGCGGCGTACGTGCGGCTGAACGACACGCCGTTCCCAGCCGCGGCCAGCGCGGTCAGGGCGGTGACGTGCGCGACGAGGGCGAGTGTCCAGTCAGCGCGCACCCACAGCCGCGCGTCGCGGACCACCCGGTGCCCGGCCTCGGCCGCGGCGAGCAGGAGCACGGTGGCGAGAACGGCCAGCCACGGCGAGTGCAGAACGTCGTCACCGCGAAGCTGCAGCACAGCCATCCAGGCAAGTGCCGATCCCAGACCGAGCAGGGACCAGGCGCATGCGAGCGTCCCCGTCGCGACCACGGCCACAACAACCACGAACGTGATCCAGCCGGCCGTGGTCGCGGTCACTGCCGAGGTCGACACCGCGAGTCCGGCGGCGACCTCGGTGGCGCCGAGGACTGCGAGCGGCAGCAGCGACGGGTGCGTCGGGCGCCACACGGGGACCCACCCGCGACCGCGAAGGTCGAGCGCCGCGGCCACGAGCAGCAGCGCGGAACCGACGAGCACCATCGTGACCGCGAACGCGGTCTCGGTCGGGCGCCCGTCGTACGCCGAGGTGCCGGTCATCAGCACGAGCGCCGCGATCGGGGCGATCGCCGCCCACGAGACCCAGACCAGGAAG
>Ga0302323_100002956_pt1 | contig 13809 bp, 12 predicted proteins | sample Fen_T0_3_FD_201950 | JGI IMG/M metagenome (GOLD analysis project Ga0302323, IMG submission 201950) | Peat permafrost microbial communities from Stordalen Mire near Abisko, Sweden - Fen_T0_3 | ecosystem: Environmental > Terrestrial > Soil > Wetlands > Permafrost | place: Sweden: Abisko... | reverse complement strand
CTGGAAGAAATAGTCATTCTCGGCGCCGTTGACGTAACGCTTGAGCGCCATGGGCCGGCCACCCGCGCCGCGCAAAGCGCCGGGGGCCACGGCCATGTAATAGGCCACCAGGTCGCGTTTGGTATAGCCCGGTCCGGAGAACATGACCTTGTCCGGGTTGGACACCGTGACCTGTCTGCCCGAGACCTCGACGATCTCGCTCTTCGTCGGCATGCCCGAAAGATAGCGCTTGCGCGATCGACTGCCCCGGGCGGACCGACGATCGGCCCGCGGTCCGCACCGCCGTGCCATGGACGCGCCCGACCGAGTCGGTGGAGTTCGGCCGTTGAGTCGCCCGTCAGTCGGTCGGGTGGGCCCGTTCCAACAATTCTGCCAGGCCCCGCAACTCGTCTTGGGTGAACGCCTCGAGGAAGTAACGCCGTACTCCCGAGAAATGGCCCGGCCGAGCTTTGTCGAAACGCGTTTGCCCGAGATCGGTGAGCACCGCGTACGCCCCGCGTGCGTCGGAAGCGCACTTGAGCCTGCTCACAAGGCCGTCGGCCACGAGCCGATCCACGAGCCGGGTGATGCCCGCGCGGCTCAGTACGACTCTGTCCGCGAGCTCGTTCATTCGCAGCCGCCTGCCGTCGGCGTTGGCCAGCTGGAATAGCACATCGAACTCGGCGAGCGGCAGGCCGCTCTCTTCGATGAGATCCGCCTCGAGGCGTCGGGCCACACGAGCGTGCGTTAGGAGGTATGCCCTCCAGACGCGGTGCTCCAGCTCGTCGAGTTCGGCGACCTGCGCGGCGGGCGCGTCGACGGGCACCGGCGGCATCGCCGGGTGCAGGGTGAGTGGATCGGCCAACCGTCTTCCTCCACCGCTCCGCGGCTGGCTGCCGCCCAAGCGGTCGCATTCTGACGCATTGCCGGGCGATGGGGAGATCGGCCCGGATGGCGCACCTGCCGGGCAAATGGCGCGGCCGCCGGTTTCCCGACGGCCGCGTTCCCGAATTGATGGAGTTGTGGGCGTCAGTCGTCCGTAGGCATATGGAGATACATGCTCTGGATGCCGATACGCCCGGGGCCGGTGAAGCGGTTGAAGATGAGGTTTCCCGAGCCGCTCAGGATGCCCATCTTGAGGCCAACCATCTTGACCTCCATGCCGACCTGGGGATCCTTGTAGACCCAACCGCCCGGCTCGACGTCGAAGACCTCGCCGGGGGCGAGCACCTTCTCGAAGACGTTGCCGTAGCCGTGGAGCCAGATCGTGCCGCCGCCCGCTCCGCCGCTAAAGGTATCGATGAATATGCCGGTTCCACCGAAGAGCATGTTCCCGAGACCACGCAGACGGCGGAAGCTGTATTCGACGTTCGCGGTCGCCGCCAGGAACTGGTGTTCACGCACTTCCAGGGTCTGGCCCGGCGCCAGCTGCATGTGGAACACGTGGCCGACGCCGTCACGGCTGAACGCGATCTGTCCGCCGCCTCGTGCCTCCGTCATGAAGATCGGCATACCCGCGACGGCGCGCTTGAAGGCCCCCTTCATCGGATGCATGCCGATCTCGATCGACGGCGTCTTCCAGAGCAGGATGTGGTGCTCAAAGTAGACCGGCATCGACCCGTCGAGCTCCATGGTCAGAGCCGGAACGAGCTCGCCATCCGTGCGGAACTGGACCCCAGGCCCCTGGCCTTCGTCGATCTGGGTCGGCAGAAGCTTGGGGAGATACTCGTTGTGCATCGGGCCCTCCATAGATCCGCCACTGGGTTGTGCGGTGCCTACACTGTAGGACAGGTAGGCGAGTGGTGGAAAGCCGACACGGACCCATGTGGCAGCGTCCCGGCGCTTGGGCCAAGGCCACGGGGGGCGGGCCGAGCGTCTCGCCTCCGAAGTCGGCAGCCTCGCGGGCCGTCCGGTGGGTAAGCTTGTGGCCTCGGAACCCGGCTCAAGTGGAGGGCAGTTGATGGACTCGTCGACAGCCGGACCTGCCGCGGCGGGCCCATCTCGATTCGGCCGCTTTATGGGCGGCTTTCTGAAGTCCCCGTTCGGTGGTATGTCGGGTCGCGTGATGCTGGTCACCTATCAGGGTCGCGTGTCCGGCCTCACTCGGGAGCTGCCTGTCAACTGCGAGCCGTACGAGGACGGCTACCTGATTCGCGTGGGGCTGCCCGAGTCCAAGACGTGGTGGCGCAACTTCCGCTCCCCGTGGCCGATCAGGCTGATTCGCGGCCGCCGCGCAATCGACGGGACGGCCGTTGCGGTGCTCGGCTCAACGGGTCGGGGCCAGCACATCGCGGCGGACTACTTCGCGGCGCACCATGGGGCCGCGAGGCGCGCTGGCCTCCCTGGACTGCACAAAGGCGAGGTTCCCACCCCGGAAGCTCTGCAAGCGGCAGCCGCCACGATGGTCTTCATCGTGGTTACTCCCTAACCTCGGAGGCGGAGCGTGGCAAAGAAGGGCAAAGGGCACAAACACCCCGACTCAGACGAGACCGCGTTCCTTTCCGAGTACGACGAGAACACGTTCCCCCGCCCGTCGCTGACTGTGGACGTGGCGCTGCTTACCGCGGCCGAGGGCTCGCTGCACGCCCTGCTGCTCCGCCGCAGCAACCACCCGGAGATGGGAAAGTGGGCGCTTCCCGGAGGCTTCGTACGCCTCGGCGAGAGCCTCGATCAGGCCGCCGCGCGTGTCCTTCGCGAGAAGGCCGGCCTCGCCGATGTCTTCCTCGAGCAGCTCTATACGTTCGGCGAACCCGGTCGCGATCCACGTACACGCGTCGTGACGGTGGCCTACTACGCGCTCGTGCCCGCGGAGCGACTCTCGGCGGCAGGGGTCGCAGGCGGCGAGGAGACGTCCATCGCGCCGCTCAGCGTGCCCTGGGCCGGCGAAAGCGGCGGCGCGGTGGCCGCGTTGGATGCGTCCGGCGGCGCTCTGCGCCTGGCGTTCGACCACGCGGAGATTCTGGGGATGGCCGTCAAACGGTTGCGTGGCAAGCTCGACTATGCCCCGATCGGATTCAGGCTCCTCCCCGATGTCTTCAGCCTGCGCTCTCTTCAGCAGGTCCACGAGGTCATCCTGGGCCGGCGGCTCAACAAGGATTCATTCCGGCGCCGGATGCTCGCGTCGGATCAGCTCGCCGCAACGGGCGAGCGACGCACGGACGTCGAGTACCGGCCGCCCGAACTGTATCGATACACCGGCGACCCCCACTGATAGGCGGCCTCGCCGCACCATCGGCCTCACCCCCCGTTTCGGCCACGACGGGTCCGTCATGGGTTGACTTATATGCAGCAGGCATTTATGCTCCGTGCAGATAAGCCCCACCAACCGCCGACTTCAGGCGGCGGGGCGAAAGGAGGCCCGCAATGGCGGAGATCAAACGGTATAGGGGGGTCTCCCACGTGCGTGGAGCACCGTCGGCGCAGCTTCTGCTGTGGAAGGGCGGCAAGCTCCGCAAATCAGGCAGAGGACTCGCCTTCTGGTTCCAACCTCTTTCCGCCAACCTGGCGGAGATTCCGCTGGACGACCGAGAGCTGGCTTTCCTGTTCCACGCTCGGACGTCGGACTTCCAGGAAGCCGTCTGCCAGGGCACCGTGAGCTACCGCGTGGCGGACGCGGAAGCGCTGGCCGCTCGGGTCGACTTCAGTCTGGACCTGGATGAAGGTCTGTACATGGAGGATCCCCTCGGTCAGATTTCGGACCGGCTGACCCAGCTGGCCCAGCAGCACGTCTGGGCGATCGTCAATCGATCCACGCTCGGCGACATCCTCGCCAACGGAGTCGAACAGCTGAGGGCGGCGATAATCTCCGGGCTCGAGGCCGACACCGACCTCCGGGCAATGGGCCTGGAGATCGTCTCCGTTCGCGTCAGCGGGATTGCGCCGGACGCGGTTGTCGAGAAAGCCCTCCAGACACCCGCCCGTGAGTCAATCCAGCAGCAGGCCGACGAGGCTACGTTCGGCCGGCGTGCGCTGGCCGTCGAAAAGGAGCGTGCCATTGCCGAGGCAGAGCTCCAGAACCGGATCGAGCTTGCCAAACGCACTGAGCGTCTGGTTGAACAGGAGGGCTTGAACGAGCGACGCCACGCCGAAGAGGTCGCGGCCGCCGCGCGTATCGAGGCCGAAGCCGCTGCCGAGCGGACACGCATCGGCGCCGCCGCCTCGGCCGAGAGCCTGCATGCAATCGAGGGCGAGCGGGTCGCTCTCGAAAAGGAGCGGATCACCGCATACGGCGCACTACCACCGGCCGCACTCCTGGCGCTGGCCGCGCGCGAGTTCGCCGCCAAGATCGAGAGGATCGAGCACCTCAACCTCTCTCCGGACATGCTCTCACCGTTCATCGCGGATCTTGCCGCGGCTGGGGCCGCCCGGTTGACTGCCGGCCCCGCAACCGCGACGCAGCGCGGGAGGAAGTGACATGACCGCCTCCATTCCGCGGGTAGTGGTCGTGACCAGGCAAACCGAGCTCGCCGCTCTCCTCGCCAGGCACGGAACCCGTGAGCAGGCCAGGTTCTTCCTGTCCACTCGCGGCCGGGCCATCGAGGATCCCGCGGCCGCCGCGGCTGTCTTCAGGGGGGCGCTCGGCTCGGTGACGGCCGCTATCCCGACGGATTGGCGGCGCGTCCGCGTCGACCGCGGCGATCTGGACCGGTTCCTCTTCGAGCCGGACGACGTGATCGTCGCGGTCGGCCAGGATGGCCTGGTTGCGAACGTAGCCAAGTACCTGACCGGCCAGCTCGTGATCGGCTGCAACCCCGACGCGTCGCGGTACGAGGGCATCCTGGTGCGTCACGCCGCGGCGGAGATGCGGAAGCTGGTTCCGGCGGCCGTTGCCGGTGAGGTAGCCGCCGAGGAACGGACGATGGTCGAGGCGGTCCTCGACGATGGCCTCCGGCTCCTGGCTCTCAACGAGGTGTTCGTGGGGCATCAGAGCCATCAGTCGGCCCGCTACTCCGTGGGTGTGGCGGACCTCCGTGAACGCCAGAGCTCGTCCGGCGTGGTCATAACCACCGGCACGGGCGCCACCGGGTGGGGGCGCTCGATCGCCCTGGAGCGCCACTCCGATCTCGCCCTGCCCCAACCGGCCGAGCCGGCCCTCGCGTTCTTCGTGCGAGAGGCCTGGCCGTCCGTATCGACCGGCGCCACTCTCACGGAGGGCCGACTGGAATCGAACGCCGCGCTGACGATCTCCTCCGAGATGAACGAAGGCGGCGTCGTGTTCGGCGACGGCATCGAGGCCGACAGGCTCGAATTCGGTTGGGGACGCCGGCTTGAGGTTAGGGTTGCGCCGGAACGGCTGAGACTGGCGGCATAGTCGCCTCAGACCTCGGCCCCGCGAGCGGTTCGCCGCGAGACATGAAGAACGGCCGCCGGGATGTCCGACGGCCGTCCGAATTCGGTGCTGGCGAGCGCCGCCAGATCCAACGACGCCGGGCGCCGTCAGATCGGCGACTACTTGGCCTTCAGGGCGGCCAGGCGTGCGTCGACTTCGACCGAGTCCTCGTCGCCCTGCAGCGACGCGAACTGCTCGTCGATGGAGTCGGCGTTGACCTCGGCCATACCGCGGGCCATCGCTTCCTGGTGGCGGACCTTGTCCTCGTAATGGGAGAGCTCGCTCGTGGGATCCATGACCGAGGCGTTCTTGAGCGTCGTCTGGACCTGCGTCTGAGCCTTCGCCATCTTGGCCCGCGCGACCAGCTCGTCGCGCTTCTGAACCAGTTCGTCGCGGCGGATCCTCATCTTGTTGAGGCCGTCCTTGAGCTGGTCCACAAGCACGGACTGCTGGTCGATCTGCGTCTGGAAGGTCTTGACCTGGGCCTCAAAGCTGATCTGCCGGCCCAACGCGAGCTTGGCCAGGCTGTCGAACCTGTCGGCGTCGGAGGTATTGCCGGCCGCGCGAAGCTCGTCTGCCTTCTTGGACGCCGCCGCTGCCTTGCCGCCCCAATCGGTGGCCGCATCCTGGGCTTCCTTGCAGTCGTCCTGGACCATGCGGAGATTGCCGATTGTCTGGGCGACGGCATCCTCGGCGTCGCTCATGTTGTTGGTGAAGTCGCGAACCAGCTGGTCGAGCATCTTCTCCGGGTCTTCGGCGCCGTCGAGCATGGCGTTGATGTTCGCTCGCAGCAGCTGGCCGACACGCCCCAGGATCGTCGTCTGAGCCATGAAGATCGATCTCCCTTCGACTTGTGGACTTTAGTTCCGACTCTATTCGTTGAGTTGACTCGCCGATTGCCCCGCAGGTTCGGTAGGCTACCAGCCGCCACCGCCGCTTTGGTGGCCGCCGCCTCCGCCGCCTCCGCCGCTCCAGCCGCCGCCACCGCTCGAATGCCCGCCACCGAAGCCGCCGAAGCCGCCTCCGGATGAGCCACCCGTCCAGCCGCCGCCGGAGCCCCACGACGACCCGCCGAAGCCTCCGCCTCGATTGCCGCCGCCACTGAGCAATCCGCCGATGATGCCGCCGAGGATCGAGCCGGCGATATCGCTACCACCGCCCCCACTCGTGCCGCCGCCACCACCGTAGCCGCCTCCCCCACCGTAACCGCCGCCGCCACTGCCGGGCGGCGGGCCGCCGCGCTCGTACCCCACGAAGTCACTGCTGGCGAGCGTATACGCCGAGTTCGCCAGATTCGTGGCCACCCGAGCCTCGCTCGTGGCCGTGACCACGTCTGTGGTAGCGATGGCATCCGCCTGGCCCAGATGGCGCTGCGCCTCGGCCAGACGGGTCCGCGCGGTAGTTCCCACGCCCGTCGCTCTCGCGGCGATGAACGCTTCGGCCTGGTTGACGCTGCTCTCCGCGGTGGCGCGGGCGGAGTCGAACGCCACCTTTGCGCGCAGGATCTGGGACGATGCCTCTCGGATCCCGTTCAGCACCGCATCAGCCGCGGCGTGGGCTTCCTGTACGGCCTTGAGGGCGGCGATCGGGTCCGATGGATCGAGCGACGCCTGGTGCTTCGCGGCCTGCAGCAGCGTGTCCGCCCTGGCGATATCCGCACTCGCTGTGGCTGGGATATCCGGAGTGCCATTCGCGGCCGCGGCCCGCGCCGCTTCGATGTCCGCGGACGCCGCGGCGATCTCGGCGTCGAGCTTGCCGCGGGCCTCGTCGAGCGATTTGGCCATCTGCTCCACGGCGTCGAGGAGCTGGTTCGCCTGGGCAACCGCCTCCTGACCTGCGCGGACGGCATGGGCCGCCGCGTTGAGATCCGGCGTGGCGGCGGCAAGGGCGGCCTTGCCCTTGTCTACCTGCTGCTCGGCGAAATGTCCGCGCTTGTCGGCTTCTTCCGGGTTCCCCTTCACGGATGCCCAGGCGGACGGCGCGTAAGCGCCCAGCGTCTTGATCGCCGCCTGGATCGCCGGGAGACGGCCCTGCAGATCCTCGATGGTCTTGGGCAACGCGGCCAGGGCCTGGGGCGCGCTCTTCTGAAGATCGCGCAGCGACTGGAGCCGTTTGGCCTGGGCATCCACCCCGGCGTTGGCCGCCTGGCAGTGCGTGATGATCTCGCCGTACATGCGTTCGCGCGTGGGCGGATCCTCCGGCGTGGAGTCGTCCAGCTGCTGCTTGAGTTCGAACGCCTTCTTGAGTTCGGCTTGAGCGGCCGTGATGGCATCGGCGAAGGGCGCCGTGTCGCTGTCATCGAACTCGGCCTGAGCGAAGCCCAGCTCCTGCTGTGCGTTACGCATGGCGTCGTCCGTGTCGACGAGCAGCTTGTTGGCTTGGCGCGCCAGGTCGCCGGTGTGCTTGTCGCGCTCCTCCGCGCTGAGGTGGCCGAGGCGCCGATTTCGCAGCCAGACGCCGACGACCGCGATACCGATGAGGATGAGGAGGATCGCGACGACGCCCCACATCAGCCCCACAAGCCCCGAGTCGAGCGAGTTGGAGCCCGAGCCGGAGCCCGACGCGGGTGGCGCCGTATCTGCTCCCGCTGGGACAGGTGTTGCCTGAGGCTTCGAGCCGCCGGCCATCGTGTCCCGTAGCGAATGGGCGAAGTTCACGATGCCACCGGGGTAATCGCCCGCCTTGAACCGGCTGTCGAGCGCCGCGCTCAGCACGCGGTTCAGCGCGGAGGCCGAGAGACCTGTTATGCCGTCCTCGGACCAGCCGTAGCGATGGTCGTTGACCGCGACGAGGAGCAGCAGGTCGTTCCCGCCCAGACCGTTGGAGGCATAGGTCGCGTCGGCCGCATTCTGGGCCGTATCGCCGCCGGTGGTCGGGATCATCGCCACCCAGAGCTGGACGCCCTCCTTGGCCAGCAGGTCGTCAAGGGCGGCCTGCACGTCCGCCTTGCCCGAATCCAGAACGCCCGTCTGATCGGTGATCTGGCCGGTCAGTTTGACCGTGGATTGGCCCGACGCGGACGCCGACATCAGCGGCAGCAGAAGCAGGAAGCACGCGAGCGCGATGGGCCGAACGAGCGATGCGAGCCTGGCGGTATTCCTCATGTGCACATCCTAGCGACGCTCGGAGGCCGTATCGCATCGGCAGTGCGCCGCCGATGCGTGATTCCCACGGCCGGCGGCGCCGCGGGTGGTTCGCGCACACCCGAATGACCGCTCGGGCGGAGCAAAGGTTCGTTCTTTCGAGCGGGCGTGATACGATCCCGAGCGCGCCGACATAGCTCAGCGGTAGAGCAGCTGTTTCGTAAACAGCAGGTCCTCGGTTCAAATCCGAGTGTCGGCTCCACTCCCCCAAGCGTGCTCAGGCTGACGATGCCCTGCGGGGCCGGCCGCATCGCTCGAAGACGGCTGACTTGCCTGTGGGTACTCCGTGCCCGATCGGACCCGAGGCGTTCCCGGCCATCCCGACGACTGGCCTTTGACCTAAGCTTCTGACGGTTTGCGCTAGCGGACGAGGGTGGGAACGAGCAGATGAGGGTCCTTCACGGCGTTTATCGGCGCGTATTCCTGCTCACCGCTTTGGTCTGCATCGGGGTCTACCTGGCTGCTCCGTCGGTTGGCATACACAGCCAGCGCGTCGTCCTTCCGGCGTGCATCGCCTTGGGGGCGGTAGTCCTTGGTGCGGAGATACCGGTGTTGTTGCGCGCCAGAAGACTCACGTCGAGGGCTATGCGGCTCTCCGCGGCCGGGCGGATGGACGAAGCGATCGCTGCCTACGACGAGTTCGTTGAGCGCTTCTGCAACGACCGAGACCTGCAGTCAGCGGTGGCCTGGGCTCTGTACAGCAAGGGCTATGACCTCGATCGACTGGACCGATCAGAAGAGGCGCTGGCGGCTTTCAGCGAACTCATCACCCGGTTCGGCGACCAGAAGGAGCCGGCGCTGCAGGCGAGAGTGGCGCAGGCGCTCTATGCCAAAGGCGGCAGCCTGAAGAAGCTCGGGCGCGACGAGGAGCAGGTATCCACCTACCGGGAACTGATAGACCGGTTCGGCTCGAGTTGGGAATCGTCCACCCGAGACGCGATCGCGCGGGCGCTCGCCAGCGAGGGTCTGTCTCTGGCGCGGCGGGGTCGATTCGAAGACGCGATCGCAACCGCCGACGAGGTCGTACGGCGATTCGGCGATGCGCCGCGACTACGGCTTCGCGTTCAGGTCGCCGAAGCACTCAGGAACAAGGGCTGGTGGCTGTGCGAACTCGAGCGTTGGGATGAGGCGCTGGCAGCCTTCGATGACATCCTTTCGAGGTTCGGACGGGCCAAGGAATCGGATTTCCGCGTGGTCGTTGCCAGGGCTTTGTGGAACAAGGCATGGACGCTGAGCAAGTTGGGTCGAGAGGACGGCACCGCGGCTGTCTGCGACGAGATCATTGCTCGTTTCGGCGACGACAACGATGCCGAGATCAGATCATCCGTAGCCTCCGCATTGGCGGGCAAGGCGTTGCTGGCGAATGGCCCTGATGGCAACGCCGACGATTCCGAGTCGTACTACAAGCGTGCAATCGAAGCGGACCCGCAGGATGCCGCGGTTCTTGGGGGTTACGCGACGTTCCTGAACAACGTCCGCCACGACCCGGACGCCGCGGAGACGTACTTCAAGCGGGCGATAGAGGTTGATCCCACTCACGCCTATAACCTGGGCGCCTACGCGTTCCTCCTGGCCGACTTCCTAGACGCTCCGGACCGAGCAGCGAGTTTCTACAAGAGGGCTATAGAAGCCGACCCGACGAACGCCGACAACCTCGGCAACTACGCCGTCTTTCTGAATGACCAGGAAGACCCTGAAGGCGCCGAGCGTTACTACCGACAGGCGATCGAGGCCGACCCGAAAGGCGTCAATAACCTGGGCAACTTCGCGCGCTTCCTGGCCTACGCACGCCACGATAACGAAGCGGCTCAGACGTACTTCGAACGGGCGATAGAGGCAGACCCGGACAACGCTCACAACCTGGGCGCCTACGCGAGCTTCCTGGCCCACGCTTGCCACGATGCAGACCGGGCAGAGCCTTACTACATACGCGAGGTCGCCGCAGAACCGGATACCTCGTGGCACCTGAACAACTACGCGTTGTTCCTCCACCACGACCGTCACGATTTCGACCGGGCCGAGGACTACCACAGGCGCGCCGTCAGGGCCGACCCTGGGTACGCGTTCGCACTCGGCACCTACGCGGATTTCCAGAACCTGGCCCGCCGCGATGTAGAAGCAGCTGCGGAGTGCTACCAGCGCGCGATCGAGGCAGACCCGTCCGACGCCGACTTTGTTGGCAACCTCGCCGGCCTGCAGCTGGCGAACGGCAAGGTCGAAGAGGGTCTGGCGCTCGTTGCCCGTGCCAAGGATCTAGGACCTGGGCCGGGACTTCGGCTGGAACTGGCCTTCTATGACTACGCCCATGATCCGGATCCCCCGCATCGGCAGGCAGGCCTCACCAGCGTCAAGCAACTACTGCGCGATGGTGTTCGCTCGCCTGATTGGCCGCTCGATCGGAACGCAGACGAAGCGAAACGCACCGGTCATCCAGAACCGGAGTTTCTCGCGATGTTGGCCGGCGTCATCAGTGGCACCGCCGAAATCACCGCCCTGGACAAGTTCGACGCATGGACCAACGCCTGACCGGGTGACTCCCGAACCGGTGCTAGCCCCTTACAGGACCGCCGAGTTCGATTGCTTCCTGCTCTCCCACGCGGCCGAACCTTTGGCCATTGGCCCGGGTCTCACCTCTGAGCGACGCTATAGTCCGCACGAGAGGCGGACGGAGGAGAGGGCGAATGAGGGTGCTGAGGCAGGCGAAAGACCTCGGAGCCGAACGAACGCTGGCACTCGCGGCGACCATCGCCGACGATTTCGGTCGGGCGGGGTGGACGTTGTCGGACTACAGCTGGCTGGTGATGGCGCCCGAGGAGGACTCGGTCATGGAGCTGGCGTTCGAGTCTGTGAGCGCGGACGCGGTCGCGCCGCCGGAAAGGGCGGGATCGGGCCAGGCGCTCGAGTCTCCGGGTCAGGCGGCGTTCCTCCTGACCGTAGTCGCACCGTGCGTCCTGCTGGCCGCACTTGTCCTGCTCGCGCTGCTGGGGCGGCGGTAGCCATGTCGGAGCACCGGACCACCGAATACGCCGCGGGATCCGAGTACAACGCTGGCATCGTCGTTGAGCCTATCAATGCTCGCCTGCGGGAGGCCGGCTGGCGCGTGGTCTCATCGGTCTGGTCGGATAGGGTGCCGGGCTACTGGGAGGAGGCGGCCAAAGGCCGAATCTGGGCGCACGCGTCCTCGGGCGGCGCGCTCACGGTCACTTACGAGCACGACCCGGACCTGCCCGTCCTGCCGTCGTTGCGGGCGGCGATCGAGGCTGCCGCGATCTCCCGGCCGGACGTCGAGGAGGCGGTGCGCCAACTCGCCCAAGTGGCGCTGCACACTCATCTCCCGATCGGCCAGGAGGACAGCTTCATGGACGCTCTGTCGCCCCGCCAGACGTTCATGGGCGAGTATCTCGCCCGCCGTCTGGAGCTCAGCCCCGAGCTCACCGAGGCGTACCGGGCGCTTCCGGCGCTTCTCCGACTGGAGATGGAACGGACGGACGCGGATGCCTTCCTCGAGGTCTTCGCGACCCAGGACGTCAGCTCTGCCGTACCTCGAGCAACGCCTTGATGGCCGCCTGGAACGAGCCCGAGTAGCTTTCCCAGAAGAACGTCTGCTTACCTGCCGGGGTATCCGCGGGCACGTTGTACACCATCGCCAGACGGACGCTCGTGCGCGGGGCGATCTTCCATCCCATGGCCGCGCAGTTCAGCACGTAGACGAAGCCGCCGGCCCCGTCGTGGTCGAGCGCGCCCGGGAGCGACTGGGAGTAGCCCGGGCACGGGTCCAGCGAGGCCACCGTGTCGCCGGTGTTGGTGAGCACGATCGAGTAGGTCATCGTCTGACCCGCAACCGCGAAGTCAGGAAGGTCGATTTCGGTCGCTTCCACCTGTGCCGGTGTTGTGGTTTCGGTCGAGGCGACGGCAGGGGCATAGGGCTGGAACGGGAAGACGGTCATCGTGCTCGCGGCCGCGCCATCTGGTATGCACGCTCCGGTGATCGCCTGGGCAGTATCCACCGGCGCCCCCATGGCGCCGGACCAGATCTGGATCGTCACGCTGGCCGGCTTGGTGAAGTCCGGCGCGCAGATGGATCCGAAGCCGACCTCCACCACGGCCTGCTCGCCCGGTGCCAGAGTGACCGATCCGGCGGCTATGTCGGCAGGTTGAAAGGGCAGCGCCAGTTCGTGCCCACCCTGCTCGACGGCCACATATGGGGCACCGACCAGGTAGCAGGCAACCGAGCCGGCGTTCGTCAACAGGATCTGGATTTCGTTGCCGGCGGATCGGCCCCACGGCTGCGCAACCGCAGAGAACTTGAGGTTTCGTGCCGCGCACTGTTCAACCTGCGGCCGCGCCGGGGTGCCCGGGGACGGCTTCGCCGCGGGTGTGGGCGTGGCATCCGTCCAGGCGATCACCGGCAGGTTGGGCGTCGGCCGGTCCGGCGCCGAGGACGGAGGCGAGCTTGTCTGCGTCGATGCGGCGATCGTGGATCCGGGACTGCGGCCGCTGGATCCCGACGACTGGCCCACAACGTACTTCGATGCACCCGCGGCGGTGATCATCAGCCCAACGGCGATTGTCAGAGCCACACCGACTCTCAGGTGGCTTGTGCCCGAAAGCCTCACCCGATACTCGGATCCGTCGGCCCCACGCGTGTGGTCCCGTCCGGCGCCCTCATCCCTCATCGCCTTGCTTCCCTCCGTACGGACCTACCAAGACGAATCCCGGCCGACGTATGGGGCGGTGGGAGCGGCTGTAGGATAGAGACGCCGAGTCGCGCGCGTCCGCCTGGCGAAACGCGGCCGCCGGCCGGGGTCATGGAGGGAGGTCCGGCGTGAGCTACAGCCTTGTCGAACAGATCGGCAAGGGTGGCATGGGCGTTGTCTGGAAGGCGCGCGACGACGAAACCGGCCAGATAGTCGCCTTGAAGCTGCTCCGCGACGGGCACTCCGACGATCCCGAGTACCGCAGGCGTTTCGAGCATGAGCTCGCGATCGCCTCTCGCATAACGTCGCCCCACGTAGTCAAGGTCCTGGGCTACGGGGAGCGCGAGGGTCAACCGTACATCGCCTTCGAGCTGGTTGAAGGCACGTCCCTCCGTCAGATGATCGCCGATTACGGGCCGTCCACGTGGCCCGCTGCCCGGACGATCCTGCTGCAACTTGCCGAGGGCCTGGCGGACGCTCACGCCGCGGGCGTCGTCCATCGCGACGTGAAGCCGTCCAACATCTTGATCGATGACGCGGGCACGGCGAAGCTCGCCGACTTCGGCATCTCGCGGGCCGCCGACCTGACGCGGATGACGCGAGCAAGCGGCCTGATGGGGACGCCGGCGTACCTTGCGCCCGAGGGACCGTTGGATGCGCG
>Ga0302323_100002954_pt1 | contig 13812 bp, 6 predicted proteins | sample Fen_T0_3_FD_201950 | JGI IMG/M metagenome (GOLD analysis project Ga0302323, IMG submission 201950) | Peat permafrost microbial communities from Stordalen Mire near Abisko, Sweden - Fen_T0_3 | ecosystem: Environmental > Terrestrial > Soil > Wetlands > Permafrost | place: Sweden: Abisko... | reverse complement strand
TGAAATTAACCCGCCAAAAGTGATGATTATTGCACCTTATACTTCTGAAGAAGGACAGGTTTTCCTTGAATCGGCCACCCCAAACATTGCAATTCAGGGGAAAATTTCAGATGAGAGTCCGATTAAATCCATTACTGTGGGGAATTTTACCGCAAGCTATAATCCTAATGAATTGAATCCTGCATTTACTGCTACTTTAGATGTTTCCAACCTGAACAAATTTACAGTCGTTGCTGAAGATATATATGGGAACAGGAAGGAAACCGAGTTTGTACTAAACAGGGAAGGAGCAGGCATTGCTTCAACCAATCCCATGGGAAGGACCTGGGTAGTATTTATTGAGAATTCAAGTTATGAAACCTTTGCAAGCCTTGACGGACCTATCAAAGATATAAGTACAATGCAGCGTGCGCTTGCCAATTATCAGATTCATAACATTATTCATAAAAAAGACATGACCAAAGCGGAAATGGAAAGATTCTTCAATATCGAACTCCGCGACCAGGTAAAAAAGAATCAGGTAAAATCATTGATGGTTTACTATGCCGGCCATGGCAAATATATTAATGATGTAGGTTACTGGATCCCGGTTGATGCAAAACGTGATGATGAATTTACCTATTTCAATATCAATGCTTTAAAAGCCGGATTGCAGGGCTATAGTGATGTTGTTGTTCATACACTTGTTGTCTCTGATGCCTGCGAATCGGGCCCTGGTTTTTATTCTGCTTCACGTGCTGCCAATGATGCCCCAACCTGCGACAATGCCCAGGTGGCTGGTGCAAAATCAGCACAGGTATTCTCTTCAGCAGGCGAGGCATATGAACTTGCTGCTGATAACTCAAAGTTCACGGCGACTTTTGCCAATACTCTGATGAACAACAAGAATGCCTGTATTCCAATTGAAACCATTGTTAAATCGGTTACAGCAGCTGTAGCTTCAGATAATAAAGGACAGAAACCAAAATTTGGCAGAATTCAGGGGCTGGAGGATATGCTGGGGACATTCTTCTTTATTTCGAAATAGACACTGATATGTCAGCCATTACTTTTAATAAATGCCAGGCAAAATCAATTGTCTGGCTTATTCTTTTATTATCTGTTAGTTTGTTACCTGCTGACGCCCAGAAATATTTCTTTGACAATTACAGTATCAAACAGGGGCTAAGTGAACAGAAAGTTTATTCCCTTCTCCAGGATTCAAAAGATTATATCTGGCTTGGTACTGCAAATGGGCTTTCACGATTTGACGGCAAGAAGTTTGAAAATTTTACTTCACGCGATAATCTTGCCTCAGGAGGAGTTAAATCTATATTCGAGGACTCATCAGGCTATATCTGGTTTGGGCATATAAATGGCGGAGGAATATCGCGTTACAATGGCCAGATCTTTGAGCAGGCAGCTTTTGATTCATTAAAGATTACAGGTGATATCACAAGTATTGTACAGGTCAAAAATAAAATCTGGTTTACCTCTACATCAGACGGGGCAATTCAGGCTGACTTTCCGGTAAGAGACATTAAACATATTAAGGCTAAGCAGTTCAGAGGAAAAGAGGGTCTTAGCGACCAGATTTACGGATCGAAATTAACACGGGATGGGTCATTTATATGTATTGCAGATGTGGGACTGAGAAAGTATAAATCGGATGAGAATAAATTCGAAAATTATCGCATGCCCCATCTTACAACCTATTTTAATACAACATGTCTGCTCGAAGACAGGAAAGGCAATATCTGGTTTGGTACCTATAACGGAGGGATATATAAATATATAATGTCCGAGAGCCGAATGGAGGTAATTGACCTTCCGAAAAAAGGGATTTCGAGTAACTGGGTATATTGCTTAACTGAGGACAGAAAAGGCCGTATCTGGGTTGGTACCTTTGGCGGGGGAATCGCTGTTTTTGAAGGAAATACTATGCGTAAGTTTAACGCTGAGAATGGTCTGAAAGCTTCTAAAATATACGATATCATTGAAGATGTAGAGGGAAATATTCTTATAGCTGACCAGGACAACGGACTCACAATTTTCAAGGGAGAAGCATTTGAAACTATTAATGAAAAAGAGATACTTCCCGATCCGAATGTCAATGCAATTTACCACGATTTAACAGGTGCTGTATGGTTTGGCACAAACGCAGGTATTACCAGATATTACAGGGGGGACGAAAAAAAAACATTGTTTTATAATAGGAAAAACAATTCAATTTACGACGATATCAGATTTTTCAGGGAGGACAGGGATGGCAATTTATGGATAGGCGCAAATGAAGGAGGAGTGATCCTTTTTAACATGAAAAGTTCCCGGTTTGAAGCCCAGCCTTATATCAATTCAATTCTTTATCAGGGCGGACAGGTGAAAGCTATGGAAATAGACAGGGAAAACAACCTCTGGATCGGAACTGTTGACGGGTTGGCTGTTGGAACAATAAATCAAGAGAATTTCCAGAGATATACTATACTCGACAGCTTAACAGTATCCACTATAACTTCGCTCTATTGTGATCCTGTTGGTGATATGTGGATAGGAACTGAACCAAGGGGCAAAAAGCCTGGACTTATCAGATATAATTCTGCTAAAAAAGATTTTAAACAGGTTTCTGCTCTTCCGGGGATAGTTCCTAAGACAATGGTCATGGATAGCAAGGGGGTTTTATGGATCGGAACAGGGCAAGGACTACTCGCACTCAGAAATGATTCGATAATTTCCACAATAACACAGGATGAAGGGCTTCTCTCAAATAATGTCAACCTCCTGGCTACCGGGGATGATGGTAGTATCTACGTCGGGACAAACATCGGATTAAACAGGTACTTCCCTGATACAAAAAGAATATTTTCCTATACTGAAAGAAATGGATTTACCGGTATCGAAACCAAACCAAACGCAGTGTTTAAAAGCAATTCTGGCGACTTATGGTTTGGTACAGCGAATGGGGCAACCCATCTGAACCCTGTCGTTACATCTGCAGTGAATCTTGAACCGCTCACACATCTTATGGATATGAGGGTTAACTATGAATCCCGCGAAATGACTCCCGGATTAAAGTTAAATTATAATGAAAGATCCATACTGTTCGACTATTACAGTATCTGTCTGACAAACCCCGATATTGTTAAATATAAGGTGAAGCTTGACGGAGCCGATGAAGACTGGCGACCAGTAACAGATCAGACAAGGGCGATATATTCTATTTTACCTCCAGGGAAATATACCTTTAATGTTATTGCCAGCAACAGCCAGGGAGTATGGAACCAGATACCAGCCAGATTTCACTTTGTAATAATGCCGCCCTATTACCTTACATGGTGGTTTATACTTTTCATAATAGTATTAATTATTATAATTATTGTGATCTATATTAAGATCAGGGAACAAAGCCTGATAAGAGAGAAGGTATTTCTTGAAAGAAAGGTTAAAGAAAGAACCGCCGAAGTTGTTCAGAAGAGTATGGAGATTGAAGAGAAAAACAGAGATATAACTGCAAGTATCAGATATGCTGAACGTATCCAACGGGCGATGCTCCCAAAAGAAGATACCTTTAAAGAAACATTTGTACTTTTCATGCCAAAAGATATAGTAAGCGGTGACTTTTATTGGATGTACGATAATGGGGACTGGCAGTTTATTGCTGTAGTTGACTGTACAGGGCATGGTGTTCCTGGAGCGTTTATGTCGATCATCGGGCATAATTCTCTGAACAAAGTTGTAAGGGAATATGGTTACACGCGCCCTTCTGCGATTATAGATCAGCTCAATAATGAGGTTATGAAGGCTCTTATGCAGCGTCATGAGAAAGCCATAACTGATGGGATGGACCTTGCCCTTATTGCTTTTAATAAGAAAAATTTTACACTTGAATTTGCAGGAGCATTCAACCCTTTGTATGTTGTAAGAAAAGGGGAGGTATTTCATTACAGAGGTGACAGAAGCCCAATTGGGATGTCTTCAGTAAATGAAAAAAGGAATTATACTAACCAGCTGATTGATATACAACCCGGAGATATGCTGTATATGTGTTCCGATGGTTATGCCGATCAGTTTGGATCAGAAGCTGTTAAGAAATATAAGTCGGCAAATGTTAAGAAACTCTTATCGGAGATATGGCATCTTCCTGTGAATGAACAAAAAAACAGGCTCGAAAAAGAGATACTCGATTGGAAAGGCGATCTTGACCAGGTTGATGATATCCTGTTTGTTGGTACAAAAATACCTGAAAATTAAATTTTTGCAATGCTGCGCGGGTCATGATGCCAGCCATTTTTCTTACCCAGCAGATCCATGACTTCTTCAACCGTCCCGGCGACTTCCCACATTCCTTTGTGCTCATATCTGAGAAAATTTCCGGCTATCATATGCTCCATAAAATCAATAAATGATTTATAGAAATTGAGCGTATTGAGGATAATGATCGGACCTTTATATAATCCTAGCTGCTTAAGAGTCATTGCCTCAGTTAATTCTTCAAGTGTCCCGACACCTCCGGGTAATGCCACGACAGCATCTGCCATTTCGAACATCCGCTTTTTTCTTTCGCCCATATCTGAAGTAAGTATCATCTCATTTACTGCAGAATGATCCCATCCTTCATCCTTCATGAAGGAGGGAATAACTCCTGTAATCTTTCCTCCATTTTCAAGAACTGCATCGGCTAGTTTTCCCATCAGACCAATACCGCCGCCTCCATATACAACATCCAGTTTTGCCAGTGCAAGAAGTGTTCCCAGCCTTGATGCAGCAATAGCATATTCATTATCAATTCGGCTGCTTGATGAGGCAAAGATGCAGATTGTCATAAGGGATTATTAAAAAGGCCGTTCCAGATTATCTGAACGGCCATATATTTAAATTTTGGTAATTAAAGGAGTGCGTTCAGTTTTACTACAAAGTTACTCTTGGGAACAGCACCTACCTGTTTATCAGCTATTTTACCATCCTTGAAGAAAAGGATAGTCGGAATATTTCTGATGCTGTATTTGGCAGCCACGGAAGGACTACTGTCTACATCGCATTTTACAACAAGGGCTTTGCCTTCGTATTCATGTGAAATCTCATCCATTATCGGTCCAACCATTCTGCAGGGTCCGCACCACTCAGCCCAGAAATCCACCAGTACAGGTTTATCAGATTTAACAACTATATCCTCGAAGTTCATATCATTTACCTCTATTGCCATAGCATAAAATATTTTAAAGTAATAAAAATAATCAGATGCAAAGATAGCTAATTAACCTTAAACTCAATACCCGGATGGTCTTCAAGATAGGAGAGAAGCTCATTATTCAATCTTACCCGGTAAGTTCTTGAGAACATCGGAAGTGAGATTTTATCATCAGGATCTATGAATAAAAATTTGAGTTCGGTTTCCCCTTTGTGCTCATTTATAAGTCTTTTCAGATTATTTATCATTTCATTATCGATATTCTCAGGGTCGATTTTGAGAGTGACAGATTTGACAAGTTCATCCTTAACACTTGATAACAGATTTATGGTTTTAATCTTGAATTCAATTTCTTCTTCCTTGAATCTCCGTTTCTGAACTCTCCCTTTTACAAGAAGATAATAACCGACTATAAAAAATTTACTGTTTTCCAGATAGTCTTTGTCAAAAAGCATGAAACGGAAGGAATCGGAATAGTCCTGTAAAGTAAAAGAACCATAAGGCTTTCCGTTTTTTCCAATACCGGTTCTTACTTCAGCCACCATTCCTGCAACTGTAACATCACGGTCAAGATATTCACGCAGGTTCTGAAGATCTGCGAGCGTTGCGGTTGTGAAGGTACTGATCTCCAGTTTAAAATCATCGAGAGGATGAGATGAAAGATAGATACCTATTACCTCTTTTTCCCTGTTTAGCTTCTCAAGTTTTGGCCAATCAGGGCAATAAGCTGCCTCTGGTTTTATCATGTCAAATCCACCTGTTTCGCCAAAAAGGGACTGTTGACTCGAGGACTTCACACTCTTTGAATTATTTCCGTACCTGATAAGACTTTCTATGAAACTCGATCCTTTGGTATCGAGAGAAAAATACTGAGCCCTGGTTATCGTTGAGAAGCAATCAAATGTTCCCGCTACCGCCATCGCTTCAAGATTTTTCTTATTCAGGGAATTGAGATTTACTCTCTCTACCAGATCGTAGATATCCTTATATAATCCATTCTTTTCCCTTTCATCAATGAGCTGCAATACAGCGCTCTCTCCAACTCCTTTGATAGCTCCGAGACCGAATCTTATATTCCCGTCCTTATTTACAGTGAATTTCAGATTACTCTCATTTATATCTGGTCCAAGAACTTCCATTCCCATCCTTCGGGTCTCATCCATAAAAATTGTAATCTTCTTTATATCGCTGATATTACGGCTTAGAACTGCGGCCATATATTCAGCAGGATAATTTGCTTTCAGAAAACCAGTCTGGTAAGCAATGAGAGCATAACAGGTAGAATGTGATTTATTAAACGCATACTGGGCAAAGGCTTCCCAGTCGGACCATATTTTATTTACAACATCCACATTATAACCCTTCTTTGAACATCCCTCCTGGAATTTAAGTTTCATTTCATCCATTATAGAACGTTTCTTTTTACCCATCGCCTTTCTGAGGGAATCGGCTTCACCCTTGGTAAATCCTGCGAGTTCCTGTGACAATAACATCACCTGTTCCTGGTAAACGGTGATTCCGTATGTATCGTCAAGATATTTTTCCATTACAGGAATGGGATAGTCGATCTTTTCTGTTCCATGTTTACGCCTGATAAACTTTGGAATATATTCCATTGGTCCGGGACGATACAGGGCATTCATTGCAATAAGATCTTCAAGCCTGTTTGGTTCGAGGTCTCTCAGGTATCTTTTCATCCCGGTTGATTCGAACTGGAATATACCGGTTGTCTCACCATTACTGAAGAGTTCAAAAGTTTTTTTATCTTCAAGAGGCAGGTCATCAATGATTATTTCTATGCCTTTTGACTTTTTAATATTATCTGTTGCATCCTTAATAATTGAGAGTGTCTTCAGCCCAAGAAAATCCATCTTCAGAAGACCGACGGATTCTACGTGGCTTCCATCATACTGAGTGGCATAGAGATCTGTATCTTTTGCAGTACATAGCGGGATATAATTATCAAGTGAATCTTTCCCGATTATTATTCCACAAGCATGAACTCCTGTCTGCCTTACTGAACCCTCAAGTACCTCAGCATATTTCAGAGTCTGCGCTATCAGTTTATTAGTGGATTCTCTTTCACGTGCAAGTTCGGGCACTTCCGCGTATGCCTCTTTAATAGTTATTCCGGGTCTTTCAGGAATGAGTTTGGCGAGCCTGTCAGCATCCTGCAATGGTAATTTCTGTACCCTGGCAACATCACGTATTGCCATTTTTGCAGCCATCGATCCGAAGGTAATAATATGAGCGACCTTGTCGTGACCGTATTTATTTACCACATACTTGAGTACTGACTCTCTTCCGTCTTCATCAAAATCGATATCAATATCTGGCATCGAAATACGGTCGAGATTCAGAAAACGTTCAAATAGCAGACCATATTTTATCGGATCTATATCGGTGATTTTCAGGCAATATGCTACAGCTGAGCCGGCGGCAGATCCCCTCCCCGGTCCAACAGAGACCCCCATCTCCCGTGCAGCCCGGAGGAAATCCTGTACAATAAGAAAGTAACCTGGGAATCCCATTTTGGCTACCATTTCCAGTTCAAAATCAAGCCTTTCAGTTTGTTCTTTTGTAAGGGCCCCCCATCTGTTTTCAGCTCCCTTATAGGTAAGGAACTTCAGATACTCATCTTTATCGATGAAACCTTCAGGAAGTTCAAATTCCGGCATTATCGGATCGTGGTCGAGCTTATATTTTTCAATTTTTGCAACCAGCTCTGTCACATTATCTATTGCTTCCGGTACATCGTTGAAGATAGTTCGCATCTCAACTTCACTCTTAATATATTCCTGTTTTGAATATCTTAATCTGTTAGGGTCATCAATATCTTTTGCTGTATTTATACATATCAGTCTGTCGTGTGCTTCAGCATCTTCTGCATTTATGAAATGAACATCATTTGTTGCGATCAAGGGGATATTATATTTGGCAGACAGCTTTTTAAATGCTTCTATTACCTTTTGCTGAAGGGGGAAAGCTGAGCGGTCCGCATCCGGATCATAGGTCTCATGTCTCTGTATCTCAAGGTAAAAATCTTCACCGAAAATGTCAATGTAACTTTTCAGAGCCGCCTCGGCACCGGTCATTGTTCCGTTTAGTATTTCATCCTGGACTTCACCAGCCAGACAGGCAGAAGAGGCAATAAGTCCTTCTTTGTATTTAATTAATAGTTCTTTATCAATTCTGGGCTTATAGTAAAAGCCTTTTATCCAGGCAGTTGAAACTAGTTTAATAAGATTCTTATAACCTATGAGGTTCTTGGCGAGCAGAATCAGATGATCTCCCGAGCGATCTTCTTTCCCACTTACATCGCTGATAGATCTTTTTGCAACATAGATCTCACATCCTATGATTGGTTTTATCCCCTTTTTGATAGCATAGTTATGAAATTCTTTGACACCAAACATGTTGCCATGATCGGTGATGGCAATAGCGTCCATTCCCAGTGTTTTTACCCTGTCCATCAACAAAGGGATATTTGATGCTCCGTCGAGTATAGAATATTGAGTATGAACGTGTAAGTGTGCGAAACCTGCCATAGATTGAGCTTAAAAAATTCTTTTATACATGTTCACAAAAATAGTCAAAATAGATTTAAGATCGGACGGGTCTGCTCTTCATTAATAAAATATTCCGTTAGATACATTTTAACATTTGTAAAGCCAAATCTGCATTTTGTTGAATGAATGAAAAACAATAAAGTCATTTGGTTTATATTGTTAACTGCGACCCTTTTGCTTATTGTTTAAACAAGGAATTAGATAAATCCTTGAAGTTTTAATTACTAATCTAACTTAAATGCTATGAGAAAAATTCTCTTATTTTTTTTAATTTTTTGCGGGTTCATACAATTTGTAAATGCCCAGCAAAAAACAATTACAGGCACTGTAACCGGGGCTGTTGACGGACAGCCCGTTATCGGGTGTACAGTGCAGTTAAAAGGTACTACAACCGGTAATGTAACAGATGTAAACGGTAAATATACCTTAACAGCTCCCCAGGCTGCTTCAACTATTGTTTTTTCTTACATAGGTATGAAGAAACAGGAAGTTGAGATAGGTGGTCGTACTGTTATTGATGTCAGATTGGAAGCTGATATAAAGGGATTAGATGAAGTAGTTGTTACTGCTCTTGGCATATCAAGGGAGAAAAAGGCCCTGGGGTATGCTGTCCAGGATGTAAAAAATGAAGTAATTGAACGAACTGGTAATTCTGACCTTTCAGGTGCGATGCAGGGCAAACTTTCAGGAATTGACATTAAACCTTCAAGTGGTATGCCGGGAGCTTCCTCCCAGATTACTATTCGCGGTGCCCGCTCTTTTACCGGTAACAATAACCCTCTCTATGTTGTAGATGGTATGCCTATTTCTTCCGGTTCTGATATTCAGTCAGGAGCCGGAGGTGATTTCTCACTTGCAGGAGATGGTGTGACGGGATCAGACATTTCTAACCGTGCGATGGATATTAACCCTGCCGATATTGAAAGTATCAATGTCCTTAAAGGCCAGGCAGCAGCAGCTCTTTACGGCATCCGGGCCTCCAACGGAGTTATTGTAATTACAACTAAGAGTGGCCGGGGAAATGCGATCGGGAAACCGGTAATATCTATTTCTAACACAAGCAGCTTTTCAGAGGTTTCACGTACACCTGATTATCAGTCTACCTATGCTCAGGGTCTTTATGGCAATTATGTACCAAATTCTTCAAGCTCATGGGGTCCTAAAATCGTTGATCTTCCGGATGACCCTACATACGGCGGAAATGCCAACGGCCATCCGGGAAAATTTAATGTTCCCCAGCTGACATTAGCTGGGATTGATCCCTGGGTTACTCCGCAAGTATTTAACAACTGGGGCGACTTTTTCAGAACAGGTATTTCTGTTACTAATAATATCAATGTAAGCCAGGCAGTGGAAACCGGAAATTTTGCTCTGGGTTTAAGTCAGACATCTCAGAGTGGCATAGTTCCTTCAACGGGTATGAATCGCTGGAATGCCAAAGCATCTGCTGAAAGAAAGTTTAATAAGAATTTCACTACTGGTTTCAATGCAAATTTTTCTAAAACTGATATTGATAAATTGCCTTCAGGCAATGATACTCCGATTGCTGGTGCAATAGGTGCACCCAGAAGTTATAATCTGAAAGGATATCCTTATAATGTTCCTGGCGATCCCTATACCGAGATATATTACCGGGCCACTACTTATTATGACAATCCATATTGGGCTGTCAACCATTATCACTTTAATGAAAAAACAGACCGGTTTTTTGGGAATGGGTATATTGATTATAAAGCCAAAATGAGCGAATCTATGAATTTAAAAGTCCACTATCAGCTAGGAATCGATTCATATACAACACATTTTCAGGATGTCTTTGATTATGGGCGAAATGGAGGCACTGGGATGTTAGATAACTATGGGATATCATCATCAACAGTTAATTCGCTTCTGATCCTTAATTATGATTGGAAGATCCAAAGTAATCTGAACTTCAATGCTATGATAGGGAATGAGTTTAATCACGGTAATTATAAGACTTATTCCGAACATGGTGAGGACTTTAATTTTGGTGGTTGGTCACATATCCGGAATGCCAATATAGTCACAGGAAATGAATCTAAAAATGAGGATCGTACTGTCGGCTTTTTTGGGAGTTTATCCTTAGATTGGAAATCAATATTTTTCTTGAGTGCAACTGGCAGAAACGATGTTGTTTCAACAATGCCGACAAATAACAGAACTTTCTTTTATCCTTCTGTTTCATTAAGTGTGTTGCCATCTGAATTAGATATTATAAAGAATAGCAGGTGGATTTCGTTTGCCAAACTACGTCTATCATATGCTGAGGTAGGACAGGCAGGTACATATGTGAAAAACTATTTCACAACACCCAACTATGGAGGAGGTTGGTGGTCAGGCTCTCCGATCCAGTATCCTATTGGCGGAATAAGTTCCTATATACCTAATAATATTCAATATGACCCCAATTTAAAACCTCAGAATACTAAATCATATGAAATTGGGACAGAGCTGAAATTCTTCCATAATCGTTTTGGTATTGATTATACTTTCTCACGGCAGAATGTGGTAGATCAGATATTTTCTGTGCCACTTGCAGCTTCAGCAGGTGCTTATGCACTGGTAATGAATGGAGGAAAAGTGCATACTGTGGCGCATGAAATGGTATTATATATTTCCCCCATTGCCGGTAATAATTTTAAATGGGATATAAATTTTAACTTCTCGAAAATTGACAATTACGTTGACGCGCTGGCTCCTGGTGTTGAGAATATCTTTTTAGGAGGTTATACTACTCCACAGGTCAGGGCAGGTATCGGAGCCAAATATCCTGTAATTTATGGAACTTCATATGTTCGTGATACGAAAGGTAATATTGTAGTTGAAGATGACCCTGGCTCAACATATTATGGCATGCCAAAGATTGGTGGAAATGCTGTGATTGGCTCAGTACCTCCTGATTTTATATTAGGAGCCACCAATTCTATCACATTTAAGGGTTGGTCATTGAGTGCTACAGCAGAATGGAAAAATGGAGGGAAGATGCTCTCTGGAACCAATTCATCACTCGAATTTTATGGCTTAACGAAAATAAGCGAAGACCGCACATCAACTTTTATCTTCGATGGTGTAAAGCCTGATGGTACTAAAAATGATATTGCCAGAGGAGGACCTTCTGATCCACGTGCTCTTCAGGATTTGTATCAAAACGTACTAAGTAATATTGATGAGGAGGCTGTTCGTGATAATTCATTTGTGAAGATGCGTGAACTTTCATTGAGATATAAACCTTCAAAAAAGTTGTTTAGATCAGTTGATTTAGGAGTTTCTGTTTTTGCACGTAACATTCTAATCTGGACAGCCCTTGCCAACTTTGATCCGGAATCCAGCCAGGGGAATACAAACATGGGAGGATCCTTTGAGCAATGGTCATTGCCTCAGACAACTAGTTATGGTTTTAGTTTTGATATAACTTTTTAATTTAAAATATCATGAGAAAAGTAATTTATATATTTTTTGCCGGAATCCTGACCATTAATCTATGGTCTTGCTCCGAAAAAATCATGGATGATATCAATAAGGATGTGAACGACCCAACAAATATGGAATCAAGATTGATAATTACAGACTGCATGACGAGTACCTCTTTCTCTACTCTTGAGAACGATTTTACTTTTTATGCATCTGTTTATATTGAACATAATGTTGGCACTATGGGGCAGTGTTATAATGCCGAGATAAGAAGTGGTGAACCCACAGCTTCATCAACATATAACAATACATGGGTTTCTGCTTATCTGAACCTTTATAATCTGAAGGTGATTATTGATAAATGTTCTGATGGTGGTCCTGAAACCGGGAATTATCATACACTGGGTATTGCACAGATACTTACTGCATATAATCTGGCAACTCTGACGGATATGATGGGGGATATTCCATGGAGCGAAGCACTTAAGCCGGGTATAATTTTCACACCGGTAATCGATAAGCAGGCGTCAATATATGATGCAATCTTTAAGTTCCTTGATGACGCTATAGTCAATCTGGATAAAGAATCACTTTTCCCTACATTAGGAACACAGGATTTGATTTATGGTGGTGATATTTCCCTGTGGAAAAAATTCGCCTATGGGTTGAAAGCCCGTTATACTATGCGTTTATCGTTCAGAAATCCCGATTATACCAATGTTATAGCCTATGCAAATCAATCTTTTACATCAGCAACTGAACAGGCACAGTTTAATTATAACGGAAATACATCAATAAGTCCTTTTTATCGCTTTTTTCAGGATCGCGATTATTATGGAGCAAGCCAAAGTCTGCATGATAAATTAGTTGCAAGAAATGATCCGCGCGATAATGTATTTTTTATGCCTTATCCCGGAACAGGGAGTACACTTGTATTTGCACCTAACGGAATACCAAATCAGGTAGCGGGTGTATATTCAATCTCTGCAATCAGCACCATTACTGCTCCAACTTATCTCCTAAGTTATCATGAAATAGAATTTTTAAAAGCAGAAGCATACGTCAGGTTAAATAATCTGACAGATGCAGAAACTTCATTAAAGAGTGGGATAACAGCGGCATTTACCAAGGTAAATATTGGGTTATCAGCAACTTCTGCTGAAAATTATTATAATAATAATGTAAAGGGCAAATTTACTGCAAATCCTTTGTCGGAAGTGATGAATCAGAAATACCTTGCTTTTTATGAAGAAGAAGCTGTTGAAGCCTACAACGATTACAGACGATTGAAAGCGATGGGTAACAATGTTATCATTCTGGATAATCCCATGAACACAACTCAGTTTCCATTACGTTTTACATATGGATCTTCCGATGTAACTACTAACTCTAATATTCGCAATGCTTATGGCGATGGTACATATGTTTATTCGGAGAATGTTTGGTGGGCCGGGGGAACAAGATAAGTTTCATATTTAAATCATAAAACAAATTAAAATGAGAAAAATAAGAATATTTGGATCGATCATCACACTCTTTATGATATTTTTAAGTTGTGAAAAGGTCGAAGATCCGGCAGGTTTGCGGGGTAAAGCAGTAATCCCTATCATTTCCGATGTTAATCCTGCAATTTTTGATTCCAAGGAT
>Ga0302323_100002953_pt1 | contig 13812 bp, 10 predicted proteins | sample Fen_T0_3_FD_201950 | JGI IMG/M metagenome (GOLD analysis project Ga0302323, IMG submission 201950) | Peat permafrost microbial communities from Stordalen Mire near Abisko, Sweden - Fen_T0_3 | ecosystem: Environmental > Terrestrial > Soil > Wetlands > Permafrost | place: Sweden: Abisko... | reverse complement strand
ACGCAAACCGTGCCGCAGCGGTGGATGAAAGCCCATCATACTTATTCATACGGGCGGCCCCAAAAAATAAGATCGCCGCTTCGACCGCGTGAATTTTTCACTCGTCGCTCCGAGGTGTTGTGGTCTCACGAATCGGATCAAGACCGCACGGAAAGGACCGATATTATCAGTGACTTATCAATATGTTGTGTTGCCCCTCGCTACAGCCCCAGCCCAAACGATTCGCTGGAAACAGTCGGTTGCGCTTCATCTCGATCATCGCGGCCACTGCACTGTCTGTTTTGCCCTGCCACGGCGGCAGTGGTATCATGCCGTCGTCCTCAAGCGACCTCGTCGAATCGGGGGTACCGTCATTTGTCGTGCTAGGTCCGGAAGCACTCGGTCTTAGCACTGCACCGTCTGATTTGAAACTCATGCCCGACGGGCGAATCCTTGTCGTTGCGCAGCGCGAAATTTCCTTTGGCGATGGCGTGCGTTGGGAAACCTTTCGCAGTGTCGACGACAAGCAGGTCAGAACCGTGGCGGTCGATCACGACGGGAATATCTACGCTGGCATCGAAGGTACCTTTGCGCGCGTCGAGCTCGGTGAAGACGCCCGCTGGCGCCTGACGCCGGTGACGGCGTACCCCGCGGACGCCGGCCTGCAGAACACGGTCTTGCTCTACGTGGACGCCTCGCAAGACGGTTGGTACTGGAACGGTGGTTCGGGCGGCATAGTAGCGTGGCGCCCCGGAGAGCCGACTCGAACGGCAGGGCAAGTAGGCTCGATCAGCCGGGTGTTCGCGTTTGGAGGAAAAGTCTTTGCGAGCAGTAATGCCTCAGGCGAATTGTTCCGCTTGGACCCTGCGACAAACACAACCGTGCGGATTTCGCCCCCTGGCGGACTGGTCAATGAAACCGTTACCTGCTCGGCGCCCTACAGTCCCGGTATTTGTTTGGTGGGTACACTCGCCGCTGGGCTCCAGTTTTTTGACGGCGTCGCTTTGCATCCTTTTAAAACCAAGGGAATGCCAATCGATAATCGCCGCTTCAACGATCTATGCGCGATAAACGACGGGCTTTTCGCCGCCGCGGTCGATTCATTTGGCATCATCATTTTTGATCGCGACGGGCGAACTGTGCAGAAGATCGACCACAGCCTCGATCATCGGTTGGCCCGGGTGCAACGTATCCTTTATTCGACCAACGGCGTGCTCTGGGCGTTGCTCAGCGATGGTCTCGTGCGGATCGAATTTCCCTCACGCATTTCCCAGTTCGAACCACTCCTCTCAAGCGGCATCAATGGACTCAACTACGCACGCCCGCTACGCTATAAGGGCCGGCTCTGGATGTTAGCCGACGGTCAGGCCTTGCGTGGAGTCTACAATAACGCGGGCAGCCTTCAACGCTTCGAGGACGACACGCCGCCCGGCCAGTTTACCTTCGATATGACCGTCGTAGATGATGAGCTGATCGCCTCCAGCGAAACCGGCGTCTATGTTCGCAAGGACAACGAATGGAAGACGGTCGTCACGGGCGTTGCCAATGCACGGTTCGGGCTCGTCGGCACCGAACCAAGAGGCTGGTTCTATGCAGCGCGCGGTGAGATTGGCTGGATCAAAAACGAGGCTGACGGCTATGTGGCGACGCGTTACCCGGAACCCGACTTAACCGACATCTACAACGGCCTGCAGGAGCCAGGAGGTATTGTCTGGTTGGAACTCGGATTGGGCCGGCTCGGCCGGGTCGATCTCAGCACCGAACGACCCAAGCTTACGCTCCTAGGCACCGCAGACGGACTTACGAATGATTGGGTCGGTGTCTTTGTCTGGGACGGAGTCACGCGCTTTAATCTAGGCAGTCATCATTTCCGTTTCGATCGCGCCATTGGTCGGTTTTATGAGGACGAAAAATTCTCCCTCGACAACCCGGAGCTAGGCGCTACCAACGCTCGGCCAGCGCGCGACGGCTTAGGCCGGGCATGGTTTGCCAATGGGATTGGCAACACCTGCATGCTTGAGATAGACCAGGCGAGTAAACATCGGAGAGTAACCATGATGCCGGTCGGCTTTGAGGCCAACGAATTCACGATGGAAGAAAACGGCGTAGTTTGGATGTGGACCAAACGCCGACTCGTCCGCTACGACCCGGCGCTGCCCGATCCGCCGCAACAACCACTGAAGGCCGCTATCGATTTCGTGCAGTTCACCGCCACGGGGCGACACGTGTTTGCGCCAAACACAACTCTACCGCCAATCCCTTTTTCCGACAATTCGTTCGTCGTTCATTTCGACGCGCCGGCTAACCCGTTCAGTTCGCCGGTCACCTTCGAGTTCATGCTTGAGGGTAGCAACGCGCAATGGACCTCCACCGGCAGCACAGGCTCGGCCTCGTTCAACCGCCTTAAAGAAGGCGACTACGTTTTTCACGTGCGACCGGTTTCCGGAGCGCGACTAGGCGAGGAAGCCAGTCTGACGTTCACCGTTCGACCACCTTGGTTTAGGTCGAGACTGGCCTGGGTAATCTACGTCATCAGTGCCGTGAGCGCTCTCGCGTTCGCTGCCTGGGTTTCTTCGTACCTTGAGCGCCGCGAAAAAGAACGCCTTGCGCGCGTCGTCGCCGAGCGTACTCGTGAACTGCAGGCCAGCGAGGAACGCTATCGTCAGCTCAATAGCGGTCTCGAACGACGTGTGGCTGATCGCACGGCAGAACTGGGTGCAGCCAATATCTCACTCCAACACGCCAAAGAACAGGCCGAGACAGCCGACAAGGCCAAAAGTGCTTTCCTCGCCAATATGAGCCACGAGATTCGTACGCCGATGAACGGTGTCGTTGGAATGGGCCATCTCCTGCTCCAGACTCCTCTCAATTCCGAGCAGCGAGATTTTGTCGACACACTCATCCACAGTAGCGAAGGCTTGCTCACCATTTTGAACGACGTGCTCGACTTTTCCAAGATCGAGGCCGGTCAGCTGAACCTCGAGCAGATTGACTTCGACCTACAAGCTGAGCTCGAGCGAGCGATCGGTCTGCAATCCGATGCCGCTCGCAAGAAACGACTCGAGCTCGTCTTGGATATTGAAAGCAACACGCCCGCCCACATCCGTGGTGATCCGGTACGGTTACGCCAGATCATCCTTAATCTGCTGGGTAACGCCATTAAGTTCACGACCGATGGCGAGGTGGTATTGCACGTCGTGCCCGTCACGGTAAACCCGAATGTTTCGCGCCTGCGCTTCGAAGTGCGTGACACCGGCATCGGTATCGCGCCCCAGGTTCAGAAGAATCTTTTCCAGCGTTTCGTTCAAGCCGACGCCTCCACCACTCGTCAGTTCGGTGGCACCGGACTTGGCCTCGCTATTTGCCGCCGACTTGTGGAATTGATGCATGGCGAAATCGGAATCGAAAGTACCCCAAACGCAGGTTCTACCTTTTGGTTCGTCGTCGATTTCAGCATCGCTGCGCCCGTCGCTCCATCAGCGGAACCCGCGGCGTCCCTGGAAGGGCAGCGCATTCTCGTCGTCGACGACAACGCAACTAACCGTAAGGTTATGTTTCATCTGCTGAAACGTTGGGACGCCCAAGTCGAATGCGTCGACCGTGCTGCAGCGGCGGTTATCACACTTACGCAGGCCGTCACTGCAGGAAAACCCTTTGCACTGGTTTTGCTTGATCATCAAATGCCCGACATGGACGGGCTGCAGCTGGCAAAAATTATTTGCCAAGACCCGGCGCTGGGACGCCCGACTACGGTTCTGCTTAGTTCCAACGGCGACCGACTGTCCGCCGATCAAATGCATGACTACGGACTCGCCGCCTGCGATGTGAAGCCCGTACCCGTTGCCCGCTTGCGCAATACGATCCTGCGCGCACTCGGCAAATCGTCGACATCGCCCTCCAGTAAAGCGACCACGCCTCCGCCGATAGCCGCTCCAACCGCAATCGCTCAGTCGCGAATCCTGGTCGCCGAAGACAATATCGTAAACCAGAAGGTCGCGCTCCAGTACTTAAAGAATGCAGGATGCCCGGCCGATATTGTACCTAACGGCCTCAAAGCGGTCGAAGCCCTCCAACTCCATCCCTACAAACTTGTCCTAATGGATATGCAGATGCCTGTCATGGACGGCCTCGAAGCCGCCCGTGCGATTCGCAAGGCGCAGGCAGCTAAGGAACCCGGTTTCGCGCGAGAAATTCACATCGTAGCGATGACCGCCAACGCCATGTCCGGTGACCGTGAGTTGTGTCTTGCGGCCGGGATGGACGATTACATTGCCAAACCACTCACGCCCGCCGGCGTGAAGGCGGTGCTGGATAAATATTACGCGGTCCCAACCTAGTTGCCTCCACCGTGCCACTTCGATGGAGCGTGATGCGTCAGCCGCCCGCCAGCAGTCTGACGAGTGCAGGGAATATGTTCATAGAATTCGACTCTTAGCTGGGTTCTGGCTATACCTAGGATCAAGCATGGACCGAAAAGGCCGACCGAAATTGTACGGACTTATAAGTATACTGAGCCAACGGTGGTTCTCACCCCGGTCCAATTGTTTCAATCGAAACACTTGGGTCATCTTTTTTGCAGTTTTCGCGGCCACTGCCTTGATCGTGCTGCCTTGTCGAGCCGGGAGCGGAACCATGGTAGCGATACCAAACGGCCTCGTCGAATCCGGTGCCCCGTCATTCGTCGTGCTTGGCCCCGAAGCGCTCGGCCTGAGTAGTTCGCCAACCGATCTGCAACTCATGCCCGACGGGCGGATCCTCGTCGTCGCCCAACGCGAGATCTCCTTTGGCGATGGCGTGCGCTGGGAAACCTTTCGCAGCGCCGACGACAAACAGGCCGGAATGGTCGCCGTCGACCGCGATGGAAAACTCTACACGGGCATCGAAGGTGCCATGGCGCGCGTCGACCTCGGCGAAGACGCGCGCTGGCGCTTGGTTCCGGTTGAGGTATTTCCGCCCAACGCCGGCTTCCAAGGCAGAGCCCTGCAATATGTGGACGTCACCCCGGAGGGTTGGTTCTGGAACAATGGTTCAGGCCCCATCCTGTCCTGGCGCCCGGGGCAACTGCCCAGAATCGCGGGGCAGGTAGGCTCGATCGCCCGGGTCTTCACGGCAGGCAAGGAGGCTTTCGCGAGCAATAGTTCTACGGGCGAGCTATTTCATCTCGACGCTGCGACGAACACCGCCGTCAGGATTTCGCCCCCCAACGTCATCGTCAACGATGCCATCACCAGCACGACTCCTTACGGCCCCGGTATTCATTTAGTGGGGACGATCTCCGCCGGACTTCAGCTCTTCGATGGCAGCAAGTTGCAGCCCTTTACGACCCAAGGCCTGCTCGACGACAATCGCCGCATCAACGATCTTTGTGCGGTCAGCGACGGGCTCTTCGCCGCGGCGGTCGATGCCTTTGGCATCGTCATCTTTGATCGTAACGGCCGCGCCGTTCAGGTGCTTGACCGAACCCTTGATCACCGTCTCGCCCGCGTCCAACACCTCGTCTATGCCGCCAATGGCGTCTTGTGGGCGCTGTTGAGCGATGGGCTGGCGCGGGTCGAGTTTCCGTCCCGCATCTCCCGGTTCGAATCTCTACTGTCCAGTGGCATCAACGGCCTCACCTACGCGCGTCCACTCCGTTATGAAGGCCGGCTCTGGATGTTAGCCGACGGCCGGACCCTGCGCGCGGTCTACGACAACGGCGGCGGTCTTCAACGCTTCCAGGACGACACTCCCCCGGGCTTGTATACGTTTGATCTGATCGTTGTAGACGGCGAACTGATCGCCACGAGCGATACCGGTATCTACGTGCGTCAAGGCAACCAGTGGAAGACGATTGTCGCAGGTATTGTTAACGCCCGTGTCGGTTTCGCCGCTCCTCAACCCCAAGGCTGGTTTTATGCCGCACGCGGGGAGATTGGTTGGATTAAGAAGACAGCCGACCGCTACACCGTTACCCGTTTTCAGGAACCGCACTTGAGCGATGTTTTCAACGCCTTGCAGGAGCCGAGCGGTGTGGTCTGGTTAGAACTAGGGCTGGCGCGCATTGCCCGGGTCGAGTTTGGCGGCGACCGCCCCAAGCTCACCACCTACGGAAGTCAGGATGGTCTCACCAATGACTGGGTCAGCGTCTTCGACTGGGACGGCACCGCTCACTTTAATCTCAACACGCGTCACTTTCGCTTCGACGAAGCCTCCCAGCGGTTCGTTGAAGATCTAAAATTCGCCGCCGACTACCCGGAACTCGCCTCCACCAACGCCAGGCCTGCGCGCGACAACCTCGGCCGGGCCTGGTACGCTGCCAACGGAACAGGTAACACCTACCGGCTCGACATCGATGCCGCCAACAACCAACGGACCGTCACCATGCTGCCGGTGGGCTTTGAGGCGAACGAGTTTACGATGGAGGACAACGGTGTGGTGTGGATGTGGGCCAAACGTCGGCTCGTCCGCTTCGATCCTGCCCTACCCGAGCCTCCGCTCCAGCCGCTCAAGGCCGTGATCGATTATGTGCATTTCAATGCCTCGGGTCGATATGTCTTCGCCCCAAATACTTCACTACCGACAATCGCTTATGTGGACAACTCGTTTGTCGTTCACTTCTCTGCGCCGGCCAACCCGTTTAGTTCTCCGGTCACGTTCGAGTACATGCTTGAAGGCGGAAACACGCGATGGACGTCAACCGGCAGCGCAGGCTCGGCCTCGTTTACCCGCCTTAAGGAAGGCGACTACGTTTTCCATGTCCGCCCGTTGTCCGGCTCAAGAATCGGCGAAGAAGCGAGACTGGCGTTCGTGGTGCGCCCCCCCTGGTATCGCGCCCCACTGGCCTGGGCCCTCTACGTCCTGGGTGCGCTAGGCGCGGTTGCCTTTGCCGCCTGGCTCTTCTCGTACCTCGAACGGCGCGAAACCGACCGGCTCGCACGCATCGTCGACGAGCGCACTTGCGAATTGAAAGCCAGCGAGGAACGCTACCGCCTGCTCAACACCGATCTCGAACAGCGCGTCGCCGATCGCACAGCCGAACTCGGAGCGGCCAAACGCCACGCCGAGACGGCCGACAGGGCCAAGAGCGCCTTTCTCGCCAACATGAGTCATGAAATCCGCACGCCGATGAACGGCGTCGTCGGCATGGGCCACCTCCTGCTCAACACACCACTCAACACCGACCAACGCGACTTCGTCGACACCCTCATCCATAGCAGCGAAAGCCTCCTCACTATTTTGAACGACGTCCTCGATTTCTCCAAGATCGAGGCCGGACAGTTAACCTTGGAAGAGATCGACTTTGATCTCCGGGTGGAGCTCGAACGTGCCATCGGCCTGCAATCCGATCCCGCCCGCAAGAAAAGGATTGAGCTCATCCTCGACATCGAAAGCGCCACGCCGGCGTTCATTCGCGGCGACCCCGTGCGGTTGCGCCAGATCATTCTCAACTTATTGGGCAACGCCATCAAGTTCACTGCCTCGGGCGAAGTCGTACTGCACGTTGCTCCGGATAAAACCAACTCAGCCGCGTCCCGCTTGCGCTTCGCCGTGCGTGACACCGGCATCGGCATCGCACCCGAGGTTCAGAAGAACCTCTTTCAACGTTTCGTTCAGGCCGACGCCTCCACCACCCGCCAGTTTGGCGGCACCGGGCTCGGCCTCGCCATCTGCCGTCGACTGGTTGAACTGATGCATGGCGAGATCGGCGTCGAAAGCACCCCCAACGTTGGCTCCACCTTCTGGTTTGTAGTCGAGTTCGGCGTCGCTGCGCCCACCGCGCCGGTTGCCGAGCCGGCGGCTTCGCTCGATGGCCAGCGCATTCTCGTCGTCGACGACAACGCCACCAACCGCAAGGTAATGGCCGACCTATTGAAACGCTGGAACTGCCAGGTCGAATGCGTCGAAAGCGCACCTGCCGCGATTGACGCGCTCGATCGCGCCGCGACTGCCAGACAACCCTACGCACTCGTGCTGATTGACCACCAGATGCCGGGCACTCACGGACTTCAACTGGCGGACAAAATTTCCCATCAGCCCGCCCTCGGGCAACCCGCGCTGATCCTCCTCAGCTCCAGCGGCGAACGCCTAACGCCCGAACAGATGCAAGAGTACGGACTGGCCGCGAGCGACATCAAGCCCGTGCCTGTCGCCCGGCTGCACAGTATGATTCTGCGCGTCCTCGGCAAAACCACTGCGGCGCCGAACGCGACCACGGCCAGCCCAACTCCCTCCGCTCAAGCCCCGATCGAACGCCCCCGTATCCTCGTCGCCGAAGACAATCTCGTTAACCAAAAGGTAGCGCTCCAATATTTGAAGAACGCGGGTTGCCCAGCCGACATTGTGACCAACGGACGCGACGTCCTCACCGCCCTCACACAGTACCCCTACAAACTCGTGTTAATGGACGTGCAGATGCCGGTGATGGACGGCCTCGAAACCACCCGGCAGATCCGCAAGGCGCAAACCGCGCAAGAGACCGGCTTCACGCGCGAGATCCGCATCGTCGCCATGACCGCCAATGCGATGTCCGGCGACCGCGAATTGTGCCTTGCGGCGGGGATGGATGACTACGTCGCCAAACCACTCACCCCCACCAGCGTGAAGATATTCCTGGATAAATATTACACGCCGGATGCCCCGGGCCCTACCCCGGCCAAGTCTGCCTAGCGTGGTCGAGTCGACCGCAGTTTCTCCGGCCAAACTCAGGCGAAGACCCTATTACATGAACCGTCCCAATCGTATAGGCTGCCAGCGTCATGCAAATCCCTGCTTACGAAACCACCCGTGCACTCAATTTAAAGACGGTGAAAGCCGAACACGCGGCCGACACGGTTAAGCGCAAGGAGTCGATCAAGGTTGAAATACCCACGCCAGAGCCGAGTCCGAAGATCGGCGTCAATCTCAACAAGAAAGCGTAGCAAAAGACCCGCCACGAGAGCGGTTTCAGAATGACTGGGGCCGCTCGATAAGAGCGAATTGATGTAGCTGGCCTCGCTGAGGCCGGGGTTCGCAAGGTTCCGAGGTCAGTGCCCCCGGCTACACCGGTATTTGATTCGCTCTAAACAGTGGGTTTTCTTCGTTTCACGCACCCTGAGGTGCGTGAAACGAAAGTGCGCGGAGAATCTGGAAAGCCCAAGCGTCGGGTGCGACCTCTGCCCAGTGGTTTGTGCTTAGGTCCACGCCTTCCCGATTATTGCCGCACGCGTCGGCTATTTCGCCGCTAGGGCCTTGGCTTTCGGGCTGGCTTTTTTGCGCTCCGACGCACGCGTGCCACCGGCAAGCTCGTACTCATTCGAGTCAGCACCAAAGTAACCTTTGATCCCCGCACGCGCGCGGGTGGTGTTCTCGTTAAGCTGAATTGAGAGATCGTCGCGCTCGTTGCGCAGCGACGTGAGGGCGTCCTCATTCTCTTTGATCACGCCCATCACCCGGGTCAGGCGGTCCCTTTGCGCCTGATATTGCTCCAACGTCATACCCTTGATTTTGAAGTCCGGGTTAACACCCCAGACCTTCGCGATCTTGTCGGACTCATTTGTGACGATCTCTGGATTGGTCTTCGTAGACATAGCTTTTCGTATTTTGGTTTTTTGTTCATGACTTCAGGCGCGGAATGCACCGGAAAATAGTTTATTCAATCCCGCACGCACGCGGTGATACTCCGGCCGCGAGCGGCACTTCCACGCACACTGCCGAACTATGTGGGAACGCTTCCGGGTTACCTCAGGAAGTCTGCGGATCTTAGCCGCACGCGTGCGGACATGCTCCGGACCAACCCCGAGTTGAAGCGCCCGCTGTCCAGCAACCGCAAAAACATTACGGCGCCACACCCGCGACCTCCGGAACGGGTCCGCAACCTCGCAGAAACGGGCTAACCGAGCAAGGAGAACCTCTGCATCCACTCCAAGTGAAATAAAGGAAACCTTATTCATGGGGGTTAATAAAAAATAGAATCAACCAACAACCGAATTACTAAAAATACCTAATTATGGATAGAAGCCTAACGTTCCGCCACGGTCAGCAACGCTCTAGCCCGCGTCGTTGGCGATCATGACCCAACCTGACCCGTGTCCACGAACAATCACTGCTGTCTCTCCTTTTCCGGGTCCACCCTTCACTATCCCTACCCAGTGCGGCCGGGTTACGTTCGGACCCGGCCGCGCCTGAATGACAGATCTATAACCCTACTAACAGAAGTAATTTTAAGATTTCCCAGCCCGGCGTTACACCGTGGCTAAAACCATTAGCAACGCCCACACCGCTATTAAGATCCTCTGATAGGTCTTCTCGACCGGTTCGTTCCTGCGCCGTTGAGCGTCGACGCGAACTTGCCGGTCAACGCCTCCGCTATTCCCGCCGCACGTTTTTCAACGGTGCGGGTGGCGGGAGACCTCAGAGCGCGATGCTCCGTGAGACTGCGCGTTTCGAAATTGAAATAACCGAACTAATCTGCTCTCTGTGCAATCTTCTCCCTTCAACCCCACGCGGCAGGTTCCTGATTTGCCCAAGACAACAGTTACCGACCAATCCTTCTCCGCGCAGGAGCGTGGCTCGCCCTTTCATTCTCTCGACCAAGCGAATATCTCAAAACCCTGCTCGTTAGAAAAATTTTCCTATGCCAACTAAAAATCCAGTAAGTCGTGCGATCGGAATTTCCCTGCTCTGTGCAGGTCTGACCTCGGGAGGCTGCGCATCAATATTTCACGGCGGAAACCGGGAGATTAAGATCAACACCGAACCAGCCGGGGCCAAAGCAACCATCAGCAAACCGGCGGGTGAAGTCGTGACCGTTCAAACCACGCCCTGCACCGTTTCGTTAAACCCTCGGAAGAAGTATTTCCAAGGTCAGTCCTATCAACTCAAGCTTGAACTCGACGGCTACAAGACAGCAGAGATCGAACTTCGCCCGTCGATCTCTGGTTGGTATTTCGCCAATATCATCATCGGCGGAGCGATCGGCATGGTCGCAGTGGATCCGGCGACCGGGGCCATGTGGAACATCGAGCCCAGCAAGATCGAGCAGAAGCTGACCTCCAACCAGGCAGCATTGATCAAGAATCGCGACGGCTTCGTCGTCGTTCTCGCCTCCTCGCTGACGGAGAATGAACGCGCCGGCATGGTGAGAATTAAGTGAGCGGAACCAACATCTCTCGGCCGCTGCTTATCGTTTCAATGGGATCCCAACAGCGGCTTCCTGCTTTTAGTCTGCAGATAACGTGCTCATAAAATGAAAACTAAAATCACAAAACCCATCGTTAAAGGGAGACGCCTGGCCAGTGTGCAGGCGAATATATCAAGCTATGTTGTTTATTACATCAGCGGTAGTTCCCCGGCGATCGGCCTGGCGCAGGAAGCCGAGATCGATTGTTTCGGTGAGACCGGCAATCGGGCGGGCGCGCTCTATTTCTACCCCGATACAATCAAGCTCCCGGAAAATCAAAACACGGTGAACGGCATCTATCTCAACTTCCGGATGAGCCGCTTTGCCGATGTGATAACGCTGCTGAAGGACGAGAAGCCTCTCTACCTTTACTTCGATCCGGCCAACAAATCCGGTTACCTCGGCACCAGTAACGAACCGATCGGTGAGCAAGAAGGAGTGTGAGCACGCCTAAGCGGACAGCGAAAAAACAAACCCATCGCCATGATCCAACATAACCGGCAGCAACAGCTCGTGGTCTGGGTGATTTGGGGTTTCCTCCTGTGCTCCGTGGTTGTTTACCAATTCGCGTTGGGCGGTGGAATCCCGAAGGGGACTGATGCGCCGGCAGCGGGGCTCGATCCATTCGCGGTCGTCGCGGTGGTGGAAGTCCTCATCGCCTCCGCAATCCGCTGGCTTCTTCTTCCCCGGGCGGATGCCCCGGGGAAAATTCTCGTGCTCATGATCATCGGATTGGCGCTGAGCGAAGCTGCCGAGATCCTGGGCCTGTTCCTGGTTTCACCGGATCAGCCAGGCACGAAGCTGGCCCTTTGGATCCTGTCGCTGTTGAGCGTTATTCAGTTCATACCTCTTTACGCTCGAAGCACGCCTCAATCCGATCCATTCCGAACGAACTAATGGGTAATTTGAACAATCAGCCCTTTCCCATGAGTGATCAGATTTCCCCGTTATTGGTATCCTCTGATGGCATCGCTGCGCCTCGGTCCCACGCTAGAAACGCGCGCGGTTGACGGCGTGATCAAAAACCCGACCGACACCTTTTCACGGAAGACCCCCAAGGTTTATGACAGGGCTGTCATCACGTTCGACTCGGAGGGAAAGAAGAAGTAAACCAACATGACAATTCCAACGTACTGCAAGGCGGTTGAGCCGCAGTCCGCGCCGAGCGCCCCCGGGCAGTAGTAATATTCTCGGATCGTGATTTTAGCTTAGCGCTTAGTTCGGTGTTCGTGCATGAGGCGTAAACGGGGAAACGCGCCTCAACGCAGAATTTCGGTGCGTTCCGATCTTGTTCGCCAAACCTTGCCCTGACATCGAACACCCTTGAGTATTCGCGAAAATCCATGGAGTACCCAATCGTATTGCCCGGTCACGAAGACCTGAAACTCACCCTGCGAACCGCGGGTGCCTTTTCGAGTGCGAAGATTTTTCATGACGGAAGGATGCTCTCGAAGACGCGGGGCACTTTCCGAATCACGCTGCCCAGCGATGAAACGATCTCGTTTAAGCTGAAGATGGGATTCGATCTGTATTCGCCGCAGCTCGAATTTGGCGGCAAGGTCATCGATGTGGTTCCGGCGCTTCCAACCTATCTGGTGGTTTGGGCCTACCTGCCGCTGCTGATGTTTGTTTTCGGTGGAGCCCTCGGCGGGCTCTGCGGCGGCGCGGCCACCTTCGGCATGCTTGCGGTATTCCATAGCCGCATGCCACGATCAGCCAAGGTCGCCTTGGGATTGGTGCTGCCGCTGGTTGCGTTCTTCGCCTACGTATTTGTAGCAGGATTCGTCGTCATGCTCACACGCGCAGGCAAGTAAGCGGCCGAAACGTTCGTCTGAACCAACTCAGTCTACTACCTATGGCAACTAATTCTCCCGGAGTTCGATGGTTACTCGCAGCGGGTATCGGAAGTATGCTTGTTGGCGTGCTCCATATCGTGATTATTTTCGCTGGGGCTTCGGCCTACCGATATTTCGGCGCAGGAAGCATGGTGCCACTCCTCGAACGCGGTTCCTATCTCCCTGCCCTCATCACCAGCGTGTTTGCCTGCGTTTTTGTTCTCTGGGGATTATATGCCTTTTCCGGAGCGAAGATAATTCGCCCGCTTCCTCTACTACGACCGGCGCTCTACGTCATTGGGGGAATCTACACACTGCGCGGTGTCGCAGTCGGGCTTGATCTCTACTTCCTGCTGATAGGCAAACATGCCGCTCCGCACAAGACCGCGTTCTCCGCGGTTTCGCTCATCCTCGGTCTTTGCTATCTCATCGGCGTTTGGAAAATTCAATCCGCCACCGACAAAATACCAGTCCCGCAGGAATAGTTCGGTCAAGTCCAGGCGCAGTAACTCAGGAAACAACTTATCTGACTCAGCGGTCGTTTCCTGAGTTCCAGGTTTCCAGATTGAGCTCTACCGGTTTTTGCCGAAGAGCAATCGGAGTGAGTTGAGGCAGACTACGACCGTGCTGCCTTCGTGCGCAGCTACACCGACCGCCAGCGGCACGATGCCGAAGATCGACGCGATAGCCATCAGCACAACCACGCCAAGCGAGATAGCAAGATTCTGACGGATGATCGCGCGAGCGCGCAGGCTCAGGCGCAGCGCAGCGAGAAAGTTTTCGATGCGGTCATGCATCAAGATAACCTCGGCCTGCTCCAGCGCGGCGTCACTGCCGCGCGCGCCCATCGCCACCGAAACA
>Ga0302323_100002952_pt1 | contig 13816 bp, 8 predicted proteins | sample Fen_T0_3_FD_201950 | JGI IMG/M metagenome (GOLD analysis project Ga0302323, IMG submission 201950) | Peat permafrost microbial communities from Stordalen Mire near Abisko, Sweden - Fen_T0_3 | ecosystem: Environmental > Terrestrial > Soil > Wetlands > Permafrost | place: Sweden: Abisko... | reverse complement strand
CCCTGGTGGCGCACGGGCAGGTCTGGGAGGACCGCGGCGAGCGCGGCTGGCGGCGGGTGGTGGCGAGCCCCGAACCGCTGGAGGTCGTCGACGCGCCCGCCGCGCACGCGCTGCTCGACGCCGGGTTCGTCGTGGTCTGCGCGGGCGGCGGGGGCGTCCCGCGGGCCGCCGCCACCGGCCCGGACGGGCGCCGCGTGCTCGCCGCCGTCCAGGCCGTCGTCGACAAGGACCTGACCGCCGCCGTCCTCGCCCGGGACCTCGCCGTCGACGTCCTGGTGATCGCCACGGACGTCGAGAACGCCGTCCTCGGCTGGGGCACGCCGCAGGCGCGGCCCCTGACAGGCGTCACCGTGGCGGAGCTGCGGGGCCACCTGGCGGCGGGCGCGTTCGGCCGCGGCAGCATGGGCCCCAAGGTCGAGGCGGTGTGCCGGTTCGCCGGGACGACCGGGCGACGCGCCGTCATCACCGCCCTGGGCCGGATCTCCGCGGCCGTCGACGGGACCGCCGGTACCGTCGTCCTCCCCTGAACCCCGCGCCCTCCCGAGACGAACGAGACGAAAGGTGACTCCCGTGTCCGACCCCATCGAGGTCCGCAAGGTGCCGCTGCTCACCGTCAGCGACGCCTCCGGGCTCGCCGACCTGATCGACGCCGGCACGCTGGAGGCCGACCGGGTCGTCGCCGTCATCGGCAAGACCGAGGGCAACGGCGGCGTGAACGACTACACCCGGATCATCGCCGACCGCGCCTTCCGCGAGGTGCTCATGGCGAAGGGCACGCGTGACCACGAGGCCGTCATGCAGGTGCCGATCGTCTGGAGCGGCGGCACGGACGGCGTCCTCTCCCCGCACGCCACGGTCTTCGCGACCCTGCCGCCCGACCACCCGGACGCCGCGACCGGCCGGGACGAACCCCGCCTCACCGTGGGCTTCGCGATGAGCGAGACGCTGCTGCCCGAGGACATCGGCCGGCTGCCCATGGTCGAGAAGGTGGCCGCCGCCGTGACGACGGCGATGGCGCGCGCGGGCATCACCGACCCCGCCGACGTCCACTACGTGCAGACCAAGACGCCGCTGCTCACCATCCACACCATCCGGGACGCGAAGTCCCGCGGCAAGACCGTGTGGACCGAGCACACCCACGAGTCGATGGACCTGTCCAACGGGACGACGGCCCTCGGGATCGCGCTGGCGCTCGGCGAGATCGAGGGCGTCACCGACGAGCAGGTGCTGCACGACCGGTCGCTGTTCTCGTCGGTCGCCTCGTGCTCGTCGGGCGTCGAGCTGGACCAGGCGCAGGTGGTCGTCGTCGGCAACGCGCGCGGCGTCGGCGGGCGGTACCGGATCGGGCACTCCGTGATGCGTGACGCGCTCGACGCCGACGGCATCTGGGCGGCGATCCGTGACGCCGGGCTCGACCTGCCCGAGCGCCCGCACCACACCGACCTCGACGGGCGCCTGGTCAACGTCTTCCTCAAGTGCGAGGTGTCCCAGGACGGTCAGGTCCGCGGGCGCCGCAACGCGATGCTCGACGACTCGGACGTGCACTGGCACCGGCAGATCAAGTCGTGCGTCGGCGGCGTCACGGCCGCGGTGACCGGCGATCCGGCCGTGTTCGTCTCGGTCTCGGCGGCCCATCAGGGCCCGGACGGCGGCGGGCCGGTCGCCGCGATCGTCGACCTCGGGACGCGGTGACCGGAGCCCGACCCTGGGTCCGCGCGCGCCTCGGGGCGCCGGACCCGGACCGGGCGGGGGCCGCGCGCCGCTAGCATCCGCGCATGGATCTCAAGGGCCGCCTGCGCTACCGGTTCGACAATGTCATGGCCCGGGGGGTGGGCGCCCAGATCCTGCTGCTCGCCGCGATCACGGCCGTCATCGTCCTCGTGGCGACGGCGGCGACGGTCGCCTTCGGCGTCCAGCCGCCCGCCGACGACCAGGGTCACGCGCAGCCGTTCGGCACGGTCGTGTGGATCTCCCTCATGCACTCCCTGGACGCCGGGACCGTGGCGGGCGACCCGCTGACCTCGTGGACCTATCTGTGGATCATGCTCGTCGTGACGATCGGCGGCGTGTTCGTCGTGTCCGCCCTGATCGGCGTCCTCACGACCGGGTTCGGGCAGTTCCTGGAGAACCTGCGCCGGGGCCGGAGCCGGGTCGTCGAACAGGGGCACACCATCGTCCTCGGCTGGAACTCCACGGTGTTCCCCCTGCTCGCCGAGCTCGCCGAGGCCAACCGGAACGTCCGGCGGGCGAGCGTGGTCGTCCTCGCCGACCGTGACAAGGTCGAGATGGACGAGGAGATCGCCGCCGCGCTGGGCCGCACCCGCCTGCGCGTGGTCACCCGGCGGGGCAGCGCGCTGACCGTGGACGACGTCCGCCTCGCCTCGCCCGAGACGGCCAAGGCCGTCGTCGTGCTGGCGCCCGAGCGCCACCCCGACGGGTCGGTGGTGACGCCCGCCGAGGCGGACACCGTCGTCCTGTCGTCGCTGCTCGCCCTCGACAAGCTGGCGCTGGCCCGACCCCTGCACCTGGTGGCCCAGGTGGCCGACGCGCGGACGCAGGCCGTGGCCCGCACGGTCGTCGGCGACCGGGCGGCGCTCCTCCTGACGTCGCCGCTGATCAGCAGGCTGCTGGTGCAGACCGGCCGCCAGTCGGGCCTGTCGGTCGTCTACGGCGACCTGCTCGACTTCGCCGGGTCGGAGATCTACGTCGTCCCGCGGCCGGAGCTGGCCGGGACGGCGTTCGGCGACGCCGTCCTGCGGTTCGGGACCTCGACCCTGCTCGGCGTCCTGACGGCGGACGACGTGCTGCTCCTGCCCCCGCCGGCCGACCACGTGCTCGGCGCCGGCGACCTGGTCGTCGTGCTCGCCGAGGACGACGACCGCATCCTCCTCGACGGGAGCACCGCCCCCGACGAGGCCCTGATCGTCGAAGCCGTCGGGGACCGCCCCCGGCTGCCGGAGCGCACCCTGGTGCTCGGCACGAGCGACCGGCTGCCCGTCGTCCTGCGCGAGCTCGACGCGAACGTCGCCCCCGGCAGCACCGCCGTCGTCGTCGGGGAGGGGGACCCCGGTCACCTGCCGAAGGACGTCGTGGGCGGCCTGGCGAACCTTGCCCTCACCTTCCGGTCGGCGGACATCACCGACCGCGACGTCCTGGAGTCCCTGGACCTGGACGGCGTCGACCACGTCCTGCTGCTCGCCGAGACGGCCGACCGCTCCCAGGCCCTCGCCGACGCGCGGACCACGGTGACGTTGCTGCACCTGCGCGACATCACCCGCGGCACCCGGAAGGTGCCGGTGACCAGCGAGATCCTCGACATCCGCAACCGCGACCTGGTGGCCAGCGGCCACGCCGACGACTTCATCGTCAGCAACCGGCTGGTGTCGCTGGTGGTGTCCCAGATCGCCGAGAACCCGCACCTGGTGCGGGTGTTCGACGAGCTCCTCGGCGCCGACGGGCACGAGGTCTACCTCCGCCCGGCCGCGGACTACGTCACCGCCGCGGGGACGCCGTTCGCCACGGTCTGCGGGGCCGCGCTACGCCGGGGGGAGATCGCCTTCGGGTACCGGCTGGGGGCCCACGCCGCGGACGCCGAGCGCGCGTTCGGGGTCGTGCTGAACCCGCCCAAGAGCGCGACGGTGGCCCTCGGCCCCGACGATCACGTCGTCGTGCTCGCGGAGCACTGAACCGCGGCCCGCGACCCCTGCCCGAGGGCCGACACGTGGGGTGCCAGGTCGGCGACGAACTCGTCGAGCTGCGCCCGCTCGACGCCCGGCATGCAGACCACGTGCGCGACGTCGCCCTCGACGGCGAGCACCCACTTGGCGAGGACCTGCGGCGGCGGGCGGCGCAGGGTCACCGTGAAGGCGTGCGGGTTGCGCGCGGACGGCCAGCCCAGCTGCTGCAGCCGGGCATGGGTGTAGGCGGCCAGCTCCCGCGAGGCGGTGGCCCGGCGGCGCAGCCCGTCGGTGCCGAGCGTCGTCAGGACCCACCAGAGCAGCAGGGGCGTGTGCCCGGAACGGGAGCTGACGACGGTGGTGTCGGCACTGCCGGTGTAGGCGCGGCTGCCGCCGCGCACGTCCGGCGTCCCCGCGTAGACGAGGACCCCGCAGGGCATCAGGGTGCTGAGGAACTTGTGGCCGGAGATGCCCATGCTCGTGGCGCCCGCCGAGAAGTCGAAGGCGGGACGCTCGCGCTCGGGGAGCAGGGCGAGCGGGATCCCCGAAAGGGCCGCGTCGACGTGGATGCGGCGCCGGGTGACGCGCAGCTCCTGACACACCTGCCGGACGGCGTCGACGTCGTCCACTGCCTCGCTCATCGTCGTGCCGGCGGTGGCGACGACGAGGGCCGGCCGGTGGCGCCGGGGGGAGAGCTGGTCGCGCAGATCGGCCGGGTCGAGGCGCCCGTCGCGGTGGGCCGCGACCGTGACGAGCGGCAGGCGCAGCAGGGCCGCCGCCTTGGCCACCGAGTAGTGCGCGGCCGACGAGGTGTAGACGACGGCGTCGGGGTAGGCGCGCGCGCCCTCGTCCATCGCGTGGATGGTGGCCTCGGTGGAGCCTGTGGTCACGTATCCCCAGCGGGCGGCGGGCGCGCGCAGGTGGTCGGCGACGGTGTCGACCACGTGCTGCTCGAAGACCTTGGTGTGGTTGCGGCCATGACCGGCCTCCCACGGGTCGCCGATGTTGTTCAGCAGCCGGCTGGTGAGGACCTCGGCCAGCTGCGGGTAGTGCAGGTCCGTCGCACCCGGGAACCCGATGTCGAAGCGGCGGGCCGCCCGCAGGTCGGCCAGGAGGCCCGCCACCACGACACCGGGATCGACCCGGTCACTGCTGAGCATCGCCCGGCCCGGGCCAGTAGCCCGCGGTCCCCCGGTCCGGGAGGTAACCGCCCGGACCCTTCCGGGCACCCTCGCCCGCGGAGAGGACCTCGCCCGTCGACGGCGGTTGCCGGTGCCCGACGGGCGGCTGGTTGGGTGGTTGCTGCTGCCGGTGCACCACGGGCGGCTGGTTCGAGGGCGGCTGGTGCGGCGGTTGCTGGTGGGCGGGCTGCTGGGTGGGGGGCGGTGGCTGAGGAGGAGCCGGGTGGGCCGCGGCGAGCCGGGCGTTGTCGGCCCGCCACAGGTTGAGCGTCAGCTCCTCCATCCAGCGCAGGATCAGCCCGCTGTCGGGGTCGTCGCGCAACTCGGCCGAGGTGACCGAGTTCCAGGAGTAGAGGGTGTCGATGGTGGAGGCGCCCAGCGGCTGGGTGGACCGCAGGGTCAGGGCGTTGAACTCGGGCAGGCCCCGACGGTCGCAGACGACCAGCGTCCCGTCGATCATCGCGATGCGGACCGTCCCGGGCACGTCGCCGTACCGCTCGACCTTGTTCCGGACGACGTCCCAGCGACCCGTCGCCGTGTCCAGGCTCGACACCCCGAGCCCCACGAACCAGGCGTCGTCCTGCATCCCGGAGTCGAACCGGTTGGCCAGGTCGCGTCGGGGGTCGAAGCCGGGGACGTCGGCCTGGGAGACGACGTAGGAGTTGAGGTTGTAGAGCATGCGCGGCAGGTCCTTGGACTCCGGACCGTCCAGCCAGAGCTTGGTCGCCGCGAGCATGTTGTGCCACCGCTGGTGGGGTGCCCGGCTGGGCTGCACGTAGAGGAACGCCAGCCCGTAGGGGGAGATCGGGTCCTTGTAGCGGTTGGACCAGGCGTGCATCGCGTGCTGGGTGTTCATGTGGCGCAGCCGGGTGACCGCCTGCAGCCGGATGTCCACCTCCTTGCGGATGACGTCGAGCGCGCTGCTCCCCCAGTCGTGGCCGGGGGCGGCCCGCCGGACGCCGTCGTCCTGGTGGGGCTGGTCCTGGTCCTGCGGTCCGAACATCACCACCTCACACCTCCAGATCGGACAGGCGCTGGTCCTGCACGGCGAGCGGGTCGGGACGGCCGAGGCTCAGCTGCTCGTAGATCTCCGGCCGGGCGGTGCGCAGCCGGGCCCCCCAGGCGGCGCCGAGCAGGGCCACGGCCACGATCCCGGCGACGAGCAGCCAGGGCAGCAGCGACCGGGACGGCGTCCCCAGGAGCGCCGACAGGTTGCTGATCATGAAGAGGAGGACGAGCACGCCCATCACGCTGCCGATGCCGGGCATCACCTGCCGGACGAGCACCGACTCGCGGCCGCCCTGCCCGGTGCGGAAGAAGCTCAGGGCCGCGATGCTCGAGCTGAGCAGCAGCCCGAGGATGCTGACGGCGCCGATGGTCGACAGCCAGACGAACATCGTGTTCATCGGGTCGGCACCGCTCAGCACGAACCCGAGGATCACCAGGCCGGCGACGAGGCTCTGGCACAGGCTCCCGCCGAGCGGCGCGCCGCCGGTCGCCCCGCTGCTCACCTTCGCCAGGGCCGGCGGCAGGACGCGCTCGCGGGCCAGGGCGAACACGTAGCGCGCCACCGTGGCGTGGAAGGCGCTCAGCGCCGCGAGGATGCTCGTGATGAGCAGGAACTGCGCGAGCGACTGCAGGCCCAGGCCGTAGATGCGTTCCATGAAGCCGAAGGGACCCCGGTCGGGATCACCCAGGGCCGCCTGCGACGTCGGGACGACGCGGCCGGTGCCGGTACTGAGCGCGTAGGCCCAGGCGGTGACGGCGTAGAAGAGGCCGAGGAAGGTGATGCCACCCAGCGTCGCCGCGGTGACGACCTTGGGGGAACGCGCCTCCTCACCGAACACCGGCGGCGTCTCCACGCCCGTGAACGAGGCCATCGCGAACGCCAGGACGCCCGACACCCCGACGGTGAAGAGGTTCGCGGGGCGGAGCGGATCGAGGCTCAGGTGACCGTCGGCCGGATGCGCGATCGCGGCGACGTCGAACAGCAGGATGGTGGCGACCTCGATCGCGAGGAGCGAGCCCAGGATCTTGGCGTTCTCCGCGCCGCGGAACCGGCCGAGCGTCCCGACCAGCGCCCACGCCAGGGCCGCCCACATCCACCAGACGCCGCCGAAGAGGTTGGCCAGCGTCGTGCCGATGAACGCGTACAGGCTGATCTGGATCGCGTTGTACCCCAGCAGCGCCACCGCCGCGGCGGCGACCCCGGCCGTGGGACCGATCCCCCGGGTGACCTGCGCGTAGAACGGCGCGCTGTGCTCGACGTGGCGCGACATGGCCACGTAGCCGACCGCCAGGGCGAGCAGGGCCAGCATGATGACCACGAATGCGAGGGGGACACCGGTCACGCCGGTCGTCGCGTACATGGTCACCACACCGGCGGACAGCACCGTCAGGGGCGAGCTGGCTCCGATGGAGAAGACCAGCAGGGCGGCGCGTCCCAGCGTGCGGCGCGCCAATGTCTCTCGACTCATGCGTGTGAACTCCCAGACAACGACCGGGCGGCCGGCCTCTCACGGGTGTGCGGGGAACGCGCGTTCCGCGGCTCTCGACCGCGATGCGGCAGCGAGACATGGGATGACCCACTCACCTGCCGATAATCCCCTCTCGGACGCGCGCGACCATCCGGAGTCGGCGACGAAAATATTTCTCCGGGCATCTGTACCGCTCGTTGATTTACGTCTCCGGCATTCCCGAAGCATACACAACACACCTGGGGACGGGAATCCTGAGACATTCGTCGCCGACCGTGACTTGCCCGTGTCACCCAGATCACATCGCCAATGGAATCCGCTGGATCCATATCCAAGGACGGCGACCGGCGGGAATATTGATCGAACTTTGTACCAGCCCCCCGGGCCCGACCGGGCCCGACCGGGCTCATCATCCGGCCCGAGGCGAAGGCATTGGGTGCCATAGGCACTCTTATAGCTTCGAGGACGTGAACTATTGGCTCCAAGACGACCCATTGGCAACTGTTGTCACGCTGGGCACCCCGGACCCCGCGAACCTCACCCGCCGATCACGATGAGTAGCCGAACCACGAAGGCGCGACGACCGCACCCGACGCCGGGCCGCCCCCTCCGGCCGCCGCCCGGCACCCCGAACCCCTCTCGTGATCATGCAATCCGGGACGATCATGCAATCCGGGGACGATCACAGGCACCCGGGCCGGGACGTGAACCCGCGGCGGCCGCCTCGACGGGACCCGCGCCCGGCCCGCCGGGCAGGTCAGCGATGGGCCCACCCCTTCTGCGCCGGGACGCCGGGACGCCGAGACGCCGGGACGCCGGGACGCCGCATCCCCGCGACGTCGGGACGGTGTCGAGCCGCCGCCCCCGGATTGCATGATCGTCCCGAGTTGCATGATCATGAGGGTTTCGGGCATTCACGGGCACCTGTCGGCGATTCCCGGGAATGTGCCGCCGGGCGTACCGGAGTGTCAGTGGTGATGGATCGGCGGCGGGAACGGCCAGCGGCCGGGGCCCGCGCACCAGCGCACGACGATGACGTACCCACCACCCACGACATAGGTGCCCACCTGCACCGGGAAGGGGCCCGGCCGGCAGGTCCCGGGCCATCCTCCCGGGGCGCCGCCACCGGGGACACCACCGCCCGGGCCGCCACCGCCCTGCGCGCCGCCCCCCGGTCCGGAGGCGGCCCGCCCGCCCGCCACCGGACCGCCGGAACCGTTCGCAGGGCCGCCCGCCGCACCGGACGGCCGCCGGGAGGGACCGGTACCCGCGGACCCGGCGCCCGCACCGTGCGACGTCCGGGAGGCCGTCCGGCGGGCGGCGGACGCGGCGGCGCGGGCCCCCGCCGGGGTCGACGCCGCCGCGGAACCGCCGCCGGCCGACGGGGAACCGCCGCCCGCCGTCCCGTCGGCCACCGGCGAGGCCGCCAGCGACGTCGTGGGGGCGGCCGAGGCGGACGCCCCGGCCCGGTCGCCGCGCCGGGAGGCGGCGTCCCGCGGCGTCCCGGACGGGAGCAGGCCCGAGCCGACCACGGCCAGGAGCCCCGCGACGAGCACCCCGGCGCCGGTCGCGGCGAGCACCTTCCGGGCTCCCTGCGCCCCCGGCCGGGTCAGCCGCAGGGCGCGGCCGGCAGGTCCCGCGGCCCCGGTCGTCGGTGCCATCGGCGAGACCGGGGCGGCCGGGGCGGCCGGGGTCACGGGCGTCACCGGCGTCAGGGGGCCGGCCGGGGCGCCGGGCGTGGCCGGGGTGGTGGCGGCGGGCGGCACGGACACCGAGAGCGGGACGGCGGCAGGCGCGATCCCGGGGACGCCCGCGTGCGCGAGGGCCGCGCGCGCCTGGTCCTTGAACGCCGTCGAGACGATCGCCACGGGGACGGAGGCGTAGAGCAGCTCGGGCCGCCGTCGCGCCACCTCGGCCGTGCAGGTCTCGCAGAGCCGGCGGTGCCGGCGGATCACCGTGGACAGCTCGAGGTCGAAGGCGCGCCGGGTGCCCACCAGCCGCGCCAGCTGGTCGCAGGCCGGCCGGCCCTTGCGCCACAGCACGACCGCGCCGATCGTGTCGCGCAGCTGGCCGCGCAGGCGGTAGAGCAGCTGGTTGGCGTTGTTGGAGGTGATGCCGAGCTCCTCGGCGATCTCCGCCGGGGCCAGGCCGTGGCGCAGGTGCAGGTCGAGCAGGCTCGCGTCCCGCTCGCCCAGCACGGCGGCGGCGGTCCAGATCAGGCGGCGTTGCTCCGCCTGCTCGGCGCGGGCGTCGGGGCCGGCGCCGGGGTCGGGGACGGCCATCGGCTCCTCGGCATCGATCGACTCGTGGCGGCGCAGGCGCTCGCGTTCGATGCGATGCAACGCCTGGTTGCGGGTCACCCGCAGGATCCAGCCACCGAACGCGGCCGGGTCCCGCAGCTCGCCGAGGCGCTCCCAGCAGGCGACGAACGCCTCCTGGGCGACGTCCGCGGCGGCCTCCTGGTCACGGCAGATGCCCCAGGCCACGTCGAAGCACCGGTCGTACCAGCGCTCGAAGAGCTCGCCGAACGCGCTCGGCTGGTCGCCGCGTGCGGCCTCGACCAGGTCCGCGTCGTCCCGGTCCGCGAAGACGGACGTCCCCTTCATGTCCCCGATCCTTGCAGCTCGACAGCGATTGATGGCAGGGTCACGGCACTGCTTTCCCGCTCCGGCAGGCTTCCCCGGACGGGCGCCCCGGCGCGGGCCGCGGCTACGCCACGATGCGCACCGGCGTGCCCAGCGGCAGGTCGGCGAGCCGGGCGGCCACGGAGTTCGGGAGCCGCAGGCATCCGTGCGTCGCCGCCCGGCCCACGCTCGCCGGCTCGTTCGTGCCGTGGACGCCGATCTGCGCGTCGCCGTCGCCGAAGCTCGTCAGGGTGTCCGAGTGCGCCGACAGCCCGAGGGCGAACGGCCCGTAGAGGCCCGAGGGGTCCGTCGGGCGGACCCGGTCGGTGACGTAGAACGCCCCGGTCGGGGTCGGCGTCCCCGCCGCGCCGACCGCCACCCGGGACGACCACGAGGGCTTGCCCCGCACCCAGACCTGCAGGGTGCGGGCGGACAGGTCGACGGTGACGCTCTGCTCGACCACCTGCACCTGGACGTCGGACGCGCGGACCCAGCCGGCGCCGCCGTTCGGCCGGGTCGGCAGCGCGACGTGCACCCACCCGCCCTCGGTGCCGAGGACCAGCAGCACCCGGGCGCTGCCGAGCGTCGTCGTCGGGGGCAGCGTCACCACGGTCCCGGCGTCGGCGCGGGGGGCCCGCAGGACGGCGAGCGGGGCCTGGGTGCGCGGCCGGGCCCGGCGGGCGGTCGGGGCGGGCGCCACGAACGAGACCACGCCGTCCCCGTCGGGGGCGGCGGGGTCGGCGGGGTCGGCGCCCGCGACGAGGGCCGCCGCAGGCTCCTGCAGGAGCGACGCGGACGGCGTCACGCCCCCGTCGCAGCGGGCCAGGGACAGCATGAGCGCCGCCCAGAGCCCGAGGCACGCGGCGACCGCGAGCACGGCACGGGGACTGACCCTGGCGAGGGATCTCATCGAGCTTCCTGCCTTTCGGGGAGTGATCGGACTCGGGGAGCGATCGGTCGGGACCGGAGGGGCGCGTCAGCCGGTGAAGGACGGCGGGGCGGTGACGGTCTCGCAGCCGCGCCTGCCCGCGGGCGTGCCGTCACCGCAGCGCGGCGCGGGCTTCGAGGGGTGCGGCTGGGCGTGCGGTGCGGGCGGCGTCACGGCCGGGGGCCGGGCCGTACCGGTCGGCGGGGCGGCCGTCACGGGCGGCACGTCGCCGGGAGGGGTGTCACCAGGAGGCGTGTCACCGGGAGGCGTGTCACCGGGAGGCGTGTCACCAGGGGGCGTGTCGGCCGGGGGGACGATGCCGACGGGCGGGGTGACGCCGGTCGGCGGGTGGTTGCGGGGGCTGTGCGGCGTCACGACTCGGTGCGGCGTGCCGGGGCAGCCGTAGCGGTTGCCGCAGGAGGGCTGCCCGCAGGCGGGGTATCCCGGGCGGCAGGCCGGGTGCCCGGCGCCGCAGCCCTGGCCGCAGGACGGCGCGGCGTGCGGGGCCGGCGGCACGAAGGGAAGGCAGGCGAGCGCCGTCCCCGCCGGCCCGAGGGTCAGGGCGACCACCGCGGCGGTGGCGGCCACGAGCCGGCGCCGTCCGGAGAGGGCAGGCCGCCCGACTGGGGCCGGACGGCGGCGCGTCCCGGAGCGCAGGAGGTGCAGGGCCGCCCGGGCCGCGCGGGTGGTCAGGCCGGTCCGGAGCGCGTGGGCGCCACGGGCGGGCGCCCCGGTGCCGGGCTCGGGGTCGAGGGGCGGGAGGTCGGCGCCGGGGAGGTCGAGGAGGGTCAGGTCGCGGACGATCACTGCGGGCGGTCCCTTCGGATCCGGCCCCCCGCTCGTCCGGGGGGCTCACCGTTCCTGACCGGTGAGCCCGGGGTGCACTTACGGCCTTCCGGGGAACTACTTTGTGCTCATTCGTGACGACCGAGAGCAACCTGTCTCCCGATCTGGCGGTCACGCCGCGCAGGCCGTAAGTTACTCGCGAGTAGGGCAACTCTCCCGCGGAACGGCCCGTGCCCACGCTCCGGACGCGGAAATAGAGTGATCGCACCCGGGGCCGGACGCCGCACCCGGGGTCGAGGAGGAGGAGCCGCCGTGAGGATCGCGATCAGCCTGCTCATCACCGTCGTGGGCCTGGGGCTCGCCGGTCGGAGGCTGTGGTGGGTGGTCCGCCTCATCCGCAGCGGCCAACCGGCGAGAGGGCGCTTCGACGACGTCCCCGGCCGGGTGAGGACCGAGCTCGCCGAGGTGCCGGGGCAGCGCAAGCTACTCGCCTGGACCGTCCCGGGGCTCGCCCACTTCTTCACCATGTGGGGCTTCCTCGTCCTCACCCTGACGATCATCGAGCTCTACGGGTCGGTGTTCGACGAGCAGTTCCACCTGCCGGTCGTGGGGCGCTGGGCGGCGGTCGGGTTCGTCGAGGACTTCTTCGCGGTGGCCGTGCTGGTCGCGCTGGGCGTCTTCGCCGCCATCCGGGCGCGGAACCGGCCGGAGACCAAGCTGCGCGCCTCCCGGTTCTACGGGTCGCACACCGGGGCGGCCTGGGTGATCCTGCTGCTCATCAGCCTGGTCATGGTCGGGTTGCTGCTGTTCCGCGCCGTCCAGACCAACATCCCCGACCACTTCCCGTACGGCGACACCTGGTGGACCTTCGCCTCCACGGGCCTCGGCCGGCTCTTCTCCGGCCTCTCGACGTCGGCGCTGGAGAACCTCGAGGTGGCGCTCATCTGGGTGCAGCTCGTCGTCCTCATGGGATTCCTCGTGCTGGTCGCGTATTCCAAGCACCTGCACATCGGCGCCGCCGTCGTCAACGTCGCCGCCAAGCGGCGGCCGAAGGCGCTCGGGGCGCTGCTCCCCATGGAGTCGCGGGGCGAGCCCATCGACTTCGAGGACCCGGGCGAGGACGACATCTTCGGCCGAGGGAAGATCGAGGACTTCACCTGGAAGGGCATGCTCGACCTGGCGACCTGCACCGAGTGCGGTCGCTGCCAGAGCCAGTGCCCGGCCTGGAACACCGACAAGCCGCTCTCGCCGAAGCTCGTCATCATGGACCTGCGCGATCACCTGTTCGCCAAGGCCCCGTTCATCCTGGCGGGCGGCAGCTCGGCAGACGGTGACGGCGCGCAGGAGGTGCCGGCCGACGCCCTGGAGTCGCTCGGCGGCGACGCGGCCGCCCACCACCACGGCGTCCCGGAGTCCGGGTTCGGCCGCATCCCCGCGCCCGGGCCGGCGCAGAACGCCCGGCCGCTGGTGGGCACCGCCGAGGACGGCGGCGTCATCGACCCCGACGTGCTGTGGTCGTGCGTGACCTGCGGCGCGTGCGTGGAGCAGTGCCCGGTCGACATCGAGCACGTCGATCACATCGTCGACATGCGCCGGTTCCAGGTGCTCATGGAGTCGGCGTTCCCGAGCGAGCTCGGCGGCCTGTTCAAGAACCTGGAGAAGAGCGGCAACCCGTGGGGCGTCGGCGCCCGCACCCGGATGGACTGGGCCAAGGACCTGCCGTTCGAGGTCAAGCAGGTCGGCGCGGACGTCGAGAGCCTGGCCGAGGTCGACTACCTGTTCTGGGTCGGTTGCGCCGGCGCCACCGAGGACCGGGCGAAGAAGACCTCGCGCGCGGTCGCCGAGCTGCTCGACCTCGCCGGCGTCAGCTTCGCCGTCCTGGGCGAGGGCGAGTCGTGCACCGGCGACCCGGCCCGGCGCGCGGGCAACGAGTTCCTGTTCCAGATGCTCGCGCAGCAGAACGTCGAGGTGCTGAACGAGGCCGGAGCGACGAAGATCGTCGTGACCTGCGCGCACTGCTTCAACACGCTGAAGAACGAGTACCCGCAGGTCGGCGGCCGGTACGAGGTGGTGCACCACACCCAGCTGCTCAACCGGCTGGTACGCGAGGGCCGGCTGACGCCCCTCGCGCCGCCGTCCGGCA
>Ga0302323_100002951_pt1 | contig 13819 bp, 12 predicted proteins | sample Fen_T0_3_FD_201950 | JGI IMG/M metagenome (GOLD analysis project Ga0302323, IMG submission 201950) | Peat permafrost microbial communities from Stordalen Mire near Abisko, Sweden - Fen_T0_3 | ecosystem: Environmental > Terrestrial > Soil > Wetlands > Permafrost | place: Sweden: Abisko... | reverse complement strand
CGGGCCGCGAAACAACCCGGACAAAAGTGGTGGACGGCCCCACTGGCCGCGCCCTTGTCGTCGCTGGCACGCAAGGCGATTCTTGCCGCCGGCAAGGCAATCCCAGGCTCGACGGTAAAAATGTCGTAAGGTGCACCATGGCCCTGGGCGCAACCGTTTATCACCTGCAAGTGGATGTTTCCGACGTCGACCGCGACGTGTACCAGGCGCTCGATCTGCGTCTGGCCCGCCACCCATCCGAGACCATGCGCTACCTGCTGACTCGGGTCATCGCCTACTGTCTGTGCTACGAGGAAGGCATCGCCTTTTCCAAGGGTCTGTCGACCGCCGACGATCCAGCCCTTTGGATCAAGGACCTGCAGGGAAATCTGCGCACCTGGATCGAAATCGGATCACCGTCCGCCGAGCGCTTACACAAGGCCAGCAAGGCCAGCCCGCGCGTGGTCGTCTACACCCACCACGATCCCGAGCTACTGAAAAGGGAAGCCGCCAGCAAGGAGATCCACAAAGCCGCATCCATCGAAGTCTTCGCGCTCGACGGTAGCGCGCTGGATGCGCTGGACGCCGCCACCGACCGCAACGCCAAGTGGACCCTGGTCCACAGCGAAGGAATGCTTTACATCACCAGCGGCGAAACCAACATCGCCACCCCCGTCACCCCCCATCGCCTCCCCTAACCCCCCCACCATCTCCAACTCGTCGTGGTCGTGGCCGTGGCCGTGGCCGTGGCCGTGGTCGTGGCCGTGGCCGTCTCTCCACCCGCGCCCATCGCCCGAACAGCCCCTTCCCACCCCAAAACCGGCTTTGCCGTATCTGCTTTTGCGTGTCAGGTTCACCGTCGGTTCACGCACGGGAGGATTGCCATGATCACAGTTTTCGGAGCGACAGGGAACACAGGGCGAACAGCTGCAACCCGCCTGCTCAAAGCCGGGAAGAAAGTCCGGGCGGTCGCACGTCACCGTGAAAAGCTCGCCGATCTCGGCAAAGCTGGGGCCGAGATCGCTGTAGGCGACGTGGAAGATGCGGGCTTCGTTCGCGAGGCCTTGGGCGGTGCCGAGGCCGCCTACGTCTTGATTCCGCCCAACATGGTGGTGGACGATTTTCGCGCCTACCAGAAGCGCGTTGTGGACGCGGTGGCTGGCGGCGTTGAAGCGGCCGGCGTCAAGTACGTCGTGCTACTCAGCAGCTTGGGGGCGCACCAGAGCGAAGGCACGGGGCCCATCGTCGGACTCCACCTGTTCGAGGAAAGGCTCAAGAAGATCACGGCGCTCAATGCTCTGTTCCTGCGCGCTGGCTTCTTCATGGAAAACACCCTGATGGGTGTTCCGACGGTCAAAGGCCAAGGGATCTACGCGACGCCTTTCCCCGGGGATATTCCAGCACCGTACATCGCAGCCGCCGACATCGGCACCTACGCCGCCCTTCGGCTGGAGCGCCTGGACTTCAAAGACAAGAGCGTCGTCCATCTGACTGGGCCCAAGTCCATCAGTGGCAATGATGTGGTCAGCCTGCTTGGCCAAGCCATCGGCAAGCCGATTCGCTACGTGCAGTCCACGTTCGAAGCCATGGAACAGGGGCTCAAGCAAGCCGGACTGAAACCCGCGATGATTGCCGACTACATCGAGATGTACAAAGGCGCGGGCAAGGGACTACTTGCGGCCGAGGCCGGCGGGGTCATGGTAGCAACTTCCACCACGTTCGAGACCTTCGCCAAGGACGTATTCTTGCCGGCGTATGGCGGATGACCTCAGGCTGCAGACAGGCAGCCTGCAGCCTGTCCGCAGGCTGCTGCAGCCCACCCGCCTTACCCACGCAGCTTCGCTACTTGCGCGACGAACTCGGGTGGCAGCTCGGCGGTGAAATGGAGATGCTCACCGGTGACCGGATGGTCGAAGCCCAGCGTCGCCGCGTGCAAGAGCAAGCGCTCGGAGACGATGGGCTTGCCTCCCCGGCGCAGAAGATCGCGGATGTAGACGGTTTCACCCACCAGGGGATGCCCCTGCTCGGCGAGATGAATGCGAATCTGATGGGTTCGGCCGGTCTGCAAGCGCACCCGACACAAGCTGGCGCTGCGGAGATGTTCCGTCACCTCGACCAGGGTAATGGCGTGCTGACCTTCACCATGCGCCTGGCGGCCCTGGCCATGGCCCCGGCCATACGATGGTGGGTCGGGCCTTTTGCTGCTGCCCCGTAGACCATCGCCGCGATTTTCGATCAAGCGCGATTCGATGCGCCCGGGCCGCACCTGGCCGTGCGCCACCGCGATGTACTCCCGATCGGCCAGGTGTTCTTTGAAGACCCGGTGCAGACCACGTTCGGCCAGCTTGGTTTTGGCAAAGCACACCAACCCCGAGGTGTCCTTGTCGATGCGATGGACCGTGTACAGCGGGGTGACGGTGGCGCGCTTGCCCTGCCGCCGCCACGATTCGCGAATCAGGTCCAAGGCGGTGCCGGTCTCCTTGCGCTCGTACGGAACGGTCGAGACGCCTTCGGGCTTTTCGATGACGACGAGATGACCGTCTTCGAAGACGATGCGAAATCCGCGTTGCGTGACCAAACGGCGAGGATCGGGCTTCCCCATGTTCCAGCCGATGGTTTCGCCGCCGACCAGGCGGTACGCGGGCTCGACCACCGGCGCACCGTTCACCGTGACCTTTCCGGACACGCACAATTCGCGCACCTGGCGCCAGCTGCGTTCGGGCAGCTTGTCACGCAGCGCCGCGGACAAGGTCCCACCCGCCGGCGCTACGAAATCGCCATGGTTTTGCTGGGCACCCTGGGTGGGTTGCCCTGCCCGCCCGCGAGCTTGGCGCGTGGCCAGCTTTTTGCCATCACTCATGGGCACACTCATGCCATCTGGGCTGCCAATTGACCAGCATCTGGTATAGACGGAGCCATGGAATGCGCATCGCTTATAGAGGAGCTGCGCCAGTTCGTGGCCGAGCGCGACTGGAGCCAATTCCACGATCCCAAGAACCTGTCCATGCTACTGGCTTCGGAGGCAGGCGAGCTTGTGGCCGAGTACCGCTGGGTGCAAAACCACAAGGCCGATGCCCTCTCGACCGAGCCCGAGGCACGGCAACGCATCGCCGATGAAATTGGCGACGTGGGCATCGCGCTGCTATTGCTGTGTGACCGCACCGGTATCGATTTGCAATCCGCCGTGCGTGACAAGTTGGCGCGAAATCGCGAGCGCTATCCTGTCGAACATGCCAAAGGCCGCGCCACTCGGCCGGTGGTCTCTGGCAAATAGCAAAGCTGGCACCGTTCTTGATTACTCGGAGTATGCTTTCCAACCAACTGCAAGGAGTCACCCATGAGGTCATCTGCGATGACAGCCAGGTTTGGTGCTTTTTCGTTCCTGACTGTCGCTTTCGCATCTGTGCTGGTTTTTCACAGTGCCGCACATGCGCAACAGCCGGCAGGCAATGCCACCCAAAGTTCACCGCCGGCTGAGTCGGGCCCAAATCAGGCCCCGCCCCTGCCTCCCGAGTATGGACCTCCGCCCGGTTACCAGCCGCCGTCGCCGCCGCCTCCTCCCGCCTACCAGGGCGCGCCCGGGTACGCTCCCTCCTACAACGAAGGCTATGGCCCACCCCCCTACCCACCTCGCTACTATCGTCCGCGCTACTATGCGCCGCAGCCCACGCACTACTATTCCGAACCCCTCACCTACCGCCCCTTCGTCTTCGGGTTTGGCCTCGGCGTCGCCGGCGTCGCCCTGTTCCCGAACGTGGCCGGTGCCGACAATTCCTCGCGCGCCGGCATCGGCTACAACCTGCGCCTCGGTTTCGGAATTTCCCCGCGTTGGTCTTTGGTGCTGTCGGCCGATGGGGCAGAAGCCTATTTCGACGGCGTCAGCGTCACCGAGACGGCGTGGACTGTCGGCCCACAGGTCTTCCTTACACCCCGGCTCTACGTGCGCGCAGGTGTGGGGGCGTCATCCGTAAGCTACGACTACACAGACAGCTACTACTCGACCGGATATTACGTCAACTCCGGTTCGGATTCGGGCATGGCAACGGTTGCCGCCGCGGGTTTGGAGCTTCTGCAGTCGTACCACACGTCCCTGGCCCTGGAAGCCGTGGGAACCGTGGGCTACTACCCGAACAAGGACAAGATCAGCACCTTCGGGGTGAACTTCATTCTCAATCTGTTCTAGTCTCTGCCGGTGCCCAACAGACGAGAGCCGCACTTCCAGCCACGCTCGCCCCGCAAAGGATCCTTGCTTCGCCTCGGCCGCGGCCCCGGTTCCCCTGTCGTGATTCTGTTGGGCTCGACCCTTGCTTTGGCGGGTTGCCGGGCCCATGTCGGGGCGGACGGATGCGGCTCGGACAAAGACTGCAAGCTCAATCGCATTTGCGAGGCCAACCACTGTGTCTGGCCGGACCGCATCCGCAGCGTCGTACCCTACCCGCTGGTAGCACCAGCATCGAGCGAAGGATCTATCGAGTCCTTGGCCCAGGGGATAGGCATGTTCCGCTTCGATCCCTTGCATCGCGGGCGGTCGACCTTTTTCCTGCCACAGCACAAGCCAGACGTGGTTTGGACGGTCGAGACGGGAGCGCCTGTTACCTCGTCGCCGACCCTGTCGGCCGACGGGCTGGTCATGGTCGGAAGCCACAGCGGCAAGGTTTACGCCGCCGACAAGACCGGCAAGATGGCGTGGATGTTCACCACCTCCGACATGGTGTGGAGCTCGCCGGCCGTTGCGGTCGACGGCACTGTGTACTTCGGGTCGGACGACGACAACCTGTACGCGGTGGACGGGAAGACTGGCAAGCAGCAATGGAAAGCGCGCCTGGGCACGTGCCTGCAAACGGTGGGCATCGGCCCGGAAGCAACCCGCTGCGATGTCGACGCAGGCCCCACCGTCGGCCCTGACGGCGCCATCTACACCGGCGGCGACGCCATCTATGCCATCAACCCCGACGGCGTCTTGCGCTGGCGCTTTCCCGTGGCTGGCCACGTTCACAGCGCCCCGGCCGTCGCTGCGGACGGAACCGTCATAGCAGGGAGCCAGGACAACAGCATCTACGCCGTCAATCCGGACGGCAGGCTGCGCTGGGAGTTCCGTGCCCGCGATGACGTCGAATCGACCCCTGCCATCGAAGAGGATGGCACCGTCTACGTCGGTTCCGACGACAACCGGCTCTATGCCCTAAGTCCGCAGGGACAGCTCCTGTGGGCGTTCACCACCGGCGACGACGTGCGCGCCTCGCCCGCCATCGGCCGCGACGGCACCATTTACATCGGATCGTTCGACGGCTTGCTCTATGCCATTCGCCGCGACGGAACGTTGCTGTGGTCGTTTCGCACCGGCGACCGCATTCTCTCTTCGGCCCTGGTCGATGCTGGCGGCGCGATCTTGGTGGGATCGCAGGACGACCGCCTTTATGCCATCGAACCCGACGGCAGGTTGCGCTGGTCGGTCGAGCTTGGCGGCGATGTGGACAGCTCGCCGCTTCTGGCCGCCGACGGCACGATCTACGTTGGTTCGGACGACGGTCGGCTGTACGCCTTGCATGCTCCATAAAGCGGGAAACCGCCCGGCCGAGCCCGGCAGCGTCAGATCTTCCAGTGTATGATTGCCGCCAACAATGAACACATCAGATGACCGGCGCCCGCGGCGAATCGTGGCTGGCCGGATCAAGGTCCATCCCGACGGCTACGGTTTCGTGGTTCCCGACGATCATTCCGAAGATATCCATGTCAGCGCCCGCAACCGCGGCTCGGCCATGGACAGCGACAGGGTCGAGGTCGAGTGGTGGGTCGGCGGGCGCGGCCTAGAAGGACGCGTCGACAAAGTCCTCGAGCGGGGACGCGGAAAAATCACCGGCCAGTTGGTCGGCCACGGCAACAAAGTTCGCTTCGAACCCGACGACCCGCGCATCAACGCCAACGTGATCGTGCGCGGCGGCGTCAGCGCCCGCCCCGGCCAGGCCGTCGTGGCAGAAATCATCGGCTACCCCGACACGCCAGAGGCGCCCATCGAGGTCGCCTTGCTCAAGGTCCTGGGCAACCCGGATGATCCGCGCACCGAGGTCGAAAAGACCTTGGCGTGCGCCGACATCACGGAAGAGTTCCCGGCCGATGTGGCCGAGGAAGCTGCGGCGGTACTGCCCACTATAGGTCCCGCCGACCTGCACGACCGCACCGATTTGCGTGCCATTCCCTTCACGACGATCGATCCGGAAACGGCGCGCGACTTCGACGACGCTGTAGCGCTCGAGGCGCTACCCCGTGGCGGCCAGCGGCTGTGGGTCGCCGTGGCCGATGTGTCGCACTATGTGCGGGAAGGAACCGCCCTCGACCGCGAGGCCAAGTCGCGCGGGGTCAGCGTGTACCTGCCCAACCGGGCCATCCCCATGCTACCCGAAGCCTTGTCGGGCCAACTTTGTTCGCTGCTTCCCGGGGAAGACCGGCTGGCCATGGTCGCGCGCATCGATTTCGACCGCAGCCTCGCCATCACCGAGACCGATTTTTGTGCCGCTATCATCCATTCGCACGGGCGGCTGGACTACCCGGGCGTGGCCGCCGCACTGGCGGGCGACGTGCGTGGCAAGCGCAAGCACTACGAACCCTTCCTGCCCGCCCTGCGCGCCATGGATGCCTTGGCCCGCAAGCTGCGCGTACGGCGGCAAGAACGCGGCGCCATGGATCTGGATTTGCCCCAGGCCGTGGTCGAGCTGGACAACGATGATCCGCGCCTGGTACGCGACGTGCGCCGAGCCCGCCGCGATCCGGGCGAGCGCCAAGCCTACGCCATGATCGAAGAGTTCATGCTGGCCGCCAACGAGGCGGTGGGTGAGAGCTTCCGTAGTCGCAAGGAAGACACGGCCTGGCGTATCCACGACGTGCCCGACGAGGAGAAGCTGGCGTCGTTCGCGGCCCTGGCCGAACGCTATGGCATCGCCATCGACGTCACCGAGGCAGCCACACCCCTGGGACTCGCGGCCATTCTGAAAAAGTTGCGCGGGCACCCGGCGGAAAAGCCGCTGTCGTTCCTGCTGTTGCGAACCCTCAAGCAAGCCACCTACGACGTCGTCAACGTGGGCCACTTCGGCCTGGCGTCGCCGGCCTACCTGCACTTCACGTCCCCCATTCGTCGCTACCCCGACGTCATCGTCCACCGCCTGCTCAAACATCGCCTGGCCAGCTTGGGCAAACCAGCGGGCGGCTTTGCGCCCATGGCCGGCACCGACATGCCCAGCAGCGAAACCTTACAAACAGCGGCGGCCGGCGCTTCGTTCTGCGAACGCAAAGCCATGGAGGTCGAGCGTGAGGTGGTCGACCTGTACCGCGCCTTCTTCATGCGCGATCGGGTGGGCGACGTCCTGGACGGCGCCATCACGGGCGTCACGGCCTTCGGCATTTTCGTCGTGATGGACGAACCCTTCGTCGAAGGTCTGGTACGCACGGACTATCTTACCCCGGACGACTTCTACGACTACGACGACGTCGCCTGCCGACTGGTCGGTCGGCGCACCGGGCGCACCTTCTCGCTGGGCGACCGGGTGAAAGTCGAAGTGCTGCAGGTCAGTGTGGCCCGCCGCCGCATCGAGCTGCGCCTGTCCGACGGCAAGAGCGTAGGTGCGGGCGACAAGGTCAAGCGGCAAACCCGTGGCAGGACCAAGCCGGCAAAGAGCGAAGGCAAGCGGGAAACCCGTCGCGAAACGCGCAAGAAGGATCAGCGTCGCGGCAAGCCGAGGAAGTAGCCGTGCAGAGCGGAATTCGGCTCAGCCGTCCTCCTTCGGACTCGAGCGCAGCTACGATTCTGGAATCGTGGCTGCCAGAGGCGTTGGCGTCCGCTGGGCAAACCTTCGGAGGCAGCTCGCCCAGCCTTCGTCTTTCCCTGTCCGGCCCCGAGGGCGGCGAATGGGATCTGCAAATCTGCGACGGCACCTTGGATTTGCACCGGTGCATGCCGACCATCGGCGTTCGCCGCGAAGATCCCGACATCTGGATTCGCCAGTCCGCCGCTGACTTCTTGGCCGTGCTGTTTCCCAGCGATGATTTGTTCGAGTTCCTGCCGCCTACCGCCAACCTGGTCGATTTGCTTTCGCCCGAATCGCAAGAGATGGAGCTGCTGCAGAAGCTCGACGGTCGCATCAAGTTCGAATTGGAAGGCAAGCGACGGCGCCGGTGGGCTGTGGATGCGGCCTTCGGCCGGGCGGGCATGCTGTCGGGTCGGGCGCGCACGACCGTGATCATCGATGCGTGCACGTGCGAGAAGCTGGCAGCGCGCACCATGAATCCCCTGCAAGCCTTGCTGGGCGGTCGCCTGCGCGTCGAGGGAGACAAGGCCTTCGCCATGCAGGTGCTCATGCTGGTCGCCACCCGCATCGGGGGCTGACACCAGCCTCCTAGCTGCTAGTGAACGGAGATTCTTGGAGGTATCATGGCCCTGTCGCTGGGCACGCCTTGCGACGCTCTCCTGCAACATCCGTCCATCCGAAAACCGTTCATCCCGAAAAAACCAGAAGAGACAACTTTGCTAGCTCCCAACCAACCGCGCGGCTACTACGGCACCTTCGGCGGCGCGTACGTTCCCGAAATCCTGGTCGCAACTTTCCAAGAGCTGGAGACCGCTTTCGCCGCGGCCCAGGCAGATCCGTCCTTCTGGCGCGAGTACGAGACCATCATGGGCGAGTACTCTTGCCGGCCGACGCCGCTGACCTTCGCCGAGAATCTGACCCGCCACTTCGGCGGCGCCCGCATCTTCGTCAAACGCGAGGACCTGAACCACACCGGCGCCCACAAGGCCAACAATGTCATGGGACAAGGCCTGCTGGTACGACGGATGGGGAAGAAGCGCGTGATCGCCGAAACCGGCGCCGGCCAGCACGGCGTCGCCACGGCCACCATGGCGGCCAAGTTCGGCTTCGACTGCACCATCTACATGGGCGAGGTCGACGTGGAACGCCAGCGCCCCAACGTATTCTGGATGGAGCGCTTGGGGGCCCAGGTGGTGTCGGTCAAGGATGGCTCGCGCACCTTGAAGGACGCCATCAACGAAGCCTTTCGCGACTGGGCCGCCAACATGGACACCACCCACTACGTGCTGGGCACGGCGTGCGGTCCCCATCCCTTTCCGACCATGGTCAGCTATTTCCAATCCATCATCGGCAAGGAACTGCGCGAGCAGGTGGTGCAGCGCACGGGACGCCTGCCCCGGCGCATCTACGCTTGCGTGGGCGGCGGGTCGAACGCGCTGGGCGTGTTCGGCGCCTTTCTCGACGACGCCGCCGTCGAATTGGTGGGCGTGGAAGCCGGCGGCCGCGGCATCGCGACCCACCAGCACGCGGCCCGCTTGGCCTCGCCCGATGCCAGCGTGGGCGTCGCCCAAGGCTACCGCACCTACTTTCTGCAAAACGAAGACGGGCAAATGATGGACACCCATTCCGTCGCGGCGGGCCTGGACTACATCGGCGTGTCCCCCATTCTCGCCTACCTGCGCGACACCGGCCGAGTGCGCTTCGAAGCGGCCAGCGACCAGGAAGTGGTGGCGGCGCTGGCCCTGACGGTGCGCCGCGAAGGCCTCATCCCCGCCCTCGAGTCCTCGCACGCCTTCGTGCAAGCCTTCAAGGAAGCACCGTCGCTGGGCAGCGACGAGGTCATCGTCATCAACCAATCCGGTCGCGGTGACAAGGATATCTTCACCGTGGCCGACGCTTTCGACGATCCGGCGTGGCGAGACTTCATTCGCCGCAAAGCCGAAGGCTACGCACGCTAACCGAGAGACATGCCAAGAGAATCCCATGCTTGAAGCTCGATTGCGCGAGGCCCGCGCCAAGAAAGACATCCTGCTGATGACCCACATCGTCGTCGGCTATCCCAATTTCGAAGCGTCCCTGCAAATCGTCGACGCCATGGTGGGAGCCGGCGTCGACCTCATGGAATTGCAGATCCCCTTCTCGGAACCCATGGCCGACGGCCCGGTCATCGTCGCCGCCAACCAAAAAGCCTTGGCCGGCGGCTCGACCGTCGAACGCTGCTTCGACTTCGCCGCCACCGTCGCACGCCGCCACGCCATTCCGTTCCTCTTCATGAGCTACTACAACCTGTTGTTCCGGGCCGGCGTCGCCGCCTTCGTCGAGCGCACGAAAGCCGCCGGTCTCGTCGGCGCCATCGTGCCCGATCTGCCGCCCGAAGAAGCCGATGGCTACCTGGCCGCCATGAATCGCGCCAGCCTCGATCCCGTCTTCATTTTCTCCCCCAGCACCACGACCGAGCGCATGCACCAAATCGCCAGCCACGCCCGCGGCTTCGTCTACTGCGTGGCCCGCAAGGGCGTCACCGGTCTTCACACGACCTTCTCGGCCGACCTCGACGCCTACCTGGCCCGCTGCCGCGCCGCCACCTCCCTGCCGCTGGCCCTGGGCTTCGGCGTGCAAGACGCCGCCGACGTAGCCTTCCTGCGAGGAAAAGTCGACATCGCCGTCGTAGGCTCGGCCACCCTTCGCCTCGTGGACGAAAAGGGCATCGCCCCGGTGGGCGACTTCATTCGCAACCTGCGCGCGGCATAGGAACCCCTCACGCTGGCCGAATCGGCGCCGCGGACGACCACCAACAAGCCGCCACGCCAGCCGCGAGACGCGTACCGCCCACGAACACGCTCACTCCCTCGCCCACGCAGCGCGCGTGCCGCCACCCGCGCGCGGCCCTGCGGGCTGCACGGAATTGTCGGACAGCGACGATCCAGTCCACGCGGGCGTGGGGCCACGGAACGAGGGGGACGGGTCCGTGGCATGCGGGTGGGGGGTTCGTGGGACCGGGGTTTGCTGCCTCGGCGCGCCAAGGGGTGCCCACCCAGGGACCAGGGGTGCGAGGGTGGGCCATGGGGGTGCGGCGCTGGGCGATGCGGGTGTGGGCCTCGAGGTGAAGGGGTAGGACGGCAGTGCTTCTGTCGCCCTAGGCAAGGCGAGGCTGGTCGACGCGCACGGCGTCGGGGGCACAGGTCCCTGAGGTGTCGATCGCGCAGACGCAGCTCGTCGGGGTGCGACGGCAAACCATGCGGGCAGACGTCAGCGGATGACGGGGGCGAGGGCAATGGCGATCGGGTTTGCCAGGAGGAACGACCGGGTCCGCTATCAGGGGCGATTTTGGCGATAGCGCGGGCCGCTCGCGACGGAATCGCGCCAGTTCACCTGTGCGATGAACACCGAAAAGGGGTTCAGTTGGACGCGGCTTCCTTCGGCGCGCGCGTGTTGGGTCACGAGCAAGGGCTTGAGGTGGGGCGAGCGGAGACCGTTGCGGGAAAGATCGAAGGTCACCGTTCGGCGCGCGGCCGACATGTTCAACGCCACCAGCACGGTCTTTCCGCTGAACGCGCGCAGGTAGGACAGAACGTTGGCATCGTCCTCGTTGACTGCGACGTAGGCGCCTTCACGAATGGCAGGGTTGGCGTGCCTCAGGGCAAGCACCTTCTTGTAGAGATTCAAGATCGAGTCAGGATCCTTGCGTTGGGCAGCAACGTCGTGGCCGGCGTAGCTTGGCGGCACCGGCAGCCATGGCGGGACTTTGCTGAAGCCGGCGTTGACGTTGCCATTCCACTGCATGGGCGTGCGCTCGCCGTCGCGCCCCTTTTCCGCCGGCCAACCGCGCCTCCCCACTGGGTCCTTGACGTCTTCCTTGCGCTTGGGATCGTTGTTCTCCATGCCGATCTCTTCGCCGTAGTAGAGGATCGGTGTTCCACGCAAGGTCAGGTAGAAAGCCGCCATCAACTTGGCAATGGCGTCGTTGTGGCGACCGTCGCCGTAGCGGTCGTACGAACGGACCATGTCGTGATTGCCCAGGACATAGACTGGCCAGCCGCCGCTCGCCTCCACGGCTGCAATCTGGCGGCGAAAAGCGTGCGGCGAGAGCTGGTTCACCGTGGCGAACATGAAATCCATGGGCATCTGCAACTCGTCGCCGTGGTCGCCGTAGTATTGCTTCAGCTGTTCCATCGTGTCGGTCCAGGTCTCCCCGACGAGGACCGCATTGGCCTGGTCGGCCTGGCGGCGGAGTTTCTTCAGGACACCGTGGATTTCGGGTAGGGCCCGATTGTACTTTTCGTCCTCGACCACATCGCCCAGCTTGTTTCGTCCCGGCAGCACGGGGTTGTCGGCAAGCGCCGGGCTTTCGAACAGTCTATCGACAGCGTCGAGCCGAAACCCCGCGACGCCACGCTGGTACCACCAGCGCGTGACATCGAGCATGGCGGACTCGACCGCGGGTGCGCGCCAGTTGAGGTCGGGCTGCTGGGCGTAGAAGTAGTGGTAGTAGTACTGCTCGGTGGTCGGGTCGAACGCCCAGGCCGAACCACCAAAAAGGGAAACCCAATTGTTGGGCGGTTGCTTCGAGCTCTTGCCATCGCGCCAGATGTACCAGTCGCGATGGACAGCGGTCCGCGACGACTGCGAATCCAAGAACCACGGGTGCCGATCCGAGGTGTGGTTCACCACGAGATCCAAGATGATCTTGATCCTCTCCTGTCGGCCCTTTGCCACCATGCTGTCGAAGTCAGCCAGGGTGCCATACATCGGATCGATGTCCTGGTAGTTCGACACGTCGTAGCCGAAGTCGACCTGGGGCGAGGGAAAGCACGGCGTGAGCCAAACCGCGTCCACGCCCAGCTCGCGTAGGTACGCCATCTTGCCCGCGATTCCCCGCAGATCCCCGACGCCGTCGTCATTACTGTCGGCAAAGCTGCGCGGATAGATCTCATAAAACACCGCATGCATCCACCAGGGATGCCCCTGGCCGTCTTTGTCACCTTCGTCACCTTTGTCGCCATTGTCGCCCGTATCGCCCCACGAATGCCCCGCGCAAGCCAGCGTCGCCACGAGCAGGATTCCGGTCCGCAACATTCTCCCAACTTTGTCCGTGGTCCCTGGGACAAGCAAGGCGCACCACGATCCCGCGACAAGCGCACCCCCCTCGCAACGCAGGGATCCGCGGCCGGGGATTCAGCTGCTCGATTCTTTCTTCGTTGCGCTGACTTCGCTACGAATCGTCCGGCCGCCGTTGGACAGGCTCAGCCAGCGCTCTTAGAATGTCCGCCCTCTGGACATAGGGACTGCCAGAAGTCCCAGAAGACGGATCGCGGCGCCGGAGCATTTGTGGTCCTCAGGAGAGGTTGGGCGTGATGAAGAAGCGTACGAAGGTGGTTCGGCAGGTGGTTTGGCAAGTGGTTTGGATGACGAGCTCGATGATCGTCTGGATACCCGGTTGCGGTCCGCAGTCACCGGCAATCGAACGTTCGAATAGCGCTTTGGTAACGACGCAAATTCCGATGCGCGTCTTCAGCGCGTCGCCCACGCTGGGCATGACGATCGACAGTGTGACGGACCCGCAAAGTCCGAAATACGGTGCGCTGAAAATCTTCGCGGACAAGGTCGCGACATACACCAGCGGAGCTGTCGCCGTATCGCCCACCCAATGGAACGCCGACACGGGGAAATCGGTCATTCAGCAGGTCGGAATCAGACGATGGCGATCCTGCGACAGGCTTCTTTCCCGATCCTCCGACGGAGGGTCCGCTCGTCCAGAAGTACCAAAACCCCGGACACAAAGGCCTGCGCTTTTACCACACGCCTTCGTGGCACCAGCCGTTCTACCTGGGCTGGGTCATGATCAACAAGACGACCTTATGGGATACGCTTTCGCCCGACAGCCAAGCGGCGATCGAACGAGCGTCGAAGGACGCCCTCCTGGAAAGCTTCCAGAAGAGTGGCAGCGTCCAGTGCGACGCCTTGAAGCGCATGTTCACGTTCAACGACGGCCAGGTGCAGCTGGACGCTCTCGGCCAACCGCTCCTGGTCAACGGGAGCGC
>Ga0302323_100002950_pt1 | contig 13825 bp, 11 predicted proteins | sample Fen_T0_3_FD_201950 | JGI IMG/M metagenome (GOLD analysis project Ga0302323, IMG submission 201950) | Peat permafrost microbial communities from Stordalen Mire near Abisko, Sweden - Fen_T0_3 | ecosystem: Environmental > Terrestrial > Soil > Wetlands > Permafrost | place: Sweden: Abisko... | reverse complement strand
TTCCAGGAGATGATGAGGAACCTCGAGAAGAAGACCGTCGAGGCCGAGCGGATCGCCAAGGGCGACCTGACCGTCGAGGTCGCCGTCCTCTCCGACTCCGACGCCTTCGGCAGCGCCTTTCGCAAGATGGTCAACCAGCTGCGCGACGTGGTGACGCGGATCGGCGAGGCCTCCATGCAGGTCGCCGGCGGATCCCAGGAGATGAGCGACGCCAGCCAGTCTCTGTCCCAGGGCGCCACCGAGCAGGCCTCCTCACTCGAACAGATCTCCAGCTCCATCACCGAGATCGGCTCCCAGGCCAAGTCCAACGCCGACAACGCCGGCCAGGCCAACAACCTGGTCGCCGCCGCCCGCGACTCGGCTCAGCAGGGCGACCAGCAGATGAAGGCCATGGTCGGCGCCATGCAGGAGATCAACACCTCCAGCCAGCAGATCGCCAAGATCATGAAGGTCATCGACGACATCGCCTTCCAGACCAACCTCCTCGCCCTCAACGCCGCCGTCGAGGCCGCCCGCGCTGGCAAGCACGGCAAGGGCTTCGCCGTCGTGGCTCAGGAGGTCCGCAACCTCGCCGGCCGCAGCGCCAACGCTGCCCGCGAGACCGCAGGCATGATCGAGACCTCCGCCGCCAAGGTCTCCAGCGGCCTCGCCGTCGCCACCGCCACCTCCGCCTCCTTCGACCAGATCGTCGGCAACGTCATCAAGGTCGCCGACATCGTGGGCGAGATCGCCGCCGCCAGCAAAGAGCAGGCAGAGGGGATCGGCCAGATCTCCCAGGGCCTCACCCAGATCGACCAGGTGGCCCAGCGCAACACCGCCAGCGCCGAGGAGACCGCCTCCGCCGCCCAGGAGCTCGCCGCCAGCGCCACCACCATCCGCCGCCTGCTGAGCCGCTTCCAGGTGAGCCTACACAATCAGTCCGGTGGGCAGGGCGACGCGCTCTCCGCGCCGACCAACGGGAGCGCTGCGCTCTCGGACGCATCCGGCCATACGCCTCGGGCTCGGTCCGCCCACGTGAGCGCCTCCTCCGAACCCGATCGCGAAGGAGTGGTGACATGAAGAAGGCATCCGCATTCCTCCTGGGCCTCACGCTAGCGAGCGGCGCAGCGGCGAAGGAGGTCATCACCATCGGTTACTTCGAGCTCCCGCCGTGGGTGACCACCCAGCCGGGCGGGAAGCCCTCCGGACTGGCCGTGGAGTACTGGGAGAAGACGCTGGCCCCGGCCATGGCCGTCTCGGTCGATTGGGTCGGCCCGATCTCGCTGCTCCGGCTGCTGCAGAAGCTGGAGGCGGGCGAGCTCGACGCCGGCCTCATCATGTCCAAGGCGGGGGTGCGGGAGAAGATCCTGGCCTACCCGACCTCGCCGTTCGTCGAGTTCCAGCCCACGCTGGCCGTCCTCCAGCAGAGCACGATCGCCAAGGTCCAGTCCGCCGCGGACCTGGCCGGGAAGCGGATCGGCTACTTCCCGGGCGCCGTCGTGCCGCCGCTGCTCAAGGACTCGCGGATCACCCTCGACCTGGACTCGTCACCCACCTGGCTCCAGGACAACTTGAACAAGCTGCTCGCCTCACGCATCGACGCCGTGCTCGACCTGGGAGTGGAGTCGATGATCTACCTAACCTCCAAGGGCGGCAATGGGGACAAGGTCCGGTTCGTCCCCCTCCCGGTGCCGCCCGTGCCGCTCTACACGGCCTTCGCGCGGAGCCCCCACGCGACCGCCCTGGCAGCCAAGTACGATCCGGCCCACGGGCAGAACCTCAAGGCCTTCAAGGCTAGGATCCAGGCCTTCGTCTCGTCCGCGAAGTGAGCCCAGCGCCTCCCGACCCACGCTCGGGCGCAGCCCTCCTCAAACGTCGGCGACCATCACGATCGCGTCCTCGCCCTCGTCCTGGTAGTAGTTTGGCCGGATCCCGACCTGCCGGTAGCCGAGGGACCGGTAGAGCGCCTGGGCCCCCTCGTTCGATCGCCGGACCTCCAGCGTGGCCAGCACCGCCCCGCTCCGATGCGCCTGCTCGGTCGCCTCCAGCATCAGCGCCCGCGCCACGCCGCGCCGGCGGGCCTCCACCGCGACCGCCAGATTGAGCACGTGCAGCTCGTCGTGCACCCTCCAGCAGATGACGAAGCCCAAGATCCCCTGGTCCGGCTGTGCGCCGGCCTGGAGGCCCGTCGCGCCGGTGCGCGCCGCTCCGGTCGCGATCAGGATGGTCGACCAGGTATGGGTCAGCTCCCGGCGGAAGAGGTCCTCCGACCAGGGGTGCGCGAAGGCGTCCCGCTCGATCTGCATCACCCGCGGCAGGTCGTCGGCATCCATGCGCCGGAACTGGATCGCGGGCAGCACCGGAGGGACCTGCTGCTCGGTCTCGATCGGCTCGCGCACGGCTACCTCCCGGCTCCCACCCGGTCCAGATCGGCCAGGATCCGGAGCTCGCAGTGCCCGCGCAGCTCAGCCAGGAGGGTGCTCACGTCGGCCTTGATCCGCTCCTGGGCGAGGTGGGCCCGTACGGCCTCCCGTACCGCTCCCAGGTCCCGGCCGGCGAACTCGCTCCGGTGCTCCCGGAAGTAGGCCTCCACCTCCGCGTCCCGGACGCGGGCCGCACCGCTCACCCGGCTCTCGACGTAGCGCTGCACCCGGAGCATGCGCCGCAGTACGGCCATCAGCTCCTCCGGGGAGAGGTCGAGCCGCTCCAGGAAGGCCTGGTACTCGTCGGCCTTGGCGAACCGGCTGCGGAACCGCGCCAGCTCCTGGAGCACGTCCTTGCGCTCGACGTCGAGGATGTTGAGCCGGGTCACCTCATCCATGAGGACCGTCTGATCGACGAGCCACTCCAGCCCAGCCCGGAGCGCGGCGGCGTCCAGCGGACGAGCCGCGGCGCCCACCGCGCCTCGCGAGACCAGGGCGATGCGCGCCTCCTCGGCGAGCCGGGTCAGGGTGATGACGTGCTGCTCAGGGCCGTTCGGGAAGTGGATGACCGCCACCACCTCCTCGGCGATCCGGTCCTCCGAAACTGGCGAAACTGGCGAACCCTGGAAAGCCTGCGAACCCGGCTGGGCCTGGGCGCCAGGCCCGGGCGGCGGCGCGGCGATCGCGCTCCCCGCGGCCAGAGCGAGCGCCGGGAGCAGAGCCAGGTTCATGCGACCCATTCTAGTCATCCGTCCAGGTGGGGGCGAGCCGCCTGATCCTCACGCGAACATTGACGGACCCGACCGGTGCGTTACTTTTGTTCCGTGCCGGAACGGGATCTCTACGAAATCTTGGGTGTGTCTCGAAGCGCCTCTGCCGACGAGGTCAAGAAGGCCTATCGCCGGATGGCCAAGCAGTACCACCCCGACGTGAACCCCGGCAACAAGAAGGCCGAGGACAAGTTCAAGGAGGTCACGGCCGCCTCCGAGGTGCTGTCGGACGCCAAGCGGCGCAAGCTCTACGACGAGTTCGGCCCCGACTCGCTCCGCACCGGGTTCGACGAGAAGAAGGCCGCCCAGTACCGACAGTGGAAGCAGCGGGGCGCCGCCCCAGGTGGCATGCCCTTCGACCTCGGCGACTACGGGTCGGTCGATGTCGGCGACTACGGCGCCTTCGACTTCGGCAGCATCTTCGGCGACCTCTTCGGCGGCGCTGGGGCGGCCCGCGGCCACGGGCGCCACGCGCGGGCCCCGGCCAGCGAGGGCGAGAGCGTGGAGGCCTCGATCGAGGTCGAGCTGGCCGAGGCGGTCCAGGGTGTCGAGCGCGAGCTGAGCGTGAACGGCCGGCGGCTGCGGGTGAAGATCCCGGCGGGCGTCAGCGATGGGTCCCAGATCCGGCTGGGCGGCCAGGGGAACCCGGGCGCGTTCGGCGGGAAGGCGGGGGACCTCTACCTCAAGGTGCGACTGCGGGAGCACCCCCTGCTGCGCCGGGAGGGCAAGGACCTGTACCTCGACCTCCCGATCACCATCCCGGAAGCGGCGTTGGGCGCGGAGGTGACGCTCCCCACCTTCGAAGGGATGGTTCGGTTGAGCGTGCCGGCTGGCTCGCAGTCCGGGACCCGCCTGCGGCTGCGCGGAAAGGGGCTGCCCGATCTGAAGGGTGGCGCGCGTGGGGATCTGTACGCTGTGCTCAAGATCGTCCTGCCCGAGGAGAGCGAGGGGCTCGCCAAGGCCGTGAAGCCGCTCGAGGAGCTCTACAAAAGCGATCCCCGCGCTGGCCTGACGTTGTAAGAAGGCGCCCAGGGGGCGTAGGGAGGCAGGCATGGGATTGTTCGATCTGTTCGCGTCCAGGGAGACCCGCGAGAGCAACACGCTCCGACGGTTCGCACAGCGGGTGACCCAGAAGTACGGACCGCCCGAGAACCGCCAGAAGGCGCTCCAGCAGCTCGCCGACATGGGCACGTCGGCCGCCCTGAACGTGCTCTGCCTCCGTTTCACCATCCGCGCCGACCCCGGGATCACCGACGACGAGGAGAAGGAGAACGTCCGCCAGATCCTGGTCGAGGCAGGCCAGGACGCGGTGGGGCCGGTGCGCGAGTTCATGGAGAAGCAGGAGTCGGGCATCGCCTGGGGCCTGCGGGTGCTGGCGGCCCTCGCCGCGCCGCAGGAGGTGCAGGCCGGCGTGGTGGCGCTGCTGGCGCGGCTGGGGCGCGAGTACACGCGCGATCCGGAGAAGAAGCTGGTCCTCCTCACCTGGCTGGCCGAGCACCCGCTGAACTCCGAGCAGAAGGCGGTCGAGGGCGTCGCGGGCAATCCCCTGGAGGCGGCCCTGATCCCGCTGCTGGAGGACTTCTCGGACGACGTCCGGATCAACGCCACTCGGGTGCTGGCGCGGCAACCGGCCTCGGAGGCCTCGCGGGAGGGGATCATCCAGCTGCTCCTGCGCGACAAGGAGAACGCCAGGGTTCGCGGCGAGACCCTGCAGGCGCTCAACGACCTGGGCGCGGACGTGAAGGGCTACCGGCCCAGCGTCGAGGAGCTGCTGGTCGAACCGTACTTCCTCGACAAGGAAGGGCACGTGAAGAAGCGGGCCTGACCGCGTAGGAGCGCCCGCGGCCCGCGGCCCGGGCATCGCCTCAGGGCCGAGCACCGCAGCGGGCGTACCCGGCCGAGAGACCGAGCGCTGGACGTGCCAGGAGAGCCCTCCTCACCCATTGTGGAACCCGCCCGCCCGCCGCGGGCGCTCGTTTTGGATCGCCTGTTCCGTCCGGTGCAGGTGCCTCCCGAGCTGGGGCCAGAGCTCGGCGAGCTCTGTCAGCGGGGGACCGTGGTCTTCGTGATGCGGTCGCCGGGCCTGCTCAACGTCCTGTACCTGCGCTGGCTGGTGAACCGGCTCCGGCTGCCCGCCATCCGGGCCGTGGCCGGCTTCCGGGGGTTCTTCGCCTGGCTGGCGCGATCCCGCCATTCGCGCCGCGCGCTGCGCCAGTCCCTCCTCGACCGGCGATCGGCCCTGGTCTTCCTGGGCGAGCCGGCGGCCGGGGATGCCTTCACCACCCTGGTGGCGCTCCAGCGGCGCCTGGATCGGCCCATCTTCCTGGTGCCGACGCTCCTGGTCTGGAGCCGCCGGGTCCAGACCGTCCGGCGGCAGGTCTTCTCGGATCTGGTCTTCGGCTCGCCCGAGGCGCCCAGCGCCTTCGCCACCGCCGTCGGCTTCCTCCGGAACCGCGGGCGGACCTTCGTCCGCGCCGGCCGGCCCATCGACCTGGCTCAATTCGTGCGCGAGAGCGCGGATCAGCGCGACCCGGTGGTGGCGCGCAAGGTCCGCGGCGCGCTCCACCAGCACCTCTCCCGGCAGACCCGCGCCGTCGTCGGCCCTCCCCTGCGGCAGGCCTCACGCGATCGGGAGCGGGTGCTGCGCGATCGCGCGCTCAAGTCCGCGCTGGCCCGGGTGGGGGACGAGACCGGACGGCAGCCCGGGTCGCTGCGCGCCGAGGCGGACCGGGATCTGCGCGAGATCGCGAGCCGCTACTCCCCGGTCTTCATCGAGATCGCGCGCATCATCCTGCGGCGGGTCTTTGACCGTCTGTACGAGGGGATCGTGGTCGATCAGGCCGGGCTGGCGGCCGTGAAGCGGGCCGCGGCCGAGGGGCCGGTGGTGCTCTGCCCGAGCCACAAGAGCCACGTCGACTACGTGATCCTGCCGTACGTGCTCTACGTCGCCGGCGTGCAGCCGCCGCACGTGGCCGCCGGTATCAACCTGGCCTTCTGGCCCTTCGGCTGGATCGCCCGGCGCGGCGGCGCCTTCTTCATCCGGCGCAGCTTCAAGGGCGACAAGATCTACTCGGCCACCCTGCGGGCCTACGTGAAGCACCTGCTCCGCGACGGCTTTGCCCAGGAGTTCTATCCCGAGGGCGGGCGGAGCCGCTCCGGCAAGATCCTCTTCCCCAAGACCGGCCTCTTCTCCATGGAGATCGACGCCTGGCTGGAGGGCGCCTCGCGGGACGTCTGCTTCGTCCCGATCGCCATCGACTACGAACGGCTGGTCGAGGTGGGAAGCCACGCCGACGAGCTGGCCGGAGGCGAGAAGCGGAAGGAGAGCTTCGGCGCGCTGCTCAAGTTGCCGCGCCTGCTCCTGCGGCGCTACGGCCGGATCTATCTCCAGTTCGGCGAGCTGATCTCGCTGCGAGAGCTGGCCGAGCGGAGGCTCGGCGACCAGGCGAGTGGGCTTCGGGCCGACGACGTCTCCGAGCCGCTGGCGGGCCGCTCCGGTCCGACCGCGACCGCCGTCGATCCCAAGCGGCAGCTGGTGCAGCACCTGGCCAACCGGGTGGCGTGGGGCATCAGCCAGGTGACCACGGTCACTCCGGTCCATCTGCTGGCCACGGCCCTGCTCACCCGTTCCGACTGGGGGCTCTCGCAGCCGCAGCTCGAGCACCGCCTCGCGCTGCTGCGCGGGATCGTGACCGAGGTCGGGGGCCGGTTCGCGCCCGAGCTGGCGGCGATGTCGGACGACCTGCGGGACGACCCGCGGCGCCCCGGTCCGCTGGCCGACGGGCTGGGGCGGCTGGTGCGAGACGGGCTGGTGGTGGTGGAGCGGGCGCGTGACGGGCTGGCCTACCGGGTGCCCGACGACCGGCGGCCCATCCTGGACTTCTACCGGAACGGCCTGGCTGGCCGGTACGCCGCGACGGCGCTGGTGGCGGCGGCCCTGCGCGGCGCCGGAGCGGACGCCGCGGCGCCGGCCGTCCGGGCCGAGGCACAGTGGCTCTCGCGCCTGCTCAAGCTGGAGTTCGTCTTCCAGGTGGGGGTCGGTCCGGGGCAGGTGTTCGAGGAGAACATCCAGATCCTGACCAAGCTGGGGCTGGTGGATCGGGACGACGAGCGACTCCCGGACGACGGCCAGCGACTGCGGGTGACGGGGGGAGGCGAGCGGCTCTGGTTCCTCGCCGACCTCATCCGGCCTCTCCTGGAGTCGTATCGGACACTCATGACGGTGGCGCTGGAGGACGCGCGCGGCGAGACGGTGCCCGGCTCGAATCGGTCGGAGCTGATCCGCCAGGCGCTGGAGCACGGCCGGACCTCCCTCGCCTCGGGCGAAGCTCGATTGCGCGAGTCGATCTCCAAAGTCACCTTCGGGAACGCGCTGGAGTGGCTGGCGCTCCAAGGCGCGCTGCTCGAGTCGCAGGACGGGCGATTGCAGCTGGAGCCTTCGTGGCGCACGGAGAGGCTGCCGGCTTTGATCCGGGAGCTGGATCGGCATCTGGCCTCTTGACCAGTGCGGTCGAACTGTGGCCTTTCATCCCGTTCGCTCCCAAGCCCACCCTCCCGGTGGCTCAGCGCGAGAGGCACTCCATGGCCGACCTGCACCGCATCGAGAACGAGACCCTGCGCGCCAAGGTGATGGGACCCGAAGAGGCGGCGGCCCTCGTGCCGAACGGCGCGGTGGTGGGGCTGAGCGGCTTCACCGGCGCCGGCTATCCCAAGGCGGTCCCCGTGGCGCTCGCCAAGCGGGCGGTGGACGAGCGGATGCGCGGCGGCAAGTTCACCTTCAGTGCGCTAACCGGCGCCTCGACCGGACCAGAGCTCGACAACGTGCTCGGCCTCTCCGAAGCGGTCAGCTTCCGCTTCCCGTACCAGGCCGACGCGGTCATGCGCGAGAAGATCAACGCCGGCATCGTCGAGTACCAGGACATGCACCTGTCGCATGCCGGGTCGCTGGTCCGGTACGGCTACTACGGGAAGATCGATCTGGCCATCATCGAGGTGACCCGGATCCGAGCCGACGGCTCGCTGGTGCTCAGCTCCTCGGTGGGCGGGAACAACACCTACCTCGACATGGCCGAGAAGGTCATCCTCGAGGTGAATGCCTGGCAGGACGAGCGGCTGGAGGGGATCCACGACATTTACGATGTGTCGGGGCAGCACGGCGAGCGGACGCCGATCCCGATCCTGCGGACCGCCGACCGGATCGGCTCTCCCTACGTCAAGGTCGATCCGGCCAAGGTGGTGGCGGTGGTGATGACCGACCAACCCGACCGGAACGCTCCGTTCAAGAAGCCGGGAGAAGACCACCTTCGGATCGCGCAGCACATCCTGGACTTCCTCGACGGCGAGGTGAAGGCCGGTCGACTCCCAGCCAACCTGACGCCCATCCAGTCCGGGGTGGGGAACATCGCCAACGCCGTCCTGATGGGGCTCAACCAGGGGCCGTTCGAGAACATGACCTCGTACACCGAGGTGATCCAGGACGGCATGCTCGACCTGCTCGACTCGGGCAAGCTGACCATCGCCTCCGCGACCGCCTTCTCGGTCTCGCCCGAGGGGCAGGTTCGGTTCGCCAAGAAGATCGACCAGTACCGAAAGCAGATCGTGCTTCGGCCCCAGGACATCTCGAATCATCCGGAGGTCATTCGCCGCCTCGGGTGCATCGCCATGAACGGCTTCGTGGAGGCCGACATCTACGGCCACGTGAACTCGACCCACATCGTGGGCAAGGGGATCGAGAACGGGATCGGAGGGTCGGGCGACTTCGCGCGCAACTCGGCGTACACCATCTTCATGTCGCCCTCGACCGCCAAGGGCGGCAAGATCTCGTCGATCGTCCCGTTCGTCTCGCACGTCGATCACACCGAGCACGACACGATGGTGATGGTCACCGAGTGGGGGCTGGCGGATCTCCGGGGAAAGAGCCCCAAGCAGCGGTCCAAGGAGATCATCGAGAAGTGCGCGCACCCGGATTACCGGCCGCTGCTACAGGACTACTACCGGCGAGCCTATGCGGCGCCGAGCGGCGGGCGGCAGTCGCCGCACATGCTGGATGAGGCGTTCGGGATGCACCTGCGGTACCTCCGGACCGGGGACATGCGGCTGGGGAAATAGGCCAGCGCGGGGGGTGGGGGCCGGAGTAGAGTCTTGGGCATGTCCGACCTCGATCTCGCCCAGGCACTGGCGACGGCCCGACGCGCGGTGGTGGCCGCTTCCGCCGCCAGCATGATCCACTTTCGGCGCGGGGTCGCGGTGGAGATCAAGCCCGACCGGACGCCGGTCACGGCCGCGGATCGGGACGCCGAGGCGGCGATCCTCCGGGTCGTCCGGGAGTCGTTCCCCGCGCATGGGGTGCTCGGGGAGGAGACCGGCGAGCACGCCGGCACGCCCGAGAGCCGCTGGATCGTCGACCCGATCGATGGGACACGGGGGTTCACTCGCGGAGGATCCTTCTGGGGGCCGCTCCTCGGGCTGGAGCACCAGGGCGAGGTGGTGGCCGGGGCCATGGCCATGCCTGCGCTGGGCGAGACCTACTGGGCGGCCAAGGGGATGGGGGCCTGGCTTCAGCGCGGAAGCGACGCGCCCGTGCGCCTCCAAGTCTCCGGAATCCCGACCTGGTCCGAAGCGACGCTCAGCCTGGGGGAGTTCAAGGATCTGTTTCGGCCACCCCTGCTCGAGCCCGTGACGAGGCTCTCGCTCTCGGCCGCGCAGACGCGCTGCTACGGCGACCTGGCTGGGTGCGCGCTGGTCCTGACCGGTCGCGCCGAAGCGTGGATCGAGGCTGGCGTGAAGATCTGGGATCTCTCGCCGCTCAAGATCTTGGTCGAAGAGGCCGGCGGGCGGTTCACCGATCTGGCTGGCAAGCCCACCATCGCGTCGGGCCACTGCGTGGCGTCGAACGGGAAGGTGCACGACTACGTGCTGCGCGAGCTGGCCTTCGCGGGTTAACCCTGCCGCCCAGCTCGACGAAAGGTCCCTGACTCTCGGGACTTGCCTTGGGATCCAGCCAATCGTTCCTGGCCCGCTGTCACCCACTCCGGCTACACTCCGCAGCCAGGCTGCCCCCCTGCCCTCCGGCAGGCCCCGCAGCCCCATCGCCATGGCGGAGCTTCGCAACGAATTCAGCTGGTCCAAGTCCCGGCACGAGAAGTTCGAGGAGTGCCGGCGGTCCTATTACTATCAGTACTATGGGAGCTGGGGCGGATGGGATGCCCCCGCCACCTCCCCCACCCGCGAGTTCTACGTCCTCAAGAAGCTCTCCACCCGCTGGCAGTGGGCTGGCTCGATGGTCCACGAGAGCCTGCGCCGGATGCTGCGCCGGGCCCGGACCACCGGGCAGTTCCAGCCGCTGCCGGAGCTGCTCGCCTCCACCCGCGAGCGCGCCCGCGCCCAGTGGGTCACCTCTCGTGAGAAGAGCTACTGGCGCGAGTCGTCCGGCATCGTCGGGCTGCTGGAGCACGAATACGGCGATTCGGTTCCGGACTCGGAGTGGAAGCGGATCTACGAGGAGGTGATCGACAGCTCCCTGCGCGCCTTCTACGACAGCGGCGTCCTGGAGGAGATCCGCCAGGTTCCGCCAGACCGCTGGCTCGCCGTGGACGAGCTCGACTCCTGGTCCTTCGAGGGCGTGAAGATCTGGGTCGCGCTCGACTTCGCCTTCCGCGACCGGAACGACCGCACCCAGATCCTCGACTGGAAGACCGGCAAGGAGCGGAGCGTCGACCACACCCAGGTGGGGATCTACGCCCTCTACGCCCAGCAGAAGTGGAACATCCCGCCGGAGGAGATGGTGGGGGGCCTGGTCTACCTCGCCGGGAAGGCCGACCGGATGGAGGTCAAGGCCGATCCCGCCACGCTCGAGACCTGCGCGGACGGCATGCGCCGCAGCATCGCCTCCATGCGCGCGCTCCTCGAGGACCCGGCGCAGAACCTGGCCAGCATCGACCGGTTCCCGCAGGCCGACCACCGGGAGTCGTGCAGGCGCTGCGCGTTCCGCCGCCCTTGCGGCAGGCTGTAGCGCCGAGAAGGATCACGGCCTGCAGGGTCTGCTCAGGGCTTCCTTCCCGAGCTCCCCTGCTGGGCCGGATGCCGGCCCAGGGAGTTCATCGCGGAGCTCAGCCCAACTCCGATGGCCGCCCCGACGGCCATGAAGAGGGCACACGCCCCCGCCGCCCCGAGCACGGTCCCCAGGATGGTGAGGGCCTGTCCCGTCAGCGTCGAGCTCGCAGGAGCGGCCGAGAGACCCCGGGCGAGCAGGGCCCCGGCATAGCCACCCCAGACCAGCGACGGCACCAGCGCGAAGATCAGGTACGCCAGCAGCCCGATCGCGGCTCCTGAGAGGAACGAGGACTTGCGGAACATGGTCTTCTCCTGGGTCGGATCAGCGATGCCGCTGACCGGGGACGCCCGGACGCACTCACGATGACTTCCGGAGAGGCGCCTGCCGCCCGGGTCCATCCCAGAGCGGCCGACCATGAATCCACGCAACCCAAGCACGAGCCCGTCCGGCGGTCCGGCAGACTCATGTCCCTAAGTCGGGCAGATCAGAGAGAAGATGCCTGAGTGGGTCAGGACCCGTTCAGGGCTTTACGTGTTGGCAGTGACCTGGCGGAGGATGTCGAGCTCCTCGAGCGCCTTCCCCGCGCCGATCACGACCGCGCTCAGGGGATCCTCCGCCAGGAAGACCGGGAGTCCCGTCTCCTCGCGAAGGAGGGTGTCGAGGTTCTTGAGCAGAGCGCCGCCGCCAGCCAGCACGATCCCCCGGTCGGCGATGTCACCCGCCAGCTCCGGAGGTGTGCGCTCCAGCGTGACCTTGACCGCTTCGACGATCCCGTTGATGGGCTCGGAGAGCGCTTCCCGGATCTCAGAGGAGGTCACCGTCAACGTGCGGGGCACACCCGCGACCAGGTCGCGCCCCTTGATGTCCATGGTCAGCTCTTCCTCGGTCGGGTACGCGGTCCCGATGCCCATCTTGATGAGCTCGGCGGTCCGCTCGCCGATGAGGAGGTTGTACTTGCGCTTGATGTGCTGAATGATCGCCTCGTCCATCTTGTCGCCGGCGATCCGAACCGAACGACTGTAGACGATCCCGCCCAGCGATATCACCGCGACGTCGGAGGTGCCGCCGCCGATATCAACGATCATGTTGCCCGACGGCTCTGTGATGGGGAGGCCCGCGCCGATCGCCGCAGCCATGGGCTGCTCGATCAGGTAGACCTCGCGAGCCCCGGCGCTCTCAGCCGCCTCGCGGACCGCGCGCTTCTCCACCTCGGTGATTCCGGAGGGGATGCCGATGATGATCCGCGGCTTCACCAGCGCCTTGCGGTTGTGGGCGGTCTGGATGAAGTAGCGCAGCATCGCCGCGGTGATCTCGAAGTCGGCGATGACGCCGTCCTTCATGGGCCGGATGGCGATGATGTTGCCCGGGGTTCGCCCGAGCATCTCCTTCGCCTCCTTGCCGACCGCGAGTACCTTGCGGCCACCCCGCGCGTCCTGCTGCACGGCCACGACGCTGGGCTCGTTGGAGACGATACCCATGCCACGGATGTAGATGAGGGTGTTGGCGGTCCCGAGGTCGATCGCGAGATCGCGGGACAAGATATTGTGAAGCCAGTCGAGCACGGCGGCGGTCCGGGACTATAGCAGGGCGCGATGAGTGATCAACGGAAATAGGGACTCAGGGAGGAGCTTCGGCAGCGCTGGGACAGGCGGTCCGCTGTGCATGACAGAAGAACCTTTAAAGCGCGACTCGAATTCTGAGATCCGGCCTCGACTTCTCTGCGCGCCCTTTCTCTCACGGCTCGCCCCCCGGCGCTACCCGCATTCTGTGCCAGGATGGGCCCGTGGTCGAGTTTCCGTAAAGTCATGAACGGGGCGCTGCCTCGGCCGGCCACGGAGCGGGCGCCCGGGCGCCCTCCTCGACGGCTTCTCCACCGACAGGCTGCCCGCTCGCGTCATTTTGTCGACCATGCAGGGCTTTGGCCCAGGGCCCCGTTCGCGCTAGTCTGCGGGTGCAACCATGTCGGCGCCCGACGTCACCCCCGGCCAGCCACCGTGCCCCAAGTGCGGTTACCTGGCGGACACCTCCAACGGCCTCGTCAACTTCTGCCCGAAGTGCGGAAACGACCTCCGCGCCCTGGCCGAGGACGAGGAGCGCACGCTGACTCACCCGTGGGTGGGCAGCGTCATCGCCGACCGGTACCGACTCCTCTCGCTCCTCGGCGAGGGGGGCATGGGCGCGGTCTACAAGGCCGAGCACATCCGCATGGGCAAGGCCTTGGCGCTCAAGCTCCTGAGGGGCCCCTTCGCCCGCGAGGAGGGGGCGGTGGCCCGCTTCCGCTCCGAGGCGTTCATCGTCTCGCGCCTCTCCCACCCGCACACCATCGCGGTCTTCGACTTTGGCGAGATCGCGAACCAGGGCGGGTTCTACCTGGCCATGGAGTACGTGCCGGGCAAGGACCTGTCCACGGTGCTGCGCGAGCAAGGGAAGATCTCCGAGTCGCGCGCCGCGGCCATCGGCGAGCAGGTCCTTGGGTCGCTCGCTGAAGCCCACGACTCCGGCATCGTCCACCGCGACGTGAAGCCGGGCAACATCATGCTGATGCAGACCCGGTCGGGCGAGGACTTCGCCAAGGTGCTCGACTTCGGGATCGCCAAGCT
>Ga0302323_100002946_pt1 | contig 13828 bp, 7 predicted proteins | sample Fen_T0_3_FD_201950 | JGI IMG/M metagenome (GOLD analysis project Ga0302323, IMG submission 201950) | Peat permafrost microbial communities from Stordalen Mire near Abisko, Sweden - Fen_T0_3 | ecosystem: Environmental > Terrestrial > Soil > Wetlands > Permafrost | place: Sweden: Abisko... | reverse complement strand
ACGAAATCAAGACCGACGTCGTGGCGCTCTACGAAAAGCTCCGCACGGCCACCGAAGCAGAAAAGGCCAGACGGGGCGTGCGCATGGTCGACTACGAAACCCGGGCCTAGAGCGAGCGAGACTCAGAGCTTGCGAAAGGCCAAAGTCGCTCGCCCTCACGGCCGATGCATCCCCGGTCCCGTAACCGTCCCCGCATCGATAGTTGGAGCGAGGTCCTGGATTTTGGCTGCCTCCGAGCAGCTCGCGTGCACCAGTGCGGAGCGACCCCAGGCACCCGGTGCCGGGCACGGGCAGGTTTACCGGCCCGAGCAAACAAGGACAGGCGCTAAAACACGGCTCTCGCGACCGTGAACTTATTGTTCAGCTCGCGTCCAGTGAGTAGCTTGAAGTCTTTCAACGGCCCAAGCTCGCTTTTCAACGAGCCGATACGGCTGTGTTCGGTGGTGAAGAACATCACCTTCGTACCCTTCTTCTTCTGCTCGGCCACCCAGCTCTTGAACTTTGCGCCGCTCGAGACGAACGCAGGCACGCGGTTGCCGGTGTAGAAGTTCTCGCCCTTCCAGTTCATCTGATAGGCAACGAACGGCTCTTCCGGGCCTTTGCGCGCGGCGTAGTAGGCCATCACCGTCTCGCGCTGGCCCCAGTGCGGAGAGGCACGGACCAGGTACACGTCCACGCCCCAGGCCGTCCACAACACGGCGACCACGGCGAACAGTGCCAGCGCGTGCCGCCGCAGACTCGGTAAGGCGAAGGCCAACGCGAGCCCCGCCGAGACCAACGTGAATGCGCTCAAGACGCCGTTGAAATTGAGCGAATCGCTGGGCCAGGCCCGGCGGTAGTTGTAAGTGAACAGGTGCATCAGGCGGGCTTGACCTTCGATGTCGCTGAACACGGCGCTCGTCAGATCACGCCCCACGAGCACGATTGGCACTGCCGAAGCGACGCCCAGCAGCGAAAGCATCGCGCCTTCGTATTTGGCCTCGAACGAGCTGTCCTCGCGGCTCGGCGGTTGGCCATATTTTTTGTTCGTGTAGACCGAAAGTAAGACTCCGCAAGAAAGTAGGACGTAGCCCAATCGTGGTGCACTGGGCGGCAAGTGGCCGTCGCTCAGCAAGTGGCCGTTCCAGCTGCCGGGGAACGCGCGCTGCGCGCCGTAGAGCAACAGCAGCCCGCTCGCCGAAAGTCCCGCGAAATAGGCGAGTGCTCGCTTCGGTCGCGCGAGTCCGGCAGGGCCGAGTGCGCGATCGAGCAGTACGCCGGTCAGCGCGGCGATGGGCGGAACCGTGGGCAAGGCGTAGTGGTGAAACTTGGTCAGGGTGATGGTGAACATCGCGAAGGCGACCGTGAACCACAGCGCCATGAACGCCATCACTTCACTCTGCGCGTCGTCGGCTTCGTTCCGATATCGCAGCCACCAGAGCAGCCCTGCCGCGCCGAACCCGGCCCAAGGAAATAGCCCGTATCCGAGCTGCCACACGTAGTAGCGGAAGCTCACGTCGTCGCCCGTGTTGGTGTCGTGCACGTGCACGAAAGCGCGCTTGTACATGTCGTGAAAAAGTAAACGATCGGTGAACGGCGCTCCGTGTCGCATGTACATCTGCACGTACCAAGGCAGGCAAATGCAGGCGAAGGTCAAGCACAGCCCGACCAACTCGAGGCGCGCGAAATCCTTGTAACGGCGAGCCGCGCCGATGGACACGAGTGCGATCGCGATCGGCAACACGAGGCCAGGTGCGCCTTTGGCCAGGGCGGACAAGGCCGTGAAAAACCAGGCCCCGAGGAAGTACAACCGCTGGCAGCGGCGCTCGCCGCGATTCACGTACAAGAGCAAGCCGAGTGCGCCCCCCCAAACCACCGCCGCCAACGCGGGCTGGAACAGCCGGTTGACCGGCTCTACCCAACGACAAGCTTCGTTGCCGGGCAGGCCGCAGTTGCCACCACCCGAGCCGGCCAGAAATTCGTCCCAGTGCCAGCGAAAGCCGAAATGCGGCGCTTGGAGCTGGAGCGTGACGTTACGCGTCAGGAGGTAAACGAGCTGCGGCAATACCGCGAGCACGATGCTGGCAAACAGCAGATGAAAGGCCGACGCGCGCAACACTCGAGAGCCCACACGTAGCTCGAAACTGCGAACGAGCGCCTCCGCGTCCGTACGCATCCCTAGCACCAGCAGCGAAAGCGCGGTGGTCAGCGGCGCCACGTACGGCATGTCGGTCATGCTCTGATGCGCGATCAAGTACCAATACGGGGCCGTAGTGAGCACGAGACCAGCCAGGAACCCAGCGCGCCCACCGAACGCCTTGGCCACCGCCTTGTACAAGAAGTAGGTGGCGACCACGGTGAGCAAGAAGATCGGCAAACGCGCCGGCCATTCCGGCGCGGGGGACATGCCGCTGCTCGCCGCGGCCAGCATTTGGTCGGGCATGAAGTGCACGCCCGTCAGCGAAAAACTCAGCCCTTGGAGCCAGAAATCCAGCACCGGCTTCGACCAAAACCAGCCGTCTTGTGCCCACCAGAGCGAGAGCCAATCGTCCCGGGCCAGCATTTCACGGGCGACTTCTCCGTAGTGCGCCTCCCACGGATCGCTCAGGGAGTAGCTCCCGAGCAGTGGCACGTACAAGAGCACGTTCAAGAGCACCAACCAAAAGCCCCGCCGCGCGAACCAACGCGCGCTCTCCGCACCGAAGACGTGCAGTGCTTCTGCCACGCGGCAGAGCGCGATCACGGTTGCGGTCAGGCACAGCGTGACTGCGACGCCCGAACTTGCGGTAGGGTGGGGGAGCACGCCCGCAACGGCCAGTCGAAGCGCGAAGGTCAGCGCGATCAACGCGCCGACGAACTCTGCAAGCCGGGCCGCGACCTCTCGCAAGCTGGCCCGGGACCGCGTCGTGACTTCGTGAGCACACGCGTCGTCGAATGTCCCGAAGGCATCGAGCACTGCGAACGTCGCGATCAGAAGCCCTACGGCGCAGACGGGAACACTGAGTGCGGAGTGGCCATCGCAGGCCATCACCAAGAACACGGGCACGAGCGCGGCCAGCGCCCACCACAGCCGCTTCGGGCGCGCGGGGTTGCCCTGCGGAATCAAGCGTGCGGGGTCGTCGTCGGTCGTGTCCAGCGCTTGCTGAACGGCTTCGAGAGCGGGGTGGGCGCCCGATGGGGCTGCCGCGGGGGCTTCGTCGTCTGACCGCATGCGCGGCGCAGATTGGTAGTGCCTCGAGCAGAAAGTAGCAAACGCCTAGCGGGCTCAGCCTTGCGACACGACGCGATTTCGGCCTGCGTGCTTGGCCGCGTACAGCCGTTTGTCCGCCGCGCCGACCAGCGCCTCGGGCGTCTTTTCATCGAGCTCGGCAAAGGACGAACAGCCGACGCTGACGGTAACTCCCAGCACTTTGCCTTCGAATGGTACGCGCGTGGCCGCGACCCGTTCGCGCAAGCGCTCGCCGACCGTGTGGGCGGCCGTACCGTCGATGCCGCGCAGTATCAAGGCGAATTCTTCGCCGCCATAACGCGCGAAGACGTCTTCGTTGCGAATCATGCCGCGGATGGTGTTGGCCAACGCCACGAGTACGGCATCCCCGCCCTGGTGCCCGTACGTGTCGTTGACCTTCTTGAAATGGTCGACGTCGAAGAAGGCGAGCGACACGTCCACCTTGTGGCGCCGCGCGTACGACAACTCCGAACGCAGCTGCGTGTCGAAGTGCTCACGGTTGTGCGCGCCGGTGAGCGCGTCCGTAACGCTTGCGTCGTAGAGCTGTTGTAGCAGTCCCTCTTGGCTCTCGTCCGTGACCGTGTAGCGAAAGACCGCGGTTGGCCCGAACTGAATCACGTCGCCGTCGCGCAGCACCTGGCGTGACACACGCAGCCCTTGCACGAAAGTGCCGTTGGCGGACTCCGTGTCTTCTATCAGGTAAGTCATCCCTTCCTGATAGATGCGAGCATGCTTGCGACTCACGCCGTCGTCGCCCAGCCACAGTTCGCATTCTTGGCTGCGTCCGACGCGGAATTGCTCCGGTGGCAAGCGCGAGACACGACCGAGCTCGGCTCCCTTCACCCGAACCAAGAGATGTCTATCCTTCGACTGCCTGCGGGGCGTACTGCGTAACTCCGACAAGCTCACGATCGCAGTGCGCTCTTCCGGGTCCTCGGCAAGGAGGTACGGTTCAGGCGGCTTTTCCTCGGACAAACTCTCGATCCTCAGGTTCTAGGGTAACACGGTTTTTCGAGCCGAGGGCGGATCGCCGCTTCGAGAGCGTGCTTCTTTGGGTCTCTGCTTTCTCCATCCCGGATGTGGTTTTCGAGCACTGCGGTCAACGCCATGTAGGTGTGGCGGCGCCGCGTGTCGTCACGCAACGACCCCGCGCGGGCTTTCTAGCAGCCGATGCCTCACCCGCTCGGCATGGGTCGGCCGCGCCGCCCGGCGCGGCGCGGCGCGATTTTCTGGAACTTCCCCGCGCGAAGGGTTGTCGGTCTAGGCGACACCGAACGACACGCTGCAGGGCGACGGTTTCGCCTGGAAGCGAGTGACAGGGCCGACTTTCATCGGCCGCTGCCTTGCCCACCGCACGCTTCGTTCGCGTGAACCATCAGGAGGATTGTGTTCATGGCACACGTACAGCCACTTCTTCGTTCATTCGACTCCCAACCCGCGCCGCCGTTCGGTTTCGCCAGCGCCCGAGAGCAGCCGACGGCGGTGCGCGAGCTCGACCCGCCGACCCACGCGCTCGGAAGGCTCATGTCGCTCGAACCAGGTGAATTCGAACGACCCGAGCTCGAAGCCGTAGAAGTGATGGGAGTTTGGGGATCGACCATTCTATTTGCGCGCCACTTGGCGCGAGGTGAGAGCTTCACCATCGGTGAGAGCTCGGCCGATGAGCAGGTGGACTTCGAGCTCGACGCGCAAGGGCTCGGTGCGCCCACCGCGCGCTTGGTCGAGGTGCAAAGCGGGACACCTCACGTGATCGTTCCACGGGCGGCGCGGGTCAGTGTCAAACGCGCAAACGAACCCTATGCGCTACGGACCGAGGCCACGAGCGTTGCGCTGCTACCGGGTACCGTCGTCGAGCTAGTACTCGGAAAGCTGCAGTTTCGCCTCGAAAACGTGCCGGCCGGTGTGCTCACCCCACGTGCCGGGTTGGCTAGTGCCGAGCGCTCGGTGCTTTCGGCGTTCGGAGTTACGTTCGCGGCGGTGGCCGCGCTGATCGGTGGCTTCGCGTTTTGGATGCCAGCGATGGGTTTGACCGAAGACGAGGGTCTAGACAACGAGAGGCTCGTCTTGATGAAGCAGTACCTCAGCACGAACGCGCAACGCGAGCTCGAGGAACAAAAGTCGAATACCGACGAGTCGGGCAGCAAAGAGAGCGCTGCCGGTAAGCCCGCCGAAGCAGCCGCCGGGCGCGAAGGCGCGATGGGCAAGCCGAACGCGCAAGTCAGCAATCACCGCGCAGCGGTGCGCGGCGATAACCCCGAAGTGCAGCTCTCGCACTCGCAAATGGTCGCCGCCGCCAAGAGCTTCGGTATGATCGAGTTGCTCGGCACGCTGTCCACGAGTACGGACGGCGGGTCGCCCTTCATTCGTGACCCGGCGCTCGGTCATGACGGTTTCGACGCAGAAGGTGGAATGTTCGGCGATCCTGGTGAGTCGGGCGGCTTCGGTGGGCTACGCTTGAGCGGTATGGAAAACGGCGGTGGCGGACACGGTGTCGGCGTGGGGATTTCCGGTATCGGCGACGGGCTCGGCTTGCCGGGTCTCGGCAATTGCAGGAACGGCAATTGCGGCGAAGGGGGATTCGCCCGGGGCGTTGGCCGCGGCGGACCTGGACACGTGACCCGTGCGCCGAAGATCCGCAGTGGAGGCGACACCGTGACTGGGCATCTTCCGCCCGAGGTCGTGCAGCGCATCGTGCGCCAAAACTACGGTCGTTTCCGCCAATGCTACGAGAACGGTCTGCGCGCCAATCCAAACCTCACCGGTCGGGTGACGGCGCGCTTCGTGATCGGCCGCGAAGGTAGTGTGACCAATGTCCAAAACGGCGGCAGCGACATTCCGGACAGCGGTGTCGTGTCGTGCGTGGTGTCCGCCTTCTATGGTCTGTCCTTTCCGACTCCCGAGGCTGGCATCGTCACGGTGAGTTACCCAATCATGTTCAGCCCTGGTTGAGGCTTGCCAGGCGGAGCGGGTCCAGTGGTAGCCTGCTCGCGCCGTGAACAAATTCCAAGCCACCGCCCTCGTTCTGCTTCTCGCCGTCGGTGTCGCGCCGCGCGTCGCTCGTGCTCAGGAGTGGACGCGCCAGAGCTTCTTGCTGCCCGACGGCGGCTTCGAGCTGACGGGCACCCCCGCGCGCCCCGAACTGATGCGCATCAACATGTCGAAGGACTCCACTTTCAAGCCGGTGGAGTTCCCCGTCAATTTCTTCTGGGGCGTCAGCGACAAGGTGATGATCGGTATCACCCATGAACGCGGGCTCCGCTTCAATCACGGCAATCCAAATCCGAGGTTCCGCGACACGTACAACGACGTGGGCTTCGGATCGGTGATCTTCCTGGCTGGCGGGCGCAACTTCGAGGTCGACTTGCATGCGGGCCTGCCATTTCATCGCTTGAGTCCCGATCCATTCGTGGGCGTGCAAGTCGGCGTCCTGGGTCGCGCCAACATCGCAGAAAAAGCGGCGCTGGTTTACGATCCCAGTTTGTACTTTGGCGCCAACCGCCGAAGCCTCGGTAACGGTGACGAGCTTCACGCGCCGATCTGGTTTTACTTCCAACCGACGCGAGTCGTCGCCCCCTTCGTCGGCACCGGCGTTCATGGACCGCTCCAGAATTTTGGCGACCACTTCGCCATTCCGCTGGAAGGCGGGGTGTTGTTCACCGTCGCGCACGGCATTCACATCGGTGGCATGTTGCAGTTTCCGAATGCATTCGGAAAAAACAACACGCTCGATTGGCGTGAGCTCAGCTTTCTGGGCCAATTCCGGTTCTGATGCGCTGCACGTTCGGGGTTCGGCTGCTGCTCGCCTTGTTTCTCGGATGCGGTTGCGCGCCGGGCAGAATCCCGGCGGTTCCCGCGGCAAAGCCCGCGCCGGCTCGAACCGCCGGGCCAGGCGAGCGCTTGGCGCAGGCTCTGCGCAGCCTTCCTCGCCCGCTGCCGGTGCTTGGCGCGTTGCCCGCGCCCGCGCTGTCGCGCTTGCAAGCGCGCTTCGCGGGGCTGGACGCCGACCGGAAGCTCGCGGTGCAGCGTGACGACGGTCTCTTGGTCGAGAGTCTTCCGCTCTTGCACCTGGCCGGCGGGGGCACGTCTCCGCGCGCCTTGTATGCGCTCGCCACGACTTCGGCGGGGAGCCAAGAGCTGGCCGGGATCTTGGGCATCGAGCGCGACGCGGCGAGCGACACGCCGGACTCGGCGCGGCTGGCCATCGTGCGCGAGCTTTCGACGCGCGCCGCGTTCGACTTCTTGCGTGATCGTGCCGCTGACGTTGCGTTGCCCGGGAAAGGGTCGGCCCTCGCAAGCCGCTTGGTGGCCCGCGCTGCGTTGGCGGTGGGTCGTCGGGATTTGGTGCTCGGCGCGCGCGAGCTGCTCCTGAGCGTCGAGCCCAACTCGGAGAACCGCTTGGAATTCGCGGCTGAGTTGGCTCGATCGGGCGATGTTGCACGCGCTTCCCGCGCACTCGCCGAGGCCCGCGCGGATCGGCGCCGCCCGTCACCGGCGGCGACCTTGACCAACACCGAACGGCTGATTGAGACAGCGCAGGTCGCCACCGCGGCAGGCGCACAAGACGTTTCGTCCAAGTTGCGGCGAGCACGCGCCTGGTTGCGCTTGGGCCGAGTTGAAGAAGCGCGCGCGCTGCTCGAGCCCGAAACGGATCTCGCCAAGACGCGCCTCGATCTCGCGGCGGCCTGGGCCGAGACCCTGATCGACAATCCGAGCTGCCCCGACTTGCCGCCAGACGTAGGCGGCGCGGCGCTGTGCGCGGTCGCTTTTCACGCGAACGCGGGCACGAAGACGGCTCGCGCTTTGCTCGAGTCAGCATGGCAGAGCGGTGCTGGGCGCGACGACGAAGCCGTCGAAGTGTACGTCGCGCTCGCGCACGTGATCCCGTGGATGCACGACACCGCGACCGACCTCGCTCAGGGCGCCATGCGCGCGGACGAGGGGCCGGCGCGGGTGGCCTCGCTCCGCGATAGACTCGCCAAAATCTCCCAAGATTGGCCTAAAATGGCCGGGCTCGTGCTGTTCTTGGAGACGTTCCAAGCCGGGCCTTCGCCGCAGAGCTCCGGGCTCCTCCGTGACACGGAGTCGGAAGCGCTCAGCACGCGCGCGCTCGCGCTGACGGCCGTGGACACGAGCCGCTTTGCCCAGGCCGGGGTGCTGGCTGTCGCGGCCGTACTTGCGCACCAACGCGACGTCTCGCCGCTGATCGATGCTCTGCCGGCCGCGAATACTGCCCCCGGCTTGCGCCTGCCGCGCGCCGCACTCGAGGTCTGGCTGACCGCCAGCAGCGGCTCGCGTGAGCGCATGGACGAGGTGAGAAGCGAGCTTGCGACGCTCATGGCGGAAGGTTTGGGGGGATCGCTCGAACGGGCGCGGCTCGTGCTCGGCGTGAGTGAAGTCGGCGCGTTGCTCGATTCATCGGAGCGCTCTTATCAACTCTTGTCGCGCGTTTCCGGGCAGCTACTGACTGACAACGTTCCGCCGGACCTGGCCCTGCGCGCGGTGCTCGACGCTGCAGGCGCGCTTTCGCGCGGGCGGCGCTTCGAGCAAGCCGCCAAAATCTTGGATGGCGCTGCCAGCGCTGAATTACCCGGAGAAATGAGCCGCGCGCGGGATCTGCTCGCGTTGATCCGGGGCTACCAATTGGTGCTGGGCGCCCGCGGCGCGCCCGTTTCCACGTTGCCCCGGTTGCGAGCGGGCCTTGCGGCGCTCGCCGCTGCGGCGCATGGAGAGGCGGCTCGGGTCTGGTTCGAGCTGTGGAACCGAGAATTCGACGCCCTGCAGTCCGACGCCGAGTGCGCAAAAAAGAAACTCAAAATCTGCCGAGAGGCGGAGGTGTTGCGGAAGGACGCCCGGAAAGGTCTGGATGCACGCCTCGGAGCGCAAGCAAGCGCAGTGCTGATTCGTGGCGCGCTGCCCAGCGGCTCTTTCGACGCCGGCTTCCGCTTCAGCGTGGAAAACGGTTTGGAGCCGCTGATCATTTTCGATCCGAGCGTGCTGGCAATCGGACTGCCCGGCCTCTCCGGGCAGTAGTTGCTCACACCTTCAGTTCATCGACCCAATTCAGGCTCTCGCTCAGATTCTGCTGCTCTCGCTCGAGTGCCTGCTTTTGAGCGTTGGCCTCGACCACCACCTCGGGCGGCGCGTTCTTGATGAAATTGGCGTTCGTCAGCCGCTTCGCCATCACTTCCAAGTCTTTCTGAATCTTCTTCAGTTTGCGCTCGACGCGTTGTTTCTCGTGTTCGGGATCCACGAGCCCGCGCAAATGCACGAGCACGTCGACCTCACCGGCGACGGTGAGCACCGCGCCCATCGGTCGTTCACCACCCGCGTCCACGATCGAAGGTGCGCCGTCGGTGCGCACCAAGAAGGCGATGAAGCGGCTTTGCTCTTCCAGCAGCGCACGCAGCGCCGCATCGCGCGCCCGGAACTCGACCTTGACGGCATCGCCCGGCTTGATGTCGTGCTCGCTGCGTACCGCGCGTGCGGCGCCGATCACCGCCATCACCGTGTTCATGTCTCGTTCGGCTGTCGCATCGACGCGCCCGTCCAGAGCGGTAGGGTAGGGCGCGAGGGCTATGGAAACCGGACGCGATGCAGGCCGTGGGATGCGCTGCCAGAGATCCTCGGTGATGAACGGGGCGTAGGGGTGAAGGCCGCGCAGGGCGGCTTCTAGCGCATGGGCCAAAACCTGGCGTGTTTCGGCCTTTTCCAGCTCGCTCCCGTGCAGGAATACGGGCTTGGTCATTTCCACGAACCAAGCGCAGAACTCATCCCAGAAGAAGTGGTAGAGCGCACTCGAGCCGTCATCGAGTCGATACGATTCGATGCCCTGCGTGCTGGCCTCGACCGCGGCGGAGAGACGCGACAAGATCCAACGATTGACCAACAGCTGCGGTGCCGGCGTCCTGCCTTCCGCAGGAACGGACTGCCCTTCCAGGTAGGTCAGCGAGAAACGGGTCGCGTTGTAGATCTTGTTACAGAACTTGCGGTAGCCATCGACGCGTGCTGGCGAGAGCGCGATACGCTTGGCTTGCGGTGAGTAGCTACAAAGCGTGAAACGCAAGGCATCCGCGCCACTGGCCGAGAAGCCCTTGCCCATCTGGGCCGATGATGGGTACGCCTTGCGAAACTTGGCCAAGGCCTCGTCGACTGGGGCGTCGGGCATGGTCTTCTGGACGATGGCCGAGAACTCTGCGCCATAGATCAAGTCCAGCGGGTCGAGCGTGTTGCCCTTTAGTTTCCCCATTTTGTCGCCGGTTTCGTCGACCACCATGCCGTGCAAGAGCACGCGCCTGAACGGCACTTCGGCCATGAAATGCAGGCCCATCATCATCATCCGCGCCACCCAGAAGAACAGGATGTCGTAGCCCGTCTCCATGTCACTGGTCGGATAGAAACGCTCCAGCTCTGGTGTCTTGTCCGGCCAACCCAGAGTCGAGAAAGGCCACAACGCGCTCGAGAACCAGGTGTCGAGCACGTCTGGATCTTGGGTCAGGTTCGTCTGCTGACATTTCTGACACGCGCTCGGGCGGTCTTCGCGCGTGACGGTGATGTGCCCACAATCGCCGCAGTGGAAGGCCGGAATTTGATGACCCCACCAGAGTTGCCGGGAGATGCACCAATCCTGAATGTTGGTCAAGAAGTGCTCGTAAGTCTTCTCCCATTCGGCGGGGATGATCTCGGTGCGCTTGTCCCGCACGGCGGCGAGCGCAGGCTCCGCGAGCGGCTTCATGTCCACGAACCATTGCGTGGAGATGATGGGCTCGACCACGGTGTTCGAGCGAGTGCAGCGTGGCAGCTGCAATTTATGGGCCTTGGCGCCGCGTTCGAGGCCTGCCTCCGCGATCGCTTTCTTCACCGCGGTGCGCGCCTGCTTGACGTTCAAGCCCTGAAATTGTGCGCCGCGTTCGTTGAGCGTGCCATCCAAGTTGAGGATGTTGATCTCCTCCAATTGGTGACGCTTGCCAGTGGCAAAATCGTTGAAGTCATGACCGGGCGTCACCTTCACTGCGCCCGTCCCGAACGCCATGTCGACCAAGATGGCGTCCGTGATGATCGGCACCTCGCGGTCCACGAAGGGGTGCTTCAGCTTCTTACCGTGCAAGTGCTTGTAACGTGGGTCATCGGGATGGACGGCAACGGCCGTATCACCGAGCATGGTTTCGGGGCGAGTGGTCGCGACAACCAACTCGGCCGCGCCGGCCGAAGGGTCCGCGTCGATCACGGGGTAGGCGAATTCGTAAAGTTCGCCGTTGGCCTCTTCGTTCTCGACTTCCACGTCGCTGAGCGCGGTTCGGCAGCTCGTGCACCAGTTGATCAGGCGGGTGGCGCGGTAAATCAGGCCCTCACCGTGCAAACGCACGAACGCTTCACGAACCGAGCGCTGCAGCTCCGGGTCCATGGTGAACTTGGAACGTCGCCAATCAGCCGAGCAGCCGAGGACTTTCATCTGCTCGGCGATGCGCCCTCCGCTCTGTGCTTTCCACTCCCACACGCGTTCGACGAACTTGGCGCGCCCGAGATCGTGTCGCGACTTGCCCTCGCGAGCCAGCTGCCGCTCGACCACGAGCTGAGTTGCGATGCCAGCGTGATCGATGCCCGGTTGCCAGAGCGTATTGTAGCCCTGCATCCGCTTGTGCCGGATGAGCACGTCTTCGATCGTATCGCCGAGCGCGTGCCCCATGTGCAGCGAGCCGGTGACGTTCGGTGGCGGCAGGGTGATGGTATAGGGCTTACGTCGATCGGCGGGATCGACGCTGGCGTCGAACACTCCGTGTTCGAGCCAAAAAGCGTACCACTTGGGCTCGACCTCGGCAGGCTCGTAGCCTTTGCCTAGCTCAGCCTTCTCGTCCTGCTTTTCTTCGCTCTTTTCGCCTGGCATGGGGGCGCGAACTTAGCAGAAATAAGAGCCAAGTGGCCCGCGCGCTGGCGGACCGTTCCGCCCCGCCCCTCAGCTCGGGTTCAACCCTTGCTCCAAGCGCTCGCCGATCGGTAGGCGGCCAGTGCTTCACGCACCACCTCCAGCGCGCGGCCACGGCCGTACATGCCCTCGACGACGCTCATCTTGTTCTCCAGGGCTTTGTAGTCCTCGAAAAAGCGCTGGATCTCCATGGTGATGTGGGACGGGAGTTCGTGAACGTCGTGCAAGTGCGAAAAAGCCGGATCGTCGACCGCGACGGCGATGATCTTGTCGTCGATGCCCTTGTCGTCGGTCATCGAGAAGCCGCCAATTGGGCGGGCGCGGACGATCGTCAAAGGGACCACCGGCTCCTGCATCAAGACCAAGATATCGAGCGGGTCGCCGTCGTCCGCATGCGACTGCGGCACGAACCCGTAGTTGGCGGGGTAGTGAACCGATGAGTAGAGCACGCGGTCCAGCATCAACAGGCCGGTCCGCTTGTCGAGTTCGTACTTGAGCTTCGACCCTTGCGGGATCTCGATCACCGCGGGGATGAAGTCTTCGAGGCTCTCGGGCACTAAGATATCGTGAAGTGGGTGCACGCGGCGGAACGTATCATCGTCTTACGCGAGCGCTAGCTCCGTTTGCGCCGTCCGAGGTATCGGAGCCGCCGGCCGGATTTCAGCGCGCGAAACAATCCGTTTCCGTCCCGTTCTGAAGCGGTTTGTTCGGTGGGGCACGGCGCGCGTGTTGCGTCGCTGTATCGGGGCTGCCACACGCACTGTGCGCGCCTTGCGCCGACCACGGGCGCGCTAGAGCTGGATCCCCGCGTGGAAGCTCGAAACTCACCCAAATCTCGGAACGGCACAGCGCTTGCGATGGCGCGCGGGTGCTCGACTCGGGGATTCGGCGGTTTGCCAAATATGGGCTTTTGCTGTGCGCGCAGTTGCTGGCCGCGTTGGTCTTCGTGCTGTTGTCGCGCGCCGAATCGGGGCGACCCTCGGGGACGCGTGACGTTCGTTGTGCGCCGCCTGCCATGCAACGGAAACTGACGATTGTATTCGTCGATTCGCTGAGCGACCGCGTCGCCCGTGACGCGAAGGTGATGCCCGCCCTGAACGCACTGGCCGCTCGTGGTGTTTCCCTCGAAGTCAGTCCGTGTCGCGATCAGTTGACCTACCTGTGCCTGCGAGCGCTGCTCACGGGCTACGACGAATCTTCCTTGCTCGCCATTCGGGAAAACTTCGACCACGCTCCGAGTCAGAGCGACAACTTGCTCGATCGCCTGGCGGAGGCCAAAAGACGAGTAGTGGTCGTCGGTTCACACGACTTCGAACCTTATCAATCGGCGCTGTATGCGGCCAATTTCAGGCAGGGAGACGCGCGCAGTGAAGCCAAGTTGCTCGCCGATCTGGAGATGCTCGACGGGGCGCGGAGCGCGGACGTCACTATCGTCAGCTTGTCCAACGGCGACCGCACCGCCCATGCTTACGGGACGCACAGTCCGAAGTATCCGGAAGCGTTTCGCGCCATCGATGGACTGCTTGCAGAAGTCGTGGCTCGCGCCGGAAACGACGCGGATATCCTAGTGTTTGGCGACCACGGTCATGATGAAATGGGTCGACACTTGCCGGGATTGCCTTCGACGACCGTTGCCGTGTATGCAGGCCCCAGCTTCCGTCGCGGCGTTCGCGCGAACATCGCGCTCACGGACCATCGAG
>Ga0302323_100002943_pt1 | contig 13842 bp, 12 predicted proteins | sample Fen_T0_3_FD_201950 | JGI IMG/M metagenome (GOLD analysis project Ga0302323, IMG submission 201950) | Peat permafrost microbial communities from Stordalen Mire near Abisko, Sweden - Fen_T0_3 | ecosystem: Environmental > Terrestrial > Soil > Wetlands > Permafrost | place: Sweden: Abisko... | reverse complement strand
GCGGTCTTTTCGCCGAGCTCGAGCTTCAGGCGATTGATCGCGTCGGATTTCTTGCCGAGTTCGGCGAGCTGGCTGGTGGTCTTGTTCTTGAGCTGGTCGACGCTCATCTCCAGCCGCCGCGCCGACATCGCGAATTCCGCGCGCAGCTGGTCCTTGTCGGCCTGGATCTCGGCCATCGACAGCGGGGTGGCCGCCTCCAGCCGTTTGGTCGTCAGCCGCACCGCGCGGTTATGCACCAGCGGCACGATCATCAGCCCAAACAGCATCGAGACCAGAAAACCGATCGCCAGATACATGATCGGTTCGATCATAAGCACGCACTCCCTACCGGAAAAATCTTGATCACAATGCCATGGCGCACAGGGTAAACGCCAGCCTATTGCCGCGTTAACGTGAATCCCTAACCAGCGCCGACCGGGCGCGAGGCGACATTCCTAGTTTGCGCGTATTCCGATCGCAAAACCGGTGCCCACCCTCCGATCAAGTCGCAGGGCATGCTTTTGCGGAATACGCGCCGTCAGAACGGGTTCCAGGTCGCGCGCGGCGTAAATTTGAGATAGCCGATATTGGCGCCGAGCCGAAGCCCGAGGCCGGAGCGGATCGGCACCAGCACGATGTTGTTGGCGGTCAGCGCCGTCATGCCGAAACCGCCGATGATATAAGCCGAACCGTCGATGCCGGCGAAGCGCTGATAGATCGCGTTGGTGGAGGGCAGGTTGTAGACCAGCGTCATGGTGCGGGCGCCGTCGCCGCCCCAGTCGAAGCCGACCGAGGGGCCTTGCCAGTACACCCGCAAGTCGCCGGCGTTCTTGGTGTAGAGCGTGCCTTCGCCGTAGCGCAGTCCGGCGACAAAGGCGCCCGAGCCTTCCTCGCCGAGAACGTAGCCGTTCGGCAGGCCCCATTGGCTGACGGCGCGCTCGATCACCGAAGCGAGCCCGCGCGAAACATTGCCGAAGAACTTGTGCCCGGCGCTGGTCAGTTCCTCCGGCCCGTAGGTGCTGGGGCCGGGCTGGCGCTGCGGCGGAGGCGGTTGCGGCGATTGCGAGGCGGCGGGCACGGTCCAGCACATCAGCGCGGCGAGCGCCACCCCGGCAAGGCGTGATGCGAAAATCATGAAAAGAACCCCTGGTATCGAAATCCCGGCCACCGCCTTAACCTGATGCCAACAGGCATGGCTTTAGGTTGCGCCGGTGTCCCCCGACTCGGATGTTATCGGCATCAACTATGACGGCACAACGGCAGGAAAGAAACGGCTCTTGGTCCGGGACAGGCTTTCGCCCCGGAATAGCCTCGATCGCCTTGCTCGCCAGCCTTGCCGGGCAGGGGTTTTCGGGGTCCGCGGCCGCCACCACAGAGCGGGTGGTGGTCAACCGCTACACCGGTCTGGCCATCGAGGGTTTCGACCCCGTCGCCTATTTCGTCGACGCCCGGCCGATGCCCGGCCGGCCGGATTTCGAAACCTCCCAGGCCGGGGCGGTCTGGCGTTTCCGCAATGAGGGCAACCGCGCCTCGTTTGCCGCCCACCCCGAGGTCTACGGCCCCCGGTTCGGCGGCTACGACCCGATCGACCTCGCCCGCGGCGTCACGGTTGCCGGCAACCCGCGGTTCTGGCTGGTATCGGGGCAGCGGCTCTATCTGTTCGGCCGCGAGGAAAACCGCGACGCCTTCGCCGCCGACGCCGAGCGGATCCTGCTGGAAGCCGATGCGCGCTGGCCGGAGCTGGAACGGAATCTGGCGCAGTAATTTTCTCTTGTCATTGCGGGATGGTCCGAAGGACCAGACCTCAGATGCGCCCATTGGCGCATCGGGGAATCTCGAGATTCCCCGATGTGCAATTGCACATCTGAGGTTCGATGCTCTGCATCGCCCCGGAATGACGGTCGTAGACGTTTTCCGAATTTCCCCAATCGTCCCTGCGAAAGCAGGGACCCATAGCCACCGGTTATTGGGCGATGCGACGGCGCAACAAGGCAATCAACACCTCCCACGCGATCAACGGCACGGCGTATGGGTCCCCGCGTTCGCGGGGACGACGGATTGAGTTTACGCGTCTCGCCCTCTCACCCCGCCGCCTCAGGATCCCCCCAGGCAATAAATTCCGGCACGATAAAACCATGCGCTCCGGTGCCGAATTGCAAAGCCTTGCCGCGTGCGTCGGTGATCCCTCCGCCGGCGGCGGTGACGAGGGCGCATCCTGCGGCGACATCCCATTCGCTGGTGGGGGCGAGGCGGGGATAGATATCGGCGGCCCCTTCCGCCACCCGGGCGAATTTGACCGCCGAGCCCAGCACCAGCCGGGTCGCAGCCGGTCGCGCCGCGATGAAGTCTTCGGATCTTGCGTCGAGATGCGAGCGGCTGACCGCCGCGATCCAGGGGCTGCCGTGCGAAGGAAGCTTGCGGGTATGGATCGGCTCGGCCAGCCGCGAGGCGTTTTCGCGCAGCGTCAGCCGCTCGGCGCCACGGCCGACCAGCCCACGCCAGATCAATCCCAGCGCCGGCGCCCCGATGATGCCGAGCATCGGCGTGCCGTGGCTCACCAGCGCCAGATTGACGGTAAACTCGTTGCGGCCGGCGACGAATTCCTTGGTGCCGTCGAGCGGATCGACCAGGAAGAAGCTGCCCCGATAGAGCGGCTGCGCCAAACCGGCGCGCTCCTCGGAAAGAACAGGCATTTCGGGAACGAGCCGCGCCAGACCCTCGCCGATGATGCGGTCGGCGGCGAGATCGGCTTCCGTCACCGGCGAACCGTCGGCCTTGCCGTCGATCCGCATGGCGAGACGGTCGACGGCCAGGATGGCGGCGCCGGCCCGGATCACCAGGTCGGTCAAGGGCTCCATCAGCGCGGCCGTGGCAGCGCCGTCGATCGCGGGACCGGGCGAACGGGCCTCATTCATGTTCGGAACTCATATGGCGTTGGTCTTTCCCCTGACGCAGCCTGCGTTGTGTTGGCAGCCCGCGCGTCCGCAGTGTATCAAACCGGCTAACCATGCGTGATTCGCGCTTGTTTGCGCTATCAGCGGATTTCTACTAACCCGCCCTGCAAAATCGCCCAGGAAACCGCTTATGTCTGGCACCTCGCCCCCGGCTCCCGCTCCCGACGCCCTCGAATTGGCGGCGCTGTTGTGTTCGCGGGTGTGCCACGATCTCATCAGTCCGGTCGGCGCCATCGTCAATGGGCTTGAGGTGCTCGACGACGATCCTAAGCCGGAGGATCGCGAATTCGCGCTGGATCTGATCCGCAAGAGCGCCAAAACCGCCTCGGCGCGATTGCAGTTCTGTCGGCTGGCGTTTGGGGCGGCCGGATCGGCGGGCGCGCAGATCGATCTCGGCGACGCCCAGACCATGGCGCGCGGCCATCTCGAGGACGCCAAAACCCGGATCGCGTGGAATTTGCCGCGCCTGCTGTTGCCGAAGAACCGGGTCAAGCTGCTGCTCAACATGATGGTGATCGCGCAGCAGACCATCCCGCGCGGCGGCGTGCTGACGGTGGATCCGGTCGGCGAGGGCGACAGCTTCGGCTTTCGCGTCACGGCCAGTGGGCTCAACGCCCGGATGCCGCAGAACATTGCCGAGATGCTGAGTTCAGACTCGGCCTCGAGCGTCGATGCCCATGCGGTGCAGCCCTATTATACCCGGCTCTTGGCGCAGGCCTGCGGGCTGAAGGTGGTGCTGGCGCCGGAAGGCGACACCGTGGTGGTTACCGCGTCCTGAGCGTTCCGGAAAATATGGTTAACCAACGGTTTACGGCGGCGCCGCCGGATTCGTGGCAACCGCCTTATCTATTTGTTGAGGCCGTTCTTTTCCAATTACTCAACCAATATTAAACGCTTTGCGCTGATGCTGGCCGGAGTCCGAAAGGCGTGTCGAAGTCGCGCGCCCGTATGCGTTCCAAGGCCGGTTTCATGGATGATTTGTTGCGGGAGTTCCTGACCGAAACCGGCGAAAGCCTGGATACCGTCGACAATCAGCTGGTGCGGTTCGAGCAGGAGCCGAACAACGCCAGGATTCTCGACAACATCTTCCGCCTGGTTCACACCATCAAGGGCACCTGCGGCTTCCTCGGGCTGCCGCGGCTGGAAGCGCTGGCCCATGCCGCCGAGACCCTGATGGGCAAATTCCGCGACGGAATGCCGGTCACCTCGGACGCGGTCTCGCTGATCCTTGCCAGCATCGACCGTATCAAGGAAATTCTTGCAGGCCTCGAGACCACCGAGGCCGAGCCTGATGGATCCGATCAGGATCTGATCGTCAAGCTTCATGAAATGGTCGAGCGCGGCATGGCCGCAATGTCAGCGTCGGCTCCGCCGATCGCGTCCGCGTCGGCTGCGACCGAACCGACCGTCCCCGTGGCGACCCCGGTCGTGCAGGGCACTTTGGTGCCGCAAACGCTGGAGCGTCCGTTGCGTCCGGGCGAAGTATCGCTCGACGAGCTCGAGCGCGCGTTCCGCGAGACCGCGATCGAAGTCGCGCCGCCCGCGCCCGCGCCGAAGCAGGAAGCCGCGCCACCGAAAAGGGCCGGCCCGAAAAAAATCATTGCCGAAGAAGCCTCCGAGAACGACCGCGTCGCCAACCAGTCGATCCGCGTCAATGTGGATACGCTGGAACATCTGATGACGATGGTGTCGGAGCTGGTTCTGACCCGCAATCAGCTGCTGGAGATATCGAGGCGCAACGAGGACACCGAGTTCAAGGTGCCGCTGCAGCGGCTCTCCAATGTGACGGCCGAGCTGCAGGAAGGCGTCATGAAGACGCGGATGCAGCCGATCGGCAACGCCTGGCAGAAGCTGCCGAGAATCGTGCGCGATCTCTCGGGCGAACTCGGCAAGCAGATCGAACTGGAGATGCACGGCGCCGATACCGAGCTCGACCGCCAGGTGCTCGACCTGATCAAGGATCCCCTGACCCACATGGTGCGCAACTCCGCCGACCATGGGCTGGAAACCCCGGCCGAGCGGGCGGCCTGCGGCAAGCCGGAGCAGGGCACCATCAGGCTGTCCGCCTATCACGAGGGCGGCCACATCATCATCTGCATCGCCGACAACGGCCGAGGCCTCAATACCGGGCGGATCAAGGCCAAGGCGGTCGCCAACGGTCTGGTCTCCGAGGCTGACCTCGAGAAGATGACCGAGGCCCAGATCCACAAGTTCATCTTCGCGCCGGGGTTCTCGACGGCTGCCAGTGTGACCTCGGTATCCGGCCGCGGCGTCGGCATGGACGTGGTGCGCACCAATATCGACCAGATCGGCGGCACCATCGACGTCAAGTCGGTGGCCGGCGAGGGTTCCTCCGTCACCATCAAGATCCCGCTGACGCTCGCCATCGTCTCGGCGCTGATCGTGGAGGCTGCCGGCGACCGCTTTGCCATCCCGCAGCTCGCCGTGGTCGAACTGGTGCGGGCGCGCGCCAATTCCGAGCACCGCATCGAGCGCATCAAGGACACCGCGGTATTGCGGTTGCGCAACAAGCTGTTGCCGCTGATGCATCTGAAGAAGCTGCTCAGGATCGACGACGGCAGTTCCTCCGATCCCGAGAACGGCTTTATCGTGGTGACGCAAGTAGGCAGCCAGACGTTTGGCATCGTGGTCGACGGCGTGTTCCACACCGAAGAGATCGTGGTCAAGCCGATGTCCACCAAGCTGCGCCACATCGAGATGTTCTCCGGCAATACCATCCTGGGCGATGGCGCGGTGATCATGATCATCGACCCCAACGGCATTGCCAAAGCGCTCGGCGCCGCCGGTTCCGCCGCCCACGAGATATCCGAGGACAACGCCGCCTCCCGCGCCAGCGCGGCCGAGCAACTGACCTCGCTGCTGGTGTTCCGCGCCGGCACCAATCAGCCCAAGGCGGTGCCGCTCGGGCTCGTTACGCGCCTGGAAGAGATCGCCGTCGACAAGATCGAACTCTCCAACGGCCGCCATATGGTGCAATACCGCGACCAGCTGATGCCGCTGGTGCAGATGGCCGGCGTCAGCGTGCAGACCACTGGCGCGCAGCCGATCCTGGTATTCTCCGACGACGGCCGTTCGATGGGGCTTGTCGTCGACGAGATCATCGACATCGTCGAGGAGCGGCTCAATATCGAGGTCGCAGGATCCGAGGGCGGCATTCTCGGCTCGGCGGTGATCAAGGGCCACGCCACCGAGGTGATCGACATCGGCTACTTCCTGCCGATGGCGTTCGCCGACTGGTTCAGCCGCAAGGAGATACACCCCTCGGCGAGCTCGCAATCGGTGCTTTTGGTCGACGATTCAGCCTTCTTCCGCAACATGCTGGCGCCGGTTCTCAAAGCCGCGGGCTACCGGGTGCGGGTCGCCCCCAACGCCCGGGAGGGCCTGCTTGCGCTGCGCTCGGGGCAGGCCTTCGACGTGGTGCTGACCGATATCGAAATGCCCGACATGAACGGCTTTGAGTTCGCTGAGATTATCCGGGCGGATGCGCATTTGGCTGATATGCCGATTATCGCGCTGTCCTCGCTGGCGTCGCCGGCGGCGATCGAGCGCGGGCGGCTGGCCGGCTTCCATGACTACGTCGCCAAGTTCGACCGTCCAGGCCTGATCGCGGCGCTGAAGGAACAGACCGCAGAGCTCTCGAGGGCCGCGGCATGAAACAGATTCAGCCGGACGGCATGAAAGAAGCCTCGATGACCGGCAAAGCCGGCGCCAGCGAAGGCGCCGTCTCCGAATACGTCACCGCCGTGATCGGCGGGCAGTTGTTCGGCTTGCCGATCGCGCGGGTGCAGGACGTGTTCATGCCGGAGCGGTTGACGCGGGTGCCGCTGTCACCGGCCGAAATCGCCGGCGTGCTCAATCTGCGCGGCCGCATCGTCACTGTGGTGGACATGCGCGCCCGGCTCGGCCTCTCCAAAAACGACGACGGCAAGCCGCCGATGGCGGTCGGCGTCGACCTGCGCGGCGAATCCTATGGCCTCCTGATCGATCAGATCGGCGAGGTTCTCAAACTCTCCGACGACGGCCGCGAGGAAAACCCCGTCAATCTCGATCCCCGCATGGCCAAACTCGCCGGCGGCGTGCATCGCCTCGACGGTCAGCTGATGGTCGTCCTCGATGTCGATCGCGTCCTCGAAATCGTGCCAGACATGCTGGCGGCATAACATCGGTGACAGATACGGCGTAACGAAAACTGCAAAGGCAACGTCCCACAACGTCCCCGTGGGGATAACGAAGAAGTAGAGGCTGAAATGAGAACATGTCTTGTTGTCGACGACTCCAGCGTCATCCGAAAAGTCGCAAGGCGGATCCTGGAAGGTCTGAATTTCCAGATCGTCGAGGCCGAGGACGGCGAGAAGGCGCTGGAGGTCTGCAAGCGCGGACTGCCCGACGCCATCCTGCTCGACTGGAACATGCCGATCATGGACGGCTATGAGTTCCTCGGCAATCTGCGCCGCATGCCCGGCGGCGACGCCCCCAAGGTGGTGTTCTGCACCACCGAAAACGACGTCGCCCATATCGCGCGCGCGCTGCATGCCGGCGCCAACGAATACATCATGAAGCCGTTCGACAAGGACATCGTCACGGCCAAGTTCCAGGAAGTCGGCCTGATCTGATCTTTCGGTCCGGCGGCTGAACGGCCCTCGGCGTTACCGTATCTCACGTGCCGTTTTCAGCTACCGGTGAATAATGAGCATTGCGTTGGCCAGTTCATCGACCCCGACTTCGACGCGGCAGGAACCGCTGCGGGTAATGGTGGTCGACGACTCCGTCGTCATCCGCGGATTGATTTCGCGCTGGATTGCAGCCGAACCGGACATGGTGGTCGCGGCGTCGCTGCGCACCGGGCTTGACGCCGTCAATCAGGTCGAGCGCGTCAATCCCGACGTCGCCGTGCTCGATATCGAAATGCCGGAGCTTGACGGCATTTCGGCGCTGCCCCAGCTCTTGGCAAAGAAACGCAATCTCATCATCATCATGGCCTCGACCCTGACCCGCCGCAACGCGGAGATCAGCTTCAAGGCGCTCTCGCTCGGGGCATCCGACTACATTCCAAAGCCGGAAAGTACGCGGGAGCCCGCAGCCGCCGAAACCTTTCGCCACGATCTGATCCAGAAGATCCGCAGCCTCGGCGCCAGGGTCCGCCGCGGCGTCCCGGTTTCGCCGTCGCCGCCGCTGGCGCCGGCGCTGGATCGGCCGCGCGAACCGTTGCCCCGCCCGCCGCAGGCTGCGGTCGCCCAGCCACAGCTGATGCGCCGCGCGTTCAGCACCCAAACGCCGCGCGTGCTCCTGATCGGGTCCTCGACCGGCGGTCCGCAGGCGCTGATGAGCATGGTCGCCGACCTCGGCCCGGTGATTGACCGGGTTCCGGTGCTGATAACGCAGCATATGCCGCCGACCTTCACGACGATTCTGGCCGAGCATCTGGCGCGCTCCAGCCAACGGCCGGCGCTTGAAGCCGTCGACGGCGAGACCGTCAAGGCGGGCCGGATCTATATCGCGCCGGGCGGCCGCCACATGCGTGTCGTGCGCCATGGCGCCGATGCCGCGATCGCGCTCGACGATGGGCCGCCGGTCAATTTCTGCAAACCGGCGGTCGATCCCTTGTTCGCCTCCGCGATCGAGGTCTGGCAGAGCGCTATTCTCGCCGTGGTGCTGACGGGCATGGGCTCGGACGGCATGCGCGGCGGCAAGGAGATCGTCGCTGCCGGCGGCAGCGTGATCGCCCAGGACGAAGCTACGAGTGTGGTGTGGGGAATGCCGGGCGCCGCCGCCAATGCCGGCATTTGCGCGGCTGTTCTGCCGCTTGGTCAGATCGCGTCGAAACTGGTTCGACTGTTTTCGGGGGATCGTTCGTGACGCCTGTGAACTATGAGTTTCTGCGCAAGCTTCTGAAAGAGCGTTCCGGTCTCGACCTGTCCTGCGACAAGCAATATCTGGTCGAGAGCCGCTTGATTCCGCTGGCGCGGCGGGCCGGCCTGCCCGGAATCGCCGAACTGGTCGCAAAGATCAAGGGTGGATCGGACGCGCTGACATCGGAAGTGGTCGAGGCGATGACCACCAACGAGACGTTCTTTTTCCGCGACAAGATTCCGTTCGATCATCTGCGCCAGACGGTGCTGCCGGCGCTGTTGACGGCGCGCGCCAGCCGCCGTGCTTTGCGGATCTGGTCGGCGGCTTCCGCCACCGGGCAGGAGCCGTATTCGATTGCAATGTGCCTGAAGGAAATGGGCGCGGCACTGGCGGGATGGCGGGTCGAAATCATCGCCAGCGATCTTTCGCAGGGCGTGCTGGAGAAAGCCAAAGCCGGCATCTTCAGCCAGTTCGAGGTGCAGCGCGGCTTGCCGATCCAGATGCTGATCAGGCATTTCACGCAAACCGGCGAACTGTGGCAGCTCAACGCCGATATCCGCGCCATGGTGCAGCACCGCCAGCTCAATCTGCTGCAGGACTTTTCCCACCTCGGAACCTTCGACATCATCTTCTGTCGCAATGTGCTGATCTATTTCGACGGGGAGACCAAGGCCGGCATTTTCGGCCGGCTCGCCAAAATGCTCGAACCCGACGGCGTGCTGGCGTTGGGTGCGGCCGAATCCGTGGTCGGGATATCGGATGCGTTCAAGGCCGATCCGGAACGGCGCGGACTGTACCGGCCGACCCCTGCGAAAACGGCGCGTGCCGGCGCCGGCGCACCCTCGGCGTTGAAGGTGATGGCTTCGGCCCGCTAAAACATCGTTACAGGATTGCGTGCGGCAGGAACCGCGAGGTGTTGCCGGTAATCGGATTCTCGTCCTCGCGGATCGAGAGCCCGCACGGCGTGTGGTCGACCAGCCAGCTGCCGATCACCGGATACTGGTTCGAAAAACGCGGCAGCGGCGCCAAAGCCTGGCGAATAAAACCCTCGGCGCCATACGGCCCTTGCTGCGCCACCAGCGTGACGCCCTCGCTGATGACAGCGACATTGGCGCCTTCGCGGGAAAACAACGGCTTGCGCACGAACGAACTACCGAGACTTGCCGCGTTGGGATCGTCCTCGAAAAAAGCCGGCAGCAAATTCGGGTGACCGCGAAACATCTGCCACAGCAACGGCAATATGCCCTTGTTGGACAGGATGGCTTTCCACGGCGGTTCGATCCAGCGCGTCGGCGTTTTTGCAATCCGCTCGCCAAAGGCGTCGTGAAACATCCATTCCCAGGGATAGAGCTTGAACGCGAGTTCGATCGGGCGGTTGTCGAGATCGACGAAGCGGTTGTCTTCGGAGAGGCCAATGTCCTCGATGTCGAGCAGCGTGGTCGAAAGGCCCGCCTGCCGCGCGGTATCTTCGAGATAGGCCAGCGTGCCGGAATCTTCCGTGCTCTCCAGCATCCCGGCGAGATGCAGGTGATGCGTGCCGCCAAGTTTTCCCCACGCCTCGATCAGGCGCTCGTGGATCGAATTGAACTGGTCGGCGCGCGCAGGGATGATCCGCCTTTCGATCGCCTGTTCCAGCCAGGTCCACTGGAACACTGCGGCTTCGAAGATCGAGGTCGGGGTGTCGGCATTGTATTCCAGAAGTTTCGCCGACCCGCGGCCGTCGAAAGAAAGGTCGAGCCGGCCGTAGAGGCTGAGTTGATCGTCGTGCCAGCTGTCCGATATCAGCGGCCAGTAGGCCTCCGGTATCTTCAGCCGCTGTAGATAGCTTTCGTCATCGATCGCCCGGCCCACGAGTTCGAGGCACATCGCGTCGATCTCGCTCGTAGGCGCCTCGATCTGGCCTTCGATCTCGTCCAGCGTGAAGGCGTAATAGGCGCGCTCGTCCCAGTAGCGTTCGCCGCCGATGGTGTGGAAGTCGAAACCCGCGCTTTCCGCGGTCGCCCGCCAGTCGTCGCGCTCGGGGCAAATGATGCGTTGCATCGCGGCTTGCTAGCCACCCCCGCTGTAGTGGCCGAGGCCGCCCTGATGATGGTGAGGTGTGAGAATGCGCTGCGAGGTGACGCCGAAGCCGCTCCTGACCCGGCAATAGGGGCGGCTGCCGGGCGGAGTCACCAAATCCTCGTTGTTTCCGCAATTGGGCGCGCCCACCCATCCGATCGATACCGCGCCGGCCGCAGCACTACCCATCATGGTCAAGATCACGCGTCGCGAACGTTTCATGGAACATCCCGCTGCTGCGAAGGCTGGCCTTAAGGGGCAATTTCGATATTGAGGCAGAGAAGTTTTTCCCTGGCAAGCAAAAGCCAATCGTCTCACGGCATCGTGCGGCGCAAAACGCTCAGCCGCCGCCGGAAAAATGCGATGCAAACGCATGCGCGAACCCGCCGAAGCCGCCGCGGGTCACGCCGCCCGAACTACCATCGGACGAAGTGCCGGATGGCGAGCGGCTCGGGGAGGTATCGCTGCTTCCTGTGCCCAAATGAATGCGTGGCCCGTCCGCCCAAAACACTCTTCCGCATCAGCCCCACATGCCCTAAGAGCGGCCCGAAACCTTCATCTTCCAGGGCCCCACTACCCATGATTCGTCTCGACAACATTTCAAAGCAGATCGGCCATCAGATCCTCTTCATCGAGGCCTCCGCGGCGCTGGAGCGGGGCGAGAAGATCGGGCTGGTCGGCCCCAACGGCGCCGGCAAGACCACGCTGTTCCGGATGATCACCGGCGAGGAGCAGCCCGACGAGGGCCAGGTCGCGGTCGATCGCGGCGTCACCATTGGTTACTTCAGCCAGGACGTCGGCGAGATGTCGGGCCGCAGCGCGGTGGCCGAGGTGATGGACGGCGCCGGCCCGGTCAGTGAAGTGGCGGCCGAACTCGGGGAGCTCGAGGCTGCGATGGGCGACACGGCGAGAGCCGATATGGATGAGATCATCGCGCGCTATGGCGAGGTGCAGGCGCGGTTCGAGGAACTGGATGGTTATGCGCTGGAGGGCCGGGCGCGCGAAGTGCTGGCCGGACTGTCGTTCAGCCAGGAGATGATGGACGGCGACGTCGGCGCGCTGTCGGGCGGCTGGAAGATGCGGGTGGCGCTGGCGCGTATTCTGCTGATGCGCCCCGACGCCATGCTGCTGGACGAGCCCAGTAACCATCTCGATCTCGAGAGCCTGATCTGGCTGGAGCAGTTTTTGAAAGGCTATGAAGGCACGCTGCTGATGACCTCGCATGACCGCGAGTTCATGAACCGCGTCGTCAACAAGGTCGTTGAGATCGATGGCGGCCAGCTCACAAGCTATTCGGGCAATTACGAATTCTACGAGGCGCAGCGCGCGCTGGCTGAGAAGCAGCAGCAGGCCCAGTTCGAGCGTCAGCAGGCGATGCTGGCCAAGGAGATCAAATTCATCGAGCGCTTCAAGGCGCGCGCCTCGCATGCGGCGCAGGTGCAGAGCCGGGTCAAGAAGCTGGAGAAGATCGAACGGGTCGAGCCGCCGAAACGCCGCCAGACCGTGTCGTTCGATTTTCTGCCGGCGCCGCGCTCCGGCGAGGACGTGGTCAGCCTGAAGAAGGTGCAGAAGGGCTACGGCAACCGCAGCATCTATGACGGGCTGGATTTTCAGGTGCGCCGGAAGGAACGCTGGTGCGTGATGGGCATCAACGGCGCCGGCAAGTCGACGCTGTTGAAACTCGTCACCGGTTTCACCGAGCCTGACAACGGCACTGTGGCGCTCGGCGGCAGCGTCAAGATGGGCTATTTCGCGCAGCACGCCATGGACCTCCTGGACGGCGAGCGGACCGTATTCCAGACGCTGGAGGATTCGTTTCCGCAGGCCGGCCAGGGCAGCTTGCGCGCGCTGGCCGGCTGCTTCGGTTTTTCCGGCGACGACGTCGAAAAGCGCTGCCGGGTGCTGTCGGGCGGCGAGAAGGCCCGCCTGGTGATGGCGCTGATGCTGTTCGATCCACCGAATTTTCTGGTGCTGGACGAGCCCACCAACCATCTGGATATCGCGACCAAGGAGATGCTGATCGCGGCGCTCTCGCAGTATGAGGGCACCATGCTGTTCGTTTCGCACGACCGGCATTTTCTGGCAGCACTTTCCAACCGGGTGCTGGAGCTGACGCCGGAGGGTATTCACCAGTACGGCGGCGGCTACACCGAATATGTCGCGCGCACCGGCCACGAAGCGCCGGGACTGCACGTCTGAGCCGAGCCGCGGGCTCTGGTGCCTCGCACCGTTTGGTATATTCTTACTCCCAACAGCGGGCGCGAAGCCCGCGGTTAAGGGGAGCGCAAACGATGAATCTCAGGCAGGTTCTGTACTATTCCGCCATGGCCGTAATCGGCTTTGTCACCTCGGCAAGCCTTACCGTCTCGGGTTCGGCGCCCGCGCTGGCGCAGCAGGCGGCGGTCGCCATCGACAAGGACGACATCGGCGGCGTGGTGCGCGGTCCGTCTGGGCCGGAAGCCGGCGTCTGGGTGATTGCGGAAACCACCGAACTGCCGACCAAATTCGCAAAGATCGTCGTCACCGACGACCAGGGCCGCTATGTGGTCCCCGATCTGCCGCCGAATGTGAATTACGAGATCTGGGTCCGCGGCTACGGTCTGGTGGATTCACCAAAACTGCGCGCAAAGCCCGGCCAGCAGGTTAACCTCGCGGCGGTGCCGGCGCCGGATGCGGCGGCCGCGGCGCATTATTATCCGGCGATCTACTGGTTCACGCTCCTGAAGATTCCGCCGGCCAAGGATTTCGGCGGCAGCTCCGATATCCCCAAGGAGATCACGCAGGACATCTGGCGCCAGCGCATGAACAATGTCGACTGCATCGGCTGTCACCAGTTGGGTCAGGAATCCACCCGCACGGTCCCGGCCGCGTTTGGCGAGTTCAAGTCCGGCGAGGAAGCCTGGATGCGCCGCGTCGCCTCGGGTCAAACAGGCGAATGGATGGTGAACCGGCTTGCCGGGCAGATGGGCGGCGTGCCGTT
>Ga0302323_100002942_pt1 | contig 13848 bp, 10 predicted proteins | sample Fen_T0_3_FD_201950 | JGI IMG/M metagenome (GOLD analysis project Ga0302323, IMG submission 201950) | Peat permafrost microbial communities from Stordalen Mire near Abisko, Sweden - Fen_T0_3 | ecosystem: Environmental > Terrestrial > Soil > Wetlands > Permafrost | place: Sweden: Abisko... | reverse complement strand
CGCCTCGCACCCGACAATGACATCGTCGTCCTTGATACGTTTCGGCGGAACGCCCTCGGCCCAGCCGGGCTCGACAAGCATCCGCACGTGAAAGCCATCAAGGGCGACGTGCTTGACGCGATCGCGGTGAAAGATGCCATGGCTGGTTGTGACGCCGCGATTCACCTTGCCTCCATTGCGGGTGTGGACACCGTGCTGAACAATCCCGTGCTGACCATGCGAGTCTCGCTCCTCGGCACCATGAACGTGCTGGAAGCCGCGCTGGCCGTCGGCAACGTGAAACGCATGATCGATTTTTCGACCAGCGAGGTTTTCGGGCGCTACGCCTACAACGTGACCGAATGGGACGCGACGACCTTGGGCGCGGTCGGAGAGGCGCGCTGGACGTATGCGGTTGCCAAGCTCGCCACCGAGCACCTGGCGATGAATTACTGGAAGCAGTACCAGCTTCCCACGGTCTCGATTCGCCCCTTCAACATCTATGGCCCGCGCCAGGTGGGCGAGGGAGCGGTTCACCATTTCATCGTGCGCGCCTTGCGCGGGCAGCCGCTCTCGGTTCATAACGACGGGTCGCAGATCCGCGCCTGGTGCTACGTGGACGACATCGTCGACGGGATCATGCTGGCGCTCCACCGAGATGAGGCGGTGGGCCACTCGTTTAACATCGGCAACCCGCGCTCGACGCTGACCATCCACTCGCTGGCCAAAGAGATCGTCCGCCTCGCTTCCAGCGCGTCCCACATCGAGCACGTGCCGTGGAACCACGCCGACGTGGAGCTGCGCATCCCCAACATCGACAAGGCCAAAGAGCTTCTGCACTATGCGCCCAAGATTGACCTCGAAGAGGGGCTTTTGCGGACCATCTACTGGTATCGCAGAAACCTCGACGTCTAGCCCCCCATGGCACCGATGAGCGACATCGTTTTGCGCGCCGACCGACTGGCCAAGACTTTCCACCTGGGCTTCTTCCGCAAACGTGTCGAGGCGGTCACGGACGCGTCCTTCGACGTCCGCCGCGGCGAGGTGTTCGGCTACCTTGGTCCCAACGGCTCGGGCAAGACCACCACGTTGAAGATGCTGATGGGGCTGGTATTTCCCTCGCGTGGTCGTGCCGAGGTGCTTGGCCGGGGCGTGCCGAACCGCCAGGCGAAGCGCCGGCTCGGGTACTTGCCGGAGAGCCCCTATTTCTACGAATATCTCTCGCCCGAGGAGTTTCTCGATTTGGCGGGCGCTCTCAGCGACGTGCCGAGGCGCGAGCGCCGCAAGCGCGCCGACGGGCTCATCACGCGGGTCGGCCTCGACCACGCACGCGGGCGACCGCTACGCAAGTTCTCCAAGGGCATGCTCCAGCGCATCGGCATCGCACAAGCTCTGATGGGCGATCCTGAGCTGGTGGTTCTCGACGAGCCGATGACCGGTCTCGATCCGATCGGTCGCAAGGAAATCCGCGACCTCATGCTCGAGCTCAAGCGCGAGGGGCGCACGGTCCTTTATTCGACCCACATCCTCCCCGACGTGGAGTTGACCTGCGACCGCGTGGCCATGATCTTCGCCGGCCGCATTCGCAATGTCGGGCCGCTGTCCGAGTTGCTGACCGCGCGGTTGCTGTCGACGGAGGTTTGCCTGCGCCACGGTGTGGGGCAAGTGCCCACGCTTCCGCAAGGAGGCAAGCTGCGCGAGAGCCCCGATGGGCTCCTGGTGGATCTGCCCGAGGGCAGTGACGTCGACGCCTTCCTGCGCGTGGCGCTGACCGCGAATTGTAGCGTAACGTCGGTCACCCCGCGGCGCGAGTCGCTCGAAGACCTGTTCGTGCGCGAGGCGGGCTCGCAGAAGGGCACGTCATGAATCGCATCGTCGCCATCGCCTGGAATACGTTCCGCGAAGCGGTTCGCAACAAGATCCTCTACAGCCTGCTCTTCTTCGCGGTTCTCATCATCGTCTCGGCGCTTGCCATCGGCGATCTGACCCTGCACGAAGAGGTGCGGACCATCCGGGACATCGGGCTGTTCGGCATCGACATCTTCGGGGTCATCATCGCCATCTTCGTCGGGGTGAACCTGCTCTACAAAGAGCTCGACCTCAAGACGGTGTACACCATCTTGCCGAAGCCCTTGTGGCGGTGGGAATTCGTGCTTGGCAAGTGGCTCGGCATTCTGCTGACTCTGGCGGTGCAGATGGTGGTCATGGGTGCGGTGCTGGGCACCGTGCTGGCCGTCGAGGGTGCGAAGTTTGACGTCGCTACGGCGAAAGCGGTGTGGCTGCTCTTCATCAACGTCATGTTGGTCACGTCGATCGCGGTCTTCTTTTCTTCGTTTTCGAGCCCGTTTCTTTCCGGGTTCTTCTCCCTCGGCTGCTTTGTCGTCGGCCGATCGGTTCCCGACATTCGGGCGCTGGGCGCCAAGGCCGTCCCGGGCGCGAAAAGGATCCTGGACTTGTTTTGCGACGTTATACCCAACCTGCACCTCTTCTACCCGTCGGGATCCATCGTCGGTGCCGAAGAGGTCTCGGTTCACCGGCAGTTCGTGGGCGCGGACTACATGCTCACCACGACCGCTTATGGCGTTGCGTACTCGGTGGTGGTGTTGGTCTTCGCGATGCTCATCTTCCGCAAGCGGGACTTCGTCTGATGCGGTTTGCCCGGCGTCCATCGGTCATCGTCGGGATTGGCATTCTGGCTGCTTTGGGCGTGGTCGCTGCTCGTCTCGTTCTCGAGGCGAAGACGGCTTACCGACAAGGCGCTGCCGCCGAGGAACGTGGCGAAATCGGAGAGGCCGTTCGGCACTATCTCGACGCAGGGCGGGCGTATCTTCCTGGTAACCCATTCGTCCGCCGGGCGCTCGACCGATTGGACGCCGTCGGGCTCGCGGCCGTAACCCGGGGCGACTATGCCACGGCGCGTGCCGCATTCGAGGCCGAACGGGCCGCTTTGCTGGGAGCACGATCTTTCTACACGCCGTTCGCCGAACGGCTGCCGGGCATCAACCGTCGTCTCGCCCGACTGATGGCGGCAATCGAAGACCCACAGGGAGGACCCAGCTTCGAGGAACGCGCCGCCTGGCACGAGCAGCGCCTGGCCGAGAAGCCTGGGCCAAAAATGGCTTTCGTTTTGCTGGCATTGCTCGGACTGGCACTGTGGGTCACTTCGGCTGTGATGTTCTTTCGCAAGGGGCTCGACCGCAATCTTGGCTTGGTGCGCACGCCAGCGATTTTTGCAGGACTAGGTTTCATGGCTGGCCTCGCCATGTTCCTCGTCTGTCTTCATTTGGCCTAATTGGGCGACTTCCTGCCACTGACTCTTCATGGAGGGTGGCCAGAAATGCTATGAACCAATTCCTAGGCCGAAACCTATGGATGTACGCTGTGAACGTTGCCAGACCGAGTACGAGGTCGAGGACGCGAGCGTAAGCGATCTCGGCACCGAAGTGCAGTGCAGTGACTGCGGGCATCAGTTCGTGGTCAAGCGCTCTGCTGCGCCGGTTTCGGTTTCCGAGCTGCCGGTGTCGAGCGATGGACAGGTGTCCACCTCCTGGAAGCTGGTCACGACGTTCGGGCAAGCACACGACTTGCGCGACCTCACCCAGCTTCACAAATGGATCATCGAACGCAGGGTCACACGCAACGACAGAATCTCGCAAGATGGGCAAACCTGGCAGACCCTGGGCGCGCTGGCCGAGCTGGTTCCGTTCTTCGACATTGTCGACAGTGCCGAGCGGGCCCGGGTTTTGGAAACCCTGCCAGTGGTCCCGTTGGCGCCTCTGCAGCCGCCCGTCCTGACTCCCCACGAGGTCCAGCCGCCTGCGGATGCGGCGAAGCCCGGACAGTCGAACCCGCAGCTCGCTTCTCCGCACGTTCTAGGGGGCTCGACGAACGATTCGTTCGGGGCACTGCCGCAGGCCACCGACGTGGGAGAAACCGAGATGATCGCGACCAAGCCGGCGCGGTCGCGACGGTTGCTGAAGGTTGCCCTCATGGTGGCGGTTGCGGGTGGCATCGGCTACGGCGGAATCGTCTGGGAAAGGCATTACCTGCGGCCGGCCGTGATTTCCTCGTCGGGAAGTACCGAGGGCCCGGTGGCGTCGGTCAGTGTTCATGCGGCCCCGGTCTCGCCAGTAAGCGCTCCCGCTCCCTCGGCGGCGGTCGACGACAGCGTCCAGGAAGAAACCGCTGAAGAGCGCGGGCATGTCCCGGCTGTGCATCCACCGGACGTGGCCCACGTGCCCGCCGTGCCGGCCGTTCCGCAGTCCGCAGCGGTCCAGGGATACGCAGCGCTCAACCACCACGAGTACGCCGAGGCGATCAGCCACTTCAAGGAAGCCCTCGGGGAAAAGCCAGGCAACGGGACTGCGCTGTTCGGCTTGGCTGAAGCGTACCGCGGCGCAGGTAGGACCACGCATGCACTTCAGACCTACCGTCGCTACGTGAAGGGGCTGCCCTTCGGTCCGGACGCGGGCTCGGCCCGCTTCCACATCCGGACCTTGGAAAAACACGCCAAGCAGCGCTAGCGCCCGCGACTCGCAATCGGTGTTACGATTGAAGCATGGGTGCCAAGGCATGTTTGATCGTTGCGGCCGCACTGGGGATGGGCTGCGGGACGGGCTCGTCCACGCAGGGGATTGACGGCAATTCGGACACTGGCGGCAGCCAAGGCAGCGGTGGCGCCGGCGGTCTCGGCGGGATGACCACCGCTCGAACCGGGGGGGGCGATGGCCGCGCGACGGGCGGGGCTCGCGGTGGGACCGGTGGCAAGGCAACAGGCGGTGGTACCGGCCAGGGTGGGCAAGGGGGCGCTGCGGGCGGCCGTGGTACCGGCCAGGGTGGGCAAGGGGGCGCTGCGGGCGGCGGTGGAACGGTGAGCGCGGGTAACCCGTCGGGTTCGTGCAGCGCGGGCGTGCCTGCGCGAGGCCAGCCGGTCGATACGTCGACCCCGACCTCGAAGATCGGAACCGGCACGCCCGAAAGTTGCGACTTCGGCCAGCTCGCGACCGCGGTAGCCAAGGGTGGAATCATCACCTTCGATTGCGGCGTCGCCGCGCACACCGTGACCGTCACGGCGACGCTGAAGTTGCCCATCAACAAGAACACCATCATCGACGGCGGCGGTCGCATCACCCTCGACGGCGCAGGGGCCGTGCAGATCATGCGTTTCGACGGCACCGATTGGATGAAGAACGCCAACACCGTGACCTTGCAACACATCACCCTCATGGGTGGCAAGACCACCCCCAGCGAAGCCATTCCGACGGCACCTTCGCCCTGCTCGCAAGGTTACAACGACGGCGAAGGTGGCGCCGTCTACGTGCGCGACGGCAACCTGGTGGTTATTGACGCCATCTTCATCAACAACCAGGCGGCGCCGCTGGGGCCCGATACTGGCGGGGGCGCCATCTACATCAACGGCAGCAAGGACGGCGTCCTCATCGTCGGCAGCAGTTTCGTTGGCAACAAGGCCAGCAACGCCGGCGCCGTCGGATGTCTATTTGCCGAGCTCGATGTCTACAACAGCCTGTTCCAGAACAACCAAGCCATCGGGCACGACGCCAACAACGACGACGCGACCAAGTGCTCGGCCATCAACAACGGCCAGCACGAGATCGGCTCGGGCGGCAACGGCGGCGCGCTTTACAACGACGGCGCCTCGAAGAACATCACCTTGTGCGGCAATGCGATTCTGAACAATGCTGCCGGCCAGAATGCCTTCGGTGGCGGTCTGTTCTTCACCAGCAACGACTTCGGCGGCACCTTGACCGTGGTTGACACCACCATGACCGGCAACACCGGTGGTTCGTGGACCCAGGTGTCTGGCGGCAGTGTCACCAACGCCGGCACCGCCGTCGGCACCAACGCCAAAAGTATCACTATCACCAGTTCGACGTTGCAGGGGGTGAAGTAGCTACCGCAGGCACACAGCCAGCACCTGCTTGAGGTCGGTCTTGCCCGCGATGGCCTTTTCGATGCCATCTTGGAGCAGGGTTCGCATGCCGCCCTTGATGGCGAAGTTTCGTACCTCTTCGACCGGCGCACGCTTGGCGACAGAGCGCTTGATGTCGTCGTCGGCTACCAGAAGCTCGTGCAGGGCGATGCGGCCCTTGTAGCCGGTTTTTCCGCAATTTTCGCAGCCGGGCGCGCGCCACAGCTTGAAATCGGGCCGGCGCACACCGAGCTTGGCCGCGTCCTCTTCCCCGAAGGCTGTCACGATCTCCTCGACCTCGTCCTTCGTCGCGGGCGCGTGCTCTCGGCACTTCTTGCAAAGCCCGCGGGCCAGACGTTGAGCCAGGACGCCGAGGAGCGCATCGGCGAAGCTGAACGGGTCGAGCCCCATGTCGACGAGACGGGTGATGGTTTCGGGCGCGCTGTTGGTGTGCAAGGTCGAGAACACCAAGTGACCGGTCAGCGACGCCTCAACGCCCGTCGAGGCGGTTTCCTTGTCACGCATTTCACCGACCATGATGACATCGGGATCGGCACGCAGAAACGAGCGCATGGCCGCGGCGAAATCGAACCCGATCTTGGGTTGCACCTGGACCTGGCGCAGCCCGGGTTGCGTGATTTCCACCGGATCCTCTGCGGTCCAGATCTTCATGTCGGTGGTGTTGATTGATCCCAGCGCCGAGTGAAGCGTGGTCGTTTTGCCAGAGCCCGTCGGTCCAACGCACAGGATGAGCCCGTAGGGCTTGGCGATGATGGCCCTCATCTCGCGCAGGTTGCGGTCGCTCATTCCCATCTCGTCGAGCGGGATCGGCTTCGAAGCCGCCAAGATGCGCATGACCACGTCTTCGTTGCCGTTCACCGTGGGCAAGGTCGCGACCCGCAGCTCGATGGTCCGGTCGCGCATGCGGAACTTGATCTTGCCGTCCTGGGGCTTGCGCTTCTCCGAGATGTCGAGGCGGGCCATGATCTTGAAGCGCGCGACCAGAGGGTTGCGGAAGACGGCTGGAATCTCCTGGTACGGAATGCAGTCGCCGTCGATGCGGAAGCGAATGCGGGTATTTTCCTCTTTGCCGTAGGGCTCGATGTGGATATCGGAGGCGCCGCGCTGGAAGGCATCGATGATGACCTGGTTTGCCAGCTTGATGATGGCGCTGTCGGATTCGTCTTCCTCGGCCTGGTCGTCGTCGGAGGCCTCGTCGACGGCGCCTGTGCTCTCGTCGCTGGACAGCTCCTTGAGCAAGAGGTTCACGTCGGGGCGCAGCCCATACGAATGCTCGATGCACGCGAGGATCTCGTCGCGGAAGCCGACGTGAATGGCGATTTCGCGATCCGCCTCGACGGAACGCAGGGCATCGGCGCGCTGGATGTCGTGCGGATCGTCGATGACCACGACGAGGTGCGGCCCCTTGCGCTCGATCGGGACGGCACAGATGCGACGGAGAAATTCGACGCGCAATCGCTGACGCAGATCCTCCGGAATTTCTTGCTGGCCGGTGAACTTGTAAAACGGGACGCCGTAGTACTGCGAGATGGACCTCTCCACCTCGGCACGTGCGATACCGACCTTTTCGATGAGGTAGCGGCCTGGGTCGGTGGACGACGCATCCGCCTGAAGCAGCGCCTTTGCGAGCGCCTCGGGCTGGATGGCCCCTGACTCGATCAGGTACTCCCACTCCCCGGCCGCGGCGTCTTTGGCAACCTTTGCCGCCGACTCCGTGGCGGGCGCGGGCGACCGAACGGCGGTGGGCGTCGGCAGGGTGCCGATCGTCCCTTGCTGGGTGGACGCGCGTTTGACGGGTATTGGCGTGCCGGTAGCCAACGGGGCCATCCCCGGTCTGGTCGCTGCGGGCGCGGGCACCACCGCCGGCGCAGGCTCGATGTGCAGACCGAGTAGGTCCACGACCTTGCCCGCCACCACCTTGGCTATTTCGCTCACGTGAGCCACGTCGCGCGACGGGAAGACGGCGCCCTCGGTTCCGTTGGCCACGAGGAGCACGCCGACGACGTGATCCCCGTCGCAAAGGGGCGCAAGCAGCATGGCCTTGAGTCGCAAGCCTAGCCACTGGTCCAGCCGGTCATCGGGTCGAAGCCGAGGATGCAGTCTCACGAGCTCGGCCAATTCCCACACGTTGTGCACGCTCGTCGGTGCCCGCGTCGCCGCTGCCCAGCCGATCAGGTTGGCCGGATCGCGTGGTAGGCGCAGCTCGCGAACGGCGTCGGCAATCCAGGCCACCGCACGCAGCTGGTTTTCCAAGTCGGGTATGAAGATCGTCGCGCGCTGGGCCCCAAAGAAGGCGGCCACCCTGTCCATGGCGTCGAACGGCAGGTCGTCGAGGCTCGTAAGACCGCCGAGGTACGCGCATAGCTCACCGAGACGTGCGCGCTTTTCCGACTGCGCCGAGTCCTTGCCCATCTGGCGAAGCCATGTTGCTGCATCCATGCCTTGGATTTCCTTCGACTTATTCAATCGGTAGCACGGCCACCAAAATGAAGAGCCGGTCGTCCATGCCAGGGCCACCTTGCTTGCGCAACACGCAGCAGCCAAACAAGAACCCGCACACGATTTTCGGGTCGCGCATTGTGGGGCGACCCATGACCGTTGTAAAATGCCGCGCCACTCCGGGCGAAAGGACTACGGCCGATGTCAGGAGAGACCATACTCGTCGTCGATGACAGCCCGACCATTTGCAAGCTGGTCGAGCTGTCGCTGACCAAGGCCGGCTATCGCGTGGAGACTGCGCGGACCGGCGAGGGGGGCATCGAGGCCGCGCAGGCGAATGCGCCGGACTTGATCCTGCTCGACTTCCTGCTGCCCGACATCAAGGGCGACGATGTCTGTCGCGCGATCTCAGCGCAGGTGAAGCTGGCGCAGGTTCCGGTGATCGTCATGAGCGCGAAGGGCGAAGAGATCAGCGAGTGCTTCGCAGCCATGCCCAACGTGACGAACATCATCTCGAAGCCGTTTTCGCCCGAGGCGCTGTTGGCGGTGGTCACGCATACCTTCGAAAAGATCGGCAAGGACACCTCGCCCGCGCCCGTCAGGTCCGACAGCCGTATCGACATTGCCTCTCTGATACGCGGCGAGGGCCAAGACGATGCGGAAGGCGTGCTGAAGGTGGACTTCGATGCGGCGCTGGCTGGCGACCTTGCGCTCATCTCCATCGCCGACGTGTTGCTGCTGCTGCAGGATCGCGTCTACACGGGAACGGTGGCGCTCTCGCACGGGCGTGCACGCCTGGACCTCTATCTCAGCCAGGGTCACATCGATTTCGCCAGCGCCCACGGCGTGCCCGACGAGTTCTTGCTCGGCCGCTTCCTGGTCAGCGGTGGATACGTCACCGAAGAGACGCTTGGCAAGGTGATCGAAGATCGAAAGACCGAGGGCAGCAAGGAGCTGCTTGGGGCCTATCTGTGCGCGCGCGGGCTGCTGTCGCCCACGGCTTTGCGCAAGGCTATGGCCAAGCAGACCGCGGCGCTGCTGTTCGAAAGCCTGCGCTGGAGCAACGGGCATTTCGCTTTTCGCGTACAAGCCGAGCTGCCCGCGGTGGCGCGCGAAGCTGGGCTGGGGCTAGCCGTCGACGGCCTGATCCTCGAAGGTCTGCGGCGTGTGGAAGAGTGGCGGGTCATCGAACAGGAAATCGGTGACTTCGACATGACCTTCGTCCGCAACGAGGACAAGCTGGTGAGCTTCGGCCGCGGACAGCTCTTGCGAGAGGAGGCAGCGATTGCGGATCTGGTGAACGGGCGCAACACGGTTCGCGACCTCATCCAGATCTCGAAGATGGGATCGTACGACGTGACCCAGATTCTCTTTCGCCTTCTGCGCAGCAAATTGATTCGGCGCCGTGTGGCGCCGGTGGTCGTGTAGGCCATGCCGGCCGCTGCACCTCTCGACGTGATCTTCTTCGATCTGCGCGGCCTGCGTTGCGCGCTTCCGCTCGGGGTCGTTCGCAAGGTGCTGCCCATGCGCGGGATCACGCCGGTGCCGCTCGCGCCGCCGGTGGTGCGCGGAATCGCGCCCATGCAAGGGTTCATCCTGCCGGTGCTCGATCTGTCGGTGTGTTTTCAGCCCGCTGGGGACGATTCCGGCGAGGCCGCAGGCTATCGCACGGGCAAGGAAAAGCTGCTGCTCGTCGAGACCACCCCGGATTCGGGACGCGAGACCGTGCGCGCCGCCATCGCCGTCGAGCGGGGACTGGGTATTGGGACCGTGGACGAGCAATACAGCCGTCCGCCTCCCACACGCCCGTCGTTTTTGTCCGCCACCGTGGTCGATGCGAGAGGTCCCGCGTTGCTTCTCGACCTCGAACGCACCCTGGACTATGTCCGGGACGTCATCAGCGCGGTCATTGAATCATGAACGAAAAAGACATCATCAAGGATCTGGTTGCTACCTTGCGGACCGCCGAGCAGGGCGACTTGCGCGTTCGCCCGCCAGCCTGCGACGGGCCCCTGGGCGAGGTTGCCCAGGCGCTGGCTTCGTTTCTGGCCACGCTGGAGGCGCGCACCGGGCGTATCTTCTACGCAGCCACCGCGGTGATCGTGGCGGCCGAGTCCGCCGGCGGCGCCCTGCCTGACATCGCAGAGGGAATGGGGAAGCAACAAGCCGCGGTCGCGGAAATCGCGCGCAAGCTGAAGGCGCTGGAGGCCCGTTCGGAAGAAATCGGGCAAATCGTCGAAATGCTCGACGACGTGACCTCGGAAACCAACATCTTGTCGCTCAACGCGGCCATCGAAGCGTCGCGGGCCGGCGCGCAAGGCAAGGGCTTTGGCCTCGTGGCGGAGGAAGTCCGCAAGATGGCTGAGCGAGCCGCATCGGCCACCAAGGACATTGGCGCATACATCGAGACCATCGCCAATGCCACCGGCGAGGCGACGGGTGCCATCGAAACCGTGCGCACCATCGCCGATCAGCTGGCGGGCCTCACCGGGCGCGCCAGCCAGGAGGCTCGGCTTCTGTCCGATCTGCGCAAAAGCCTGACCTCTGCCATGGGCGAACTGCAGTTCACCGGACAGGGCGAAAGCGAAATCATGCGCATCCTTCACGACCGTCGCGAAGATCTCTCCCGCGTCCTTGCGCCGCTGGCGCCCATGATCAGAGGCTCGCGCACGCCCCTCGGCGAGGCGCTTCGCAACCTGCTGGCCGCTTTGGGCGAAGGTCCGAAGGACAGGAACCTCTAGGTCCATCCGCTATGGCGGGCAAATCCGATAGCAGCGACCAAAGCGGCGAAATTCCGTCGCCGCTGATCACGTCCGGCGAGAGCGACATGCTTCGCAGCCTCTTCCTGGAAGAGGCGGACAAGCATCTCGGGCGCATCACCGATGCGCAGCGGCTGCTCTCACGTGCGTCGGAAAATTCACTCGATGTTTCGCCTGACGTGGTGGACGTGCTGTTCCGTCACCTGCATACGCTGAAAGGTTCGGCGGGCTCGGTGGGCTTCGACGCGGTGGCGCGCGCGGCCCACGACCTCGAAGAGCTTTGCGCGGAGATCCGTCGCGGTCAGTTGGCACCGACTTTCGGTATTCTCGAACGCATCGACGAGGGCGTGGCGGAAATCCGCGCCTTGCTGAGCAGCTTTCGCCTGAGTGTTCCGTCTGCGCGTTCGGGCGAGCCGCCGGAGATGGGCGCGCCCCCGCGCGAGATGGTCGAGCGCCGTCGCAGCAATGATCGGCGTGCGGTGGCCGAGCGTCGCAGCGGCAGCGAAGGCGTGCTTCGGGTCGACGTCGAGCGGTTGGACGCCCTGTTCGAAAGCGTCGGCGACCTGGTCATTCTGCGCACGCGCCTCGACCGACGCGTGCACGAGCTGCAGAGCGTTCTGCGCGACCTGTCCGCCACCAAGAACAACATGCGCGCGGTTCAGGGCGGGCTTGCGGCCGAGCTGCCGGCCCCGGCCAAGATGGAGGAGGTCGCCCGGCTGCTCGACCGCCTGGGCGAGGTCGACGTGGAATTCGCCGACGCGCTTTCTTACCTCGACCGCACCGCCAGGCGCCTCGTTGAAGACGCAGCCACCATGCGTGGAACTTCGGAGTACATCGAGGAACAAATCCGGCGCGCGCGGTTGGTCCCACTGGAATGGGCGTTTTCGCGTTTGGGCTCGGCCTTGCACGAGCTGGAACGGACTTGTCACCGTCAGGCGGATCTGAGCGTTCAAGGTGGCGAGGTGGAACTCGACAAGGCCATCGTCGACCAGTTGGTGGATCCGCTGCTGCACCTGCTTCGCAACGCGATGGCGCACGGGATCGAGACACCGCAGGTTCGGGCCGAGCGGGGCAAGCCGGCGCGCGGGCGCATCAAGATCGGGGCCTCGCTTGAGTCGGATTTCGTTTTTCTGACCTTCGAGGACGATGGCGGAGGCATCGATCGCGAAGCCATACGAAAGGCTCTGCAGGGTGCGGGGCAGCTCGATGCCAATACCACGGACGAGGCACTGGTGAACGCCATCTTCGAGGCGGGCTTTTCCACCCGGTCGCAGTCGGACGCCCTGGCCGGCCGAGGGATGGGGATGAACATCGTCAAGCGCGCGGTGGTGCGCATGGGCGGTGAAATCAAGGTCGAATCGCAACCGGGTGCGTTCACGCGCTTCCGGCTCTCGCTGCCGCTGGCCGGCGCCATTATGCAAGGGCTGCTGTTCAAGATCGGCGGTCAGGTCTACGCGGTACCCGCGGCGCACGTGATTGAGGTGCTGCCCATCGGCCACAACGTGCTGACCGGTAGCGTGGGAGGATCGTCCGAAAGCGCTGAGCTGCCGGCTCTCGCCGGGGTCAACGTTCCCATTCTCAAGCTGCATGCCTTGCTCGGCCTGGAATTGCCGCCGGGCCGTCGCGCGGCGGCGCTGCACGTGCGCTACGCCGGCCGCAATTTTCTCATCACCTGCGACAAGGTCATCGGGCCTCGCACCGTCGTGGTGCGACCTCCAGGCGCCCTCGTGGGGCTGATTCCCATCTATGCTGGCGTGACCGCCTCGGGCGCAGGCAAGGCGCAGCTGGTGCTCGACCTCGGGGCGCTGGCCGATCTGGCCTATGCGGGCTCGGTCCCTACGCCCGCGGGGCCCCGTCGCGGACAACCTCGCGTGCTGGTGGCTGACGATTCACGCCTGGCCCGCGATGCTACCGCGCGCATGCTCGTCTCGGCAGGGTACCAGTCCGTCAGCGCCGAGGACGGTTGGGAGGCGTGGGAAATGCTCAGCGAGCGCCGCTTCGATGTCGTGGTCACTGCGCTGGAGATGCCCCGCCTCGACGGCTTCCAACTGATTTCGCGTATCCGCCGCGAGGCGACGTTGCGTGGGTTGCCCATCATCGTCCTTTCGTCGCGCACGTCGCAGGGCGCCCGCGATCGCGCGCTCGCCGCCGGGGCGAACGTCTTTCTGCCCAAGAGTCGCCATCGTAAGAGCCTGCTCGACGCCATGGCGGCTTGCCTGCGCGACCGAAAAGGCGACCGACCGGCCGACGGGGGGCGGTAGTTCTTACGTCGCATTTCCAGTAAACAGCAGCGGCAATTCCGCCGACATGTTCAGATGGGCAGCCTCGGGATTCTGAGGCTTGGTCATTGCCGCAGTTTTTCAAGTCACTGAAATGCTTTGCCGGCCCTTGCCCCAGGCCACGAACGATCGGCGGCATATGGTTTGCTGATACAACCCAACCGCGGGGTTTTTTTCGCGGCCAGCCAAGAAGGAGTCACCATGCGAGAACTAGACATGCGACAGCGCGTTGAGCACTTCCTGCAAACTCGCCTCCGCAGCATGCTGGCGCCGGCCACTCTCGGCTTGGGACTGGCTATGACGGGTTGCCCAAGCAGTGGACTCGACGCGGCCGACGACGGCGGCGCGCTGGTCAACAAGGACGCGGGGGCGGATCAGGGACCCGTGCTGAAGTATATGGCGCAGATGCCGGATGCCGGCCTCGAGGTTTCCCTGCCCCAGC
>Ga0302323_100002941_pt1 | contig 13849 bp, 12 predicted proteins | sample Fen_T0_3_FD_201950 | JGI IMG/M metagenome (GOLD analysis project Ga0302323, IMG submission 201950) | Peat permafrost microbial communities from Stordalen Mire near Abisko, Sweden - Fen_T0_3 | ecosystem: Environmental > Terrestrial > Soil > Wetlands > Permafrost | place: Sweden: Abisko... | reverse complement strand
GCTCACCCTAGCCCTCTCCCCGGCTGCGCCGGGGCGAGGGAACTCGCCTCGCCCCGCGCGAGCGGGGAGAGGCCGACACGCGAAGCGTGGCGGGTGAGGGGCCACCACTTGTTAGCCGCGTTCGCCCCTTACCCAAATCTTCTACCCGGCGGCTCGGGACGAGGCGCGACGAACGAACAGCGCTCTTCTCAATTGATCGTGAATTCCTTCGTACCGAGCGATTGTCTCGTCGGCTTGTCGTCGGCCGAATCGCCCACCTTGGCGTCATAAACGAAGGACAGTCGATAGGTTCCCTTGCCGAGCTTGGCGATCTTGCCGTCGATTTCAATTGGACAGGTGCAATCCGACAGGATGAAGGATCGGAAGATGACGCTGACCTCGAGGTTCCGGCCTTTCTTGGAATAGAGGACCTTGACGGTGTCCGGATGGGTAGCGGCGCTGCAATTCATGGTGAAGACATGACTGAACCTGAGGGAATCCTCCGACACGATCATTCCCAAGGAGTCCTTTCTGTCTGCCTCCAGACAATCGGACACCTGGTATTCGAAGTCTTTCCCCGCCTGACTACCCTTGCCCTTGCGGGCTGCGGCCTCGGCAAAACCCGAGAAGGCGACCAGAACGCCAACAACCACCACCAAGGCCGCGCGTGCTACTCGAACATTTCTCGTAGAGAGCTGCATAGCCCTCCCACATACAATCACCGACACGAACATGCAACGTCTGGATTCAGTCGACCGCGGCGGCCATGGCCGCAAACGGCCGTATACGTGGTCGTATACGTGGCCGTATACGTGGTCGTGGCCGTGGCCGTATACGTGGCCGTGGCCGTGGCCGTGGCCGAACACTTCACCTCTCCCCCTCTTCCTCCCTCCCCTTCATTCCCCCACGCGCGCCATTTTTGTCAGCATCGCGACGACGCGCTCCAGAAGCTCCCGCGCACGGTCCGCCTCCGCGCCCATCACGAATTGCATCGCTTGCAAGGCATCAACGATGGCGGCGCATTCCAAAGCCGAACCGCGGGCAATGGTGTAAAACCGCCGTGCCTCGCGGTCTTCCATCGTCCCTTTGCCGCTGCCCTCGGCGATGTTGAGCGGAACCGACAGCGCGGCCCGGCGGAGCTGGTCAGATAGGGCGCTGTGGCCGCGGGGTACCCGCTCGATCAGGGTGGAGGCGACGGCTAGGAACGAAATCGCGCAACGGTAGACGTCGAGTTTTTGAAAGCCGAACATGTATGAGTTTCGGCGTTGGGGCGGAAAAGTTGCTCGGCCACGGCTACGGCCACGGCCACGGCCACGTCTACGGCCACGGCCACGTCTACGGTCACGTCTACGGCCAGGACGCAACCTCAGTTCGGCTAACGGTACTGGGGCGCAGCGGCGAACAACTTCCCTAGCTCCGTGATGACTTGTACGTTGCTGACATCCGCCAAGTAGAGGTGGTTGTGATCGTTCCAGGGATACCAGGCGTAGCGTTCCACCAGCGGATGTTTCTTCAACATGGGGATGGCGTCGCCCAAGAACTTGAGCAAGGTCTGGTCGTCGGGATTGCTCGAGCCCATGCAGCCGAACTCCGTGACCCAGACCGGAAGGTTCCACTGTGAGGCCCAAGTGACGGCGCCTTCCAGTTGACCGGCAGTACACGATCCGGAATTCCAGCCATACCAGTGCATGGCGATGAAGTCGACGCGCAGGCCTTTGGCTTTGACCTGGGTCATGAAGCTTACCAGCCACGCTCGGCCGTCGTCGGACACTGCGGGGCTGCTAACGCGAATGTCGGGGTTGCTGGTCAACGTGGGCCACAGGGCGATGGCCTCGTCCACTGTCATGTTGGCCTGATCGGCTTTGTTGGGCTCGTTGAAGCCGAGCACGGTCTTGTAGCCTGCGCTGCCGATCGCCTTGATGGCGCTGGCCACGTTGTCCTTGCCCCAGACCATGGGAACGAACAACGGGTCGGTGCAATCGGTCGACTTGGGCGTCGTGCCCCAGTTGTAGCACCAGGTGGCACCCAAGGCGGCCAGCTGATCCTTCGGCGAATTGGCCACGCCTTTGTAGGGCGCCGTGCCGATGGTTCCTGCGCTGCCGGTGGCTCCGCCCGTCCCTGGGCTTCCGCCGGCGCGTGCGCCTGCCGAGCCCGTGGTCCCGCCCGAGCGAGCAGCCCCTCCGGTCGCGACAGCGCCTCCTGTGCCGCCGCCGTCCATCCCCGTGTCGCCACCGGTTCGAACGGCGCCACCGCTACCGGTCGCTCCGCCGCGGGTGGTCCCGGTTCCAGTAGCTCCACCCGCGCGGGTTGCACCGCCCGTGGCCAAGGATCCGCCCGCCCCCGCCGTCGCCGCGTCCGCAGCCGCGCCCCCGCCGGAGGTTCCACCCGCGCCGGCCCCACCCTGCGCGGTCGTCGCGCCCCCGGTGGTGCCCCCGCCCAAGCCTGAAGTTCCGCCCAGGGATGCCCCGCCTTCGCTGACCGTCCCACCTGTGGCCCCGCCGCCCGCGCCCGAGCTGGAGCACGCATGAACAGACGTGAGAAGCATTGCAACGACCGCCGAGGAGTAGAACGACCTGCTGGGCATGAAAGTGCAGTGACCTCTGGGAATATCCTAGCTCACCCAGCCCTGTCCGGGCCGCCCTCGGGCTGCTCCTCTTGAAGCCACGTCCCGGCACGTCAGATGCCTAGGAGGTTCTCTCAGGGCATTCACGGTGCCTTACGGTCCCTGTACACGACGTAGTACGCGGGTTCTGTCATGGCTCGCCGATACCGGTTGGAAAAGCGCGCGGCTTCGACAAAGCGGTCGCTGAACTCATCGAGAACCGGCTGGGCGATCGACCTCGTTTGGGCATCCCACCCATTCATCGGGGCAATGTTGCCCTGCACAAGATCCTGTCGGTCGTTGCACACCAGCCAGACCGGGGGCGTACGGACCATTTCGTCCCTCCACTCGCGTAGTCTCTGCAACCCGCCAGGCAAGCCCGGGTAGATGATCGCGTGTGGGTGTCGCGTATTGCTGGGCCATCCGAGTCGGGCCAAGACGTCCATCTCAATTCCCCACCCAAATACGCCAAGCGTATCGCTGGATCGGCCGTGTGAGGCCAGGAAATGTTCCATCTCGGCCACGACATGTCCTTTCGCTTGTCGTTCCCCCGGGCATCCGCATAGTCCCACTGAATCTGCACGCCGACGAATGCCGCTGCGATGATTGCGAGAGCCAATGCCCCAAAGCGTTGCTGCCAAGGCCCCTTCGAGAGACGTACCGCCAATTCCCGCCACGCCCACGCCGAGAGGAACGCCAGAGGCGCAAGTGTCAGGTAATAGTAGTGAACGTAGAGTTGAAGACTCGGCAGCGCCGAGACGAAGGCTGCGAATAGCCAGACCACCGCCATGCCACGCAGATTCACCCGGCGCTCCCCCGTGTCAGATTTGCCATGGTCTGCCGTTAGCACGACGAGGAACAGACCAACCAGGCCCGCCAAGTGCCACACCCACGTCGAAATGGCCATGTTCTGCAGGGACCGACCAACGTGGCGCCAGTTGGCCGACTCTGGAACCCCGGTTCCGGCTGCATAGGCGACGTTGTGCAGAATGCAGTCCCGGATCATAGGCCCCAGGATTCCCTTGCTCGCGGCCCAGATCACCGTAGTCAGAGGAATCATGGCGTACCCCCCAATCCAGACCGCCGCGATCTTCCAAAGGGACAGGCGCGCCCTACGGATGGCCGGGACCAGCGGGAATAGCGCCGCTGCTATCAGCACCGCGGGCGGTCGTAGCATCGTGGCCGCACCCAGTGCCAATCCACCAATCACAGGCCAGAGCCAGAGCAGCCGGCTGCCCTCCGCGAGGCGGATCATGGCGTACAAACACAGGATGCCAAAGGGCGCGGCGTAGATCTCGGTGAGGTTACCGGTGCCGAGCATGGCGGTTGTCGATGCCAACGTGACATATGCAAGCCCAGATGCCACCCCAGCGGCGGGGCCTAGATTCCGACGGCTCATCAGGCCGATTAGCCATGCGCCAACCCCGATAGCGACGGACTGGATTACATAAAGTGCTGCGTAGACATGCCCGCTCGCGGCGGCCCATGCGTTGATCCACAGCAGCACTGGAAGTTTCTGGTCCCAGACCGACACGTACGGCAGGTCGCCAGCCAGCAATCGCTTTCCTTGCCAGACGAATAGACAACTGTCCCAATGATTGGGTGTGATCAGCAAGCCAGGCGCCGACGCAATTCCCGCGACCACGACCATCACAGCCAGCCAGGCAATTGGGGCGCCCCAAGCCGACCGCTCGCCAGCAGAAACTGTCTTCGGCAATTCACTCATCGCTTCTTCGCCCAAGGCCACGTCCCTTCAGGATTCCGTTCAAACCGTTGGGCAGTGTAGCATCCGGGAATAGTTGGCGCGTCAAAACGGTTCGATCCCCATGAACCTGCTCCGTCTGCGCGTTGCCATCGTTACGGCTGCCGTCTTGCTGGTGGGATGCGACCACGGCAGCAAGTACGTCGCCAAGGCCACCCTGGAAGATGGCCCGCCCCGAATCTTGATGCATGGCATTCTCGACCTCGATTACCTGGAGAACCGAGACAGCGGATTCGGCCTGCTGCGGGCGGTGCCTGAAAGAATACGCACGCCGCTTCTTACTTCGACTCAACTGCTGTCCGGGATGGCGTTCCTGGTCCTTGGGCTACGGCGGAACGTCCGCACCCTCATGCGCGCTTGCCTGCTGCTCATCTCGGCAGGCGCGGTGGGCAACGGTCTCGATCGACTGCTCAGAGGCTACGTGGTCGACTTCTTCCACCTTCACCATTGGCCCGTCTTCAACGTGGCGGATATCTACATCACGGCAGGCGGGATTCTGCTGATCCTTGCCAGCCGGCGCAGGCGTGAATCCCAACCCCAGCTGCCGGCGACTTTGGGCTGAACGAGGGGTTGAACGCGCGGTTCACCTCGTCTTGCAGCGGCTGCCCACGCCGGTGCAGGGGAAGTTGAACGAGCCCTGAACGTTGATGGCTTTGTCGCCGTCTTCGGAGCCCATCGGGGTGGCCTTCAAAGTGAAGGTGCCCGTGACCCCATCGAAATTGAACTTCTTGATGTCGAGGCGGCCTGCGGTCACCCGATAGTTGCTCTTGCCCACCTTGAGGCTCGACGCCACGAACTGGCCCGGTATCGCCGTCCGCTCCGGGACGATCCTGTAGGACCATGCCTTGCGCGGAACGTCCTCGTAGACCGACTTGGCCGCGGGGCGAATGAAGACGTGACCGGGACCGTCGCTGGACACGCAGTTGAGCAGAAGAACGGCAACCCGAGGAACCCTGCGCATGAGTTGCACGAGCTTTTTGCCCGCGCTCTCTCCCGGCGCCGAGGAGTACTCGACGTACTCTTGCAAGTCATCGTCCGAGAGCCAGTAGTCGCTGGCCGCGCCGACGTTCCCCGATGGCTCCTCATCGGACTGCTTCCAGTCGCCTTGCCAGTTCGCCGTCACGGCGCCGGTCACTTGGACCACGCAGCCTTTGCCAGTCTTCTCGGCCGCAAGGGCTTGCCCCGTGCAGATCATGGAAAGAAGGGAGATCCCTGCGAAGGCGATGGTCGTGAGTCGTGCTTGCATCGTCGAGCTCCGTCTTCGAGCAGAATAGGCCACCTGCCCCACGCCAAACAAGCGGCATCGCATGACCGAGCGCGAGTTCGTCGGTCTATCCGTGAGCGGGCGGAAGGAAGAACCCCTCGAACGTCTGCCACTGCTCGGGGAACAGCTTTACCATGGCCCCCAGGCGTTCCAAGTAAGCTGCGGCGGCCTTCTCCATGACCGCCTGACGGTCACGGCGGTTCGCGGCCAAGAGAAAGACGGGCGGATCGCTGACGAAGCGGTATCGATGCGGTCCCACACGCATGGCAAAGACCGTGAGCAGGGGCGCCCCACTGACCAGCGCCAGCGCGAAGGGTGCGGCGGCAACGCCCACGGTCTGGCCCAGGAACGGCAGGCGCAAGAGGCGCGCTTCGCCAAACACCCGGTCGGCCGCAAGCGAGACCATGCCGCCCTGCCGAAGAACCCCCACGGCCTGCAAAATGTCGAAGGACTGCCCCTGCCCCTCGGGCACTGTCACCACGTCGACGCCCGCGCTGCGCAGATCGCGGTCCACCCCACCCCGGGCCTCGCCCCCTGCTTGCCCGCCCATGACCAGGGTCAGCTCGCTATGCTTCTCGGCCAGCAGTCGCGCCCCTATCTCCCAGCGGCCGAAATGCGACATGACCAGGATCGCGCCACGCCCCGCTGCCTTGGCCTCGACCACGTGCTGCTCGCCCTCCTGCTCGATCACCACGTCGCTGCGGCGGGCGACCTCCAGCCGTTCGCTGTAGACGCTGGCGAAGTCCTGGAACTGCCGCCAGGTGCAGGTGCGGGCGAACCCCTCCGGGCGCTCCGGGAACAACGCCCGATAGAACCGCGTGCTGTGGCGGCGACGCTTGCCGAAGAACAGGAAGTACGTGGTTGCCACCAGGGACGCGGTGATGCGGATGGGCCACAGCCCCAGCGCACGCGACAACCACGTATAGAACCTGTAGACCAGCTCGCTCACGGGGCACTCGAGGGTGCGGCGGGAACCTGGGCGACAAACCAGGTCTCTTCCCGGCCCGCGGCCGTCGGCTCCACCAGCTTCACCTGCAACCCGGCCGTTTGGATGGCCTTCACGACGTCTTCTCGTTGACGGTAGTGTGGCTCGAGCTTTGCCAGGGCCAGGCGCCGCGTTTCGAACCAGCGATAAAACGGCGTCCGGCCGGCGATGGGCACACTGGCGCGCAGGATCAACTGGCCGCCGGCACCCAGGGATTTGCGGACCTGCGCAAGGGTCCTGGCCAAGCCGTCGTCGTCCAGGTGATGGATGACGTCCAGGCAAACCACCGCCACTGCCGACACCTCGGGCAACCCGTCGGGCGCCGCACCCGCATGCACCTCGCCCCGGGTGCCGAGTACGAAGCGCGCCACATCCACCCGATCTTCGTCTGGCTCGACGCCCACCACCCGCAGCTCGGCCGAGCGGCCGAGCATCCACGCCGCCTCGATCCCGAAACCACAACCGATGTCGAGCACCGTCCCCTGCTCTGGCAGAAAGTCCCCAAGCCGGTTGAACATCGGATCCAGCCGCATCTTGAACCAGGCGAAACAGCGGGGATAGGCCGACAGATGGCGGAAACGCTTCATCACCCACCGGTCGGGGCGGGCCCGGTCCGGCTGTGGCAGCGGCCGCAGGGAGAACACCTGGCGAAGCAGCGGGGGAAGGATCAGGTAGGCCCCCACGGCACAGTACCCGATGGCCAAGCTCGCCATGATGCCGGCGCTGCGGGTGACCGCGTGCTCGGCGGTGGACATGGTGATCATCCCGACCAGGGTCGCGCTGGCCGCCAGGAAGATGCTGGTCCTGACCGGTGCCTGCGACGGGTGGTTCTCGTCGAGGCAGCGCTGGTACACGCGCACGAACGAGAACGAGTAATCGACGCCCATGCCGAAAATCAGGACCGACAGGATGAGGCCTACGATGTCGATGGGCCGACCGATGAGGTGCAGGGTCGCGATGGTCAGCACGAAAGAAAAAGTCAGCGGCGCCAGCGCGATGGCGGCCACGCGCAAATCTAAGAAGAAGAGCAGGACGGCCCCGGCCACGAAGCACACCACCACCACGAACATCGAGCGGAAGGTCCCGGCCAAAAAGTCAGCCAGGGTGTGCGAGAAGTTCTCTCCGTCGAAGACGAAGAAGCCATGCTGGTGCGCCTCGCCGGCAAAGACCGACGGTTGGTATCGCGGCCCTGGAACCACGCTGGCAAGCCACACGATGCCCTTGCCATCGCGGCCGGGGCCGACGCCATAAAGCGCCTTCTCGCCCTCGGACAACTCGGGCGTGGGGATGGTCGGGGCGGCCAGTCGTGCCAGAAACGGCGCAAACGCCTCGGAGGCAAAGCCGACCTCTCCCCCGGCCTCGCGCAAATTCACGGTCAAGCTGGCCACCCGCTCGGCCGTCCAGAAGGCGGCCCACGCAGCGCCATGCGCGGCCACCAGAGAACTGCCGGGGGTCAGCGTCGACGGCGAGAACGCGTGATCGAGGACCCCGGCCGCCTTCTGTGCATCGGCCAGCACCAACCATTCATCCGACTTGCGACGAAAATCCGCTTCGTCCTTCGCGTCGATGAGGATGTACAGGCGATGGAAGATATCGCCCCAGACCGTACGCACGCGCCCCTCGTCCCGCGCGGTCTCGGCCCGCACGGTGTTCATTGAAGCCAGGTCCACGTTGAACTTGGGCCTGGCAAACACCAAGCCAACCACGAAGATCACGGCGCCCACCGCGAGGGCTTTAAAGCCTCGCCCCACTGTGATCCGACGCAGAAACCCGTCGACAGGAATCCAAGCCGAACGGGTGGCTGGCGGCACCGACGGGAAGATGTGCGGAAATACCAGATGAACGAACAGGTACGAAAAGCCAATTCCCAGCGCTGCAAAAAGGCCCACCTGCCCCAGCACCCGAAAGCCGGTCAGCCGCAGCGACAGGAAGGCCCCCATATTGATGATCGTGGACAGCGAGCCGATGGAAAACACCTCGTGCGCGGCCCGGTGCCCGGCGGTCTTGGTCTGGCGATCGACGAACAGCAGATACACTGCCCCCTGGTCCACCGTGATGGAAACCAGCGCGCCGCCAAAGCCCAGCGCCAGTGCCGAGATGTCGCTTTCGATGAGGGTGTAGACGAAGAGTGCCAGGCAGCCCCCAGCCAGCGCCGGCAACAGCGCGAAGACACCCAGCCATGGGCGCGGGAAACAGGCCAACAGCAAAAGAGCGATCCCGATGGTGGACGCCAAAATGGCCAGGTTCGCGTCACGCATGACCAGGCCTTCGTTGTCGATGGTGGCGCGGTAGCTACCAACCGGCGTCAGTACCACGCCGGCTCCCGCCTCGCCCGGCTTGGCAGCCTCGAAGCGCCTGGTCAGGGCTGACAATAGATCGTCGATGGCGTGGGAGATCCGAGTATCCCTGGTCACGTCCCGGGGCGTGGCTGCGATGAGCAGATTCTTCCCGGCAGAATCGAGGATGTGGCCTTTCTCGATGCGCGCCTGCTGGGTCGGAACCAGGTCCCCCAATCGGGCCAGCGCCAACTCGCCCAGACCCAGAGGATCCTCCGCGATGCGGCTGGCCGTACCGATCCCTGCCAAATCCGAAACGTCCGCCGCAAGGCCTTGCAGCCTGGCCTCGATGGCCGCGGGGGCAAGCCGGGGCGCCACCTCCTTTTCGAGCTGCTCGCTCGAAAACAGGATGGGCAGCTCGGACGGAAGATTGGCATACAAGGCGGTCAGCCCGCGGGCGGCAGCAGACGTGCCCACCACGGAGAACAACCCCGACTTGTCCATCTCGGACACCAGGAAGTCGCCCGCGGCGATGAGGACCTCGGGGTTGCTGCTGCCATCGCGCAGGCTGAGGTTGACCACCACGCGGTCGAGCGAGGTGTGGCGGGCCAGAACCTGCCGCGCACTTTCAAAGGCCAAGTTCCCCGTCGGGACGGCCGAAGTGATGTCGGTGTCGATGTGCAGGCGCCGTTGCCCGGCCCACGCGAAGAGCCCGGTGACTGTGCAGGCGATCAGCAACACCCGCCAGCGGATGGCAGACTTAGGCGCCATGGGACGCGTCCTTCCCAAGCCGACGGCGACGCCCGAGCCCGGGGACGAATCGACCGACGAGCAAACGGGTGAACGCCATGCTGTTGCGGCCGAAGTCGCGCCACGGACGAAAATGAGAAACCCGTCCGCCGGGCGGGCTATAGGCCACGGTTACGGGCACCTCACGAATCGGAAGGCCGGCACGGCGGGCGTGCACCAGGACCTCGACCTCGAACTCGAACCGCCGTGCGCGGGTCGGCAAAGCCAGCGTTTCAGCCACCGGATACACGCGAAAGCCCGATTGCGAATCGGCCAGCATCGGCCCGCCCGAGGCCCAGATCCAAAACCCCGAAAATCTGCGTCCAGCCCGGCTGGTCCACGGCACGTGTGCCTGGTCCATGCCGCTGCGGTTGCCAAGCACGAACGCGGTCTGCAGCCGACCGTCCGCCCAAAGTCCGGCCAGAAGCCGCCGAGCATCGTCGGGATTGTGCTGGCCATCTCCATCGACGGTGACGACAAAGTGGGCCCGGGTGGGCGCGGAGGCCGCAGTGGCGAGCCCGGTCAGTATCGCTGCGCCTTTTCCACGGTTCTCGGAATGACGAACTACGGTGACGCCCGATAGTCCCGCGACCTTGTCCCGCGTCTCGTCGGTCGAGCCGTCGTCCACAACGATCACCGGCGCGCCGCTGGCCAAGGCGGATTGGACCACCTGCTCGATGTTGCGGGCGTGGTTGAAGACGGGGATGACGAAGGCGAAGGTGGCCCCGGCGTCGGCAAATCGCCCGTGCAGGTCTTGCCAGCTTGGCGACGTCGACGCTTCGGCCATTACGAGACAGCGCGAAAGATCAGCGAGGTGTTGATCCCGCCGAAGGCGAAATTGTTGTTCATCGCGATATCCAGGCGCGCTTGCCTGGGGCTGCCAAGCACGTGGTCTAGCGGTGGCAGCGCGGGATCGGGCTCGTCGAGGTTCTTCGACACTGCCATGAAACCGTCCTGCATCATGAGGATGGTCGCAATGGATTCCAGGGCGCCGCTGGCACCGAGGGTGTGGCTCATGTAGCCCTTGAGCGCGCTGATGGGCACCTTGTTGCCGAAGATGCGGTGAACGGCCTCGGCCTCGGCGGCATCGCCCACGTCGGTTCCGGTGGCATGGGCGTTGATGTGTTTGATGTCCGTGGGCGCAAGCTGGGCGTCACGCAGGGCCGCGTTGATCGCGACGCAGATGCCGTCGGGATCCGAGTTGGTCGGGTGGGTTCCGTTGCAGCTCGAACCATAGCCGATGACCTCGGCGTACATCTTGGCGCCGCGCTGCTTGGCACGCTCGTACTCTTCGAGGATCAGGCAGCCGGCGCCCTCGCCCACCACCAAGCCATCGCGCCGACGGTCGAAAGGCCGCGGCGTCTTGTCCGGCGTATCCGAATAGCCGGCCGACGTGGCCCGCATGATGTCGAATATCCCGGCGTGCAAGATGTGCAATTCCTCGGCCCCGCCGCCGATGAAGATGGGCGCGCGGCCGAAGCGCACCTGCTCGTAGGCCACGCCGACGCCGTGCGAGCCCGAGGACGCGACCAGCGGGCCCTTGCAGCCGAACATCAGCGCGATGTTGGCCGCGCAGGTGTGGCTCATGAACTGTAGGTAGCTAGAGGCCAGCAGCCCGCGAATCGACTTGTCGTTCAGGATGGGACGAAGGAAATCTTCCTGCGAAGCCGTGCTGCCCACCGTCGAGCCAAAGGCCACGCCACAATCCGGCGACGCGATGACCTCGCTCGGAATTCCCGAGTCGCCGACGGCGTCACGCACGGCCAGCGCTGACAGGACCGCCACGCGTCCCATGGTTCGGCTGAACTTGCGCGGGATCTCGTTGACGTCGATACCGTCACAAGGGGCGCCCACGCGCGTGCGCAGGCCCTCCAAGCCCTCCCACCCGGCCATGGTCCGGATGCCGCTTCTTCCTTCCAGGAACGACGTGCGCATCGCGGCCAGCGTGTGCCCGATGGGGGAACGCAGGCCGATGCCGGTGACGACGACACGATTGCCTCTGCAACTGCTCATGGGGACGCCCAGCATGCCAGGGGACAGGGGCCGATGTCACGCCCCATGCATTGGAGCATCGGGAAGCATCGCGACGGCCCAGGTGCCAGGCCCGGTGTGCGCTCCGGTGGTCAGTGAAAGGGGGCCAAGCCCGAGCTCGGCTTGGGGTGCGGCCTTGCGCAAGCGCGGTACGACGTCGGTCTCGAGCCATGCGCGATTGTCCGTGAATTGCACCAGAAGGTAGCCCTTCCCGTCCGACCGTGCGAACGACTGCTTGGCGCGTTCGCAGGCGTACGCCACCTTGTCCTCGAGCTTGCGAAGAAGCGCGACCTTGCGCGCCCCGTCCGGAAAGGGCGACACCACCGGCGCCAGGTGAAGCGCATCACCGAACCAGGCGCCCGCCTTCGACAGACGCCCGCCGCGGGCCAGGTACTCGAGCCGCTCGAGAAAGATGTATTCCTCGGCCCGTTCCAAGGCGGCCTTGGCGAACGCGGTCAGGTCCTCCAAAGACCGCCCCTGGTGCGCAGCCAGCGCGGTCGCGCGCACCGCCACGGCAAGACGCCCAGAGGCGGCGCCGCTGTCGACCACCGTCATGCGACTGCCCGCGGGCTGGGCTTTCTGCCAGGCCGTGGCGATGGCGTGGTTCCCGGTGTAGACAGAGCCGACGCACAGGTAAAGCACGCTCGGCCACTGGGAGGTCAGCCGCTCGTAGTGCCGTTCGCGTTCGAAGGTGGAGGCTTGTGACGTGGACACCCGCACGCCCCGGCGCATGGTCGCGTACAGGTCAGCTGGATCGATGCGCGTCTCGGGCAGCGAGCGATCGCCGAAGTCGACGTGACTGTCGAGCAACGTGATTCCCAGCGCCTCCGCTTCTCGCCGGGACAGCGACGACGCGCCGTCTGTGACGACGTGGACCTCTCCGGCCTTGGCCACCGCGGGGCTTTGCGCGATCTGCTCCGCCAGATCGTCCCAGGACCAGCGCACCACCTCGCCCAAGGCACCCAGGGAACGGCGAGCCACATCCACGTCGTCGGCGTGCAGGTGGACCTTCCACAGGTCGCCCTCACGCAACGCGATCACCTCGTGCCCGATGCGAGCAAGGACCTCGTCGCCGGGCACGCTGCCATGGGGCAACCGCAGGACGGCGTCCACGCAGAAGCCGGTCTCTGCCGCCTTCTCGTCGTGGGTGCGTTCGAAGCGGACCAGCGCCTGGAAGGACGTAGCGATATCATCGCGACCCGGGGGCAGGTCGAAGTAGGTTCGCAGCGCACCGTCGAGAAACACGAGCATCCCGAGCGCGCCGCTGTCGACGACGTTCGAGCGCCTTAGGGATTCCTGGGCCGAGACGGTTTCGCGGACCACCTGCGCAAGCCTGGACAGCAGCCCCTCGGCGCCCTCGCGCGATATCGCAGTCCCGCCGTTTTCCACCAAGGCGTCCAGCACCGTAAGCATCGTGCCTGGTTGTGGATTCGCCACCGCCTGCCGTGCGCGCGCGGCCCCCCGCCCGCAGCAACCCGGCAGCGACTCGTCCGCGGGTCCGTCGAGCCAGCTGCGAACGAAGGCGCAGGCGATGTTCCCCGAGTTGCCCCGGGCACAAAGCAACAGACGCTCCGCCAGCACGGTGTTCGTGGACGAGACGTCCCGTAGCGGCGCCAGGCTGACGACCAGGTTGCGTCCGGTGTCACCATCGGCAACCGGGAACACGTTGATTCGATCGAGCACCTCGGCCCAGGCACCGACCAAAGCCGCCCCGGCGGCCAACGCTGCTCGCACATCGCCGCTCTTGCGTTCTTCGGCCATGGTCATTCGGGCGGGTCAGAAGCCAAAGCCCGTCGCATGGCCTCGGGCAAGCGAAGCTCGAGCACCCCCTCGGGCAAACGAACGGCTGCCTGCTCGATGCGCGCCTTGGTGCAAAGCTCGCGCGTGGTCGCGTTGCGAACCTCGAAGTCGACCACCAGGCGGCATTCGAATTCCACCAATACCGCCGTGCACTCGACCTCGTCGCGTACCCGCAGCGGCCGAATGTGCTTGGTCTGGGTTCGCGTGACCGGGAACACGACACCCCAGTTGTCCATCGAACGGTACAGGTCGATCCCCGCGTCGCACAGCAGGCGGTCCCGGGCGGCGTCGAAGTACTTGAAGTAGTTGCCGTGCCAGACCACCTGCATCGGGTCGGCGTCGCAAAACGGAACGACAAACC
>Ga0302323_100002937_pt1 | contig 13855 bp, 10 predicted proteins | sample Fen_T0_3_FD_201950 | JGI IMG/M metagenome (GOLD analysis project Ga0302323, IMG submission 201950) | Peat permafrost microbial communities from Stordalen Mire near Abisko, Sweden - Fen_T0_3 | ecosystem: Environmental > Terrestrial > Soil > Wetlands > Permafrost | place: Sweden: Abisko... | reverse complement strand
CCATCGCGACGTGAAGCCGTCCAACATCCTCATCGATGGCGCGGGCACGGCGAAGCTCGCCGACTTCGGCATCTCGCGGGCCGCCGACCTGACGCGGATGACGCGAGCAAGCGGCCTGATGGGGACGCCGGCGTACCTTGCGCCCGAGGGACCGTTGGATGCGCGCTCCGACCTGTACAGCCTCGGTGTCGTCGCATACGAGATGCTCACCGGCTCGATCCCCTTCGACGGCGACACATACCACGCGGTGCTGGTGGGCCATCTCAGCCAGGAGCCGGATCTCTCCAAACTGCCCGCCGATGCCCGTCCGCTCGTCGGTTGGCTGCTTGCCAAGGCGCCGTCCGCCCGAGCCCAGACGGCACGGCAGCTTGTGCGGGTCCTCACCGGCACCGAGGCAATTCCGGCCGTGGTGTCTCCGGAGCCGAACGGGGCGAGCACGACGAAGAGTCCGGGCAACGACTTCACAACGCTCATCGCCCCGCCTGTCGGTGCCGCCGTCACGGCGACCCCCGCCGGATCGCGCCCCGAGGGCCGCAAGCTCCTGCCGATCGCGGCCGCGGTTGGCGCAGCGATCGTGCTTGCCGCCGGTGCCCTCCTGGTTGCGTCCGGGGGTCTCGGCGGAAGGCAGGCCGCGAGCGCCGGCCCATCGGTCGTGGCGGCGGCCTCGAACCGCCCTACGGCAACGCCCCTGCCCACTCCTACGCCCAGTGCCACGCCGACTCCCGCCTATACCTACAAGATCCCCACGGGGTCGTGGATCGGCCTGGGAAGCGTGCCGGGCACCGTGTGGGGTGACGGTCTTGCGGAGCTGGCCGACGGCCACATCGAGGTGTTCGGGGCAGTAGAGGGTCCGAAACGCGCCGGCCTGACAACCACCTGGCTGATCGACTCCAACACGGGAGCCATAACGTCGGGCCAGCCGATGGCCGCCCCGGCCGAACTGCCCACGGTCCTGCGGACCCACGACGGAATGGTTTTCGCGCTCGGTGGCTGGGCCGGCAACGAGCCGATCAAGACCGCTCAAGCGCTGGACACCAGGACCGGGGTCTGGACCGCGCTGCCGGACATGACGATGCCTCGATCGCTTGCGAGCGCGGTGGAGCTCCCAGACGGCCGGATCATGGTCATCGGCGGCTGGGCGTCGTTCACCTCGAACGTCTGGGAAGCCGGCGACACCGTCGAGATCTACGACCGGACCACGCGGAAATGGTCGGGGACGGGAAGCCTGTCCGCCGGGCGCGCCCTGGCGACGGCCACGATGTTGCCCGACGGCCGGGTCCTGGTGACCGGCGGTTCGACCCGGTGGTCTCTGACCAACGCCTCGGCCTCGGGCCAGACCGTACTCGCCACCGCCGAGGTCTACTCGGGCGCGACCTGGAAGGCCGCGGGCTCGATGTCGGCGCCACGATCCGGTCACTCGGCCGCCCTTCTGCCGAACGGCCACGTGATCGTTGCGGGTGGTTGGGCGGACGGATTGAGTCTCGGTACAGCCGGGGTGCAGGATTTCGATCCGAAGACGGGGGCGTGGACGCCATTCGCGTCGCTGCCTTCGGCCCGAGCCCAGGGCCGCCTTGTCACGCTCAAGGACGGCCGGCTGATGCTGATCGCCGGAGTCGATGCCGATACGAACGTGACGGCCGAGGTGGACATCTACGACCCTTCCCTGGGAGGGTGGAAAGCCGTGAACCCGTTGCCGCAGGCCGTCTACTGGCCAGCCGCGACGGTGACGGCTGATGGCCGCGTCGTGGTTGCCGGAGGCGCGACGGACAAGGCCGTGCTCGGCGGCGTGGAGATCTGGGCCCCGCCATCCACATAGCCCCCGAGGGCGCCGCAGGATCCCCCCACGGACCCGCAACGCCCTCCCCCCTCGGGTTCCTCCCGCGTTGCGGCCCCCTCATCTTCCGCAACGCACTCGCAGAGTAGGGGCTCCACCGCACGCCGAGAATGCCGGCCGGCCAACAATTGACTAACGCGGATCCGGGTAGCCGCCCACCAGGGCGGTGGCGTTGTCCCCGCCGCCGGCCTCAACTGCCGCGTCCACGAGCGCTTGTGCGCTGTGAGCGATCGGCATCCTCGCAGAGATGCGGCCGATCGCCCGGTCGTCGATCATGCCGTGCACGCCGTCCGTGCACAGGACGAGCCTCTGGCCGGCGGGCAGCGGCATCGGCCCGAAGACATCCACGTCCAGGTCCGGCTCCGACCCGACACCGCGTGTCAGGATGTTCCGATCGGGAGCGCTGCGCGCCTCTTCCGCAGATATGCGGCCGGCCGCCACCCGTTCGGCGACAAGGCTGTGATCATCGGTAACTGGATGGGCCTGACCATTCGAAACTACGTACGCCCGTGAGTCGCCCACATTGGCCACGATGACCGAGCCGTCCACGTCGGAGGCCAGGGCCGCAACCATCGTCGTTGCGGCGGCCCCATTCCCGGTAATCTCGTAGACCCTCTCGTTGGCAATGCCGAACGCCTGCGTAAGCGCGGTGGCCGGGTCGGTCCAGCCCGTGCGCGTCACGTGGTCGATGACGGCCTCGACCGCGAGCTGGCTGGCTTTCTCGCCGTCCGGTCCGCCGCCCACACCGTCGGCAACCACCCAGATCGAATAGTCGAGCCCGTTTCGGACCACGCGCCCGACCCCCACGAAATCCTCGTTGTTCTTCCGCACCCGGCCGACATCGGTGGCCATGGACACGGCCATGGCCGGATGGTGCTCCGGATCCATCGTTGTCGGCCTCACTTTCCGGACTCTCCCGTTCTGCGGGATCTTGCTCCGGCGACGGTTGCGGGGACAATGCTACCCGTCTGACATCGGGTTAACGACCAGAGGCATACTAACTTCGCCGAAAGTGCCTTGAAGGATTGTCGATGGCGGACTCGGGAAACGTCAGCTGGGGGATCGAGTGGCACAGCGGGGGCGAGCTTCACCGTGTTGCTCTCGATGGGAAACTGCGCCTCGGGCGATCTGCGCATGCCGACATCGTCATCGAGGATCCTTACGTTTCGCGAGAGCATTGCACGCTTGAAGCCGAGGATGGCGGCGTTCGTGTAGACGCCAGCAAGAGCACCAACCGGATCCGGGTGGACGGCCAGGAAATGGAGAATGTGTTCTTCGCAAAGGCGGCCTCGTTTGTGGTGGGCGGGACCACGGTCACGTTGAGGACGATCTCGGCCGCGGACGAGACGACGCTCTATATGACTCGTTCCGCACCCGCTCTCACACTCCGCCGCTCCACCCGAGAACTCCTCGCGCCCAACGGCTCGGTCATCGTGCAGCTTTCGGCGTACGAGGCGGCGGCGCTGGGCGCCATCGCCTCCAAGTATCCGGACGCGGCCGACCACGACACGATTGCCCGCGCGACCTGGGGAGAGCCGGACTATCCGCGATACCTGATCCACCGCTTGATGCAGAGGCTGCGGGACCGGCTCGGCGACTCGGCCGATCTCGTGGAGAACGTCCGCGGCGCCGGATATCGGTTGCGGAGCCCGCTGGATCTGCGCTAGGACGCGGTCCGGGGTGGTCGCGGAGTAACCGCCAGAAGTGCGAGCGCGGCGACTGCGAGAACCATGATGATCGGCCAGGCGGCAACGACCCCAACCATGTCCGCCAAGAGGCCGAGTATCGACGGCGCGAGGAGCACGGACAGCCCGGCAGCCAACGTTGCCCTGGCCGAAGCCTCCAGGGGCGCGCGGGGAGCCACGGCAAGCGCCACAGCAATGCCGATCGGGTAGAGACCGGACGTACCGAGACCGCACAGGAAGAGGCCCAGTCCGGAGACCGCGGCAACCGTGGATAGCCAGACCATAGCCACTCCAACCAGAACGATGCTGAGCCCGACGGACATGAGGAGCAGCGGGCTGCGCTGCGCGCCAAGGCCTCGCCAGATGGCCGCGCGGCCCAGGAACATTCCCGCGACAAAGAGACTCGCGAGCAGGGTCGCGTCTCCGCTGGAGACGCCGGTGGCACGGCCCACGATGGTCGACCCCCAGAACACAACCGAGAACTCGATGGCTACGCTCAATGACAGCAGCAGCCAGACGAACCAGTAGGCCCTCGGCAGGCTCTGGCGAGGTATCCGCGCAAGTGACCGCGTGAACTTCTCGCGCGGACGAAGGACCGCGAGCACGGCGAAGGCGGCGATTGGGAGAAGCAGGGCCAGACGCCAGGCGTGAAGCCCGGACGCCGCAAGACCCATGACGACCGGGGCCGCCGCGGCCGCGATCATGGACACCGCGTTTGCCTGGCCCATCAACATCCGGCTGTCTCCACGGGCGACTCGAGCCAGCTGCACCACGACCTGAACCCCCAGGGTCCCGCCTCCCAGGCCGAAGATGAGTGTCCCTGCCAGCGATACCGCGAACGCAGGCGCACCTATCACCAGCAGGATGCCCGCCGCTATCTCGCCGACGGCCACGTCCTGCAGCAGGCTGGGGCCGATCCGGCGGCCCACCCAGTCCGCGCTCACTCCGGCAGTGAGAATGCCGATCGCCATCGCCGACGCGTAGAGCCCCGACTGAAAGTCGGTGAGACGCAGGTCGGTCCGCAGGTACGGAGTCGCGTATCCGATGCCGTACATGACGTATGCCCACACGGAGAGGTGCAGGCTGGCGTTCCACGCCGCACGAGTATTGCCGGCAGGGATCTCCGGCGCAGTCCCGGCCGTCGGAGCTTCGATCAAACGCTTCCTAACCTTCTATGTCGATCACGGCAGCCAGCCTGAGATCGCCCACGCTGCGCCCGATTCTGACTTCGTAGCGGCCCGACTCGACCGCCCACCCACCCGAGGTCTCGTCCCAGTAGCGGAGAGCCTGCGGATCTATCGGAATGGCGACCGTTGTCTCCATGCCCGCGTCGGCCTCGACCGCGTTCCAGCCGGCGAGCCACAGGAGCGGTCGCTCGATCGAGCTATCGGGTCTCGCGAGGTACAGCTGAACGATCTCGCGGCCGCGGCGCGTCCCGGCATTGCGCAGCGTCGCTCGTACCGTGGGCGATTCGGCGCCAACCACGACGTCCGCGTCGAGATAGGTCCACTTCGTGTAGCCAAGCCCGTGCCCGAACGGGAACGCCGGCTCCACTTCAGTGTTCAGCCACGCGCGGTAGCCGATGTTCAGCCCCTCGGGGTATCGAAGGATGCCGTCGACCGGCTTCGTGTCGATCACCGGCGCGTCCTCGGTTGCGACCGGCCAGGTCGTCGGCATGCGTCCTCCGGGTTCCACCAGACCCAGAAGGACGTCGGCGAGTGCGTTGCCTCCCTCCTGGCCCGGGAACCAGTTGAGCAACACGGCGGCGACGTCGTCCCGCCACGGCATCAGTACAGGCGATCCGGCCGAGATGACGACGACGATCCGTGGGTTCACGCCGGCCACCCGCCGGACGAGTTCGTCCTGATCGGGCTGCAGCGACAGCGTTGTGCGGTCGTATCCTTCGGACTCGTCGAGCGCGGTCGTGCCGATGCACAGGACCACGACGTCGGCCGCGGCGGCGAGTCGCTCGGCCTCGGCGAACGCGGCCGCCCGATCCACGACGGGTTTCTCGATCGACAAATCCAGGAACGCGGCATTGTGGTCGTACGACTTCCGCAGGCCAACCACGAGTTCCACGGGATGGCCGGCCGTCATCTCGAGTTCGGGACCCTGGAAGGGCGCGTCACCCCAGATCGCGTCGATGTCCTCGGTGTCCACCGGTGCGCCGCCCTGGTAGGCGAGCTGCCCGTCCAGCCACACGGCAACGTTGCCGCGAGCGCCCAGCGCCAGGCGATGCCGCCCGGTCTCCTGTGACGTCACCGAGGCCGAGAACTCGAGGATCGGGCGGCCCACCAGCCGCTCCTCCCCATTCCAGTTGAGCTGGCCGTCTACCCGCGCCATGCGGCCGACTTCGTGGCAGGCGGCAGTCGCGACCGGCGCATCCGCCGGACCGTCTTCGGCAAGGACACGCACAAGGATGCCGGGCTTTCCGGCATCGGCACCAGCCTGGGCCGGCAGCCGGACCTCCGAGCTCGCGAGCTCGCGAAACCCGGCCCGGTATCTGTCCATGGTGCGGCTCAAGATCTCCACGCCGGCCGGGAGGGCCGCCCGCAGGCCCTCGAGCGGGGTGATCCCGTACTCCGCCCGCACGTTGGAGCTGCCGCCACCCTGGCTCGGTGGAACGTTGGCGTTGGGTCCGATCACGGCCACGCGGCGCAGCTTGCCCGGGTCCAGAGGCAGGATGCCGTCGTTGCGGAGCAGCACGGTCCCGGCTACCGCCGCCCGCCGGACGAGGGTACTCACTTCGGACTGTGGCGGACGGACCGCGATGGGCGTCGCCGGCGGAACTCCCTCGAGGGCTCCCACACGCGCGCCCAGGCGGAGGATTCGTCTGACCTTGGCGTCGATCGCCGACTCCGGAACGCGACCGTCGCGAACCGCCGCGAGCAGGGCATCGCCCCAGGTTCCGTACGGTCCGGGCATCTGGAGATCCAGGGCGGCGCGTCCGGCCTCAACCGTGGAGTGCGTCGCGAACCAGTCGCTCATGACGATTCCGTCGAAGCCCCAGTCGGTCTCCAGCGGATCGGTCAGGAGCGGGCTCTCGGTCATCTTGTGCGGCTGCACGCCGCTGTACGCTGCCATCACGGACCACGCCCGGGCCTCGCGCACGGTCCGTTCGAACGGCGCCAGGTACAGCTCGTGGAGCGTCCTCTCGTCCACGTCGACGAGCAGGCTCTGTCGCTCCGTCTCCGAGTCGTTGCAGACGTAGTGCTTGGGGCAGCCGCCAACGCCCTTCGACTGCAGCCCGTCCACGTAGGCGGCCGCGAGACGGCCCGTGAGGAGCGGATCCTCCGAGAACTGCTCGAAGTGGCGGCCTCCGATCGGCGAGCGGTGGAGGTTGATAGTGGGACCAAGGAGCACGTCGACGTTCTTGGCGCGGGCTTCGGCGGCCAGCAGCTCGCCGAGTTCGCGCACGAGCGACTCGTCCCAGGTCGCGGCGTATGCCGTGGGGCTGGGAAATGACGTGGTCGACTCGTCGTGGTCTACCGAGCCGCCCTTTACACCGGCCGGACCGTCCGAGACCACGATCTCGCGCAGGCCGATCTCCGGCACCTCGTAGGTTGCCCAGAAGTTCTTCCCGGTGAGCAGGCGGACCTTCGTCTCGAGGTTCAGTTGCGCTATGGCTTTGTCGACCGCTGCCTCGATCTGAGCTTGATACTCCTCGGCCGGTCCGCCACTGGTCACAACTCGACCTCCATGAAGCTCCAGGGTTCCATGGACGCAGTCTATCCCCGGCCACCGAATGGAGTCCCCGGCGGTCCGGTGCGCCAAATAACCGGGTATCGCGGGTCCGGGGAGGTGTACATTGAAATCCGCCTGACCACGGCGCGTTCTGGATTCGAGCGGCCTTTTGTTGGGTCGCCGAAACGACAAGCTCTGGGAGCCGGCTCTGATGGGGATCCGAAATCGCCTGCCGCACTTCGCCATCCGGATTGGTGCGATCGTCCTGGTGGTGGCCGTAGCCATCGCCGGTTGCTCGCTTCTCGTGGACTCGGCGAAGAAGACTCCGAATGCCGGCGGCTCGCCCGGTGTGACCGCCCTTACCGGCGCGGTTCCCACCGGAACCGACTCCGGGCTGGAATCGCTCAGCGCAACTCCGGATCAAGTGACACCGGCCGGCGGTTCGACGACCCCCGGCGCGACCACCGCTCAGATCGCGAGCGCCGTCTCAACCGCGACGCCGAAGCCGGCCACCCCGAAGCCGGCCATCCCGAAGCCGGCCACCCCGAAGCCGGTCGCGCCTACGCCGACCCCTGCGGCCCCCCAGCCCACGGGACCTCCGGCGCCTCCGGCTCCAACGGCCGTGCCCGGTGCGCCGTGCTACGTCTTTCCCAACTCCAACGTATGGCACGCGAGCGTCGCAGGATTGCCCGTCGCATCCAATTCGGCCGCGATGGTCAACGCGATCGGAGCGAGCGCCTACCTGCATCCGGACTTCGACGCCGTCGGCGACGGCATTCCGATCAACTACGTGACCTCGAGCACGCCCACCTACACTCCGACCTTCCAGTACGCCGACGAGTCGGACCCGGGGCCTTATCCGATTCCGTCGAGCCCGCGGATCGAGGGCGGATCGGACGGCCACTTGATCGCCGTGGACGTGACCCAGTGCAAGTTGTGGGAGCTCTATCAGGCACGGCGGGCCGGGTCGGGCTGGTCGGCAGGCTCGGGTGCCACCTGGGACCTGCGGTCGAACGCGTTGCGACCCGCCGGCTGGACCAGTGCCGACGCTGCGGGCCTGCCCATCTTCCCGGGCCTGGTCCGCTACGACGAGGTCATGAGCGGATCGATCGAGCATGCCATCCGATTCACCGCGCCTGATACATGCGGTTACATCTACCCGGCGCGGCACCTCACCGCTCCGGCATGCTCCACGTTGCCCGCGATGGGTATGCGCTTCCGGCTCAAGGCATCGGTGGATATCTCCGGCTTCGGGGTGCATGCCCAGGTCGTCCTCAAGGCCCTGAAGAAGTACGGAATGATCCTCGCCGACAACGGCTCGCCGTGGTTCATCAGCGGCGTGCCGGACAGCCACTGGAACGACGACGAGTTCCACAAGCTGCAGACTCTCCACGGGTCGGATTTCGAAGAAGTAGACACGAGTGGGCTGCGCAACGGTTAGGTGGGGCAGGACCCCGCCGGCCGCCGCCGGCGTTCCGGGTGGTGCGCGAGCACCACGTGGTACTTACGTGTGAGTGGAGCGAGAGCCGCGCGGGCGTAACCTCCTGTTGAGACATTCAAGGGCTGGCCCGGCCCTGCAATTGGGTCAGGAGGCTGCGTGCTCATCCCGTTCATCGGGTATGCCCTCGGTCGTCGCTTCATCGGATACGTGGAGTGCGAGGGCGAGCGGCTGACCGACATGCTCAACCGCTCCGGGACTTTCGTGCTCCGTGAGTCGTTCGTGGAGAACTACGACGACGGTACCGTGACGAACCTCGGCGACGGGGAGATCGATCGATCGCTGCTCTTCGCGGTCGAGGCCACGGGCAATCGCGGCGAGAACTCCCGGCGGATACGCACGGTTCGCCATCGCATGCAGATCCGGCTCGGGCCGTACATGGCACTCGGCCTCCTGCACTCCGTTCCCGGGCAGATGCCACTGCCGGGCCTCTCCTCTGGCGGCCCGATGATCCCGCTCTCAGACGCCACGATCGGATACGCAGCGCGCGGCCTGCTGAGCATGCGCGACGCCGGAACGCTCATAGTCAACCGTGACCTGCTCGATTGGGTGCGCGCCGGCGAAGACGACGCCGCGGCATTCCCGGGAGTACCGGTCCTGACCGACTCCTAGCGAAGGGGGTTGGGGCGGGCAGGTAAGATCGGCATCAGCGGCCACGCGGCGCGGGCCGGTTAGCAACGGGGAGTGACGCACGTATGAGCAAGCTTCGAGTCGCCCTGGTGCAGATCGCGGCAGACCAGGATGTTGCCGCGAATCTCGATCGCGCCGCGGCGCTCGTGCGGCAGGCGGGCAACGAGGGCGCGTCACTCGTGGCGCTGCCGGAGATGTTCCACTACCGCGGGCCACTGACGGGCTTCCGTGAGTCCGCGACCTCGGTCCCGGGCAGCGTGACCGCTCCGTTCGCCGCGCTCGCCCGCGAGCTCAATACCTGGATCCTGCTCGGCAGCATCGCCGAACGCTCCACGGACCCACTCCGTCCGCACAACACGTCCGTCCTGCTGGACCCAGTCGGCGGGGTCGCGGCGACGTATCGGAAGATGCACATGTTCGACGTCTCGCTCCAGGACGGTCCCTCGGACAAGGAATCGTCAAGGATCACTCCCGGCGACCGGACGGTGGTGGCCCTGATGCAGGGTGCCGCCCAGGAGGCGGACGTTCGTCTGGGGCTGAGCGTCTGCTTCGATCTCCGCTTCCCGGAGTTGTATCGCGACCTAACCGCCGGAGGAGCGGTGATCCTGGCCGTGCCGAGCAACTTTACCGAAGCCACCGGCCGCGACCATTGGGAGGTGCTCCTCCGTGCCCGCGCCATAGAGAACGGTGCGTTCGTGATCGCGCCCGCCCAGTGCGGCATCGGGGCGGGGATCCCCACGCACGGCCGCAGCATGATCGTGGACCCATGGGGAACGGTGATCGCCCAGGCGCCGGACGGACCCGGAATCGTCGTTGCCGACCTGGAGCTGGACAGGGTCGCCGCGGTCCGCAGGCAGCTGCCCACGCAGCCCGTCAAGTAGCGGCGAGGGAGTTTCGGCCGGGGACGCCGATCAGGCGGCCCCCCACCTGCGCTGAAGGGACATATCCTCATCCGGAGCCGCGTTGGTGGGCGTGTTGGCCGGGATCGACGTTTCGTCCAGGACCGTTACCACCTGCTCGCGGTTCACCATCGCGAAGGGGAACCGGCCGCTGAGCGCCGCGTCCGACAGCCAGCGAAGTGAAAGGTCGGTCATCGGCAGGAAGTGCGGATCGGGCGATTCGAGGAATTGCTTCATCGATCCGTAGGTATGCAGGAACAGGTTCCCTCGGACCGTGTAGCCGTGGGCGACGATCGACGCCATGCGCTTCTGCTTCTGAACGACGGCGGCACCGGGTCTCGGCGACTGCATCGCCTGTCGCTCCGCGACCAGCACGACCTGATCCAGGCGGACCCAGAGCGTGCCCTTGCGCTCATCGGGGGCCGGGGCAGTGTCCTGCCCAAGGTGGACATGCCACGCGTCTCGAACCTGGATGAACCCGTTCTGCATGTTGATCCAGTCGGAGAGGCGGCCGAACTGGCCGGTTCGGATCGTACCCGAGACCTGAAACCCTTCGCCGAATATCTCGACGTCGACGGGGATTCCCTCGAGCTCGTCCTCTTGCTGGTTGGTCACCCAGTCGTTGCTGCCCTGGCTGCCCGGAGCACCGAGCGTGCCCCACACGGGGTCAAAGCCGGGAGGTGTGTTGTAGCCGTCGAACTGGCCTGATCCCGGGTCGCTCAGACGGAATCCGCCCGACTCGAAACCACCCTGGGCGTCGCGTCCCTGCGTGTCGCCCGGGCGAGCCCCAAAGAAACCGGGTCGTCCAGCCATTGTGTTCGCCTGACCTCGAAGAGAGCGCCTCTCCGGCACCTGATAGTGGTGTCGGATCGGGGTTCGGAATCTTCACCCGCACGCTCGTGTGGGCGGGCGTCACTGCGCCCGGAACAATTCTCCGCCCCGTCCGGGGGGAATCCAATTGCCCGTAAGTAGCCATTAGAAAAGCGTGGTATCTCTAGCCCGTATGACGCAGTTGCGGCCGCGCACCGCCCGGCGGCCCGCCGCCTAACTACCGTCGCCGGGCGGCTCTCCCGGGAGCGAGACCGTGAAACACGCGCCCATGCCCTCGCGTGCTGGGTCGAGTACCAGGTCTCCGCCCATCTTGCGTATCAGCTGCCGCGAGACGTATAGACCCAGGCCCGTTCCGTCGCCGCTCGGCATCGCCGAGCCACGCTGGAAGCGCACGAACAGCTTGCCGCGGTCCTCCTCGGAGACTCCGGGTCCATGGTCCCCTATCGTCACGATGAGTCTGCTGGTGGCCTCGTCGGCTCGGATGGCCACCTCGATCTTGCCCTCGCGGCCGCCGTACTTGACGGCGTTGTCGAGCAGCGCCCACAGGACCTGGTCCAGCTGATCAGGATCGGCGACGGCGAGCCAGCCGGAGGCTTGGTCGTCCAGATCGAACTCCACCGAGGCGGCGTTGAGTGCTTCCCAGGCGCGCCGGACGCGCGAGGCCATGGCGATTACCTCCGCTTCCTGCCGGAGCACACCCGCCTCGAGTCTGGTGAGAGTCAGCAGCTGGCGGACCATCCGCGTCAGGCGATCCGCCTGTTCGGCGACGATCTGGAGGCGGCGGTCCGCGCCCGCTTCTGCGGACGACATGCGGATCTGGTCGACGTAGGCTCGGATGCTTGTCAGGGGCGTCTGGAGGTTGTGACTGATGCCACGGAGGAACTCATCCTTGGCGGCATCCAGCTCCAGCAGCCGCGCGTTCTGCTTGTCGATCTGACCGAACAACTCGGCGTTGCGCAGGGCCACTCCCACTTCGCTGGTAAACAGGTCCAGCAAGTTCTGGTCGGCACGTTCCCAGCTTCTCGTTGCCGGCAGGTGGCCACTCAGCAGACCGAGCTTCTCGGCGCCGGCCAGGACCTCGGCACGCACGGGCTTCGGTTCGCCGGGGATTCGTTCCTCGGCACGGACAGTAGACGGGTCCACGAAGAGGAGGCGGCTGTCGATCAGGCCGAAGACCGCGCATGCGTCCTGTTCGGCCTGTGCGGCCAGGGCGGGGACTCCCTGAGCCGGCGAGTAGCCGGCGATGGCATTGAGGAGCCGGGCCAGTTCGCGGTTGCGGCGTTGCGCTTCGGCGGCGATGCGGTTGTGGCTCTCCGCAAGCCGCGCGAGCTCGTCGTCGCCGGTCATGTGAATCGGAGGGCTGTACTCACCGGCGGCAACGCGCTCCACCGCGACCGTGATTCGTCGAAGAGAGCCGGTGAGAAGGGTGATTGCTATTCCGGCGGCAAGCAGGCCCAGAAGAGCCGCACCAACGACGCTGGCGATCAGCAACTCGCCCACGACCGCTTCGTCCTTGCCGAGCTTCATGACGACGACGAGCACGCCTAAGACGAGCACCGGCAGCATTGCGGCCACGATCAGGCTGCCGGTCAGGAGCAGGCGAAGGGGCGGCTCGAATCGGGCCCCATCGGGTGCCGGCTTGGCCGCCGGGTCGGGCTTGGCCGCCGGTTCGGGCTCAGGCGCCGGGTCAGGCTCGGGCAGCGGTTCGGGCTCAGGCGCCGGGTCGGGCTTGGCCGCCGGTTCGGGCTCAGGCGCCGGGTCGGGCTTGGCCGCCGGTTCGGGTTCGGGCGCCGGGTCGGGCTTGGCCGCCGGTTCGGGCTCAGGCGCCGGGTCGGGCTTGGCCGCCGGTTCGGGTTCGGGCAGCGGGACAGGCATCGGCCTGGATCTGGACCAGGCGGTATCCCAGGCCGCGGATCGTCAGCAGGTGCACCGGATGGTCCGGATCCGCTTCGATCTTCTTGCGCAGCCGGCGCATCGAGACCCACACATACGACGGGTCCGCGCCCTCGGTCTCGGCCCAGCCGCGCGAGAGCAGCGTGTCCGTGGTGATGGTCTCGCCGAGATTCGCGGCCAGCACCTGGAGCATCCGCGCTTCCGTGGGTGTGAGAGTGACTTCCTGGCCGCCCACTGTGGCGGCGCGCTTGTGGAGGTCGAGCGTGAGATTCGGGCCGAGCACTATTGACTGGCGCGGGATCCGATCGCCCAGCCGGAGCAGGACTCTCTCGATTCGTGCCCGCAGCTCGGGGTAGTGGTAGGGCTTCGTTATGTAGTCCTCGGCGACTTCGTCGAGCAATCCCGCCTTGCTGTCGGCGGTGTCTATGGCGGAGAGCACGATGATCGGCAGGTCCGCATGCGCCTTGATCTGGCGGCCCAGTGCGAGACCGTCCACGCGCGGCATCATGAGGTCCAGCACGATCAAGTCGGGCCAGCCCGCCTCGAGACGTCGCAGCGCTTCGAGGCCGTCGCGGGCGGTGCTGACGTCGTAGCCGTCTTCGCGCAGCTGTTCGGCAAGGACGACGAGCAGGTTCGGGTCGTCGTCAACGAGCAGGATCCGATTCGCCCGGGGCTCCATCATTCGTTCTGGTCTCCCCAAGGCCCGGCGACGCGGGCGTTCTGCCGAGTATAGGCGGGCGAATGGCGCGAAAGTAGAGGCAGGCCGCGATCAGGGCACTGCGCCTCCTGCCTGATCCGCGCGATGCGCTGCTCCGTACTCCAGGTAACGCTACCGCGCATGGGCGAGCAGTCGGGGGAGAGGGATGAGAGGGCTCGTAAGCCGGCTACCGCGCGACCGGCG
>Ga0302323_100002935_pt1 | contig 13860 bp, 13 predicted proteins | sample Fen_T0_3_FD_201950 | JGI IMG/M metagenome (GOLD analysis project Ga0302323, IMG submission 201950) | Peat permafrost microbial communities from Stordalen Mire near Abisko, Sweden - Fen_T0_3 | ecosystem: Environmental > Terrestrial > Soil > Wetlands > Permafrost | place: Sweden: Abisko... | reverse complement strand
ACTCCGCTGTCTGGTCCGCCAGCGGTCGGCTCCTTGGGCGGCGGCACCGCCATGGCAGCGCCAACCACCTTGGGCAATGTGACAGGGAGCCCACTCGTGCTCGGGGACAACTGGTTCACGCCCGGCGTCTATACCTCCATCACATCCATCTTGATCACGGGAGACATCACACTGGACGGCCAGGGCGATCCGAACGCCACCTTCGTTTTCCAATCGGCAAGTTCGCTGACGACAGCGGACGGTGCCCCGAGTCCGGGTGCCCATGCCCGGGTTCTGCTGACCAACGGGACCAAGGCGTCCAACGTTTGGTGGCAGGTTGCCAGCTCCGCGACACTCGGATCGTACTCCGAGTTCCAGGGCTCCATCTTGGCCGCCTTCAATATCACGATGAAGACCGGCTCCACGTCGTGCGGAAGGTCCATGGCAGGCGCGTGGGTTGGTGGCGCCGGTGCGTACATATTCGACTCGAATGTGGTTTCCGTTCCAGGAAACGGGTGCCCGCTGTAGTCGCAATCCGATTCTGCTCTATTCGTACAAACACTTCACAAAGGAACTGATCATGATGAAAGAATTGATGATGTCGCTAGCGGTCCTTGGCTTGGCGGGTTGCACGGCGGTGCAGATCCCGGCCGATCGACTCCAACGTTCCGAGGCCAGCATCCGCGGCGCGGAAGAGGTCGGCGCGAGTGGCGTGCCTGAAGCCAGGCTGCACCTGCAGCTGGCCAAGGACCAAACCGACACGGCCAAGAAGATGGCAGCGAACGGTGAAGAGCGCTCCTTGCTGGTGCTGGCGCGCGCCGAGTCCGATGCCGAATTGGCACTCGGCCTGGCCCGCGAAGTCTCGGTGCACGCTGAAGCAGTCAGAGCAAGCGAAGATCTGAAGGCAGTCCGCGACCGCGGCACTCCGTAGTTTCCATCAACCCTTTTTGCGAAAGAATCCACCATGACTATCAAGAACACGAGTCTGTTTGCGTCGGTCGCGTTTGCAGGATTGATCAGTTCCTGTGCCCACACTGCCTCCCCCCAATTGATTGAGGCGCGAAACGCCTATACGGCATCGAACAGTGGTTTGGCGGGAAAATTGGCGCCCACCGAGCTGTACGATGCGTGGACCGTCCTGTCCAAGGCGAACAAGGAGTTCGACGAGCATGGCGACACCACCATGTGCCAGGACTACACCTACATCGCCCAACGTAAGCTGCAACTGGCCGATGTGAAAGCGCGCACCGAGCAGGATCGACAAAAGATTGCCGAAGCGGTCAAGGCTGGGGTCGTAGTACGCGACACGCAAGTGAAGAACACCAAGGCGGCACTGACTTCAACCCGCGAGCAGCTCAAGGAAGAACGTCGAGACAGCAATGCCAAGACTGCGGAAATTGAAAAGACCGCTGAACAGCTCGCAGCCGAGAAGGTGGCGCGAGAGTCTGCGGAAGCCAAGTTGGCCGGCGCGATGAAGGACTTGGCCACCATTGCCGCCATCAAGGAAGAGAGCCGCGGGCTCGTCATTACCCTTTCTGGCAGCATTCTCTTCGCCTCGAACAAGTTCGCTTTGCTCAACACCGCGATGACCAAGCTCGACCAGGTGGCCGAGGCGCTCAAGGCGCAGGACTCTGACCGACGCATGGTGGTCGAAGGCCATACGGACAGCCAGGGTTCGGACCGGATCAACCAGCCCCTTTCGCAGAACCGGGCAGGCGCCGTGCGGGACTACCTGGTATCTCGAGGTGTCGACAGCGACAAGATCACGGCCGTTGGAATGGGATCGAGTCATCCACTCCTTGACAACAAGAACGCCGAGAACCGGGCCAACAACCGCAGGGTCGAAATTATCATTCAGCCCACCCATCTGAGCGCGCGCTGAAGCGTTTGTCTTGCCTATAGCATAGCCTAGAGATCCAGAGGCCAGGGTGCTCCCACACCGTGGCCTCCGGATTGCTTCAAACTGTATTTGTCTGATTGTTTTTGGGGAGAAGGGATCCAAGCGATGGCGCAAAGTGAGCAGAACGAGACAACGGCATTCATCGTGGCCCCAACGCCTCGCCACCATCGGGATATCCGTATCCCCATGTCTACCATTTTGAAGGTCATCGGAAGCGGCCTCGCACTGTGGGCGATATTCCTCTTGTGGCCCGAGTTTCTGATGTTCCTCGTCGCGGTTCTGATGGCGGTCACGCTGCACCCCGCGGTTCATTGGATGGAGGAAAAGCGCGTCGGACGAACCTTGGGCGTTGCCATCATCGCTGCCCTTGCCGTCGCCCTGCTGGCGGTGTTCGTCGCGTTCATCCTGCCACCGTTAACTGCGCAAATGACCCACTTGCTGCAAAACCTTCCAGAATTCCGCACGCGAGTCCTTAGCAAGATTCCTGCGCGCTACCCCGGGGTCCAGAAGGTCGTCCATGATCTCTTCGCCTCATCGTCCTCACCCAAGGTCACAGGCACGCTGGACCGCTGGTTTGCGTGGGGCCAAAGCGCCGTCTCGGGACTGGTGGTAACGGTTGTCGTTCTCGTCCTGACCCTCTACTTGCTCCTCCACGGAAGAAGTCTCTATGCTTGGATTCTCGCCTTCGTACCTCGTTCCCATCGCGAGAAGATTGCCACCACGATGCACGAGGTATCCGCCGTGGTGCATGCCTACGTGAGTGGACAACTCTTCGTGGCACTTCTATTTGCCATTTTCACGGCTGTCCTCTTGAGCATTCTCCGGGTTCCCGCGGTTGCGCCCTTGGCCGTCATCGCTGGACTGTGCGACGTCATACCCATTCTTGGCATTCTACTGGCCACGATTCCAGCCGTTGTCCTTGCCCTCGCAGTCTCGCCCGCTGCCGCCCTTACGGTCGCCGTCGCGTATGTGGCCTATCATCTATTCGAAACCTACTATCTCCTGCCACGCATCTACGGCAACAAGCTCAAGATATCAACATTGTCCGTACTGCTCGCGCTCCTGGTCGGTGGCAAGTTGCAGGGAATAATCGGCGCTGTTCTTGTCCTGCCCCTGGTAGCCGCCTACCCCATCGTCGAGCGCCATTGGCTACGCGGCTACCTGTCGGCCCGTGTGCTCACGGACCACAAGGCGCTGGCCAAAGCGGCTGAAACCGGCAGCGAGGTCGCCATTGAAACCGTACTCCACGGGGAGAAGCATGCCTCGGAAGCACGCTCCTCACCAGCAGGCTCGGTGCTATGAAGACCGTATCGAATCCTGGCGTTGCGGTGCTCGCCAAGGAAGCCGCCCTAGACCTCGGCCATTTGCTCGGCCAGCACATGAAGGTCGCGCAGCTCGAGCTCAAGGCAGAGATGCACGGGATGGGTCGGCGAGCCAGCCTTATCGCGGTGCTGGCAACCCTCGTTGCACTTGGCTACGGATTGGCAATGGGCGGCCTGGCGGCCGTCATTGGAGGCCACAGCGCCTTGGGTCTTCCGCTGGTGATCATCGGGCTGGTTCACATCGCAGGCGCCGGCGTGGGCCTGATGTTTTCCCCGCTCCGTCCGCGAGGCCGGCGACTCATGCGCAGATCGACGGTCGCGATGAACAACAGTTTGGCCGCTCTAGACAAAGCAACGGCCCCTACGGCCCCGCCATCCTCGGAGACAATCCGTGCCCGCTGACATGGAGCAGCGTTCTGAACTTCTGCGGGCCGCCTCGGATCTGGTACACACACGCGAGCAGTTCGTCGCATCCATGGGGGCTCTAGAGGAAGAAATCAAGCGCACCTTCGACTGGCGCGAATGGGTTCGCAGCCGTCCTGGCACGGCGATTGGGATCGCCTTCACCGTCGGCCTCTTTATCGGACGGAAGACTTGAGGCCTTCCTAGCAATGGATACGACCCCGTAAACACAAGGAGAGAAATCATGGATACCACGAGTTTCAAGGCAAGCGTAGACGACCTTAGCGATCGTGTGCGCCCCAAGATCGAAGAGGCCAAGCAGCAGTTCGGGCGCATGAACGGCCGCATCACGAGCTTCATCCAAGACCACCCCGCGGCATGCCTGGTGGGCGCGGTCGCCCTGGGTTACCTCGTGGCACGCCTCGCCCGGCACCAACAGTGAGTGCCATCATGGATACCGAATCGAAGCCAGGAATGGCTGTCGTGGTGGATGGCAGTGTGCTGCGCGAAACCTTCGACATCAAGGGTCGATTGAAGCGTAACCCGTACGGGATGGTAGCCGGTGCACTGGGTATCGGTTTCGCCCTAGGCGGCGGACTCTTTACCCGTGTCGCCTCGCGGATCCTCGGCACAGGCCTAAGAATAGGCCTGATGGCGGCACTACCCATCCTTCAGAAACAGATCATCGATACGTTCACCAAACCAAAGCCGGACACAACGAGGGAGACTGACCAATGAAGTTGCACGACATCAGAAACATGGACAAAGACGACTTTCTGGGCCTCCTCGGCCTGGAGACAAAACACTCCTTCACCAATCGCTTGCTGGGGTCGCTAGGCACCTTTGGCATCGGTCTGTTGGTCGGCGTCGGGGCTGGATTGCTACTGGCACCCAAGACTGGAAGCGACTTGCGCCACGATCTCAGGGCCAAGCTGCATCGTGAATGCAAAGAAACGGCGGCCAACGAGAGCGGTGCGTAGGGTTACATCAGCCCGCCGCCCGCTATCGACAACGTCACGGCCACGTCGCGCACATCGATACCGTAGCCCACATCGATCTTGAGCGCCGGGATCACCACGCCGGGCAGAATGATCCGCACGCCGCCACCAAAGCTGGCGTGGATATCGTCGAGCTTGGATCGCGCCGGGGAGGGCAAGGTGTCTGGCGGCAGGACCGCGGTGCCGCCAGGATGGCGATCGAGAAGTGTCGCGGCGTCTACAAAGAGGGCCGCCGCGACGTTGAAGCGTACCTGTGACCATGGAAGTCGCAGCCTCAGCAGCACCGCCTGATCCTCGGCTTGCATGCTGAAGAGCGTGTCGCCATGGAATTCGTTGGTGAGATAACCGCGCAAGTTTGAGCCGCCAATGCGCAGCATTTCGGTTACGGGAACGCCACGCTCCGACGTGGGCTCATTGAGAACCATCTTCAGAATGACCGACGGGTAGTTCCACCAATAATGACCGTTCAGCTCTACCCGCGCCTCGAATTTGGAGTAGTCGAAGTCGGAAAGCCAATAGCGGTCAGAGACCTCGTTCTTGAGCAGCAGAAGAATGCCCTGTCGCAGACCTTCCAGGGCGCGGGTGTTGTCGAATTGGAACTGGAACTGCAAAAGGAAGATACGACCGCCGCGGGTATTGTACGGCAGTGGTACTACATCTGGCGCAAGATCCGTGACCGGATCCACTGTCTGGTAGCGGGCCGACACGCCAACCAGCGCGCGGGTGTGCGGAGACAGCACCCAGCCGATTTGAGCATCCCCGCCAGCCACTGTGGTCGGCACCTGAAGCACCAGGGAGTGGTTGGCAAACAGGCGGATCTGTTCGCGCCGAACCAGCCCACTCGTCGCGTAGGTCAGCGGCGCGCCCACCACCAGGGGATCGCGGTATCCCACGAAGACATAGCTGCGAGACTGGCCGATTTGGCCGGCGCTGAGGAGCTGCACGTCGCGACCGAAGAGATTCTGGTTCGCATACACGACGCCGCCGGCCCAATCCCCGCTGCCGAGACTGGCCGTGGGAAAGACGAACCAGGCCTGCTTGCCGACCGCCTCCACCACAATCTCCACCGGGTAGGTTGTGTCGTCGAGATACATGCGCCGTACCGCCTCCGCCATGGGCAGGTCGATAAGCACGCGCACTTTGCTGAACAGGTCGCTTTCGATAAGCCGCTGCTCGGCGGCGCTAAGCAACGCGAAATCGAGCGTGTCTCCCGAGTAGAGATGCATGCGTGCCGCCAGTACCCGCGTACTGACATCGGCCGTGCCGCGCAGGACGATGCGGTCCACCACAAGCCGAGCCTGGGCCGGCGCAGACATGGCGGAAAGAGCGATTGCGGTCAAACTGACGAGGCGGATGTTGACGCCGAGTATACGCATTCCCATTCCACGAAGACGCAAGCTCGCTGCAACCGTCGCGCCAACCCTGTGGCGGGTGCATTAGCGGCAGCTGACAAGGACTTGAGTCGTCACCTCGTTTGTCGTCTCCTTCGAATTGACGGACATGGTCCTTCATCTTGATGGATCCAGCAGGTGCTCGCCACAGTATCGGCCGTGATCTTTCAGCTAAACGTTGGCTCGAAAGCTGCTTTCGCACGATGGCGATAGGTGCCGCCAGCGGGCGGTCATTTAAAGACGCGACGAAGGGAACACGGATTTGCGACTAGGTTTGCGGCTGAGCTGGATGGGCTTCTTCAAGCGCCTGTACAAGCGCTACGAGGATCATGGCATCGCGGACAGCGCGGCTTCGCTCGGCTACTATTTCGTCTTCGCGCTTTTTCCGTTTCTATTCTTTCTCGCAACCCTGACCGCCTTTATCCCGCACGTGCGAGCGTCCGTCGACACGCTGCTGGAAAGTGCCCGCACCTTTCTGCCGTCAGCAGCGATGGGCATCATCGAGCCCCACCTGCGACGGCTGGTGGCCAGCTCCAAGCCACACCTCCTGACGCTTGGCCTCGCGGCAGCGCTCTACTCGGCCTCGCGCGGAATCAACAGCGTGCGTACGGCCCTGAACCGCGCCTACGACGTCAAGGAGTCGCGCCCGCTGTGGAAGACCGAGCTTCTCGCATTTGGCATGACCATAGGGGGAGGTTTCCTCGGGCTGGTGGGGATCTCCGTCCTGGTCGCCGGCGGCAGCGCCGGGCTGTGGGCAGCCCAGCATTTTGCCGTCGCCAACGCGTACGTCACCGTCCTTCGTTGGATTCGATGGCCACTCACCACGCTGGCGATCATGCTGGCCGCCGCGCTCAGCTACTACGTGCTGCCTGATGTCCGACAGAAATTCAAGTTCATCTCGCCCGGCTCCGTAGTCGGGACGTTGGTTTGGTTCCTCGCCAGCTGGAGTTTCGGAATCTATGTTTCCCACTTCGCCAGCTACGACGTCACCTATGGCTCGATTGGCGGGGTCATCGTGCTTCTCACCTGGTTCTACATCACTGGATTCCTCTTGCTCATGGGTGGCGAGATGAACGCCATCATCGAGGACGCCTCACCCGACGGGAAGGTCAGCGGCGCGCGAGCACCTGACCAGGCCCCGCCGCCAGCCGACGAGCGACCCAGCGCCATGCCGGCGGGGGCAGCGGATTCTGCGAACGTCGCAGAACGCTCGCACGGTGGCAAGTCGCCCCCTTCTACCAGCGGAAGTGGGTTGTGATGCCCCAAGAGGTCGAATCCGTTGCGTCCATCCGAGCGCGCGCCGAGCAGCGCTTGGATCGGCACCAGCGGATGATGGAGGTGCTCACCGCGGCCCTGGGGAGACCGCGCACTGTCTATGCCATTTCAGCGCTTGTTTTGGGATGGGTCGCAGTCAATGCTGTTTCACCTCGAGTGCTTGGCTGGAAGTGCATCGATCCACCACCCTTCTTCTGGTTGCAGGGCATGGTCGCCCTTGCCGCTCTTCTGATGACGACGTTGGTTCTCATCACAGCCAATCGCCAGACGCGAAACGCGGAAGAGCGTTCCCACCTCGATTTGCAGGTCAACCTGCTCGCCGAACACAAGGTGGCCAAGCTCATCGCACTGGTAGAGGAGCTGCGCCGCGACCTGCCCATGGTTCGGGACCGCATCGATCACGAAGCCAACGCCATGCAAGAGGCTGTTGATCCCCACGCTATGCTCGAGGCGCTAGAAAGAGCTACCGAGAGCGAGCCGCCGAGCGAGAAGGAAGAGGAATCGGTTGTACGCGGGTCGCGAACCTGAAGGCCGCCGTCGCTGACGCTCGCGACATCAGGGCGCACGCTTCCATCCCTCGAAATGATGATTGGCGCGCTTCATTGTGATTGAGCCGAAGCCATTCCCAGGCCTTTTCGAGCGGCAATCCCCTGAACTCATCCAATTTTGGCTGCTGGCTCGATTGCTGCTGTAGCTCCCACCGAACCTGCAAGCCAAATGACTGCATACAACTCCAAACCCACGCACAGACTTCTAGCGAGAAACAACAATGACTGAAACAGACGGACCTTTGCATCGGCTGGAATCCTGGGTTTGCGCGTCACAACGCCTTGTGGATGTTCTGCTCATTATTGGCGCGCAGCTCCTCGCCCATGCTGTTTACCCGGAACCCTGGAGCGAACAGACCACGACCATCACCGTCATAGCGCTGCTGGTATTCGGGTTCTCGGCCGAATTGAGTGGGCTTTATCGTCCTTGGCGCACGGGAACCATCCTGCGCGAAACCAAGGACGCCGTGCTGGCGTGGCTGGCCGTTCCGACCGTGCTCTTCGCGTTCTGGTTCTTCACCAAGACCGCCGCGCACTACTCCCGTGTTGCATCCTTTGCGTGGTTCATCTTCGCCCCGCTGCTCCTATGTGGCGTGCGAATCGGCATCCGCAGCGTTTTGCGAGTCCTGCGGGTTCAAGGGCGCAACGTCCGGCGCGTGGCGATTCTGGGCTACACGAAGGACGCCGAGCGCTTGGCCGAGTCGTTCGAAGCGATGCCGTGGCTAGGACTCAAGTTGCTGGGCGTCTACGATGATCGCTCAAAGGATCGGCTGGACGTCGACAATCATCCGCGTTGTCAGGTGGTCGGCCAATCGAGTGACCTTATCCAGGATTGCCACCAAGGCCGGATCGACGCCGTCTATGTCGCGCTCCCGCTGCGGGCCGAAGAGCGAACGGCAAAGGTTCTTGCGGCGCTGGCGGACACAACGGTCACGGTGTACCTGGTCGCCGACCTCCTCTATTTCTCCCTTTTGAATGCACAATGGGGACAGGTAGGCAGCGTCCCTATTGTCAGCCTGCACGATTCGCCATTCCGAGGCGTCGTGGGCTGGATCAAGCGCATCGAGGATCTTGTGCTCGGCGGCTTCATCGTTGCTCTTACGGCGCTACCCATGATTTGTATTGCCCTGGCCATCAAGATCAAGACGCCAGGGCCGATCTTCTTTCAGCAGTGGCGCTACGGCCTGTGCGGTAAGAAGATTCGCATCCTGAAGTTCCGCACCATGACCGTCTGCGAGGATGGGCCAAGCGTGGTCCAGGTCAAGAAGGACGATGTCCGGGTAACGACGCTGGGGAAGTTCCTGCGACGCACTTCACTCGATGAGTTTCCGCAATTCCTTCAAGTTCTGACTGGTGAGCTCTCGCTCGTCGGTCCTCGGCCGCATGCGGTGGCGCACAACGAGAAATACCGGGAAATCATCCACGGCTACATGCTTCGGCACATCGTCAAACCTGGAATCACGGGCTGGGCACAAGTCAATGGATGGCGAGGAGAAACCGCCGAGCTAGTCAAGATGGAACAGCGAGTTCGCCACGACATGGAATACATCCGAAATTGGAATCTTCTGCTCGACCTGAAGATCATTTTGCTCACGATCTTCGGTTCGAAGAAGAGCCAGAACGCTTGCTGACCCATGGTCACCCCAAGCCTTTCCAACTCGGACACCTTGACAGGATGCGACCTGCTGCGCGGCCTGGTCTATTGGGACAAACCCAATAGCGAGATCCAGACTCGCCTCGATACCCTTGCGGAAACCTCGACGGACCTTCAGGCCCTGACGCTCGAGCTCACGGGCATGACCGTGCCCGAATCAATCGCCAAAGTCATCTTCGACTCCCTGGCAGCGCATGTTCGGGTGCTATGCGAAACCTTGGAACGTCCGGTCGGCATTCGAACCGCGGCCCTCGATCTTCTCGATCGTCTGGAAGGCAACCTACGGAGCCAGGGGGTCGTGCAGGAACCACCTCATGAGAGCCTGGTGCGAATGGCCTTCATCGATTATCTCACCGGATTGCCGAACTTCCGCAATCTCTCCGAGCGTTTCGAAGGCGAAATCAAACGGGCAACACGCTACCGCCGTCTACTTTCGCTCATCATGCTCGATTTGGACGGTTTCAAAGAAATCAATGATCGATTCGGTCACATGGCTGGCAACGCCGCCTTGAAACACGTGGCTATCTTGCTTCGCAATTTCGTGCGGGAGACCGACGTGGTCGGCCGCTACGGCGGCGACGAATTCATGATTCTACTGCCCGAGACGCCCAAACACATTGCGGAGGGATTGGCCATGGACATTCGGGCAATGATTTCGTCTACCCCCTTACCTTGGCAGGGGGCGGGGTCGCTGCCATTGACCATAAGCTTGGGAATGGCTTCGTTTCCACGCGATGCACGGACCGCGGATTCACTGATGGCCGAGGCGGACAGTGCCATGTACAGCGCCAAGCATGCCGGACGAAACCAAGTCTGTTTCTCCAAGCCAAGAACCTCCACCGTTTTGTCGCTTGGCCCGTTTGAATCGCCGACCTACCGCTCAGTTCACGTCATCGGGGATTTCAACGGCTGGGATCGAACGGCCGAACCCATGACATGGGATATGCGAAAGCATTGCTACGACCTTGAGCTGTTTTTGGCCCCCGGCAAGTACGAGTACAAGCTGCTCCTCAACAAGGAGACGATCACCGTCGACCCAGACAACCCAGAGTCGGTCTATGACGGTTTCGACGGGCGCAATTCGGTTCTACGGATTATCCGCTAGCGGCTGTGGTCTTCTGGGCATGAAGGAGTAGACTACCTCGTGTTTACGACGGTGCGTGCGGCAGGGGAGAACGCGACGAGGAATTCCTCGCGGTACAGGTCGGACGTTGCCTTGGGCACGTCTGCTCCAAAGTCTTCATGACGCGAAAGACGGCGGGAAAGATGCTGCTTTCGTGGATGGGTCGGCTGCGCGGGAGCGTTCTTGCCACCGGCAATGTAGCCAACGAACCACCGCTGCGCGCTGAGCTTCTTAGCGCCGACCAAATGAAGCAGCACGGAAGCTCACTGGCAGGGGCGCACGAATTGGCGCAGAGATGGGCCCCCGATCGCTTGCTGACCCGGCTCGCCGACAATGAGAAGGTCCTGATCGAAGCGTGCAGGCTGCTGACCGCCGCCTTGGAGGCTGACCGTCGCATCGTCCCGGCGGGGGAGTGGCTGCTCGACAACTTCTATCTGATTGAAGAACAAATCCGTACGGCCAGGCGCCACTTGCCGAAGGATTACAGTCGCGAGTTGCCCCGTCTGCGCAGCGGCCCATCCGCAGGCCTTCCGCGCGTCTACGACATCGCCCTGGAAGCGATCTCGCACGGCGACGGACGGGTTGACCCAGAGAGTTTGGAAGGATTCGTGGCGGCGTACCAGACGGTGACGGCTTTGAAACTGGGCGAATTGTGGGCTGTCCCTATCATGTTACGTCTGGCACTTATCGAGAACCTGCGGCGGGTGAGTGCGCGGGTCGCCGCCGCGCGCATCGAACGCGACCATGCCGCCACCTGGGCGGAACAGATGGCGGCCGTGGCCAAAGAGGATCCGAAGAGCCTCATCCTGGTGACCGCGGACATGGCGCGGGCCAATCCGCCGATGGTCGGCTCGTTCGTGGCCGAGCTTGCCCACCGGCTGCAGGGATTGAGTCTGACCTTGCCGCTCACCTGGATCGAACAGCGCCTGTCCGAGTCCAACACCACCATTGAACGCATGGTTCACGCGGAAAACCAGCAACAAGCGGCCGATCAAGTCTCCATCAGCAACAGCATCGGCAGCCTGCGCATCCTGGGTGCGACCGACTGGCGCGACTTCGTCGAGAGCGTGAGCGCGGTCGAGCAGACCCTGCGCGAAGATCCCACCGACGTCTACCGCGGCATGGCGTTCGCCACGCGGGATCGCTACCGCCGCACCGTGGAGCGCGTCGCAAGGCGAAGTTCGCTGACGGAAACCGAGGTCGCCCGTCAGGCAGTCCTGCTAGCCCAGGCCAGCGCTGCCAGCAGCGCCAGCGGCGGCGCCGACGAACGCATGCGCCACGTGGGCTTCTATCTGATTGACCAGGGACTGCCGCTGCTGGAACGGGCAACCCACGTGCGCGGCTCGGTAAGCGGGGCCTGGCGTGGGCCCGGTGGCCGTTTTCCTTTCTCTGTCTACCTGGGCAGCATCGCCCTACTAGCGACCATTGGCACAGGCGCTCTCGTGGCCCGGGTGCAAGTCGACGGTGGCCCACGCTGGATTCTCGCGCTAGCAGGGATCCTCGCGCTGGTATGCACAAGTCAGCTCGCCGTGGCGCTTGTGGACTGGCTGGCGACGCTGCTGGCAACACCGCATGTGTTACCCCGCTTGGACTACTCGGAGGGGATTCCACCGGAATCGCGCACCTTGGTCGTGATTCCCACCATGCTCGCAAGCGCCGAGGCCATCGCCGATCTCATCGAAGGGTTGGAGGTCCGATACCTTGCCAACCAGGACGAGAATCTGCGTTTCGGACTCTTGACGGATTTGCTGGATGCCCACGCAGTGACGTTGCCCGCGGACGACGCACTGGTGTCCCTGGCCAAGCAAGAGATTGAATCGCTGAATGCCAAATACACCAGCACGCCCGGCAGCGCGAAGCGCGGTCCGTTCCTCCTGTTCCACCGTCCGCGCCGCTTCAATCCTAGCGAGCGCATCTGGATGGGTTACGAGCGCAAGCGCGGTAAGCTGGCAGCGTTGAATGCGTTCCTTCGCCATGGCAATGCGCAGGCCGACTTCGCACTGGTGGTGGGCAATACCGAGGGGCTGTCGCAGGTCCGATACATCATCACCCTGGACACGGATACGCAATTGCCACGCGATGCCGCCAGACAAATGGTCGGCGTCCTGGCGCATCCTCTCAATCGCGCTGTTTTCGACGAACGCACGCAACGGGTCTCGGCCGGGTACGGCATCCTTCAGCCGCGCATGGCCGAGAGCCTGGCGGGGGTCAGAACCCGCTATGCGCAACTTTGGGGAAGCGAACCTGGACTCGACCCGTACACGCGCGCGGTGTCCGATGTCTACCAAGATCTCTTCCAAGAGGGCTCGTTTATCGGCAAGGGAATCTACGATGTGGATGCCTTCGAGCGTGCGCTGGCCAGCCGATTTCCCGAAAACCGCATCCTGAGCCACGATCTGGTCGAAGGATGCTACGCACGTTCGGGCCTCATCACCGATGTTCAGCTCTACGAGGTCTATCCTGCGCGCTACAGCGCGGACGTGGTGCGCAGGCAGCGCTGGATTCGCGGCGACTGGCAGATTGCCTTATGGACCCTGCCCTGGGTTCGTGCCCCGCACACGGGTTGGCAAAAGAACCCGCTCCCCTTGCTGGCGCGCTGGAAGATCCTCGACAACCTCCGGCGTAGCCTGGTGCCCATTGCAGCCACGCTGCTGCTCTTGCTCGGGTGGACGTCGCTACTCCGGCCCTGGTTCTGGACGCTCGCGGTTCTCGGTGTCTTCCTGGTATCACCCATCGTCGCGTCGATTGTCGATGTGCTGCGTAAGCCGAAAGACGTGCTGCTGATGCAGCACCTGACCGGGTCGGGCCGTTCGGCAGCCGTGCGCTTCGGGCAGGTGGCCTTTTCCTTCGCGTGCTTGCCGTACGAGGCCTTCTTCGGCCTTGCAGCGATCGTGCGCACGCTATTCAGGATGATCTTCAGCCACAGACGGCTCTTGGAATGGAGCCTTGCGGGCACGCAACATCGCCACCGATCTCAACTTGAAGAGCTTGGCGATCTGGCCGCGTCCTTTCGCACTATGTGGCTCGCTCCCGTGCTGTCCGCAGCGGCGCTTCTCCTTCTTGCCACCTTTCGGCCCGCGGCACTGGCCATCGCCGCGCCCATCTTGGCCCTGTGGTTCGTGGGTCCGGCCCTGACTTGGTGGTCAAGTCGGCCCACCGCGCGCCACGCTGCCAAGTTGACGGAGGACGACGCTCGTTTCCTGCGCGGCGTGGCCCGCAAGACTTGGGCCTTCTTCGAGACCTTCGTTGGTCCCAAGGATCATTGGTT